>Ga0255781_10000312_pt1 | contig 38137 bp, 9 predicted proteins | sample 101ome_21_FD_179979 | JGI IMG/M metagenome (GOLD analysis project Ga0255781, IMG submission 179979) | Coastal salt marsh microbial communities from the Groves Creek Marsh, Skidaway Island, Georgia - 101413BT metaG (version 2) | ecosystem: Environmental > Aquatic > Marine > Intertidal zone > Salt... | reverse complement strand
CCATAATGCTTTTCATCAGCATCTTTTCTAGTACAAAGGTACTAGCAAACACTGACAGCACTAGGAAACTTGTGCTAACTGGCACACCCATTCGTGTCAGTGCAACAAGAATGGCCGGTGCGGCTGCGTGATACCATTGTACATCTTGAAATGGTATTTTGTTTAGGCGTCCGTAACTAATGTCGCCTCCGTTCATATACCATCCATACCAGAGTGTATATAATAAAACAGCCGAAGCGGCTGCCCATAAAACTTTATAGTTGAATCGCTCATTGTTTGATGCCATCCAAGTACCGAGCGTTTGTACTGAATCGTTTGCTATAACTGCGTAGGCAGCAAGCAAGAAGCCAACAAGGCTCCATAGTGTGAGTAGTTCCATAATATTCTCCTTTGCTTGACGGCTTTACCCCGTCGCTCACAATAGTAGTATTACTACACGACTACTTAGCAATAGTCAAGTATAGGTTTTGTAACAGTTTTGTAAAAAGATTCCGCAAGATATCTTGGCAAAAATTGCAATAAAAACCGATAAATATGTTATATAAGGAGTATTTTTAAAATGCCTAGCCCTAAGGTGCATCCTAATCTCCAGGCCGGTGGAGATTTAGGTGAAACACTTTACAAAGTTGGTTCCGCACGCCGTCCTACAGCAGAACCAGACAACTTCGTTGGCGAAGTTGGCGACTTATTCTACAGTATGCGAGATACAAAACTGCGTATCTCAGATGGATACACTGTGGGTGGTTGGTATATTATTCCAGACTTTGAATCCTTGGATACTGATATTATTCCAGGCGATGGTGTAACAATCAATATCGGCGGTCCAACTAACTACTTTGGCGACTTATATGTTGATAATATTTTTGCAGGCGATTTAGTATTAGGTGGCGACTTAATTGTACAAGGTGATCAGGTTGTAAACAACTATGTTACTAATCAATTGTTTACAATTAACGAAGGATCAACTGGCGGTGGCGACGGTGCTGGTATTGAAATTTACTTAACAGAAAATAACTATGCTACAATTACATACGATTTAAGTTCAGATACTTTTGTATTCAACAAAAACATCACAGTTAATACAGTATATGGAGATCAAGTCGGTGATATCTATGCAGATGATGGTACAAGTCAAGTACTCGAAAACGGAACAGACGGAACAGATGCTTGGTTCAAAGGTTATGTTTACGGACAAGTAAGTGATATTAGTAATCACAGACTAGGTGAATTATTAGATGTAGATGTTCCTAATGTACAAGACGGACAAGCATTAGTGTACGACGAAGATCTGGATAGATGGGTGCCAGGCAATCCTATAGCAGAAGTGGATTATAATCAGCCTGGTAACTATGCATTTAAAACAATTTTAGTAGACGGACAAAATAATGTCGTAGCAGACAGTAATGTTGATCAGCTTAGACTTATTGCTGGTAACAATATCACTATTACAACTGATGCTGCAACAGATGCAATTACTATTAGTAGCACAGGTGGCGGTGGTGGATCAGCTGACTATGTAAATGATTTGCTAGACACTGATACTACAGGCATTCAAGACGGACAAGTGCTTGCCTATGATGCTGCAAACGAAGAATACGTTCCTGCTACTGTACTTACTACCGATAACTTTGATACACTGTTTGGTGCAAAAAGCATAGACGATTTAAGTGATGTTGATATTAGTACTGATCCAATTGAAGATGGAGAATTCTTAGCGTGGGATTCTGCTAGTGGACAGTTTGTTCCATCACAAGGTAATGTTACACTAATTTATAGAAACTTAATTGGTATTACTAAAATTGGTGAATTAGAAGATGTTGATGATACAGGTGTTGCTAACGGACAAATGCTTGTATGGGATAGTGCATCGGAAACTTATATACCTGGTACACCATTTACAACATCTAACTTTAATTCTTTATTTGGTGCTAAAAGTATTGACGATTTGGTAGATGCTGATATTACTACTAATCCAATTCAAGACGGAGAAGTGTTAACCTGGGATGCAGCAAATGGAGAATTTGTACCCGGTCAAGGGTTTAACCAAACTAATTATAATTTATATTTTGAAACAAGTAGTATTGGCGATTTAGTTGACATCGACATTAACAACATTATCGAAGGACAAACAATTGTTTGGGATGGAGTTACAAATCAGTTTATTACAGTAAACAATATTGACAGACTGTTAGACTTATTAGATGTTAATGCAGATAATATCTCAGACGGGCAAGTAATTGTTTGGGATAATTCAGCACAAGAATTTGTTCCTGCTAATGTTGCTAGTCTTATTTCGCAGTCGGAATTTAATACACTATTAGGTGCAAGTACGTTAAGCGGATTAGATGATGTTGATACAACAACAACCACACCAAGTGACGGACAAATACTTGTATGGAATGGTACTAATCAAGCATGGGAGCCAGGTGATTTATCAAGTGGAGGTGGTGGGTCAACTACGCTTGCTGGCTTGGTTGATACTGATACTACTGGATTACAAGATGGCGATGCATTAGTCTATGACAGTTCAACAGGTGATTGGAAACCTGTTCCGGTTGTAACTAACGGAATTAAGTATACATATGATCCGAATACAGGAAAGTATGTAGGTGATACGTTAATATTTGAAGGTAATGATATTCCTATTAGAAGTATTGAATATGACAACGAAGAAATTATTGTTAATCCGGCATCATTTACACCTATTGTTAGTTCAAGTGGACAAAGTTTATTATGGGATCAGGCAGCATCACAATTTACAGTAAGTGTTGATAACCCTGCAGATTTCCCTTCAAGTTATATTGCTTCTGTAGACAGCATTTCAAATGCAACAGGTGTATACACTACACTAGCAGACTATACAACAACAGGTCCGAGTACAACACCAGCAGGTGGAGTAGATTGGACACAAACATTTGAAACAAATTCAACAGCAACAATTTTATCAAACGGAACAGGTACAACAGGCGGTTCAGCAAGTGCTACAGTGACATTTGCAGATGATACAAGTGCTGCCTGGAGTGAAACACAACCGATTTATTTTAATTGGGGTAATGTCGGTGCAAGTATTACTGCTACTATTCCAAATGGACAAACATTCTTAGGAAGTTATAGTACAGTTAATTACACAGTCAACGTAACTGGATTAAGTGATCCAAACAATGCGACCACAACACTTACACCAACAAACGGCACACTTTCAAATGCAAGTGGATCTGGTGTATTTACTCCGAGCAGTGCACTAATTGCTGGTACAGTAAATGGCGGTTCAATTGATTTAAGTACAACATTTACAAGACCTGCAGATGTAACAGGAACAAGTTATACAGTTACAGTTACAGATACAGTAACTATACCTGCTGGCAATTTCTCTTATCCTAGTTTTTACTTATGGACAACAAGTAAGTATGTTGTACCTGTAGCAAGTGATATTGTAGATGGTACAGGATTTAAAACAGGTGTTACTGAATTAGGTGACGAAGCATATACAATCGACACATATATCAATAATAGTGCAAGTGTTGCAAGAGCGTTTTGGTTAGGTATTAGATCAAGTGCTACACAGCCAACTACATTTAAAACAGGCTATGATCCAACACTATTAAGTGATGTTGATGTTGAAACAGGAAATACAGTAGATTTAGAACCTACAAATCCACCGACAGGATATGTAGCAGAAGAATATACACTATATGGTATTACACTACAACCTGGTAATACTTATGTGAGGATTAATTAATGGCAGTTAACTATGATGGTTTAACCAGAAACAGATGGCCAGGTACGTGGTCTCCCGGTGGAGATCATCCAATTGTACTAAACTCCGAGATGCGTGGAGGTATACATTTTGTCGAAGGGGGTACTGTTGAAGAATTAACAGACATTAAAGGACAGCGATTAATTGAAGGTATGATTGCTTATGTCAAGACTGCTTATACTGGTGTAGATGGAGATACATTTTACATTTACAAATCACAATCTGGTGAATCAAGAGATCAAGCAACAGGTGCACTTCCTAACAGTGCAGCCAATTGGACAAAGTTATCATATGAATTTGACGAGTATGAACAATTAACAGTTGACAATTTATACTTAGATGGTAATACTATATCAACTACAAACACAGATGGAGATTTAATATTATCTCCAAATGGTGATGGTACAATTATTGTTCCTACTGGATACATGAATCGTACTGGTATTACAGGCGACAGTCTTGTTACTAAAGAATATGTAGATAACTTAACATATGTAGGCGATGCTACTGCTATTGCTACACCTGTAGGTATTACAAATACTGATAAAGGTATTGCAGCATTTGATAGTGATCAATTCACAGTAACAGATGGATGGGCTACAATTGCCGAAATAGACGGCGGATCTTACTAATAACCGCAACATATAGTTAAAAAAACAGTATATAAACAAAAAGTCCTACTGCATTTAGTAGGACTTTTTTTATAACCATATTGTGTACTAATATTACTTGTCTATTAGTATCCAACCACGTGTTGAATTATAATATACTAATCCAAAACCTGCGCCGTTTGCATCAACAATTAAGTCACTGCTTGAACCGTTGATATTATCGCTTGATGTAATTGTAATGTTGTTAGTTGCAGCATTACCACTTCCGTCAATAATTCTAACTTCGTCGCCTAAACTTGGACTACTTGGCATTGTTACTGTAACAGTTTGCGATGACGTATCGATAATCATTCTATCACCAACTGTTGCTGTTATTGTGCTACTTGTAACTTCTGCCCAAACAGGCTGTGCAGTAATACCTGCATTTGCTAGATAGTTGCCAACTCTTGTATCTGTGTAATATAAGTTACTTGTACCTTCTGCTAGTGCATCTGTATCGTGATTGCTAATATCACTTACAGTACCTGTGACATCACCTGTAACATCGCCTACAAGTGTTGCTTCTAAGTCTTTGTTTAGTACCCAGCGGTCATTTGCACTATCATATAAGATTGTAGCAAGTCCATCTGTACCGAGGTCAAGTGTAATACCTCCGCCATTTGAACTTGCTGCATTTGTACTACCATCACCTAAAACTAAGTTTAGGTCGTCTACACTTAATGTAGTACTGTTAATGGTTGTTGTAACACCATCAACTTGTAAGTTACCGGCAATAATAACTGTACCAGTGTTATCTCCGTGTCCTAGCGGATCAAGTGTAAATGCAGCAGGACCTTTTAGTGTACCTGTCATTTGAATGTCTGATACGTTACCACTTGCTAAGTGTGTACTTACTCTGGCGTTTGTGTAGTAAAGATTTGTTGTGCCTTCTGTTAAATCATCTGTTGTTTTTGCACTAAAGTTTGAGTTAACACGTGCCTCTGTGTAATATAAGTTACTTGTGCCTTCTGCTAAGTCGTCTGTTGTTTTAATTGCCAAACGTGAATCAAAATCTGTGTTATGTCTTGATGTTGTATAATAAAGGTTTGTTGAGCCTTCTGTTAAATCGTCTGTTGTTTTTTGATTAAATGCACTATCAAAATCACTTTGGCTAAATGGTGCATCAGGAATCCAAACACCATTGTTTGCATCCCATACAAGTGCATCACCGCCACTTGGTGTATTACTTGCTGTATCAACATCTTGTAGTGCATTGATACTTGTGTTATTAATTCTTGTTGTTACACGGGCGTCTGTATAATAAAGATTGTTTGTGCCTTCGCTTACTGCATTTGTTGTGAAACTGCCACTACCGCCTAAACTAATTGTTGTGCCATTTACTGTAAGTGAACTATTTGTTAAACTACTATTAGGAATGTTTGCCAGTGAAATAATACCAGTTGCACTATCATAGTATGCACCAGTTGAATTGTTTGCACTAATAAGTGTTCTGACACTTGCGTCACTTGGACCTGTATATGTTAATACACCAGTTGCACTATCGTATGTTAACGATCCGCCGCCGCCTGTGTCAGTAACGCTAATTGATCCTCGTGCTCTTGCTTGTGTAAAGTATAAGTTAGTTGAACCTTCTGGAAGTGTATCTGTATCAACTTGTGTTAAATCTAAGTTAGCACCTGTTTGTAAGTTAACTCTTGCATCAGCACGTGCATCTGTATAGTAAAGATTAGTTGAACCTTCTGCTAAGTCATCTGTTGTAAAGTTACTGATGTCACTAACTTGTCCAGTAACATTACCAGTAAATGTACCGTCGAATTCGTCTGCTTTAATAGTTGCAGCATCCCATGTGCTTGTACCTGCATTATAAACTTGTGCAGTCCAAACATCATCTACTTCATCCCATACAAAGCGAACGTTATCACTTGTTCCACGTTCAATTTCAATACCGCCGTTTTGGCTCGGTGCACCAGTTTCATCACTATTAAGTAGGATAATACTATCACCGATATCAACTTGGTTTGAATTAACTGTAGTTGTTGTACCGTTAACTGTTAAGTTACCCTGAACAATAATATCTGCTGCAGTAGTTACACTATTAAAGTCGACGTCTGCTGTAGTTCCAACATCTTGTCCAATAGCAATAACACCTGTTCCACTGTCATATGTTACACCAGTGCCGCCGCTTAGTGCTGCTCTTGCTCTAGCATCTGTATAATAAAGATTAGTTGAACCTTCTGCTAAGTCATCTGTTGTACTGCCTGCAAGTCCTGCTGTACTAATAACACCTGTTGCCGGATCATAACTTAAATCACCGCTAACACTAATACTGTTTCTTGCTCTTGCTTGTGTAAAGTAAAGATTTGGATCAGTTGTTGTACTTGTGGTTGTACTTGCTGTTAAACCTAAATCTGTGTTTGCTGTACCTGCACCAATAACTAAATCCAGTGCAGTACCATTAGGTGGTGAATATGTAATTACAAGTTGATCAGTGCCGTCCTTATCTGCAACGATACCTGCAATACTTGCACCATTAATACTTGCAACTGCATCATCAATGTCACTTGTAAGTCCACCTTCTTGGTCAACAATATCAACTGTTGTTCCATTGATAATAACTTGTGTATAAGTTGTGTTTGCAACTGTTGGCGCTGTTGCACCTGCTGTAAATCCAAAGTCAGTAGCAGTTTGGTTTGCACCAATTGTTAAATCATCATTTGCGTTTTGCGGTGCATATGTAAGTTCAATTTCATTTGTAATTGTTGAAGCTGCTAGTAAGTTTGGAATTGCTGCCGCTGTAATTTCATTAATAATATCAGCAAGCGGCAAGTTAGTAGTACTAAAGTTAATTGATGTACCATTGATAATAAATGGATCAGCAGTTGTATTAGTTGGGTTCTGTACTGTACCAGTTACTACTGTTTGATTATATGTTTGTGCAGCAATTGTATTTGGTGCTTGCACTGTACCAGTAACAACAACATCTGAATATTCAGTTACGCCCTCATCTAGATCATTTGTATCTTTTGTTGCTAGTCTGGTATCAAATAAACTATCAAAATCACTTGTTTGTACTGCACTACCTGCTGTACCACTGACTGCATCAATATTTGTTTGTAGTGTAGTATCAGCGTCAATTCTATTATTTTTTTCTTCTAGGAACAAATCAGTTGCTTCAGCAATTGCAAAGTTTAAACTACTTAAAGAAGAACTAACAGCAAAATCTTCTGTTGCATATTCTAAGTCATCTAAGTAACTTTCAATTTTAATGTCTGAGTAATATGTATTTGTATCTAGCGGATCGTATCCGGGATCGTTTACTTCAATGTAAGTTTCAGCGTCAAGTGATTCACTTGTTACAGTGGTTAAAAATGTTGTATCAGTTGCAGCGTCTACAATAATAATTGTAACAGTATAAGTGCCGCTATCAGTATTTGGTGCACTTGCAAATGTTACGTTATTGTTTGTACTGTTTGAAACCACGCCAGAGGTTTGCAAAACTTCATTTACGTATACTTTTACTGTCGAGTTCGTGTCTATTGCTAGCACGTTGCCCGCAGCGTCAGCACCACTAAAAGTGATTTGGTTTAGTGCTGCAGTATATTCGTAAACACGCTTTTGTGTACTTAACAACGAATAATCTAAATCTAAGGACATAATTTAAATCTTTCTATCTTATTAATTATATTTATCCAAATCAAACTTTTAGAGTTAGACTGGTACACTCGGCGTTATAGTATTTATTTTATCCATCTAGTGATGCTGTCGGTGGTGTGAAGTTAGCGGTGTATCTAGCAAGTCCTTTGGTAATGCGTAAGTCTTCAATGTAACCATTGAACGAATTGAAAACATCAAATCTTGTTCCTACTCTAAATTTACCAAACGGATTTGTAACATTTGATGTATTACCTGCTGCAGATCCTGATTCTTCTGTTCCGTTAATATATACTCGCATTGATGTTGAATCTCTAACTACTGCTACATGATACCAAGAATTAATTGTAGGTGTAGTAGTACCTGTAGTAATAATCGCACCTCCTGTGATAGTTTTAATAACACCACCATTTAACATTACTAAAAATCCAGTATCTGTATGTGTCGCTCTACTTTCTAAAATAATGTTTTCAGTTCCTATTGCTGCCGGCCACATCCAAAATTCAATTGTAAAATCACCTGTGCCGAAGTTAAAACCGTCATCTTCTATAATATCCAAATAGTCACCTGTGCCATCTAGATATATCGACGAACTAGCATATTTTGTTTGAGTTGTACTTGCTGTAGTATCTCCAGATAATGTTAATGTAGTAGTTTGCGATTTATCGATGATATTTGCATCATTGCCAATTACATGTATCTCAGTTCCTGTACTACTTGTTGGTTCTGTTGGCGGTGTAAAGTTTCCTGTATATACAACTGTGCCATTGATAACACGTACATCTGCAATATATCCGTGAAAATCAGCGTCACCACTTGTACTACTACCAATTATCAACGCTTTATCGCCTGTTCCTGTTGCACTTCCCGTACTTGTATATGTTCCAACTGATTCTCCATTGATATACATTGTAAATGTAGATCCTGATCTGGTGACGGCTACATGATACCATTGGTTATCACTTATTGGACCGCTGGCAATTAACATCGCATTACCACCAATACCATGCATTGCCAAACATATAGAATCATTGTCATCATTGTGTTTGTATAATATTGCTAATTGACTTAATGCCCATGTACTATTTTGCGGACCAATTTGTAATATTCTCGGATAGTTTCGTAATTTACTAATACCATACACCCAACAACTAATTGTAAAATCGTTAGTATCAAGAGTTAATCCAGAAGATAATGCACTTTGTACATACTGTCCTGTTCCATTACTTGTTGCAGTAGAACCACTAGTACTAAAATAAATTGAACCACTGTGTGTTGCTGAATCGTATGAAAGATAATCATATGGACTGAATGGTTTTGTTGATGTATTGCCGTTCACTGTAATTGTATAATTGTTACTTGAGCCATCGGCTATATATGGCAATTGTGAAGTCAAGACTTGTGTGCCAACGATTGCAGTAAGTCTTTCCGTGGGAGGTGTAAAGTCAGATGTATAAACTGCAGTTGTTGTATACCTCAAATCTGAAATATAACCAGTAAACCCTTGACTATAATGTGGACTATATCCAACATAAAGGTCATCATCACTGTGTGTTCCGAAAGCAGTGGTAGTACCTTGTGATACTCCATTGATGTATAGAGTTGTGGTTGAACTATTTTTTACTACTGCAATATGAGTCCACTTGTTAATATAATCAAGTCCAGTTGCTGTTACTCGTGCTTGGGTATCCCATATTCTTATTGATGATGTAGTAAGAGCAGTAAGTGTAAATCCACCAGCAACATTATTTACATCTCTTGTTTCTATTATAGGATCATCGGCGGCACCGGTTGCGTATATCCAACATTCATAAGTAAAATTTCCAGACCCAGGTGCCGTTACGGATGTAAACTTAAATCCGTCGTCTGTAGTTCCGGGATGATATGTACTATAGCCGCCTGAACGATATGGACTAAATGATTGTGATGATGGTGAATCGACTGGTGTTAGTGTTAAACTATTTGTTGAACTGTCTGTAAATGTAGTATTAGTTCCTGTACTTCCATCTGTAGTAATTAAGGCTGTTGTATATTTAGAATTTTCTACAATTGTTATAAATTCTAAACTAAATGAATTAACATCATTGACAATATTTGTTCCATCTGTTACACTAAATGTTATTTCAAAAGTTCCTGCATCGTCGGGATCAGTTGTTCCAGGTGTAATAGTAAACACATTGTCTGCTTGGCTTACGGTTGCTGTAGTACCTAGTGCTCCACTGGTTACTGTATAACTCCAAGTAAGTGGTACTTCTTCTGGGTCAGTTGCTGTTAGTGTAATTACAGTAGGTGTTCCGTCAGTTGCTAGTACATAACTACCTGCACCTCCTTGTGTAATAGTTGGGCTTGTATTGATAAGTGCAATATTAAACCAACCGTTGTCATTTGACAAATACAGTCTGTCAGTTTCTTCAACAAATGCCATGTCACCGTTTGTATTATTTGTTAATGGAAGTTCGGCAACTGTTGCGTATGTAGTAACTCCTCCGCCTCCGCTACTACCACCTGCAGAAACATTTAATCTCCAAACACCATATGTTGCATTATAAACATATGATAATCCATTTGCTGTAAATGTTTGTCCGTTGGTTGGGCTTGTTGGAAAAGTTACTGCCATTTGTTATCCCTCTAATGATCCTGTTGGTGGTGTGAAGTTTGCTGTGTATCTGGCATGTCTAGGAGATATTCTTAAATCTTCTATATACATTTCCGTAGTTCTGTTTGCTGCATAAAAACTTCTACCAATATATGCTGCGTTGTGTGTAGTACCGCTAGGGTATGATCCTGTTCCTGTCCCATCAGCAGTTCCGTTAATGTATATAGTCCATGTTTGATTGTAGAGAACAAGTGCAAGGTGTGTCCACTGTCCTGTTGGAACAGTACCGGTGCTTACCGGACAACCAGTTAAGCTAGAGTAAGCTCCATTGACTAGAGCTCTAACTGTTTGATTTTCTTGTATTTCAAGTGATATAACATTTGTTCCCGTTGTAGTGCCTTGCGCACCTACAGAATATATCGCGGTAACATATGTATTAGCTGCTGGAGCAGAAACCATATAAACCCAAGCCTCAATTGTACATTCAGTGCCGGTTCTACCCATCGTTTGCAAGACATCAGGAAGAGTAAAATATACACTGTCATCGACACCGTCGACATAAAGACTATTAGACCATTTGTACTGAGTTGTAGATGCTGTAGGGTCTCCTATGTTAATAAGAGCAGCCTCTCCGGCTGCATCCCATATACTGTTTTTGTTAGTGCAAGTAAGTAGCGTAGTTCCTGATATAGCTGTTAATGGCTCATCCGGCGGTGTGAAATCTGTAGTATAAACAGCAGTTCCGTTATTAATTCTAAGATCTGAAATAAAACCTTCGAACCACCTAGAATATCCGTTGATATTGCCAATTAAAAACGGATGCACATTGCTCCCAATACTGTTACTATATGTCAGAGATATGCTTGTGGCAACACCGTCTAAATAAACTTTAATTGTAGGATTATCTCTTACTACAGCTATATGATGCCACCTGTTAAGTTTAATTGTTTGAGTGCTAGTTTGTCCGTTGAGTCCAGTTGTTCCAAACATAACATTTCCAGAATTGTTAATGTGAAGCCAAGGGCCACTTCCATCTCCTCCGGTGTCATACTTACTCCAAACACTATCGTAATTTTTGAAAGATCCTGTTTTATAAATCCAACACTCAATTGTAAAATCAGTATTAGAATTAAAGTTAACACCTATACTAGTTGGAATCGACATAGTATCACCGTTTCCATCAAAGTACACAGATCCACCGTGTGTTGCTGAATCATACGTGAGATAATCATACGGGCCGCCTAATACAAATTGCGGATCACCAAAATATGTAATTGTTCTGGAGCCACTGTTTGTTGATAAGTCTTTTCCATAAGGAAGACCTGTAGCAAAAACAAATGTTTCTGTACCGTCAACTGTTAATTCAGTAGGAACAGAAGGTGTTGTGCCACCATAAACTGCGCTTCCAGCTGTAAATTTTAAATCACGTATTTCACCAGTATAATAACCTGTATTTGCGGTACCATGGCGACCGATATACCATCCGCTAGATTGTGTACCATTTTCAGTATTTGCTCTGGAATCTTGTAATACACCATCTGCATAATAATAATATGTTCCACTATGTCTTTCCCAAACAAGATGGTGCCATAGATTGTCTCTTAAATCTTTAGTACCTGCGGCTCCTTCTGTGCCGCTGTCAGTATGACTAGCCATAACACCTGTTGTTGTTAATATTTCAAATGCTTCCATTTGACTACCACCGTCATATTGACCCATAATAATGCCACCGACTGTAGTCTTAGCCCAGCACTCAAATGTAAAATCACCATTACCGAAATTATCATTAAAACCTGGAGTAATATAATCATTACCGTCTAATTGTAAACTATATCCCCTAGGGTGATAAGGTGTAACTGCGGTAGATGTTACACCTCCGGATTCATTAATAGTATGTGTCCAAGTCGAAGCATCGACTTGATCATCTGATAGTGATACGTCAGTTTTTAACAAAAATGAAGTGTACTTAGAATCTTGTACACCTGTTATAAATTCTAAACTAAACGAGTTTACGTCATTGACAATGTTTGCACCGTCTGTTACACTAAATGTTAACGTAAAAGTACCTTCATACGCTTCTGTTGTAGTAGGTGTAATAGTAAACACGTTGTCTGCTTGTGTTACAGTTGCAGTTACTCCACCGCCGTTGGTCAATGATCCACTAGTAACTTCATAACTCCATGTTATTGGAAGACTTTCCGGATCTGTTGCTGTTAGTGTAATTACAGTAGGTGTACCGTCAGTTGCTAACGTATAACTACCTGCACCTCCCTGTGTAATACTAGGTGCGGTGTTAATAAGTGCAATATTATACCAAGCAGTGTCGTTCCAAATATATAGTTTATCTGTTTCTTCAACTAGTGCTAAATCACCATTTGTTGCAGTTTGTGGAAGTTCTGCTGCGGTAGCATATGTTGTAGTTCCACCACTTCCACCGCTGGATGATGACGAACCTGCTTTCCACAAGTTATTTGTAGCATTGTAAGTGTAAGTGACACCGTTTACTACTGTTGTATCACCGTTACTTGGGTTATCTGGAAAGTTTACTGCCATCTGTTATTATCCTGTTGTACTTGTTATAGTGCTACCGTCGGTTTTTGTCATGCTGCGTTTCCTGATGTAGCACAACCTAGTCTATTATTCTGTAACAAATCTCCCAAGTCTGTTGCATTACTAGGAGATGTTATTGTAACATAATCAATGGTATTGAAAATACCATTAGTGTTACCATAACCGCCACTAAATACGCCTCTTGTTCCATTACTACATCCACCTAATTCCGCTCTTGCAACTGTTAAATCACCAAAATCAGTTGTGTTGCTTGGTGTGTCGATCGTTACATATTGAATAGTATTCAGGTAATCGGCAGGATTAAGTCCGTCTCGGCCACCGCCAATGACCCCATAAGTATCATCAGATGCACTAGCTGTTGCTTCCAAGATTGAACCTAAATCGCCAAAGTCAGAAGCGTTACTTGTTGTAGCAACTGTTACATAGTCAATAGTATTGACCATAGTAGAAGATGTGTTTCCTGTTCTACCGCCCGCCGTAACTGAATATGTCGAATTTGCAAAACTGGTAACTAATGATCTTGCTACTGTCAAAATACCAAAATCTGCTGCATTACCCGTTGATGCTATTGTGACATAATCAATTACATCTGAACCATATGTACCTGAACCAGTATTACCACCGCTCCATAAACCATATGTTCCATTAGAACTAGCCGAAGTAGAATATCTCTCAACAGTTAAATCTCCAAAGTCTGAGGAGTTACTTGTTGTAGCAACTGTTACATATTCTATTACGTTAGTTTTAGCACCATCATAACCACCCCCACTTAACGCATATGTTGAATTGCTACAAGCACCAGATGTGTATACCGTAGTTACTAAATCCCCAAAGTCAGTTGCATTACCAGTTGATGTAATATCAAAATATTGAATTACATTTATAGAAGTTACATTATCAGCAAGCAGACCGCCTATATGAAGTCCACGGTCTCCATACCAAACACCTGCCCAAGACAATGCAAAATTAAAAGGTTGTGTAACGCTGTTACCACTGTTATCATATGCTGAAACAGATAAAATAAAGTTACCACTGATAGTATCGTCAGTAGTAGGTGTAACAGTAAGTGTATTTCCGCTTAGTGCAACAGTTGCTATTGCACTATTTCCGCTGTCTATACTATAATTGTAAGTAAGAGGAATTCCCTCAGGATCAGTTGCATTTAAATTAACAACTGTTGGAGTACCATCATTACTTAAATTAAAACTAGTTGTAACAGGACTCCAAGATGGTGCCTGGTTTTGTGTAGCTTGTATTGAATCCCATCCAGAACCATTAAAAATAAACAGTTTATTACTATCTGTTTCGTAAACCATATCACCAGTTGACGAATCTGTATTTGCTGGGAAATTTTCTGTACCACTAATTACACTAACACCGCCGCCGCCACTTCCAGCAGTAACTCCACTGGGCATAGAACTTACCCATTGGCTACTAGACCCATCGTCATAATATACATATGTAGTTAAATCTGTTGAATTAAACCACAGGTCTCCTGCACTAGGAGTTGCAGGTGCTGTATCACTAGTAGTTAAACTTGCACCACTACCGCCACCGCCACCTGATGGATTAGATAATACCCACTGCGAGTTATAATATACATAAGTTTCTAGTAATGTACTGTGAAACCACAAGTCGCCTTCACTTGCACTAGTAGGTGCAGTGTCTGAAACAGTAAGTGCTGCTCCTCCGCCGCCTCCTCCGGCACTAGATGAACCACCTCTACTACCTAACCAAACACCTCTTGCGGCATTATAAGTATAGGTCCTTCCGTTAAAGGTGTATTCATCTGCATTGCTCGGGCTCGACGGAAAAGTAATTGGCACTTACTATCTCCTATTACGCTTGTGATTCTGACCAAGTAATACGTCCTGATGCACTAAACGGTTGTCCAGCGCCAATACCACCAGTGTCAACAACTGAAACAACAATTGAGATAACATCTGGACCGTTCGGGAACGTACCGTTACCGCCTAATATACTATTACCTAAGTCGATAATGTCTCCCAAACTAAAGTTTGAAGCATTTGACAAACGTTTACCACTACTATCAGTACTACCACCTGCAGCACGGAAACTAAACACTTCTGTACCGCCTGTAATAATATCACCTGCTTCATGTTTAATAAGTTGTGATAGTGATGGGTTAGCAACGTTTTCCCAATTAATACTTGACAAGTCACCGTTTAGGATTAGTTTAACTTCACAGTCGTGTGTTAGAATCAAACCAACTTCATTTAGTTTCAACTGCATTCTGTTGATAATGTCTCTTTCACCTAAGTCTCCCGACAAGTTACTGTCAACGCTTGGAGCAAGTCTAAGCGACACTAGTGGAATATCGTCAGTACCTAGGTTAACTGCATCGTCGCTGCCGCCTGCTGGTGCACCAAGTGAAACACTTGTACCTGAACTAACACTTGGATAAATTGCAGGAGTACTTCTTGATTTTGTAACGTAAATGTATGCATAGAATGTACTACCTGAGAATCCTGTAAAGTCTACTTCATCACCGTCTAGTTCACCGCCTGATGTATACAATTTCAATCCGCTATAGAATTTACTTGCATCATTGCTACTAAACGGAATTCTAACCCACCAATCGTACTGTCTTGATCTCCAGTCATATTGTGTATAGAAACTAGAGTTACCAGTTGTTGTAGCAGTATTCGATTCACCGTTTGTGAACGATAGTGATTTAGATGGAGCAGTAAACAAGTATGCCTTATCGTCATCAAACGTACCATCCATAATAACCGATGTACCCCAGTGGAACAGTGACGGTGCATAAGTTGGATTGGCTCCATTTTCGATTTCGTACTTAGCAGGTAAGTTACCTGAACGCATATACGCTTCGTCTAGTCTGTTGTTGTGAATAAATTCATGTACGTACTTAACATGTCCGTGTGCATCTTTAAATCCAAATCTAATTTTACCAGCACCATACCAACTATAGTCCATATATGCCATTTGAATTTTATTAATGTCTAGTATAAAGCCTTTTTGCCCTGTACCATCACATGGATCAATATTCCATAATGGTTGTGGTACTTTAACATCTTCAGTTTTGGTTAAAATAGCACCGCTTGTACTTACACCCTTAAACTGTGGTTGTACATACATTTCGTTTCTACTTGCAATTTTAGTTACTTTATAACTTTGTCCACGAATAACAACATAGTCACCTACACTTAACTGTCCGCTAAAGTCACATGAACTATCGCCGCTAACTCTACCACTATTATTAACTAGTGTACTTGTACCACTTAACTGGGTAGTTGATGAGCGTCTAACACAGTATAATTGTTGACCATCATATTCAAAAAAGAATCCGTTTTGTTGATCAAACATACCAGCACGTATATATGCTCCTTGGTATCCGTTTAGATTATATTTAATAATACCACTTGGAACTGATACACCAGGAGGCTGTGTCATACCATACTTAAATGTAAATTCATCAACTACTTCAGATACTGTTTTTTGTCCATTGTATGCATCATCTGATGCATCTTTAACAGTAATGGTCGAACCCATCATTAATCGGTGTGGATATTTTGTAGTTGCTGTTGCAGTATCCGATGGATAGTTTTCAATGTCAACAATACCGTACATTCCTTGGTGATTACCACAGAAATAGTACAATCTATCTGGAGCATCTTCTGGAATAACAAATGTAATTGTTCCTGACTCAGTTCTAGATCCAGTTACTCCGTCTGTATATTCACCTACATACCCTCCAGATGAATAATTAGAACCGTCATCTGTTGAGAAATAGAATGGATGCCCTGTTGCTGTAATATTAAGCGTATATGTTGCACCTCTGTACAGTCTTAAAATAGGATTATCGCCTGTAACTTCAGCAATTTGCCAATATGCACTACCATCATTTGTAATAGTATACGTTTCGGCTGGTGCAGTTTGTCCCGAAGCACCTGACAATCTTTCAAGTGTAACAGGAGGATTAAAGTTAATCGCTAGTGATGTTTGAATACCTTTACCTGACTGATAACGGAAATATTTACGTGTCTGTCTTGTAACTTGTGAATAAGGACTTGTACCGGCTCCGATTTCAACACCACCGTCAAATGGTCTATGCACTGAATATCCATCCGGTTTAACATAAACTTTTGTTTCTAAGAAGTGTTTTGTTGCAGAGTTTGTTATATCAAATTGTCTATCAACTGTCATTTTACTATCATCTGAAATAGATGTAACAGTTCTTTCAAGTAACTCTCCTGGTGTTCCACTTGAATCTTTAACATAAATTTTATCGCCTACTTTAAAGTAACGTTTGAACAGTGTTTCTGAACCTTCGATAACATTTGATCCAGATTCAACTGCAACTGTACCAATTGCTTCAGCAATACCTGCAATATTATTAGTAGTAATTTTATGTGTACCGGTGCCTGCTGCTAATTCAATAATATTATCTCTGTTTAGCGCATCTTGTTCTGTTGGAGCAAACTGTATAAACTGTTCGTCTACTGCTACTGCATAGTATGTTTGTCCGCTTGTTAAGTTTTGCAAATCAGGATTTCCGTTATTATCGTAAAGAACTGCTGTACCAGTAATCAATGTGTGATCACCACCTGCTGCAACTTGAATTGTACCATCTGATAAAGCAGTTGTACCATCTAATTCAATTTGTGCACCAAAGATTTTATTTGTTGCATTAAATGTAAACGTATCTTCTGTAGTTCCTGTTGTTATATATGTACCGTCAATAACACCTAGTTCTGCTGCAGTTACAAATTCAAAATCACCAGTACCTTGGTTTGTCAAGTTGATCTGTACACCATTTTCTTCTAGTGCAATTCTATTATCTGTAATAGCATTTGCAGTATAAGAATTACCAGCAACTAAGTTTGGATAAATGTATCCTGCATCGAAGTCAGTTAGCATCTGAACCATGAAGTTATCAAAATCTGTACTACTATTAAATGCAGTATCAGCATCATCAATCATCCAAACTATACCAAATTCGATTACATCTCTCCAATAATAACTACCGCTCCAGTAACTGTAGAAATATGTGTTATTGTTAGTCTGTCTTGTCATACCTGTGTTTGAGTTATATATATTCCAGTCAGAGTTGTTAAAGAAATGACCGTTCATATAACAAAGTGCGTTTGCACCACTGTACACATGTTTAAAGTAAGCAGTTGACCATCTATAGTCATTACCATTAATTGTGTTGTTGCGGTTATTGCTTTGGCTGCTAACTTGCATACTACCAGGTGAAGGTAATCCAAATCCGTCACGCAAGTATCCATACCAGTATTCACTACTGTTAGATCTTGCAGATTCTCTAGTCCAGAAGTAATATGGAAGTGTTGAGTTAGGTTCCCAGTCTGTAGCAACCATCATGTTATTTCTATTTGCCAAGTTAGTACCTTGTAAAATATTATATGGTCGTGTACTACTAAAGTTGCCAACATATAATGTACTTGATGGTGGATTCAGCGAACCATAGTTACTATACCATACAGTGTTAGTTGTATAGTATAAATCATAATAACTCATTGCTGAGTTGCCACTACTTACACCACTGTTAAACACACGAGTTGAATTTCTATTTGTTGCAGTAACCATATCCTGCAAGCCTGCAGTATTTGCTGTTAGATAGTTATTAATCGAATTATTTAGAACACTCCAACTGTTCACATTGGTACCTTCTGGACCAGAGGAAGAATTTGGTAAAATTTGTCCTGATGTTGAAGTAGGAAGTGTGCCACCGTTTATTTCGGTAACAGTAACATCAGTACCACTAATTAATCCATGGTTTTCTAGATAAAATGTATTTGCTAGTGCATTTCGCTTTTCGCCAACAAATGTATACTGTCCTTTTGCTTCAGATAGTCTAACACCAGAAAGTTTGAATCTATCTTCAGATATAACATCAACTGAATATGTAGCATCTGGCAGTGTACTTAAACTAGTTGTGTTAGTAGGACTCGTATTACCTTGGTGTCTTAGCATACTGTTTACACCACTATATCCACCATATGTACCACTATTAGTAGTAATTGTAATTTGATCTCCTGTTGTTAATCCGTGATCTTCGATGTAGAATGAATCTCCCTCAGCATCTTCAACCATTGGAACAAAGAATTCATACAAATCACTTGGATAGTAATTATAAGTCCCGTAATAATAATATTTTTGTGTATAGATTTGATTTCCTGACAAGAAGAAGTAACTAGACCAACTGTTAGTACTAAATCTAGTAAAATCTTCGAAAATGTTAAATCTGTTTGCAGTGTTTACTCCACTGCTTGAGTAGAATTGGAAGTTACTACTTGAATATGGTGAATATGAATAACTACTACTTACATAGTAAAACATTAGCCAATAACTACTAGGGCTATTTCTAGCAAACGGAACCCAATTTACAGTTTGTCCACTCTGATGACCTAGCCCTCTACCGCCGTTAAACGTTTGATTCAAGTCCCAACCTGAGCCTTGACTATTGTAAGCATATCTCGGATAGTGTCTGTTGTAACTATTACGATACGGTGAATAGTTATATTTAATTTCATATACTAAGTGTAGAGAATGTTTACCAAAATAACTAGTACCTGCACTACTAAAACTAATTGCTGATCCGTTGTAGGTAGATGTCAGTTGAACATTGTTATCGTCTACTTTTTTAATGTAGTATGGAAAAAATGTACCCAATCCGCCAATTGATTCATCTGATGTTGGCGGCATATAGAAAACAGTATCATTATCTCTGAGTTGGTGATTTGTCCACTGGATACTATTAGTAGTTGTGTTAACTTGTGTACTATCAAATTTTGTACTCCAACGAGACTTGTATTGTTTTGTTTCAGTTTGCGTTAAGTCTGGTGCAACACTAAATGATAATGTTTCGACTTCATCTACATATGGACGTCCGTCTGGCGCAGTGTCTGTTGTTATATATTCAAACTTAACAGATTTACCGCCAATACTGTTTAACAAGTAGAATTGGTTTCCAGTAACAAACCCATGTGGATCTTCTGTAGTAACTGTAATTGTACTTGGTTCGGCTTGGTCGGTGACAACACCTGCTGCAGGATCAAACGGAATTTGAGAACCTGTATAGAAAGTACCTGGAGTAACTGTAGAATAAATGTTACCAATGTTACCAGTTAATTTTTGTGCAGCATTTGCTCTAAATGTAAAACTTGTTGTAGTAGGAGTACTAGCAATTAGAAACTTACCTTCTGCTGTTCTACTTGCAAGACCTTGTACGTCGATTGGAGTACCAATCGGAAGTGAATGATCTTCGCCTGTAATAACAGTGATAACTCTTGAACCGTCAACTGCATTTATACTCAAAACGTCGGCAATGGCTAAATCCCCGTCTGAGATATAAAATGAAGGAACGTTGTTAGATAGTTCCAGTGTTTCCCACTTAGTTGGCTGTAGACCGTATTCAAAGTCAGTATCGATCAAGTTTTCTGGTGTACTAACACGAATTTTATGCACTGGATCTAAGAATGAATCATCAATATTCATCTTAGCATTACCTTCGTCTACAATGATTTGTAAACGGTCAGCATCTGCCATAGTTCCTAGTGCAGCAACATCCATATCTAAAGTAATAGTAGTTTCTTCTGATACAGAGTCAAATGCAACTGTGCCACCAGCTGATGGATCCGCAAAGTTGTAAATAATATCATTTGTTGTTACGTTTGTTATCAAAAAGATATCATCTAATTTCATGTATCCTTTTACAACAATTGTACCAGCGGCTACGTTAAATGTGTATCCGTAGTTTATAAGTTTCTTAGCCATATTAAATTATCCTCCGAGTGCAATTGCATATGCTACTGCTAATTTTTTTGACGCAAGATCTGCATCTAACTCCGTTGTATTAATATTCGTTGCTACTTCCCACGCACCAGTTGAAGTACGATATACGTATGTAATACCGTTTAAACTATACGTGTCACCATTGACTGGGTTTGCTGGAAAATTAAATGCCATACTTGCTCTCCGTTTTATTAAAAGTATTTATCACGGAAAGACAATCAACTCCATTTGTCCTTAGGACATGTCCAGTGTTTTTTTCGTGCTTTTCGCCTGACAGGGCAACCACAGCAATTGCATATCCAATTAAGCAACAAGTGCTCACATGAAAAACATATATTTAATCTAGTTTGAATTTCTTCATCTGTCATTATAATGCCGTAACGTTAAATGCAGACATATACATATTATCGTCGTCATCGTCACTTGAAAGCCCAACCCAATAATCGCCAGTAAATGATTCACTCAATGAGATATTAGTAATAGTAGTGCCTCCTAATGTCCAATCATTTTTTGCTTGTGTTATTAAATATCTTGTTCTACCTAACGAAGGCTCATGATACATATGCATAGTTATCCAGGTACCACTAAATTGCAATGAATTGGATTGACTAACAGAACCACTATATCCATAAATTTGAGGACTTGCACAGTTATTTTGAGCTGCAATTCTTCCTGCTAGTGCACCCCATTTCCATGTCCATGTAGAACTTGTATTAGTGTTAAATAAACCTATACTTGCATCAGAACACCAATTACTACCACCCGGATCTTGGTCAATTCTTGTTGATAGTTGGAATAAAAAGTCACCATTGAATGTAGCATTTACTCTTAAAGGATACGATGCTTGATCGTTAACGTCAGCACCACTAGCAGTCATTGCTACACCATTTGCAGATCCCCAAGATACCGTAGGATTAACTGAAACTTGTATCATTCCACTTGGTACAGACGATATACTTGCAAAGTCATACAATCCTTCGCCAGGTGTAGATGTAGTTTCATTTTTAACAATAATAGAAAATGCTCTAGTAACTTTATTACCTGCAGTATCTTCTGCTCCAGCAACAAAACTATAGGTAGTATCTGAACCGATAGAACTAGGTAGCGTTCCTGTAATAGCACCAGAAGATGTATTAAGTGTTACATTTGGAGGTAAACTACCACTCTCAATGCTATATGTAATTGTTTGTCCTTCAGGATCTGTTGCAGCAATAGACTCATTTACATTCATTTCAAGACGATAACTGTTATCTCCTGCACTTACATCATCTGCCCATGCATTTACATAAAGTATACCTGAAGGAGTGGACCATCCGGGTGCTGTACCTGTTTGCACCGCATCTTGGTATGTTGCTGTTAAACTATCCGTTCTTGTTACTTTTATATCTAACGGTCCATCTGATGCTAAAAAGGCTTTTGGAGTTACTGCAGTTATTTCAATTTGAGAAACAACTGTTGTTGAACTGGCACGGTGTGCAATACCATTTGCATCAATGAAATCCACTACTGTACCTAAATCAAAATAAGTTCCGGTAATAGTAAAAGTTGTTGAAATGTCACCGCCATATGCAGCAGGACTAACAGTAGATATTGTAGGAGACGGAAGTGAACTACCACTGCCTGTGATAACCCATTCTGATCCTACAAATATTTTTAATTCACTTGCTGATGTATCATACCATATTGCACCCGGTGCTGGATTATACGGACCTGAACTTGCTACATATGCTTTTGCCCCTTCGCTAGTATCATCAACCATTAATCCTTTGGCTTGCTCTTTTTGTTTTTTAAATTCTTTTAAAGATTTTATTCCCATTTTAGTTTTCCGCTAATACCCAGCCATTTGCTGCATTATAATAAATTAAATGTACAGTGGCTCGATTATAATCCATTAATATGTCGTCTGTTGCACCTTCAATTAAGTTACCATTTCTAGACACTGTTACATTAAATTGTCCTGCATTACCTGTACCATCAATTAAATGTACTTCAGTTCCAGGAAGAGGATTTGCAGGTAAAGAAATACTTAATGATGACGCCGATGTGTCAATAAAGTATTTTCCGCCACTATTTGATAAAGTAGTACTAGTATCAATTTCTAACCATGCATCTGGAGTTGGGTTGATAACCTGTACCCATTGTGTACTATCAGTATCCTCATATAGTACATACATACTACCATCTGATGTATTATACCAAAGGTCTCCTGTATTTAAACCTGCAATTGCTGGCGAATTATCAGATATTTGCATACTGATACCAGAATTGTTAACAAACGAGAAGTTACCAGCACCATCAGTTGATAGTATTTGATTAAGCGTTCCGTCAGTTATGCCAATATCAGTAAGTGTAGTTGGAATGTCACTTACTAGTGCAACTGTACCTGATTCATCTTTAAATGTAACAGTTCTGTCTGCAGTTGGCTCTGTTACAACAATTGAAGTTTCGTGTGCATCTTCTGTTGTGCCTTCTACTTCAATAATTGTATTGCCCGCAGTAGAACTAAATCTGATAGTACTGTCAGTTTCGACTTGTGTACCTACTAACTTAATAGCATTACTTGTACTTTGTAGCACAAGATTGTTGCTACTGTCAAGACTTATATTACCTTGCTGTACACCTGCTGCTTTAATTTGTATAATTTCGCCTGTGTCAGTTGTTCTATTTAATTCTAATACATGTGATTGATCTGCAGTTGCTTTAATTAAATCAGCACCTGTAGTTGACAAATGTAAATTAATATCTAATAAGCTAGTTGTATCAGTTAAATCACTTACATCACGTGGTACATCTTGGAATGTTGCATTACCTGCACCATCTGTTGTTAGTACTTGATTTGCTGTTCCGTCAGTGATATCTTCTAAATCAAACAAGTCTAACTGTGCAAACGGGTTAACAACCTGTGTCCACTGTAGTGTGTCAACGTCTTGATAAAGTACATACAAACTACCGTCTGTTGTATTGTACCATAAGTCACCTGCTACTTCATCTCCAACATTTGGTGCGTTGTCTCCAGCGTATGAAGTAGGTTTTGTTGCAGCATTTTGGAAACTAAAGTTGCCTGCGCCATCAGTTTTAAGCACTTGGTTAATAGTACCATCACTAATACCTAAATCAGTTATCGATGTTGGAATATCTGCTACAAATGCAACAGTACCACTGCCATCTTTGAATGTAATAGTATTATCTGCTGTTGGATCTGTTACTGCAAATGAAGTTTCAAATGCATCATCTGTGGCACCTTCAACATGTAAAAATGTGCCTGTATTAACTCTGATTGCACTATCTGTTTGTACTTCTGTACCAACTAATTTAATTGCTTGATTGTCTGCTTCAATAACAATGTTATTACTTGCATCAATATTAATACTACCTTGCTGTACACCTAGTGATTTAAGTTGAATTATCTCACCTGTGTCACCAGTTCTGTCTAGTTCTAGTACATGGCTGCTTGCATTTGCTGCTTTAATCAAATCAGCACCGGTTGTACGTAAGTGTAAGTTAATATCAAACAACCCTGTTGTATCAGTTAAGTCTGAAGCATCACGTGGTATGTCTTGGAACGTAGCATTACCTGCTCCATCTGTTGTAAGTACTTGTAAATTTGTACCGTCAGTGATATCTTCTAAATCAAACAAGTTAAGTTGAGCAAATGGATTAACAACTTGTGCCCATTGTAGTGTATCAGCATCTTGATAATAAACATAAAGTGAACCATCTGTTGTGTTATACCATAAGTCGCCTGCTACTTCGTCGCCTACATTAGGAGCATTATCACCTGCAGTTGCAATTGGTTTTGCTGCAGCATTTTGGAAACTAAAGTTACCGTTACCGTCTGTTTTAAGTACTTGGTTAATAGTACCATCTGCAATACCTAAGTCAGTTAAATCAGTTGGAATATCACTTATTAGCGCAACTGTACCATCTTCGTCTTTAAAAGTAACTGTTCTATTAAATGTTGGTTCTGTTACTGTAAACGACATTGACTTAGCATCATCTACTGATCCTTCTACAGATAAGAATGTGTTACCTGCAGTTGAACTAAACTTCAATGGTGCATCAATTACTGTTTCTGTATCATTGATAGTAAGCACTGTGTTATTATTTGCTAACAGTTCAATGTTGCCTAAATCACTTGTAATTACAACGTCATTTGTGCTGTTAGTTCCAATAGTACCTTGCTGTGTACCATTGAAATCAATTTTAATAACATCACCTGTTACACCTGTTCTGTTAAGTTCAAGTAAATGACTACTGTCTACGGCAGACTTAATTAAATCAGCACCGGTTGTGCGTAGGTGTAAGTTGATATCAAGTAAACTTGTAGTATCAGTTAAGTCGCCAATGTCTCTTGGTACGTCTTGGAATGTTGCATTACCTGCACCGTCAGTTGTTAGCACTTGTAAGTTAGTTCCATCGGTAATATCTTCTAAGTCAAATAAACTTAATTGTGCAAATGGGTTGACCACTTGTACCCATTGCTCTGTATCAACATCTTCAAACAGTACATACAAACTACCATCTGTTGTATTATACCATAAGTCACCTGGTTTTTCATCGCCAACTGTTGGTGCTGCATCACTTGCATACGCAGTTGGACGCTCTTGTGCGTTTTGGAAAGTAAAGTTACCTGCACCATCTGTTTTAAGAACTTGATTTAATGTGCCATCTACAATACCTAAATCAGTAAGTGTAGTTGGAATATCACCTACCAGTGCAACTGTACCTGATTCATCTTTAAATGTAATAGCTCTATCTTGTGTCGGGTTTGTTATAATAAGTGATGTTTCATATGCATCAACAACCGGGCCTTCAACATGTAAAATTGCATTACCAAGTATTGTATCTGCTTGTCCACCCATACCACTGTGATTAATGCAATAGTAATATAGTGTTGGAGAACCTACCGGGACTGTAATTTCTGTATATGCACCAGCACTACCTGCTGTACCTACCTTTGTAACTCCTGCAGTCTGCTCTACACCGCCACCCCAGGTGCCGTTTGCAGTAGTTGAGATTAGTAATTGATGTGTCGCATTCGAAGCATCGCTTTGATCAAATCTATAAGTTTGACCTTCTAGTAATGTTAATGTAGGACTTACATCTGTATATCCTTCGATATAGTATTTGTTTCCTGTTCCATATTGATTTGTTCCGCTTGCAACAGTAACATTAAATGTTGTAGTTCCTACTGTAGGAGTGTTAAATCTAATAGCACTATTTGTTTGTACTTCAGTACCAGTAAGTATGACATCTTGGTTATCGGCTTCAATAACAATATTATTGTTTGCATCGATATTAATACTACCCTGCTGTACACCCAGTGATTTAAGTTGAATTATCTCGCCTGTATCAACTGTTCTATCTAATTCTAGTACGTGGCTACTCGCATTTGCTGCTTTAATTAAGTCTGCACCAGTTGTACGTAGATGTAAGTTAATGTCTAGTAGACTTGTGTCGTCGGTTAAATCACCAATGTCACGTGGTACATCCTGGAATGTAGCATTACCTGCTCCATCTGTTGTAAGTACTTGGTTTGCTGTTCCGTCAGTAACATCTTCTAAGTCAAATAAACTTAATTGTGCAAACGGGTTGACTACTTGCACCCACTGTGAAGTATCAACATCTTCGTAGTATACATACATACTACCATCATCACTGTTATACCATAAATCACCTGCTTCTAAGTTTGCAAATGGTGCAGTGGCACCAATTTCAACATTAGCTCTAATACCTTGGCTTGCTAAACTTGGGTTATTGTTAAGTTGTATCCATTGACTACTATCAGCATCTTCGTAATATACATACAAGTTCATTGTAGTATCTTCAATCCAAAGATCACCGTCACGTGGACCTGCAGGAGCATTAGTGCTAACTTCAACAGCACCCGAACCGCCGCCTGCTATCTGCCATACAGATCCATCCCAAATTTTCATTGTTAAATTGTATTGATCTGCAGTATCAAACCACAACTGTCCGGTGTCTGGATTTGCAGGAGCAACAGGACCAATTGCTGTTATTTCGCCAATAACAAATTCACTGCCGTTCCATTTTAGTATTTGATGATTTGCACTAGGTGCTGTAGTTGTAATATCAACGTCACTCAGTCCGCCAATACTGTGATTACTAATGTCATTTACTGTACCGCCAATAGTTTTGTTAAAGTCCCAAGTATCATCTACTGCATTATATGCTATTGTAGCAAACCCGTCGGTGCCTAAATCTAGTGTAATACCACCGTTGTTTGCTGATGCTGCATCTGCTGCACCGCTACCTAAAGTAATGTTAAGATCATCAACTGTTAGTGTTGTACTGTTAATAGTAGTTGTTGTGCCATCTACTTGTAAGTTTCCAGTTACAATAACGTTTGCACCAAATGTTGTGTCTGCTGCAATTTTTGCTGCATAAGCAGTATCAAAGTCTGTTTGACTGAAACTATCACCTGGAACAAACTTACTGTTGGCATTATCCCATATTAGAGATTGTCCATCAGTTGGAGCAGTTGTTGTTGTGTCTACATCTGCTAAGTCGTCAATACTGACTAGTGAAATTGCACTATCAAAGTCTCCTTGACTAAAGCTAGCGCCTGCAACAAAAATACCTTGTGCACTATCCCAAACAAGTGTTTCTCCGTCGACTACACCTGCTGTACTAACATCAATTAAATCGCTTAATTCACTTGGAATATTACTTTGGTTTAGTTGTGCCCATGCAGTGCCATTATAGATATAAAAGTCTAAGTTACTTTCATCTACCCATAAGTCGCCATTGTCTGGATTTGCAGGAGGAGTAGCACCAATATTAGCACGTACTGCTTCTGAGTATGGGTTAATGTGCACCCATTGACTACTATCTGAATCTGTATACCAAACATACAGGTTCATTGTACTATTGTTTAACCACAAGTCGCCTTCACTTGGGTTACTTGGAACAGCACCTGATAAGTTAACACTAGAACTAAAACCCGGAGCATATGTACCTAATGTTGCATCCCAAACAAGTACACTGTTGTCTGCTGCACCTGTTGTATCTACATCACTTAAATCTCCAATTGATTTAAGAGTAAATGCAGTATCGAAGTCTGTCTGACTGAAACTATCACCTGGAATAAATTTGCTTGTTGCATTATCCCAAATAAGTGCTTGTCCGTCGGTTGGTGCTACTGTTGTAATATCAGTTGGTATGTTACCTACTCCAACACTTGCACCCATACCGCTGTGATTACCACAGTAGTAGTAAAGTACAGGTGTTGCTTGAGTTACTTCAATTTCTGTATATGCACCTGCGGTACCCGGTGTTCCTACTTCAGTAACGCCTGTTGTATAGTTTGTACCACTATTATGTGTACCATCTGATGTTGTACTAAATCTAAATGGATGTGTTGTATTGCTTGCATCCGATTGATCAAATCTGTATGTTCTGCCTGGTTCTAAACTTAGTATCGCTTGACTTGCACCGTCGATAACAAATACTCCACCACTTACTGTTACAGTAGGATATTCGGTAATGAATTTGCCTTGCATTACAACATTGCCGTTTAATACAATGTGTCCATTTGAAGTATTAAGTGTAATGTCAGCATTGCTATGTGCTGTTAGAATCATATCTTGGCTTGTTTCAAGTGTTGTTTCACCTGTGCCATGTGTTACTAAGTGTACGTGCTGGTTTGTATCGCCTGCTAGTTTAACACCACTTGTTATCGCATCTTCTGACAACACTTGTGTATTGTTCATATACAATGAACCTGGTCCAATGTATACATCACGCCATGCAGCAGATGTAGAACCTAAGTCATATGCTATGTTAGTATCTGGAATAATACTACCATCAAATGATAGTAAGTGTGCAGTGACATCTGCATCTGTATAACCTGTAATTGTTCCTGGTTCCCATACACTGTTAGCATTATCCCAAATAAGTGTTTGTCCGTCAGTCGGAGCAACACTTGCTGTGTCTACATCGCTAAGTGCATTAATACTAGTTGATCCTATGCGAGTATCTACACGTGTATCTGTGTAGTATAAGTTAGTTGAACCTTCACTTAAATCGTCGGTTGACTTAGCAGTAAACGCAGTATCAAAGTCTGCTTGGCTAAATGAATCTCCTGGTACAAACACGCTGTTGGCATTATCCCAAATAAGTGCTTGCCCATCGGTTGGTGTTGCAGTAACTAAATCTACATCTGTTAAGTCATTTAGTTCTGTTGGTGTATCAAGGTTGTTAACCTGTACCCAGATGTTGCCATTTGTATCTGGATAGTAAACGTACATATCCAGTGTTGCTTCATCTAACCATACATCACCCAAACTTGGGTTGCTTGGTGCTGTTGCACTAATTGTAACGTTTGCTGTTGCATCACCTGGTACAAAGTTAGTGCCATTCCATACAAGTGCATCGCCTGTGCTTGGTGCTGTAGTTGTAGTGTCAACATCGCTTAATCCGTCAATACTGTGATTGCTTATGTCATTTATAGTACCACCGATTGTTTTGTTAAAGTTCCAAGTGTCTGTTGCACTGGCATATGCAATTGTTGCAAGTCCGTCTGATCCTAAGTCTAGTGTAATACCACCGCCATTTGAACTTGCTGCACTTGTACTACCGCTGCCCATTACAACATTTAAGTCATCTACAGTTAGTGTAGTACTGTTAATTTGTGTTGTTACACCGTCGACTTGTAAGTTACCTGCAATAACAACTGTACCTGTATCATCGCCGTGTGCTGCTGGATCAATAACAAAACTTGCTGGACCACGTAAATATCCAGTTGTTACAATGTTGCTTAAAGTTCCACCACTTACATATGTGTCTACACGTGCATCTGTGTAATATAAGTTAGTTGACCCTTCAGTTAAGTCGTCTGTTGTTTTAGTTGCAAAGTCAGTATCAAAGTCACTTGATGCATAACCTTCTATTGTGCCAGGAACAAATTCACTGTTAGCATTGTCCCAAACAAGAACTTGTCCATCTGTTGGTGCTGTAGATGTAATGTCAACATCACTTAGTGCACCAATTGATTTAAGTGCAAATGCTGTATCAAAGTCAGTTTGACTAAATGCGTTACCTGGTTCAAATTGATTTGAAGTTGTATTATAAACAAGTGTTTGACCATTTGCAACACCTGTTGCATCCACATCTACTAAATCACTGATTTCAGTTGGAATATTACTTTGGTTAATCTGTGCCCATGCACTTCCATCGTAAACATATGTATCAAGTGTAGCGTCATCTACCCATAAGTCTCCTGTGATTGCAGGACTTGGAGTGCTTGCACTTAATGTAATTCTTCCGCCTGGGTCAGCAGGTACAAAGTTACTGCCATCCCATACTAGTGTATCACCACTGACAGGAGCAACACTTGTGGTATCTACATCTGCAAGTGCATCAATTGACTTGAGTCCAAATGCAGTATCAAAGTCTGCTTGACTGAAACTATCACCAGGAACAAATACACTGTTAGCGTTATCCCAAATAAGTGCTTGCCCGTCTACAGGTGCTGTTGTTACTAAGTCTACATCTGTTAAGTCATTTAGTTCTGTAGGTGTGTCGAGATTGTTAACTTGTACCCAGATATTTCCGTTTGTGTCTGGGTAATAAACAAACATATCAAGAGTTGCTTCATCTAGCCACATATCTCCAAGTTCTGGACTTAACGGCGCTGTAGTACTAATAGTTAAGTTAGCAACTTGATTACCTGGAACAAAGTTACTACCATCCCATACTAGAGAATCGCCTGTACTAGGTGCATTGCTTGTAGTATCTACATCGCTCAATCCGTCGATGCTGTGATTGCTAATATCATTTATTGTGCCACCGATGGTTTTGTTGAAATCCCATGTATCTGTTGCACTATTGTATAGCATTGTTGCAAGGCCATCTGTGCCCAATTGAAGTGTAATACCACCGCCATTTGAGTTTGCAGCACTTGTAGAACCGTTTGCAAGTTCTAAGTTCTTGTCATCAACATTTATTGTAGTACTATTGATTGCTGTAGTAACACCATCAACTTGTAAGTTACCTGCAATAACAACTGTGCCTGTGTTGTCTCCATGTCCTGCAGGATCGATAGTAAACGATGCAGGACCACGTAAGTAACCTGTTGTTACGATATTACTTAAAGTGCCGCCACTTACATAACTATCAACACGTGCATCTGTGTAGTATAAGTTTGTGCCTTCTGCTAAATCAGTTGTTGATTTGTTACTTAAATCTAAGTTTGCGCCTGTTTGTAAATTAACTCTTGCATCTGCTCTCGCATCAGTATAATATAAATTTGTAGTGCCTTCACTTAGATCATCTGTATCTTTTGCAGCAAATGCAGTATCAAAATCTGTTTGGCTAAACGGCGCTTGTGGTACAAAATTACTTCCATCCCATACAAGTGCATCGCCTGTGCTTGGTGCTGCACTAGTTGTGTCTACATCTGCAAGTGCGTCAATTGATTTAAGTGCAAATGCAGTATCAAAATCAGCTTGACTAAATGTTACACCAGGTACAAATACACTGTTTGCTGCGTCCCAAACAAGGGCTTCTCCGTCTGTTGGTGCATTAGTAACTAAATCTACGTCAGTTAAATCATTTAGTTCTGTAGGTGTGTCTAAGTTATTAACTTGTACCCAAATATTACCATTTGTATCTGGGTAATACACAAACATATCCAATGTCGCTTCATCTAGCCACATATCGCCTAAATCTGGATTACTAGGTGCTGTAGTACTAATAGTTAAGTTAGCAACACTATTTCCAGGAACAAAGTTTGATCCATCCCATACTAGTGTATCACCACTAACAGGTGCTGTTGTAGTTGTATCTACATCTGCTAGTCCATCGATTGATTTTAATGCAAATGCTGTGTCGAAATCTGTTTGACTAAATGGTGCTTGTGGAACAAAGTTTGATCCGTCCCATACAAGTGCGTCTCCGCTTGTAGGTGCTGCACTAGTTGTGTCGACATCACTTAATGCGTCAATACTATTATTACCTAATCCTGATGTAAGTGTTGTGGCAAAACTTGCTGTAACTGCTTGGTTACTTGCATTACCAATAAAAATATTTCCACTGTTTAAGTTAGGTACAGCATTTGTACGTCCTGCACCCATAATAACGCCGGCGCCGTTTGTTGCATGAACTTTTGTAACACGACCTAAGTTTTGTAATAAATTGCCTTCACCTGCAGGAGCAACATTTGTATAGCCGCCGCCTGCAGCAACATAAATTATGTCGCCTTCATTAAATGCACTTGTGTCAACTCCAGAGATTCGACCCATATGAATGACAAATCCTGTAGCACCTGCTGCTAAGTCTTGTTCTAATACACCAACTGCTGGCATAGTAACTGAACTACTTGCGTCTGCAGGTGCAACTGTCATTGCGTTGCCGCTTGTTCCTGTTTGATAAACAGGTGTGCCTTTAAGGATAGTTGATCCTGTTTGGTTAGTTGCTTCAGTATGAATAGTGTCTAAATCTTCAAATGTTAGCGTACCGCTACCATCTGTCATAATAACTTGACGATTTGTGCCATCTAGTACAGGTAAGTTATATCCATCAGATCCGATATTTTCAATATCATTACCGCCTAAATTTAAATTTTTATTAATTCTCCAAGAAGCAGTTGAATCTTCGTATAATATCGTAGCAGATCCATTGGTACCTAAATCTAGTGTAATACCACCACCATCTGACGCTGGACCGTTTAACGATCCATCTCCTAACACAATGTTTAGGTCATTGACATTTACTGTTGTACTGTTAATGGTGGTTGTTACGCCATCTACTTGTAAGTTACCTGCAATAATAACTGTACCAGTGTTATCTCCAATGCCTGCCGGATCAATAACAAAACTTGCCGGACCTGCTAAGTAACCAGTTGTAATAATGTTGCCTGCTGTTCCTCCGCCTAAGAATGCATCAACGTCTGCATCTGTATAAGTTGTAATAAGGCCTGGTTCAAACTTGCTCGTTGTACTATTCCAAACAAGAGTATCACCGTTAGTAGGAGGTGTTGTTGCTGTATCAACATCACTTAAATCATTTAATGCACCAACTGTACTACTTACAGTTTGCCAAGCAGTACCGTCATATACATAAAGTAGATTATTAACTGTGTCAAACCATAGTTCGCCGTCATAACCTGTTGTTGGCTGTGTTGCACTAAGTGTTGAAATAGCAACTGCATATTCTGGTGTAATTTGTACCCATTGTGAACTGTCAACATCTACATAATATGTATACAATTGCATATCATCTTCGTCAACCCACAAGTCACCTTCGTTTGGATTTGTAGGTGGTGTAGTACTAATTGTTAATGCTGCTGGAAGTTGACTATCAACTACTGCTACCCATTGACTTGTGCCGCTGCTATCAGTAACATAAACAAATAAATCACCGTAGTCTTCGTCGTACCATAAATCGCCTTCTTCTGGATTACTAGGTGCTGTAGTACTAATAGTAACATTTGCAGCGGCATTACCAGGAACAAAGTTTGATCCATTCCAAACAAGTGTGTCGCCGCTTACTGGTGCTGTTGTAGTTGTATCTACATCACTTAAATCATCGATCGATTTGTTACCAAATGCAGTATCAAAGTCTGTTTGACTGAAGCTATCGCCAGGAATAAATTTGCTACTTGCTGCATCCCAAACAAGTGCTTGTCCATCTGTTGGTGCATTACTTGTTAAATTTACATCATCTAATTCATTAAGTTCTATAATGTTACCGACTGCTGTTTTTCCACCCATACCACTGTGGTTAGCACAATAGTAGTGCAATGTTGGTGTTCCTTGATTAACTTCGATCTCTGTATATGCACCTGCTGTACCTGGCGTTCCTACAATAGTAACACCAGTTGTCCATTGCGTTCCGCCGTTGTGAGTTCCATCTGCTGTGGTACTAAAACGAATTGGATGTGTACTGTTACTTGCATCGCTTTGATCAAATCTATAAGTCTGACCAGGCTCTAAACTAATAGTTTCTTGTGATTGACCATCGATAACAAATACACCACCTGACACAGTAATAATTGGAGTACTATAAGAAATTGAACTAACATCAATTGCAATTGTACTTGCATCATCTCTTGTAAGTGTAAGTGTGCCTGCATTTACAGTACCACTTGTAATACGTGATAGGTTTGTATCATCAAAGAATGGACTAAAATCAACTGTAAATGTACTTGCATCATCACGTGTAAATGTTGCAATACCAGTTGATCCATTTAAACTACCACTTGTAATACGTGCTAAGTTAGTATCATCTACAGTCCAGCTTAGGTCAATATTGTTAACTGTTCCTGCTTCATCTGTATACTCTAATCTTTGATTAACACTATCTGCTGTTAATGTTGTTAATGTTTCTAGTGCATTAACGCTACCTGGTACAAAGTTTGTACCATCCCATCTTAGTACTTCTCCAACTGCTGGAGCTGCACTAGTTGTGTCAACATCACTAAGCGAGTCAATACTAGAATTTACATCTATTAATTCTACCCAATTGCCAGCATGAGCAAAATATCCTTTACCTGTTGCATGTACATGCGCAAACATACCATGATATGTAGTAGCACTCGGTAAGTCTCCTAATGTTGCAAACATATTTGCAAACTTTACAATTTCACCATCTGTTGCGGCAAGAGCTCTTGCATCTGTATGATAAAGATTTGTACTTCCTTCACTTAGATCATCAGTTGACTTAGCAGTAAACGCAGTATCAAAATCACTTTGGCTAAATGTTACACCTGGAACAAATACACTATTTGCTGCATCCCAAACAAGTGCTTCGCCATTACTTGGTGCATTAGTAACTAAATCTACATCTGTTAAGTCATTTAGTTCTGTAGGTGTATCTAAATTGTTTACCTGTACCCAGATATTTCCGTTTGTATCTGGATAGTAAATGTACATATCTAAAGTAGCTTCATCTAGCCAAACATCGCCTAGTTCTGGATTGCTTGGTGCTGTTGCACTAATTGTAACATTTGCTGTTGCATTGCCAGGAACCCAGTTAGTGCCATCCCATACAAGTGCGTCTCCGCTTGTAGGTGCTGCACTGGTTGTATCGACGTCACTTAGTACATCAATTGATTTAAGTGCAATTGCTGCATCAAAGTCAGTCTGACTAAACGAATCACCTGGAATAAATTTACTGTTTGCTGCATCCCATACAAGTGCCTGTCCGTCTGTTGGTGCTGTAGTTGTAATATCTACATCTGTATGTCCGTCGATACTACCTAGTGTTTCTAAGTAACGTCCATCTAAATCGACTGTCACTGTAGACGCATCACTTAGTGTGCCTGTTAATACACCGGTTCCTGTATCGAATGCTAATGCTGACAGGTATGTATTTGTGTCATCAAATAATGCACTAAAGTCAACTGTAAATGTAGTTGCATCATCTCTTGTGAATGTTGCAATACCTGTTGCATTATCAAGTGTACCGCTTGTAATACGTGCTAGGTTTGTATCGTCTACTGCCCAACTTAAATCGATATCATTTGCAGTACCTGTTTCGTCTGTGTAAACAAGTTTTTGATTAACACTATCACCTGTTAGTGTAGTCGTTGTTTCAGTAAAGTTACCAGCACTAACAGTACCTGGTGCCCAGTTAGTTCCATCCCATACAAGTGCCTGTCCGTTATTTGGAGTTGCACTTGTTGTATCTACATCGCTTAGTGCATCTATCGACTTAGCACCAAATGCCGTATCAAAGTCTGCCTGACTAAATGCATCGCCAGGAATAAATGTGCTTGTTGCTAAGTCATAAACTAGTACTTGACCATCTAATACACCTGCTGCATTTACATCTGTTAAATCGCTTATTTCTGTTGGAATATTACTTTGGTTTAGTTGTGCCCATGCAGTTCCATTATAGATGTAAAAATCTAAATTAGATTCATCTACCCATAAGTCGCCGTTATCTGGATTTGCAGGAGGAGTAGCACCAATGTTTGCTCTAACTGCTTCTGAATAAGGGTTAATATGTACCCACTGTGAACTATCAGAATCTGTATACCACACATATAAGTTCATAGTGTTGTTGTTTAACCACAAGTCACCTTCACTTGGATTACTTGGAACAGCACTTGATAAATTAACACTAGAACTAAACCCAGATACAAACTTGCTTAATGCGCTATCCCAAACAAGCACACTGTTGTCTGAAGGAGTTGTAGTAGTAATATCTACATCACTTAAATCACCTACACTTGCTGCAGCAATTCTTGCATCTGCACGTGCATCTGTATAATAAAGATTAGTTGTACCTTCTACTAGTTCGTCTGTATTAAATGCATTGCCTACTGCAACTTTACCACCCATTCCACTGTGGTTAGCACAATAGTAATACAGCGGTGGAGTACTTTGTGTAACTGTAATTTCTGTGTAAGAAACTGAACTACCGGGTGTACCAATTACAGTAACACCAGTTGTGTATTCAACACCACCTCCGTGTGTACCGTTTTCAGTAGTACTAAAACGGAGTGGATGTGTACTGTTTGAACTGTCATCTTGATTAAACTTGTATGTTCTGCCAGGCTCTAAACTAATAGTTTCTTGTGCATTTCCGTCAATATAAAATACACCGCCGCTTACTGTTACAATTGAATCAACGTTTAAGTTAATAAGTGAACTAAAGTCTACAGTAAACACACTAGCATCATCACGTGTAAATGTTGCAATACCTGTACTTGAGTTTAAACTACCACTTGTTAGTCTTGCTAAGTTTGTGTCATCTAAGTAAAGAGATAAATCAATGTTTGTTGTAGTGCCTGCTTCATCTACATACGAAAGTATATTAGAACCTATACTTAATGATGTAAGTGTTTCGAGTGCATTAACATTAGCAGGAACAAAATTACTACCGTCCCATTGTAGTACTTCGCCAACACTAGGTGCTGCACTAGTTGTATCTACATCTGAAAGTGCGTCGATTGATTTATTACCAAACGCTGTATCAAAATCATTTTGACTAAACGGTGCTTGCGGAACCCAGTTTGATCCATCCCATACTAATGCATCGCCATTACTTGCTGCATTGCTTGTAGTATCTACATCTGCAAGTACATCAATTGATTTAAGTGCAATTGCATTATCAAAATCTGTTTGACTAAATGTTACACCTGGAACAAATACACTATTTGCTGCATCCCAAACGAGTGCTTCTCCGTTATTAGGTGCTGTTGTTACTAAATCTACATCAGTTAAGTCATTTAGTTCTGTTGGTGTATCTAAGTTGTTAACTTGTACCCAGATATTTCCATTGGTGTCAGGATAGTAAATGTACATATCCAAAGTAGCTTCGTCTAACCAAACATCTCCTATTTCTGGATTGCTAGGAGCAGTAGTGCTGATTGAAACATTAGCAACTGCATTACCTGGTACAAAGTTTGATCCATCCCATACAAGTGCATCGCCTGTTGTAGGTGCAACACTTGTAGTATCTACATCACTTAAATCATCTACACTTTTAAGTGCAAATGCAGTATCAAAGTCACTTTGACTAAACGGTGCTTGTGGAACCCAATTAACTCCGTCCCAAACAAGTGCGTCTCCGTTTGATGCTGCACTACTTGTTGTATCTACATCTGCAAGTGCATCGATACTTGCTGCAGCAATGCGAATGTCTGCTCTAGCATCTGCTCTAGCATCTGTAAAGTATAAGTTTGTACTTCCTTCAGTAACATCATCTGTTGTACCTGTGAAAGTTCCTGCAGTACCTAATTCAGTGTAAGTGGTACCGTCATTTGTAAATTCCCACTTGTCACTTGTTTCATTAAAACGTAATTGCACATTTGTACTAGTGCCACGCTCAATTTCAATGCCGCCATTTTGACTTGGTGTACCTGTTTCGTCACTGTTAAGTGTAATAATGCTGTCGCCAATTTCTACAACATTACTGTTGACAGTTGTAGTTGTACCTTGTACAGTTAGGTTGCCTGCAATTATAAGTGTACCTGTATCATCGCCAACTGCAGCAGGGTCAATTGTCATATTTGCAGGACCTGCAATGTAACCAGTTGTTACAATGTTACCTGCATTACCACTTGCTAAAAATGTATTAACACGTGCATCTGTATAGTAAAGGTTAGTTGTTCCTTCACTTAAATCATCTGTATCTTTTGCTGCAAATGCAGTATCAAAGTCAGTCTGACTAAATGGTGCT
>Ga0255781_10000311_pt1 | contig 38162 bp, 50 predicted proteins | sample 101ome_21_FD_179979 | JGI IMG/M metagenome (GOLD analysis project Ga0255781, IMG submission 179979) | Coastal salt marsh microbial communities from the Groves Creek Marsh, Skidaway Island, Georgia - 101413BT metaG (version 2) | ecosystem: Environmental > Aquatic > Marine > Intertidal zone >... | reverse complement strand
CCTGTTCTTGAATCTTTGAAGAAAGAATACGCTGAGTGTCAATGAGTTTTGCTTCTGCATACCCGCCCTTCTGCCCAACCGATTCAAAGACATTGAACGAAGCAAGAGAAAAATTCGTATTGGCTTTTTCGGGTGAATAATTGTAGTGAATATACCGATAAGGCCCGGTAAGAATGAGAGTAGAAGCATCACTAGAATCGTAAACATTGTTTGAATCTCTTCTAGCGTTGAAGAAACATTCATCGTAATCTGTGAAATCGTTCGCCGGTAGCGTGTAGCCTTCGTTAGAAGTAATAGCGTTCTTTGTTGGGTCATCTAAATCCCTAAGATTATCAACCAAAGTCGCCTTAATCGTGTATCTACTGTAGTCTACAATGCGATTATTGTAGTCGGGAGCAGTAACGAAGCAATTTGTATCACTAGGCGTAATTGTTGCGCTAGTGGTAGAAGTGTTTTCGTATCTAGTGAAATATTTCTTATTGTGGTCCAACTCTCCCTTCTTATCTAATCGGTCTTTGTAGAAGTAAAAGGTAGGTCTAGCACAAATATAGGAACGCTGATAATTGTAAGTAGAACCACCTGCGGTAATTTGTTGATTGAGAACACCCGCCGAAAGAGCAACAATACTTGTTTCTGTTTTCTCCGGACCACGAAACACCATAAATTTGGTATCTCTAGGAATCTTCTTACCGAGCCGTGGCTCAAAGTCAAAGAAATCTCCGTCTACATCACCTGTTCTAACCTCTGTAATTCTAGCAAAATGATGTTGCAACAAATCATTGGAGTGAATAAGAACGAAGTAATCATAGTCACTATCTAAACTGTTGAGTCGTAGTCCTGTTTGCGAAGAATCTTCATAGCAATGAATACTGTAGCCCTCAGTATTGCTCAAGTTGTTGTATTGGGTTCCCCCCGTATCCCCCGAAACTAACTCTTGAACGAAGTTTTGACTGTGGCTAGCATCAGTAGAAACATACGAGAAAAGCCGATGAGCCGAAGTTGTAAGGGCCTGCTCGTAAAAGACGGGGTTGGTAGGACAGTCAAAGTTGACATTGTTGGTAGCGTCATTGATGGTGGTAATGATGGATGCAGGGTTAGGTGCAGTCCCCTTTCTAAGAGCATATTGCGTCATGCATCCACCTCCTCAAATCGGAAATACAGAAGAGTTTCTGCATATCTAGGGCGAAGGCTTGCCGTGTCAAAAACTTCACTTGCCCCGTTCACGATAGCAAACTCATGCAACTCCCCCATGAATTGGTTGTTATCCTTTGCTGAATCCTCTGCCGTGCTTGAAGTGCCGTTGGAACCAAGGTAAAAGTCCTCCTTGTCAAAGGCGAAAGCATCGGTAGCCGTATGCTCAGTAGAAGCAACCTCAACACCACCGTAGTAAATCTTCATGACTTTGCTAAGGTTGTTGTAAGTAGCGGCAATGTGATGAACTTCTTGTGTGTAAATTGGGTTCTTCGTTGTAGCAATGAGAATCGGAGTGGTAGAATCTAGAGTCCCCGAATAGGAAGAAACCAACTCTACAGTTGTTCCTGAAACGGTGTCAACCTTTCCTACAGAAGTCACCCCAAACCCATTACGAACGAATAACTCTTGTCCTTCGTGGAAATCACTCTCAATGTTTGCATCAAAAGTAATGAGTTTGAGAAGAGAAGTGTAACTAGAGATGGTAGCAGTTGTAGCCTCTTCGTATTTGTATTTCCCATTGTAGTCAAATCCAACCGTGTTGTCCGTAGCCGAAGATTTACCGAAAATTGGCGAGATAACAACAGGGCTAAGAAGCGTTTGATTTGTGCTTCCAAGCGTTAACTCAAACTTCACTCTGTATTTTGATGGGTTGTTGACGGTATGTTCAGTATCATTGACAAGAGAAAGTTTGACTTTGCTACTGTGGAAAACTCTCATCTCATAATCTTCTTTATCGGCCTCCTTGAGGTATTTGTAAGATGGCCTCTTTGCTCGCTCTGTAGCGTCATTTAAGGTCGTGCGACTAATCCCATCCATCATTTTTTTCGATGCGGTAACAGAAGGAATCGTTGTAATTCCACCGGGTCCATTAATGTCATATGGCGTAAGCGTCGTTTCAATTGTGAATGAGTCCTTGTGGTTCCAAAGACCGTAGGTTTGGTCGTCGCTATTTTCATAAACTCCATCTTCACCTCTAGGAATGTTGTCGGAATAATCAATGCGAACAAAGGCGTTGCACATCACCGGGAAGACAAGACTTCGTTGCTTTCCGGTGAGAAGACGATACATGAAATCACTCCAATGCGTCTTGAATCTTAGTGATAATGTTGCCTTGAGGGAACACTTGAGCCACTTCAAATTGAAGGTCAAAGGCAATGTCAATCGTGGTTGAATCAATTGTAGTGTTGAAGGAACGAATGAATCCTTTCATGCCGTCCGATGTGCTACTTGTGGGAAAATTTGCTGGATAAGCCACGCCTTGATTATCAAAGGTTCCGTCAGTAAACCCTCCTTGCCCTCTCGCCGCATAATTGAACGGAATGAGTTGGGGACTATCTCTTGGCTCATAATTCTCATCAACTTTAGAATCATAAAGAAAAATTAATTCGTTAATCGCTTGATAAGATTGTAGACCTGTAGAATCAACACTAGAATGAATGAGTTGAGCCAATTCAATAGCCGTAAATTTTCTTGTGATGGCGTCCGAGTCCCCACTAAACTTCTTAGTAATGGTATCCTCTAGCAGAAATCCGCTAACGGAAATATTCTTACTAGACATACCTAAATCTAAAGCGGCAGTTACCGATTCACCGGTCAACAAACCGCTAAATGGAATATCCAAAGAAGGAATAGTCTTACTCGTAGAAATAGAAACACTTGTTGCCTTTAGAGGGATGATGTTGTCCGTAAGTTCGTTTCCACCTTGAGAACCTGCACCAATCCTAAGAAATACATAGTGGTCAGCCATTTAATCACCCCAAAGTTCCTCTAGAAGAAGTCGTTCTGTTGACTTCTTTGTTTATCATTTGGCCAATCTTAGAAGCGATTTGTCGCAGTTCCGTGTCGGATGCACCAATTCGCCCTTGGACATTTACGGTGATGTTGTTTGTGGTCCCCATAGCCATTCTTCTAGATTGTTGGTTTGAGTAAACTCTAGCACCTGTAGGCAGTCGCACAAGTTCCGGTCCTTCTTCTCCTACAAGAGTCATACCTCCGGAAGAAACACCTCCGCTCGCCATTGCAAAGGGAGAACCGAAAGGTTGTCCGGGAAGCAAAAGATTACCCAAGAATTTTCCGCTTCCCTTCAAAGCGAATATAACCCCGTCAACAATATACTTTCCAACCTCGTAAACCGCTCCAACTACTACCGTTAACAACCCCTTCAAAACAACAAATGCAACTCCAAATAGACCCTTGAGGATTCCAAAGAAAATCTTACCCACTCCCTTAAGAGCCATTCCTAAGGATTTCATAAAACCCTCTCCGCCCATCAAGGCCTTGAAAATAAGCATAAATCCTTCAAAGACTGTCGCTAACGCATCAAAGATAACCGCACCTAACTCTATAATCGTTGCTAGTATTCTCTTGGCGGTATTTTGAACTGCTTTGCTCTTGAAGAGAACAAGAAGTGCGGTTAAACCTAAAGTAATGATAAAGAATGCTTTTAAGCCAACAAGAAGGAATGCTCCTAAATTAGCAAAAATAGCCTTGAGCGGAATATTTTTGATTTTATCAAATAGCGCCGAGCCAAAATCCTTTAGCATTTCTTGAGTATTCATCCCAAAGGCATACAAACCATCTACTACTGTTTGAACCCTATCTCGCCTTTTAGCAAAATCCTTTATTCCTACACCAAGAGCCATCACTCCCGCTCCTAATCCGAGCAACCCATCTTTGGTTTTTCCAGCAAGACCCATTGTTACGAAATTTAAGGATTTACCCATTCTTTCCATAATGCCTCCACTAGTAACAATATCTAGTGCGTCCTCATACTGTCCCACTAGGCCTTCAACCGCATCACCCATTGTTCCTGCCGCATTTCCTCCTCCGGTAAACATCTTGGACAATTTACCGATTGCCAGCAGACTAGTTTCAACTCTGTTTTTCAAACGAAAATAAAACGGAAGCGTAGCATATCCAATCTTGTTAACATAAGCCATCGTCACCGCAAGTTTTTGGAACCGACCGTCATATCCCTCAGCACTATAACTTGCATTGCCAATAGCCTGAGCAAGGTCAGTAAAAATAGAAGAAGCCTCATTAGCATCCCTAGAAGCATCAGCGATTCTGCTCATTTCTTCACCTTCTTCATTTCCTGTTCTATTGTATCGGCTTTCAATTCTTCAAAGTTCCGATGTATGTATAGGAAGTCCATAACCATTGTAGCAGGCATTTTCATGATTTCTATAGGGCTAATGGCCAACGCTTTGCTAAGGGTATAGGTAATCATGAGAGAAGCAGTTTGAGGGTCTTGTGGCCCTCTTCTAACCGCATCTCTCATCATCCGTTTTTTGCTTCGTTCTCCTCAAAAACGGCCAAAGGATTTGGTAAGACTTCCTTAAGTTGATTCCCGATAAAAGGATTGAGTCGGATAAGTTCAAGCGTAGTCAAACTAGGCTCGGTTTTCACGACGAACTTCTCAGCAAGATAGCGATACATAGCATTGAGGTCAATCCCCATGTCTTGCTTCTTCGCATCAATCTTCATCAAGGTTGTAAGGGCTTGCTCAACTTCAAGCCAAGTGGGTTCTCTAATCCAAACCTTGAGGCATTCGTCGCTTTGTGGCGCTACTTTGAGTTCGTAGCACTTCTCCTTTGTGTGTGCAAAAAGCACCGATTTATCTTTTACAGTATGCATGTTTCTTCCACCTTCATAAAACCAACAAACAAACAATGTTGGTGGAATGTATCACTTGGAGTCCGTGTTCACGGTTTCCTCCTTGACAACTTTGGGCTTTCGCCCCCTCTTTTTTGGAGCAGGCTTCGCCGCTTGCTCCTGCCGTTCACGCTCAAGACGCTCACGGTATTCCTGCATCTTTGTGTAGCGGTCTTTTCCTTGAACGGTCGTCAAGGTATCACCCCTGCAAAATCCAATGAGTCTTGACTGTGCAAGAATTCAACGAGCGTGGGATAATAGTAGCCTCAACGGTCACGGCCCCTTTGTCTTCGGGGATTGGCCAAGTGTTTGTCGTCAAGAAATAATCATCAAACTTCAATCGGATTTGTTCTTCACTACCCTTGTCAAAGATAAGGTCAATCACCGTGCCTGTAGTTTCGTGTTGATTTTTCAATTCATTAAACAACATATCGTCAGTAACGAGAGCGGAGAAGGTCAACTCGTAAGTTCTTTGAGCAGGAATAGCGTCCTTTACGGTCTTACTACCAATACCAATGAATCTCTTATCCGTCAAAGTATTGTTCATGGTCAAGGTAAAGTTTGTAATTCTCATAAAGTCTTGACCAAACATGCTGATGGAACCACTAGAGAAGAAGAATGGTTCCAAACAAGCATCTTCACTATAGTAGTTGATAAATTCGGTTTCGTTCGTGACGCCTCTTCTAGCCTCATAAGATTCGGTCTTTTCCAAGTTGTGAACCTTGCGAGGCATACAATCCATCGTCATTTTCAGTTCTTCATTCTCGTTAGCAGTCATGGTAAGAGTGTTGACTCTGTTCCCTGTAGCAATAAGAACGAAGTTGGTGTCTTCGTTGTCGTTGTCCGTGCTGGTTCTGTAAGTGTTTGAACTTGGCAACTTAGAGAAGACCTGTTCAAGAGCGAAAGAAGGCAAGTCGTCACCTTCTTGTTCTGTAAAGGTGTAAGTGATAGCCTTCTCAATGTGGCCGTCAGCGTCAATAGTAGGGGGGTCCAATTGTTGTAGGTCCGTATAGGTATCTTGTCCTCTAAGAACAGGAGGGGTCATATCTCGGTCAATACTACGGTAAAACAAAGGTCCTGTTTCCGTAACGGAACTACCGTTCAAGTAAAACTTGTCTTCACCATCAGCCGCTCCTTGGAAATCACTAGTCGGATTTGTAGAAGAAAGAAGAGTGGCGCTGATAGAAGAACACTTACCGAAGAAATAGTAAAGCCAAGCACCATGATTTGCAACAACACCAATGCTGGCGTTTCCTGCCGTTTCAATCCCCTTGTATTGGTAGGTATAGTTACGACTACCACCAACAAAGAGGTTCTGTTGTTTGAATTCAACATCAACACTAGGGAAAGTCAAAGACTCAACAATGCCTAGCCAATTGTCCGAGTTGAGTTTTTTGGCAGTAGAAGAAGAAATAGCAGTAGAACCTTGCGTAACTACTTCATGTGTAATATGGCTTGCATTGCTAGAGTTTGCATCTGTAGTAGGGCCACCATAAGTATTGGTGATAATCAAAATGTTATTGCTTCTGCTAGCGGTTAAATCCACGCTTTCTGCATTGATAGCCGCAACAGTAGCCGCAATGTATTCTTCTTGAGTGGTAAGCCCGGAATCGGAAATGTCAACATCTACAACGGTGGGAGAACCTGTGACTCCATGACTTGGAACGGTATCGCTTCCTGTAGTGTCCCACCAAACCACGACTGCTTTTTCCGTCCCCGCATCATCGGTTTGAATCTCATAGAAGTAAATCCAATCCCCGAAATAATCGGACTTAGTATCGCTAGCAAAGGTGAAGTGCGTCACTTCATCCGTGTGAACATTTGAACCCCCTAGAACCTTTTTGGCGGGACATGGCGCTCCGTATCCCTTGAGTCTGTAGTAGTCGTTCGTTGTATCCAAGGTAATTGTTTGCGCTGGATGAAAGGTAATCTTCCTTCCGGTGTTAGAAGTAATTCTATGGGTGGTTGTAAGTGTCCCGTTGTCATAGAATTCAAGGACACAACCCACATACAGGTCATTAACCAAATCAAAACGATTCGTAAAATCCGTGTCAATAGTCAAAGTGCTTTTATCTGCATCCAATGAATCAGGTTTCAAATAAATATCCACTTCGGGAACAAAAGTTACCGATGCACCGCTTCCTAAAAATATATTTGGTCTTGCCATAATCCCACTTCCTACAAACAAACCCTAGGGGAGTAATGAGCGCCGATTTGCCGTGAGGTTGATTTTGTATCCGAATAATCGTTTTGCTCTGTCATTTGACTCGCTTCGTGAACCAAAATAGAGTTGATTGAAACACGAATTATCCGAAGACTCATACCCCCTACGATTGCTCTCAATTGCGTGACGGGTTATCAAGTATAAAGCCCTTAGCCTGTCTTTTCCGAAATCGGCATCTGTAGCGCCTCGTTCATCATGCACCGTCCTAATGTGAAGAGTGAAATTGAACACCTCTCTACGAGTATCGTAGAAAAGAGTAGGATAGATGATTTCATTTGAGTCCTCAAACACAATAATCACATCTTTAGAAGAGAGGTCATACCTCACACCCTTGTTCTTTTCCAATGAGCGAACATCAATAAGATTGGGTTTAGCCGAATGTGAAACATCAATGACTCCATCATTGACAAGCGAAGTTGCAGAAGTTGACCATTGCGTATCAAGCAAGTCAATAACCAAACTAACCTCGTCCATCAAAAATCCCCTCAACCATCTTCTGCACTTCTAACTCCATGTGCGCTACAAATGCCTCTTCTGCCTGCTTTATCATTTCTTCGTTGGAGAAAGTAAAATCAACACCAAGCAGTCTAGAGAGTTCCAACATCTGTATGTTTCTCTCTTTCTCCCTCTCCAAAAAACGCTCAAAGGTTTTCTTTGCGTCTTGAAATGACATATCAATCAATCAAATACACAAGGTCCTTCTTGCCGTCAAGAATCTCCATTGCTTCCTTTCGCAGAATGTCATACTTCTCTTTAGTAGAGATATTGGCTCCTGTTTCAGCAATGAGAATGGTTTGGTCGTCGTGACGAAGAATCTCAGCCGCTACAAGTTTGGTAGCCGCTTCGTGAATAGCAGAAGGAACACGACCGTCACCGGCAATAAAGTTGACAATAACTGAATTCTTGTTGTGGTAAGGATAACGCTTGAGGAAGAAGATTCTACCATCGTTGTCCATCGTCCAAAAATCACCAAGACGACGCATCTCTTGTTTATCAGTAAAGTTTTCAACCGTAGTTGACGAATCCTTTCCTGCTTGGTCTGCAACTGTAATGGTGCAGTCGGAGCCATCTTCTCCCTCTAACAGACTAGAAATGTGAATCTTGGTTCCGTCTTGCTTGTCCGTATAAGCATAGAAGAAGTCCGAAATGTTGTAAGAGTTGGGAGTAGAGAGAAGCGCCTTCTCTGTAGTGGCTCCTGTAAACTGAGCCGTCTTGGAAGGAAACTCTTCGTTGATGAGTGCGGCAATTTCCTTGGCCGTGGTCTTTGCGCCAAAGGAGGAATTAAAAGAAGCAGAAGCGGCAGGAGCGTCAGTATGCCCGTTGTATTTCAACACCCAAGAGTCACCGGAATTGGGTAACTGAATGGTAATCGTATTGATGTTGTTGTAGCCGCTCGTATCCAAATCAATGCTGGCTTGGGCGGAGGCTAACTCTCTGTAGTTGTTACCTTCCCAAACTTGCAAACTGATAATCTTTCTAATCTTCATTTGATTGAGTTGGACAAATCCAACATAGCCGCCGTAATAAGAATTGATTGGATGGCGAGTAAATTCAAAATCTCTAAACTCGTCCTTCCAAATAATTGGTCTGTAAGAACGCCCAACCTTATCGTCAATTATCCCCTCTACACGCTTGATGATGCTACCGATTTGTGCATCAGTAGGATTGGTAACGGAAGTAAAGGCAGGGATTTGCAGAAGGTCTGCAATAGCAGTTTTGTCCGTGTAGTAGCCCTTTCCTTGCGAGTAGTCAACATCAATGTTGGTGTAGTCGCTTGGGGATGATGATACAGGCAAAGTTACTCCTCCTCAGTTGTGTCGGGTAATTTCGCCAATGCTTCTTCAATTGCTTCTTTCAACTCCAAATAATTGGCCACAGTTGAATACAAGAAATCCTCAAGAACATCAATGACCTTTTCCGAATCGCCTCTTGTCATGCCTTGAGGGAAGTAGGGAGGTAACTCTCCCATGACCTTGACTCTCTCGCCGTCCACTCTAGCGCCTCTATCGTATGGGTCAATATCTCTAATGTAGCCTTCCATACCCGGTCTATCAGTAGAAGTCCAAGTCATGGTTCCGGAAGTAATCCTCTCTACCATGATTGGAGCGTCCAAAACTTTAGCACTACTAGCGAATGCTTGAGCGCCTTCTGTTTCTCCTTCCGGGTCACACAATATTTCGTTGGGGAAAGTCAACTTAACATCAACAATCTCATTGGAAACATTGTAGGCGTCATTAAAGATTTTAATTGCCCTATCACCATTGAAAATAGTCTTGATGAACAGTTCTGCGGCTTCTCTACTGCCTTCTTTAATATCTTTTAGACGAGCAATTGGGATTTCGTTTCTCTTTCCTTCAATAGAAAGTTCGTAGAATTGATTTCTCCAACTCTTTTGAATCTCCTTCACAAGTTCTGTAGGAGTATCCCGGAAATCGGAAACCTTCTCTTCTAATTCAACTAAACGCAAATACGAAGAAAATTCAGCCGATTTAGACCCACCTTTCTCTCTCTTGAAAGACAAACGAGAAGGAGAAAACTCTCTCAAGACATTCATAGTGAAATCGCCATCATCAAAATACAGAACAGTAGATTCTCCTTCTTTCTTCACTACCAAATTCTCTTGAACATAGTTGAAGAGAGTTGGGAAACTTCTATCCAACCTTTCATTAATTTCCCTTGTAATATCCTTAACCGAAGTTAAATCTTCAAACTCTCTAGTGTATTCTCCGAACCCAAGAATCTGATTGATTTTGCTATCGTCGGTTAAATCTCTAAGTGAAAAATCAAATTGGTCTGTATCAATGGCAAAGGATTTGCCTTCTTCATCCTCCGAGGAATCAAAAGCGAATTTTTTCTTGTCAAACTTGATAGAAGTTTTACCAATATCTTTCGTTTCCAATCTTTCAAGTTCCTCATCTAGAAGTTCCAAAACGGGTCTAACATTGTCCTCGTAACTCGTCCCTCTATTGACAACCTCTAATTTTTCAATTTGATTATCAAAATCCTCGTCCTTATCTCCGGGCGTGTAGCCTTCTAAATAGGACAGAAAAATATTCTTGATAATCTTGCTCCTACCAAACGCAGTTGCGTCTAGAATAGCGTTGCCGATTTGGACTTTGTATTCAACCAAATCAAATCAACTCACATTAACCATTTAGCCCAAGCCGCACCCTTTTGGATAGCAGAGCCTAAGTGAAGACCACTTGAGGGAGGTTCATAGGACATTTGGCCTTGAGCGTCAATCCAATACGGGCGACCGTAGCCATCGGTTCCGTTAGGCGGAACAGGATACCCGGAACCGTTGTTCATGGCCCCTTGCATCTGTTGGTATTGTTGAGTGTTCCCGGTCACTCCTGCTAAAGCCATGCCAGCGGTAGGACCAGCCATTTGACCGCCACCCATTTGAGGGGAGGAAAAGCCTTGAGATTCAAGGTATTGTTGCTTGGCCATCTTCCTTTGATTGACGACCTCATTATCAATGGCCGAGTGCATAATAGAATTAATGTCCAACTCAATGTTCTCTTGAGTAATCTTCTCGTATTCTCTAAGGCAATCGGGGTGAACAGTAATCTTACCCGTAGTAGAATCTTGAATGAATTCCAACTTAGCCAACATTTGCGAAACCACTCTTTCCGTTACATCTTCCATCAACTTCTCTAAAGAGGTAAGGAATCTATGCCCGTGATATTGGAAGAATTCTTCAACATGGTTGTCTTGCAAAGACAGGAGATTGTTCACCGTTTTGAATTGTGACTCTTGAGAAGCGCCGATAGCGCCCACAATGTCGTTATTACTAGGACCAAATACCATTTCATTCACCTTTTCCTTCAATCAAAAATTGCATTCTTTCTAATGAATTACGCATCTCTTGGCTCAATCTTACTACTTCTTCGGGAGGGGTTTCGTCCTTCTTTGTTTGAGGCCTTGTAATCACCCATCCAGCGCCCGTTAGCGAAACTATATCGGCCTGTGATAATGTGGTTAGCGGCCCTTTTGATAAGACTTGCGGAACTCTAGGCTTTGGAATAAACGCCTTAAAGTCAAGACCATGTTCTTCGGCCATGATTTGTTGTTGTAGCATTTCCATTTGCTTGTGAATACCGGCGTGTTTTGGACAGTAGGTTCCCTTCATTGGACGACCCTTTTCCACATGAGTAAGAGGGATAGGTGGTCGCAAATAATCACCAGCATCCCAAACATGATGCACACCGCAAACAACACAACGGTCACGAAGGTTGAATTTCCAACTGTATTTGAAAAATAAGAATTTTTTCTTCTCGGCCATCAAAACTTGGCGAATCTCCTTGAGCCTTTTTTTAGGCTTGAGCGTCCGGTATTGGTATTCCTCTACAGGACCCGGCGCTCTTGCCTGCGCCAAAGGAGGCAGGAATGGGGTTATAGTTTGCGCCGATTGTGCGCCAATCAAATTTGGTTGTTGAAACATTTTATCCTCTCCATTGTTTTTCTTTCATAGTTAAAACGATTGTAGGTATAGTTTTATGTCCGGCTAACCCTCTTAGGTGAGAACGCAGGTGTCCCGCTACTAATATTCTATCAAACACAGAACCGTCTTCATTTAGTAACTCCATCACCACTACAGGTTCTATGTCCTTCATATTTGTAAATAATTCCCTTGTTTCATCTTGCATGTTGAAGTCATATCTGCTTCTTAGAGCCTTATTTGCAAATTTTTCATCAGGAACTACCATTAGTGGATAATTTGCCTCGTATTTTTCTTCATATTGTTTATTTTTATACGCCTCTATATTAAAATCACTAGGCATAAGGTCCATCCAATCATCGTCACCGATGTAATAGTTTGGGATTGATTTTAGAATGCTTTTCCACATAACAATCAGTAGTCCTTAATCATCGTCGTAACGCCACGATAAACCATTTCGGGTTGCGATTTAGCCGAAACTATGTATTTATGTGTCGGTATTCCTCGTTCATTTAGTTTTTGCATTCCGTATTGAAACGGTTTGAAGATAGGATGGTCGCTAATCTCGCCATCATGTTTGTGCTTTTCACCCCAAATGTCGTATTTGTTTGCCCAAAGGCCAATCGCTAAGGGGTAATCCTCTTCCTTTTTCTTCTTACCGTTAGGCCATCTCGTTGAACAAATACCGTCTACAAGAAACTTCCATGCGAGTTGATGGTCTAGATTAGCGCCACTATCCAAGTGTCGGTGGTCAATCATGAAGATGATGTATTTCACCCTTCTAGATTTAATGTCCTTCATCCATTCCTTCCAATAGATGGACTCTCCTCCAACATCGGAAGTGCGTAGTGTATGGGCTTCTCCGTCAATCTTGACGACCTTTCTTGTGGCTCTGTGTAGGCCTACTGTTCGTTCTTTGATTTGAGCGACCTCACCTCTTGTTCGTAATTGATGATGTAGTGTCGTCTTTCCAACCATTGTAGCGCCGTAAACTCCGAAATTGATTGCGTGTATTTTCTTGTAGAAGGCAATAGCGGCTTCTGTAATGACTACCGCAAAGCCGGTAAGAAGGGACATATCAATGCCCCCAAAGACCTGTAAATGCGTCTACCATCCAACCCATTACATTCAAGTCAAAGACGCCCATAATGTTCCCGATAAGGAACGATGAGAGAACGGCACAAGAACCCCAAAAATAGAACCTCATCTTCATGAAGAACATGTCAGCAGAGTGCGCTCTTTGCTGATTGTAAGCATAGTCCGAGTCCGAGAAACCCATCAAATCCCCTAGAGGCATTCAATCACCTCATTGCAAAGAGGCTAAGAATTCTGCTCCTAGTTCGTTGTCGTTGTTGTAAGTAGAGATTTCGGGAACCCTCGTCGTGTTAAAGTCCGTTTGGAAGGTCTTGAGAGAGTCTTGCATACGCTTTCTCTGTTGTTCTTCTTTGGTCTTCAACTTCCAATAAGCCTCAATTCTTCGGTCAAGTAAGCCCTGTTCAATGTAGTCATTCAAGAACAAATCGTTGACTGCCTTCATGATGAGAATAGCACCGACAGTAATAAGACCGAATAGGACTCCATGAGCCAAATGAGTGTAGGGGAAATTGGAACCATACTGAGCGTAGAAGAAAACATTCGCACCACTCACCACTCCAACGAAAAGAATCGTCATGATGAGCCTTGTGTCTGCGTTCAAAGCCGCCATTGTTTCACCTCAGTTGAACTCCACACTAAAAGCGAAGTGTGAAGCGGCATCGGGTGAAGCAGGGGCGGTAACTTGAGCGTAGAGTCCTTCTCTAGCGAGGACACCGTGCAGGTCAGCCTCCACATTATTTGCAGACAAGTCGCCATTGAATACAAACCGCACTAATTCCGTGTTACCTGTTAAGGTAGCATCCTCGGAATCAAAAATCTTCAAGATGTATTCGTCGGCTCCATTCGCTCTACAAGTGATGTGAACACTCTTCAAGTTACACGGATTTGCTACAATGACTGCTGATGCAGTCAAAACTCCACTAGACCTAGATGCGTCGGGCATGTTATCACCTAAAGAGGACTATCAATCATCCATTAATGAAGGTTTTGCCCTTCATTCGGATTGCTCTTTCTTTGAAGGGGCCTTCTTACGAGGGGCCTTCTTCTTAGGAAGAAGCAGATTGACGACTTCGCTAGGCTCGCATTGCAATGCAACCGCTAACATGGACAACTCTCTATCGGGCAAAGAAGACAATTCCTTTCGGTCACTCTCATCAAACACCACATCTAAGCGGTGGCTTGCGTAATAGTGAGAGGCTACGAAGGCTGAAACCTCAATAGATTCAGCCTTCGTAACTTCAAATTTGCCTTCTTTACCTTGAAGTTGCCGAGAGTCCCATTCGCAATCATCGTTTAATTTGATGGTCGCCAATTAAGACCCTCCTCAAGCCCCGTAAGCAATCCAAAACCCAACCATATCGGGAGCGGTAACAACGGTCACATCGCCACTAGCCAAAGGCAGGGTTTCGTTGATTGAAGTTGCGTTTACGGCGCTACTTCCACTTTGTTGAAGGTGAATCATGTCCACTCTATCAAGACCGGTTTCAATCTCGCCGCCGGTAGACCCGCCGTCGCCCGTAAAGGTCCCAAAAGCAACACGCTTGTTACCAAACACCGTGGTTTCGGTAATCGTAGAGGTAAAACCCATACTTAATCACCTCAAGCGATGTTCGTAATCTTGCCTTGGCCCAAGAAGAAGGAACAACCCGTTTCCGCAATGGTGCGGTAAAGGGCTTGGTTCCCAAGGCGACCCACACCGAATGGGTTCCCGTTGGAAATACCGTCTTCAAAGTATTGCGTAGGCTTCATGACTTGGAGCCAAAGATGGTCCGTGTCAAGGAAAAGCATGTCGCTAATACCGGTGTCAGCCGAGTTGGTGGTGGAGGTCATTTCCTTCACAGGGATGAGAGGAATGTCGTAGTAGGTAGCCACACGGAAACCAACTTCTTGACCCTTGATACCACGAACGCCGTTCACGGTAGGAATAACTTCCTTGCGGTCCATGAAACGCTCTTGTGCTTGGAGCAAGTCAGCGATTGCTTGGATGGTATCGTAGCCCGTAAGAATAACCTTAGGCGAACCACCAGCGACTCGCAGACGGCGAATCATGTCGTTAATCTTGGTCAGCGTCAAAGCACGAACCGAAGAAGCGGCGTAGGTTCCGGAGTCAACTTCGGAGTCAAGGAAAGAAGCGGCAGTAAATCGCTCCTCGCCGTAGATTTTACCGAGGTTGTTGGTAGCGGAAGCAACATCAGTAGCGAGAACGCCATTGTCCAAAGCAAGAATTTCATCTCGGCTTGAAACAATCTTCAAGAGCGAGGTGTAGTTTCGCTCAATGTTACCAAGAGCAGAGGTTTCACCGTAGAACTCAAGAGGCATAACCAGCATCTTGTTTTGTGCTTCTGCGTGAGCCTTACCCATGTCTTCACGGATGATAGCCCGAATGTCACCGAGGCCATCGTCAATTTGAGCCATTTCCATAGCAAGTTCAGAAATGTCAAACTGATGAGCCACAGTCTTTGGACTCATGAAGAGTTGAGCGTAGGTTGGAGCCATGCTACCAAGACCGTCAGCGGCAGTAGAGAGGCCACCGTTCTCAGGAACACCACCAATCTCGTCTGCTTGTGGGTCGTCGGAACCAATGCCACCGCCCGTGCCGTCGCTTTGCAAGGTAAGAGTAGCGCCACTACCACCGAAGGGACGACTCTTGAGGATTCGCCAACCGCTGGAAGTGTAGGCTCTCTTGGAGAGCATAGCGAGGGCGTTGACTTCACGGTTCAGCATAGACCAAACCTTTTGTCCGTAGACGACATTATACATGCCTGCGGTGGAGCCAATAGCGGAAACACCGCTTGCTCCTGCTTCGGCGGTGTCGTGAGCCGTGTGAAGGCCCTGCACAACACCTGCTTGCTTAAGCAAGGAGTTGCCACCGAAGTTTGGTAGTCCGTAAGTTGCTGCTTCTAAATCTCTAATCGTGTTAATGTAACCCATTTTTCATCACCTCAATAGTTTCCGCTGGCCATCTTGTGAATGTCGCTCCAAGACATTTCAGCGACCTCATCCAAGGAAAGGGCCGTGGTTTCTTGGGCGGCTTCGTTAGCCTTGCGAATTTCTTGTGCGCCGTTCTCTAACGACTTGCGGAGCGAAGAGAATTGCTCTCGGAGAGAAGCAATCTCGGACTGAGCATCGTATTCCGACTTAGCAACCATTTCTTCACGGTTAGCCATCTCAGCCTCAAATCTCTTAGCGAAGGTGGACTCAAGGTTCTTGAGAGCCAACTCTTCCATCTGCTCGGCACGGAATTGTGCGTAAGCCTTCTCAATGTTCTCGTTAGAGAGGTTGAGCGTTCCGAACTCGTTGTTGTCAAAGGCTTTGCTAACCTTGCCTTCCTCTGCGGCTTGAGAGGAACCGGTTGGTCGGCCACCGGACACCACAACAAGGTCTGCTGGCTCGCCGGTTTCCAAAGAGCCACCGTCAACAGTAGGCTTTGCGCCCTTTTCTGCTCGCTCGTAGGACTCAATATCCATCATTTCTTCTTCTTCTCCGGCCATGTTTTCCATAGCGGGTTCTTCTTCTTCCTTACGGAGAGTGTTCACTTCTGCTAAGAGAGTGTCCAATTCCGCCAATGCTTTTTCCAATTTCGTCATGTCTTTCACCTTTTGTTGTTTCAAAATGTCAAATTTCGCTTCGGGGTTGATTCCTTTTTCACAGATGGTCACTTCATGAAGTTCAAGTTTGCTAATCTCGTTGTATTCGCCCAACTCTTCACTTCGCTTTTTCACTTTCTGTAGCGCCTGTCCTCCTATGCTAAAAGACCTCAATGTTCCTTTGCGAATGCCTCGTCCAATTTCTTTTGCTTTTTCAATATCATCACGGAGTTTAATCACTACGAAGAAGCCAACATCATCCACTTCTGTTTTCCATAGCCTCCCGCTTGTATCTCTGTAACTGTCAATTACTTCTCCGACTTGAACATTTGAGTGATTGGTCATTACATTCCGAAAACTCTTCTGCTCCATGAATTTTTTAACGGCTTCTTTCAATGACTCTAAAGTAATGAGGTCGTTTTGCTTGTCCACCATTTCAATAGAAGCATATCCCCCAATCATTAGTTTGTCGCTCTTGATGATTTTGAAATCCTCATGAGTGTCAGCCTTAACGATGGAAGACATTCTTCTCAACTCCTCGTTCTCTAATTGACTATTTAACCTTATCCGTATTTTTATCCAATTTTATACTTTTGAATTTATCATTATAGATATTCCATACCCCTTCATCTGTATCGGGGTCAACAGGGTCTTGCTCATAGCCCGTCCAAGCAATCCAAGTTTTCTCTCCCTTCATGTCTACAACTCGGAAGTGTAGTTTGGTTTCAAACTTGTTTCCATTCAAGATGTATTCGTGGTAGCCATGCCGTTGGACGCCAACGGTAACATCGCCTTCATCTAAGAGGTCATGAGTATCTTGTTGTTCGGAAATCTCAGCAGGATACTTGACTGCTTTACCGAACAAAGAGAAAATGTCATCGTCGGTCTGTAAGTCAATCGTCCACATAAGATTCTCACCTTTATGACGAACAGAGAAATTCAAGTTGCCATCTTTACGAAGATACACCTTGAATTTAGACGGCTCCTCTTCTTTTTGTAAAACACTCTCATCAACAAAGACTTTGTTGCCCCGCACAGTAATGTATTCACTAGCATCCAAGAAATGACTCAATTCTTTTTGCCCCTTAAGGAATTTAAGGAAGTCTTGCTTGTTCTCAAACAAACTAGAATACTCATTAGCATAGTTGCGGGATAAGAATTCATCCAACTCTTTGACTGTCACTTCTTTATTTCTAGAAGTGGCGTCCTTGACATAACGAATAACGGCGGAGCGAACATTACTCTGCATTGTTTTCATCATCTGCTCCGCTTCTTGTTTCCACATGTCCAAGTCTTGGAGAGCATTCTTAGCCATGAGATTATTCTCTTGGAAACCGTAAATAGTAAACCCATCCATACTCTTTGCAATAATCATTGCAGTTCCATGAATACCATCAGTAATACCAATGCCTTTCTTCAAGGACAATGCCTTGTATTTGATAGAAGGCTTAGTATCTCCCGAAAGCATCTGTAAAGTGACAATCTTATCCGGTAATTCCACTTCGGGAACCTCTACAACCTTAGCCGAATAGAGGGTAAATCTTCCTTTATCTTCTCTAACCTCGTCAACCTTCACACGAATGATTTGTCCAACATCTGCCTTAATCTTGGTGTTAAGTGCCTTTCCAACATTCATGTATCGTCGGCCTTCGTATTCTACAATGTGCTTGCCCTCGTCTTCATCAGCAACGGGACCAGCGCCAAGAGAGTAGGAATACAAGCCCGACTTTGTTGATTTCTTATCCAAAACCAACATGTCCAAATCAACAAACTTCTTCCACTTAATCCACTTTGGATTCTTCTTTGTCCCGATGAAATAAGTAGATTCAATGTCCTTAATGACCACGCCTTCTGCCGTAGGCATGTCCATAATTTCCTTGGCGTAATCGTCAATGTCCTTCAAGGAGTCAGCAATCCTCGTATCCTTCTTTGAAGGGAAGACCAAATCCGAAGACGACTTAACGGCATAATTGTTGAAGAGAATGTTGATTCGGTCACGCAGAGGCGTATCCGTAAGGTCTTGAGCCTCATGGCGCATAATATCAAAAACATGCGCTCGGAGTCTAGCCTCTTTGTATTTATTTTGGAAAACATGGGCTACTGTATCGGCACGATGGAGGGCCTTGTCCCCATCAAACAAAATCAGTTCTGCATCAAGGATGCAATCACCGTAGGATTTCTTTTGCAACTCCTTGACTTGAGAAGAACACTTCTCTGTAATGTCTTTCTTGTTGTAGGAGAAAATTTGAACCTTGTTGTCAATCTTATGAATTTGAATACGCATACCATCGTATTTTTCTTGAACAACATATTCTCCGCTGAATCCTTTAAGTTCCTTCATGTCGTCAATATCAAAGATACGATACATCGGCTTGTTTGGAATAATGAATTGACTTACGGCCTTTTCCTTTTCGGATTTTTCTGCCTTATGCAAATCCACTTCTTCCAATTCTTCTAATTCCTCTTCGGAAGATTCGGAAAGAATCATTTCATCAAGAATTGCTTTGGCTTTCTTGTATTGAGATTCTACTTTTCTAGAATCTTTATCGTCGCCATAATGTTCAATGATGTAAAGAGGAACATCATCAACTTCTAAGTCAAGACCATCTAAACCATTCGTAATCTCATCCGGTTGCAACTCTTTAGATTCGTAGAACTTCCCCGATAATGCTTTATCATCGGAACGAATAGCATAGTGAATAAATTTCACCATCATGCCAATATCGCTGAGTAATGCTTCCAACACATCGCCCTTAAAACGGTCTGCGAATGGGTCTTGCACCTTGTCGGATTCAAAGCGCATATCTTTGATAGCCTCGTAAATAATACGAGCAGTTGTGCTTTCCGGGTCTTTTGCATCATCGTCGTTAAGATGCCTTTCGTCCAAGAAATTCTTCAATTCCTTCCCTAGAATGGAAAGAGAGTCAAAGGCTTCTTCAATTTCTTCTAAGGCGTTTCTCCAACGACCGCCATATTCTTTCTTGTCTTCTTTGGCTGAAAGGTAAGCAACTCGGACCTTCTCAAAGAGAGAAAGAATTTCATCCGAGGCAGGCGCTTTGACCTTGCCCACCATCAAACCAGCAGAGGCCATTTAGACCACTCATTTGAATTCAACAGTTTCGCCAGCAGAACCGAATCCGTTCTCATCGCTACCTTCATTGGTAACTTTGGTGGTTGTAGCCTTAGGTCGCTTGACCTTGACTTCTTCCATCCCATCATCATAAGGTAACATAACTTCATTCTCTTGCTGAATAAGTTCCTTCACAATACGCACTTGCTCAATCGTCTTAGCCACTAGTGCTTCTTCTCTCGTCAGTTTTTCGGGCATGGTATCACCGTCCGTTCACAAATCTTTCAATGTCGTCCCACGACATTTTGTGAATCATATCATCTGTAGGCATAGTAGATGCAGTCATAGAAGGAACAGGAGTTTGAGCAACAACAAATCCGGACTTCATCAACAAATTGTCTTGATGATACACGGTCTTCTCAAGCGACTGAATACGCTCAACCAATGCCTTCAACACGCCCAACATTTCTTCTTGTGTATCACTCATCTCTCAAATCCCCCTTTCTCTTTGGATAAACGATTTCCCGAAGTTGGCGATACAACAACTCGTATTCCTTACGGAGTTTGCTAGAGAGGGCCAACATATCAATGTTCCTTTCGTCAATGGACTTGAATCTCTTGTTGAGTTTTTCGTCCGATTTGACAAACTCTAATTCCTTGAGCATGTCAATCAACTCACCAAGGCGAGTAAAGTCTTGTCCGAAATACTCTGTAGGCTCTGTGGATTGCAGAGTCTTCTTGAGTTTCTTTCGCTTCTTTTCATCCAAGGTGTCAAGCACCGGACTGTATTCCTTTCGCACATCTTCTTTGAGAATTCTTTCCCACATGATTATTCCTCCTCTTCTTTGAGCCTCTGTTCTCTAATATCTTTAAATGTAGTTGGCACATTCATTTCAAGGTCGGGCCTTTCTTCCATTCTAGAAGAAAGCATAGAGTCAATTTTGCGCTTGAGTTGGCTTAGTTGGCCTTGCAACTTTCTATCCATTTGCACATCTAGAATGCGGCCTTCATCTCTCTTGTATTGGTTAGCAATGTAATCAAGAAGAGTGTCTTTTGGATTGTATTCTTCAATAAGAGCAAGATACTCTTCGGCATCAATTACATCACCGACTTTGTAGACTTTGCCCGCAGGTGTTGTGAAAGTTGCCTTCTCGTCTTCATGAACGAATTTATATTCTGTCTTACTCGCAACCTTTCTTTGCTTAAACCCTTGACTTTCCAAATCTTGAAGAAATTTGCTTGCAGATTTTTCGTCCTTATCGGGTCCTTCAACGAAATCGGTAAAGGCACTTGTAATTTCAACACCTAAGTTGAGGTATTTATCATACAACTTGTTTTGATTTTCTTGTTTTTTGGATAAAGATTCCCCTTTGCCGGGTCTATGTTTGATGTATCTCTTACCCTTACCTTTCATATCAACAAGTTTCATCAAGATGTTCTTATTCTGTGGGGCGTAGCGATACATGTGTTCTTGGTCATTCCTAGCAAGAATCTTCAAGAAAGAAAAATTGTTTTTTTGTTCCGAAAGACTGTCCCCTAAAAGATTGTAATCTAGGCTGATAGGTCCCCTTCCAACAGAGTGTTTCCAAGCACTATCTACAAATTCAGCGAGGTTTCTAAGCACCTTAACGGTCCTCGTTGTAAGGGTGTGATAATCCTTTGAGGTTTGAACTCTAAATCGGAGATAATCTTGGATTGCCTTCATTGACTCACGAAGAACACCAGCATCATAGGGGTGCTTTTTGAATTTATCTTCAGACAAAAGGTTAGTGGCTTTCCTTTCAGTTTCCTTTAACTCCTCAAGGATTGTCTTGAGGATAGCACTAATATCCGAACCGCTCTTGAGTAGAGAACCAAACAAATCAAAGACTTTGGTTGCGCTCTCAACAACCATTCCGATTTTCTTACGATAGACGGTAGAGCGACCCTCTTCTAAGTATTGCAAGAAGTCCTCTACATCTAGAAGATTGTTGATTTGTTCTTCCAAGAGTCCGTAATTGAATTCACTCTTACCTCCCCCTTCTTTGATTGTAGAATTGATTTGTTCTTCAACTCGCTTCTTTTGTTCTTCGGAAGTTGCTTCCCTAGGAGTGAGGTTTGGTTTGGGGCCGGTATCTCTAGATATAGGTTGCATTATTCCTGCATTTTTGGTTTCTTCTATATCCTCTCTAATTCTTTCAATAAGTAATTCTAGAGCAAGAGCCTTCAAATCATCTTCATTAGAATCTAATGGGATGCTTTTGCCTCTAAACATTGCTTCGGGTTGTGTTTCCTCACCTCTATCTTTAGCATATTCGTTAGACTGAATAACGGAATTTAGATTTGATTCAATGGACCTTAGAATGCTATTAAATTCACTCGTAACTGATTCTCGGTCCTCGGCCTTGCCGGACCTAAAAACACCGTTCTTTCCTTTCTCAGCGATAACTAATTCACGGGATAATTCATCAAGAATCTCAGCCCTAGCCTCTTCGCTAACGACTTTGAGTTTGAGAATATCCATGTAAGACATGAGCCTCACCACTTGTTCTCGGTTCGGTTTCGCTTACGCAGAGGAAGTTGAATCACATCGGGCGTATCCGCAGAACCACGCTTTGCTTTGTGCGTAGTATCGGGAGGCAAGCCACCAAGGGAATAATCCCGACTCACTCTCACCGTTCTGTCTTCTGCCGCTCTTTGCGAACGGACCTTAGCCAACTCTTTCACCAACTCTTTTTCTCTTCGTGCCGCATCACTCATACTCATTCCTCCTTCTCAAAAAAATCTAGATAATCATCCACAAAATATCCATAGCCCTCATCCATTCTATCTTCAAACATGGCCCTAGTATCGTCTTCACTCATCAAAATAGAACCATCTTTTGCAGGAGAAGTGATAAGATAAGAACCATAGTAGGGTTTGGCTTCGTAATAAGCGAGGTGCTTATATTTAGGATGAAACCCCCTAACATCTTCAACATCATGGTCAAACTCTTCCTTTAGGATTTTTTTCCAATTCATCATCTCACTCTCCCTTCGCTTCTCCTATCTACATTTTGATTACCAGCATCTTGCGGCAATCCTGTAAGCCTCTTATCTGGTCCTACGCTCATCCTCGCTTTATTCCTTGTGGCTGGCGGGTTCTCTTGGGGCTTAGAACCTTCTTCCAAAGAAGCCATTTGAGCCTCTGCTAATTCTCTTTGGTCAATGTTGGAACCAGCCATTGGATTGGTTTCAATCGGCCCCTCTTCCGAAGTTTCCTCTTCTTTGGGTTCCGGCTTAGAGAAAGTAAAGTTACCGTCTTCGTCCATGTCAACTTCAAATCCAAGATTCTTGGTAGAGGCGGCAATGTTGACTTCTAACTCACGCTTTCGCAAAACTGCAACTTCATCCTCCTCTTCACTTGGAGGCAGTTTCAAGACCCAATCAGTAATACCGAATTGCTTCGTCAAGAAGGGGAAGACATAGTTGTTGTAAACATTCTGCGCCATTTGCACGGCACGATTCGTCACAAGAATTTGCATACCCTCGTTGTTCAAACCACCACTCGTTGTATTGTCGGCCATGAAGACCTTACTTACGCCATAGAAGGCAGAGATACGGTCACGCAAATCATCCTTAACTGCGACATACTCCATTTCTTTGAGGCTATCCATGAACTTAATCCACTCAACAGAACCCTTACCGTTTTCTGCTTCAATGCCCATAACAGGAATGTAGTGAGGGTCTTGTTCCATACGCTCTTTGACACCTCTCCAAAACGCCGCCATAGAATCCATGTTACGGGTTTGAACGGCAAGTAAGCCTCTCGGCATACGACTCTTGGTGTAAGATGAATTGACATAATTCTCCATAGCAATGAGCGTCATGATGTTGTTGAACAATGTAAGAATGGGCGAGTGTCCATAGAGTCTACTAGGACTGTATTTGCTAAAGTGAAGAACCTCTCCCTCAATGAAATACTGCTCCTCACCGTTTGCTCTGTTGACATAATGAATCGGATAAACAGGACCACGGCACTCTTGACATGGCTCATGAGGTTCTTGGGCTAAGAACGAACGGTGATTGATACAAGTGAAGCCTTTGGTTCCTCTAATCCCAACCTCATCAGCGTAAATGCTCATGGTCACGGGGTCGCCACGGAACAACTCTTTGATGCGATGCATACGGATTTTTCCATTGCCGTCCAAGTAGTATTCCTTGACGAGAACAATGTAGGCGTCGTCCATAATGTTGAGGTCATCTTCCAACTCCTTGAACACATCAATGAATTTCTGTTCGGACTTGTTCACATATCCTTCAATGAAGTTCTCGGCATATTCCAATTGCTTTGGGTCGGGCTTCTTCAAATCCGGAGAATCACATCTAGCACAAACCTCTACGGGCATCTTGTGAGTCTTTTGACAAGAATTACAACGGGACTCGTAGGCCTTTTCCCAAACATAGCCCCGGCGAAAAATCTCCTGCTTGAGTTGTGTAATACAGGTTCGCACGATAACGGACTGATTGACGACATTGTAAACCAATGGAGCCGTCATCATGTAAGAGTTTTCACGCTCTTGAATTCCGACATTGAACACCTTTCGGTCAGCCGGTGTAGGGGTCGTCCTACGGAAGAGATTGGTGAAGGAGAATCGCCTTTTTTCAGCCATGACCAATTCCCCTAATCAAAATGTAGTGGTTCGCCTTTTTAATTGCTTTGGGCCTCACGAACCTCAAAGCCCATCCTTGATTTGGAAGGTAAACTCAAGAACCCCATAGTGGTCTTCATACCAAGGCCCTCGGTTAAATTTGACATTAACCATGTTGTATTCTTCTCTAAATATCTTTTTCACTCTCTCGGTGAAATCTGTTCGGTCCTTTCTTAGCAGTTTACCCAAATTTTCCGAATCCTTACGATTAAGATTGTATTTGTTTATCGTTACTGTATATGTCCTACCGTCTTCATCTCTTCTTGGCCTTCGCCGTGTCCTTATTGCGCCTCTAATCCGCTCGTCTAGGAACTCAACTAGGAACTTCCTTAAACCAGCCATAGAAAAAGTAGCCTCTTCATATTCCCTAGTATCAAAGGGTGCTTTCAAAACATCTTTCCACATCACGAACCCTTCCGCCATTTCTTGTTCTTCTTCTCTTTGGTCTTGCTTGGATTCCACTTGACCTTATCAGCCCAATAAGCCGCAGACATTTTTCCACGCTTGATATTCTTTGCATGGCGTGACTTGAAGGCTCTGCGTTGTCCAGCAGTTTGATTGGTCTTGACGCCCTTCTGTCCGAACTTGATGTATTTGTATTTCCCACCTTCGGAAGCCATGACATGGTGCGATTTATCCGAATCATCGTTGAGGCGTTGCGGTTTATTGAACGACCTTAGCCCCTTAGCCTTCATTCTCTTACGAGCGGCTTCTCTAGGGCCGGACTTGGGCTTTCGCTTTAGAATATCCTCTTTCGTCAACCTACCTACAGGTTGCCTCACTTGCCCCAACTTACCATACTTACGCCTAACAGACTTCTCCGCAGATTCCCTATCCATGTTTCTAAATCGCATCATGGATTGAATCTCTTGTTCCTCTTGAGGGGTTAGCGCAGGTTGCTTTAGAATATCTTCCCATGACATAATCACTACCTCATGTATCTCTCGGTATTACCCATTTCGCCTTGTTCAACAACAGTAAACATATCATCGCCTTCGGCTCCGCAACCACCGTCTTTGCCTCCGTAATTATTGGTGTAACTATCCCCGCCATCACATTTACCTTTAAAATTATCATCAGCATAGTATTCTGAGCCGCAATCCCGACACATCACCTTTCCGTATTTCTGTGTTTTCTTGGCCTCCGGAGAGTTGCGATATTCTTCCAATGCCTTCTGCCTCGCTTCTTCTGCTTCTCTTAGGGCTTTCCCTCTGCTCATAATTTTATCTCTTTCTCTTTTCGCCCTATTTGCGTCTTCTTCATTAAAGCGACTCATAGGACGACCTTTGAGCCTCTTAGAATCCGGACGAGTGACTTTTCTTCCTCTCTTAGCCAACTCCTCCGGCGCATACTCTCTAGCGATTTCCAACTCCAAACGAGAAATCTTCAAAATATCTTTCCACTTCATTCTTTACCGCCTCTTCTTTGTAACCAACCACGAAGCCCATACTTTTTCTCTGCTCTAAAAGTCCCGGCCTTTCTTTTTTTGGGCTTTCCTCTCTTACCCATCCTTCTAGGGTAATCTTTGCAAGCGTCACATGTTGGACGGCATCTTCTTTTCTTTCCTACCGAAGCATCCGGTCTGCCACAAGGTTTTGGCCTTCCTTTCTTAGGACAAGGACAAGCCACCCATCCCTTATACAGAATGTCTTCCCAATGGGTTTCGCACATGTAACTCACTTCTTGGATTTGCGCCATGTTCCGCCTTTTTTCTTATACCATTTAGAGGCATAGGCGTTAGCATAAGCAGAAGGGTAAACATCGTATTTGGCTTTTGCCGCCGCAATAGCCCGACTCCATAGAGAAGGATTAGCGGGTTTGTAGCCGCTTCTCTTGAGAATATCCTTCCAACTCACAAGAATCGCTCCTTGAGTGCAAGAAATCCAACGAGAGGCAAGACAACAATGCAGAACAAACCAACAACAGTATAGTCCCAAGACTTCTTGAAAATTCCATTTCTGTATTCCAAGTTACTCACCATGTCTTCAATAAATTGTTCAAGGTATAAATCCATCAAAGTCCTCTCCTTCTATTTATCTTCATCTGTTGCAATCATTGAACCAATAAAATGCGCTTGAGTTTTAATGGCCTCTATGAAATCCCTAAATCTGGTAATTCGGTTCGGATATTCCTTCTTGTATTCTTCATACATCTTTCTTGGGTCTGCGTTAAATTCGTTAAAAAGCCCTAGCAACTCTTGGTGGTATGGGCTATCCCCCATCGTCATGCCCTTTTCTTTCATTTTTCTTTCGGCCATCTCAAGCCTCATTCTGAAAACATAATTCACCTCTCTAATGAATCGCTTTTCATGCCGCTTATCATGCTCATCGGGAGGCAGGCGAATACCTTTGGGAGCCTTGAGAACATTTTGCCAACTCATCAAAGTCCTCTCCTTCTATCTCTTGCGGCTCTAGCGGCATCTTCTCTTCTTTGTGCTTCTAGATTAGCCTCTTTTCTCGCCTTAGCCTCATTAGCCGCTTTTCTTTGAGAACGAGTCATTTTAGGCGTTTCCGCTCTTTGGCCTTGATTCCTCTGTTGGCCCTTCTTCGGCTTGTAGGCTCCCCTACGCTTTTGCGATTCTATTTGCTCTCTTCGGGCTTTCCTTTCATCCCACTCTTTATCTCGTCGCCGCTTTTCTCTTTCTTCATAGGGTTCAGAGTAGTGGCGTTTGCGATTTCTGCGTTCTTGGTCCCGCTTCACCTCTTCTTGTAGGCGGGCCTCTCTTTCGCTTTCTCGCAGTATCTCTTCAACGATATTTGCCGGTGGAGTATAATCGTAATCATCTTTCTCCTTCGGTTCTCTGTTCTGCCAACTCGTATCGGGCTTCTCTCTTTTAGTAGGCTTCTTTGGAGGAACTCTGCCTCTTTTGAGAATATCTTCCCAACTCAAAGAATCACCCCAATTTGTTCTCTTTCATCCATCAAAGACATTTTACAGTTATCCTTATATTTTTGAATATCATCCATGTAAATGCCTTCCCTAGCAAAATCATACCCAACATGGTCACGATGATTTTCCCACTTCATTAGTTTGAAAATTTCATCACATCGCTCTTTATACCAAGGCTCTTTCTTGTAGCCTTTCTTGATACGGACTAACTCTAACAACAATTTCGCATTGCCTTGCTTCATTCTAAAATGAGGCAAACACTTCGTCAACAAATTGTAAACATCATCCTGCGAATAAAAATTCAAACGGTTGACCGGGCGAGTATCCTGTGGAGATTTTTGGTCAAGGTGCAACTTCCCAAAACCAATAGCCTTGTGAATCTCTTGCATGAACGCCTTACCACGCTCTCCTGTAGCAATCAAACCCACTCTTGGGTTGTGCTTACGGTCCATCGTAATGTAGCCATCCGAGTCAATAAATGCCGCCGTGTAGGCCCAAATGTTCTTCTTAATCTCGGAGTTGACTTTGTAGTATCTTCCTTCCAAGGAAACAATGTCCAACTCCTTGGAAATCTTAGCGATGGTGTTCCAAGAGTTTCGGTTATGAAGTTGCAAAGGCATACGGTCGTGAATTTGCCTAGCACTAATACCTTGTTCTGCACAAACCTGCTTGAGAATAAACTCCTTGGTCTTGTCCTTGATGCTCTTTCGCAAAATCGTATCGGAAATTCCCTTAACCAACTTCTTGTATTCACTCTTGGCCATCTTCATTTCCTTGTCAAGTTGAGCATAAATGCGACCATAGTTGACTTCATTACGGTCCAACTCTGCCTCCCAATACTTGCAGAGAACATCAACAACGGCTCGCCTTTCATCAGCAGACTTTAGCGAATGGAGTTTAATCAAGTCCGTTTCTTTGAAGCCCATCTTCCTCACGGTCTGCTTGTAGGGGTTGAGCCAATAGATGCTATCTAGGCACTTCTCTAGATGCTCGGAATAGCCTTCAATAAGGGTATCTATGCTCTTGGCCATCTTCTCCCTAGAATCGCCCTTAAGACCCCTTCTCTCCTTCCTAAGCGTCTTAATCACATCGGGAATACTTTGGTCATAGAAAGTGTATTTTGGTGGGAAAGCCTCAACCATCTTCTTTGCTTGCGTAGCGTTGATTTTGTATTCCTTGCAAACCTCGGAAACAATTTCATGCTCGGAACGAATGACGAAGTTTTTCTTGAGAGATTGAGTTAGGCTATCCAAATCGTTTTCAGCCTCTTCTTGGGCTTCCGCCATCTCTTCAAGTTTATCGCTAGCCTCTGCTAATTCTTGAGAAGTTGGCATCATATCACCTCAAAAGTTCAGTCCCATGATACCCCGATACGGACTAACAGGTTTTGCATCAAAGAGTCCCAAGTCGTCAAGCAATAAGAAATTTTCACTAGCCCTCTGCGTAGCGGCATTAGCCAAGGCTAAACTCATCACCATGTCGTCGTGAGCGCCCACACCTTCAAAGCGTCCCTTATCAGTAATAGAGAACATTGACAACTCCTCAACAAGCGCAGTTGTAACCCTCTTGCTCTCTTCGTTACCATACGGAAGATGAATCTTAGAATTCTCAAAATTCATTTGTAAATTTAAAATAATGTCCTGCTTCTTTTTTCTCGTCGTGTTGAAGTCATGCACATTAATGTCAGAGATATTCCGCAACTCTTGAGTGAACGACTTAGCAAAGGTGTTGGTTTCAAACAAAACGACCTCGGGATTGAAGATTTTACCAATGAGGCGAATCTTCTGTAGATTCTCTCTAAACTCTACATTCTTTGCCCGGTCAATGTAAACAATTGATTTGTTGTCGTGCTGGTCCACTTCTAGAACCGTAATTACATTGTAGTCGCCATCTGTAGAGATAGCAGGGTCAATACCAACGAAGTATTTGTAGCCCTCACGACGCCTTGCACTCAAGACCAAATGCTTGTTCTTCGCATTCTCAATGTATTCGGGATTGAACAACGAAGTCCCCGTAGAGATAGGCACACACATGTATTCTCTTGTGAACTTAAGAGAGCCAATCTCAGCCTTCCTATCCATAAGTGAATCGTAGTCCCATCGTTCGGGCCACAAGGGTTCGTTAAGAGCATTCAAACAAGGATACTTCCTCACTAGATACTGAGAGTTCTCTTCTAGTTGGGAATAAATATCCGTGTAACTGAATGGCGTCCCAATAATTCTTAGCGATGCAGAATGGTGAAGCGCAGGAATCATGTCACCGAAAAACCAATCCGTGACCTTTTGGATACCTGTAAGGCTAAACTCCTTGAGAGGGTCGTCAATGATAATCTCTTGTGGGTGAAGACCACGAACCTGTGAGTTGACCGAACGAGCAACAATAGAGTTACCATTGACGAGATTCATTTCTTCAACGGCCCAACCCTTGGAACCCATTGGCTTGAACTTCCCCAAAATAGGATTGTTGAATAATTTGTCAATGGACTTCATGTGCATGTTCGTCTGCTTTTGATTAGACGACATGTAAACGATTTGGTAAGGAGGAGGTTGGAAGAGAAGATTCCAAGCCACCCACGAATGCATGAAGACGGACTTACCGTGACCACGACTACAGATAATGACATTGCGGTTGCTCTCATCCATAAGACTGAGCCATTCCAATTGATGGTCCGTCATTTGGAAACCTAGAACATGCTCAAAGAAATAAGCAAAGGACTGTTGCGAAAGGCGCAAGTCCATTTCATGCTCTAGGTTAAGCGCATTGATTTCCAAAGTATCACCTAAAGTGCGCTTTTGTGAAATACACAACTTCCTCGCTAAGACCAACTTCTGTGGCGATGTTAGCGAAGGAGTCAACCTCTTCAACCATTTTTACAATGTCCGTAGCAACAACATTGAGGCCCATCTCATGGTGGATTTTGTCAATCATGAATGAAACATCAGTAACGGAATCAATGTCCCCTCTTGCGTAGTAGATGGGAAAGCCCTTCAAGATACGGAAAGCGTCGTGAGCATCCAAGATTCTGTTTCGCAACTTTTTGGATTTCATCAAAGTGTTGAATTCATTAATGATGTTGTTGAGTGTTTTCTTCGTGCTACTCGTAGAGATTCTGTCCTTGTTGTTGATAATGAAATCCTTCAACTCAAGGAAAGCCTCCAACTCTAGAACATCATCAATTTCAACTTCTGCGTTCTTAACTTCTGCACTTGTGACACCCGAAGGGTGCGTGTATTCTCCCTTCTCAAACAACTTGTTGAAGATACTAGCAGTCCACTTACCAAAAGCCTTGTGAGTTCGGTCAAGGAAACCACTACCGGCCTTTCTGTAAACAGGTTTGATTACGGATTGATAGACTGCTTCTAGATTCTTTTCCATAGCATCAAAGGTAAAGTTTCTACGAAGACCAACCAAGAAGGTTTCTAGAACCTTCAATTGTTTGTTGGTAAACATAGCCGCTCTTGGCCTCTTTTGGTATCTATCATACAACGAGGAAATTGCCTGTGTTGACATGTTTTCTTCACCCAAAGAATTTGCCGCATAAACGGAAAGAATCTTGAATTCCTTTGGTTTTCTAATTTCTTGGAAAGAGTAGCCCAATGAGAGTAGAGGGTTTTGTGTTGGAGTAAAGAGATAGGCTTGGAGTGCCTGTAGGACTGCCTTCAACTCTTCTGCATAAGATGTTTCACGGAACTCCATTTGTCTTGGTGTGCTACGAGCAGAGTATCTGTAGTCCCTCTCCGGGGTTCTGTTACCCTCATAGGTCCCACCGGTAGTTACATTGACAATAGCAGAGGAACCCATTCGGTAACTGCCCTCTTCAATCAAACTACCCAAGGCTCTTAGATAATCTTCGTAATTATCGTTGATAGGCCCTGCTTTATCTTTCAATTCCTTGACATTGAGCATAGGGGCAAACTGCACGGGCAAGAAGGCTTCACCCTTGTAATCATCAATATCGGGAATGTCACTAATGAAACGGTCTAGAGAATTGAAATCGTCGGTATCTAAAGCAGGCAAGTCTTCTCTAATGAAAGTCCTAATCATTTCTTTGATGTCACCAGCAGAGGCTTTTGGAACAAAAACTCCATCTAGCATCTTCGTCAAGTAATACTTGGTGATAGGGTCTGTTTTTGTGCTATATGCCTGCTCGGTTTCTGTAATGCCGCTTTGGCTAAACTGCATTTCACCGTGACCTAATGTGGGGTCTGCTTCCTCGGCTTCTTCTACAATCTTACCATACTTCTTCAAGAATGTGAAAATAAGGTCAAGGGCTACTCGCTCCTTTTCTTTAACAGGAACCGCTTGCTGAGAATATTCCTCAACATAATTCTCTAAACTTTCTGCGGCCTCTTGGAATTTCTTCTCTTGGGTATTGGGAGAGTCAAATTTTGCAATGAGGGCTTTATTCGCCTTCTCTAGGTCTGCGAATTTACCGCTAACCTCTTTCCAACCACGGTAAATGGAATCCTTGCGAGTAATGATAGTCTTAGAAGTCCCACCGAGAAGAGAAAGAACAGGGTCACGAATCTCAAGGACCGAATTAATGTTAGAACGCTCAACTTTGCTCCTCATGTCGGAAGCCTTCTGCACACCGACCTTAGCCGCTTCAAAATTCTCTTTCGCATTCTCATATTCCATCAAAGACTCAAAATCAACAGGAAACTCCTTCTCTTTTTTCTTGTATCTTCTCTCCAAGTCTTCGGGTTGAACCTCTCTTGACAAAAGCGAAAACTTGCTACTGTCCATCTTTTGTCCTGTGAAAACCTCAAAGGTGATTTTCTTCTGCTCGTATCGGACGCCGGAAAAGATACTGTTGAGAATCTTCTCGTAGTTGGCTTTGCTTTGTAAGGCTCCAACATCTGCAACTTCAGGTTGAAGCATACCGAGAGCCAACTGCTCTGTGAATATCTTATTCACTCGGTCGCCAATATCATCTGCATCCTCGTCTTCTTCAAGACCAAGAGATTCTGCCTCTTCTTCTAATTTAGCAACGATGATACGGCGCATTTTTTTCATTGCCAAACGAATATTTCCGGTTTCCTTGTAGTTTTGAAGGATAGGCTCAAAAATCGGAGTAGGTCTAGGAAGCGCCCTACCGCCAACTTCGGTTTCAAAATAGCGGGTAATCTTTGCGCCATCCACATTTAAGGAGTCAAAGTCTTCATCACTCAACCTCACTTTCGTTACCCCCTAACAATATTCCGTGTCGCACCAAGATATTAAAAATGTCCTCATTGACTACCTTTTTGTAGTGTTCCGGTTCAGCCAAAATGTCTTCCAACTTTTCAGTAATTCCTGCCTTTAACTCTTCAATGAAATCAAGCGTGACCTTCTTCAACTCTCTAAGGAATTTGCGATTGGTCATTGTTCTGTCTTCCTTTGTCGTAAGAAGGTCACGAATAGAAGTGTTCTTCTGCGAACCGATGAGAACTAGACTGTGGAGAGCGGTCTTCGTGTTGAAATCCGGACTAAGAGTTTCAGCAAAGTTTCGCTTGTCTGCGGTCTTCTGCTTTGGGATTTCAATAAGCAAGTCAGAAATCGCCTTAGCAGAAACTCTTTCTCTAATGTAAGTCTTGAGTGCCGAAACAATTTCCAAATCGTCCGTGAGGAAAAGAAGGTAGTTGTCTAAACCAATCCCTTGGGAAAACTCCACTTGAGAGTCTAGAGGTTTCAACTCATCAAACCCTTCATCCTTCAATTCCTCAATGATTGCATCTTCATTCTCCATCAAGGAAACGACCTTATCTTTGTATTCTTGATTGATACGAATAGCACGATTGGTTAGGTTGGACCCTTGAACATTCGTGAAAATATCCTTGATTCTTTGTTCACTAAGACCGCTACTTTCCAAAAGCGTATCCAAATAAAGCGGGTTTCGCAAAATTTCTTGTATGGTAGGATTGAGTGAAATACCCTTACCAGCGATGCTTTGGAAAATAGGACTGTTCTTAGAAATACTCCTACCGGGAAGTTTAGGGAGCATGTATTTGCGGCGAACCGTCAAGTTACCGATTTGGTCTTGACTTCTCGCACCCTTCAACATTTGAGCATAATTGTAGAATAACAACGGACTATCGTTGATTCTGTATTCGGGTGCTTCTTCTTCCGCCCCTTGCGTTTCTTTGAGTGTCACCGTAACAGGAGCATAATCTATGCCCTTGTTGATAATCCACCAAATTTTGGGATAGGAAATGACAAGATAGCGAGGCGTAGACATGGCATCTCTAATCCCGGCCTTTTCAAATTGGCCTGTCTTTCCTGCAAGCAATTCTTTAACAGGAAGATACCCAATCTTGCCTCCCGTTTCGCCATTCTTTTTCTTGTAGCGGAAAACAACAACGGCAGTCTTCGTATTCAAATCCCGATTGAGTTTGTCCAACCTTTCATCAACTTCGTTTTGCGTTTGTTGACGAAGTTGTGCGGCAAAGGGCTTTTTCTTATCCTCTTCCGAAAGTTTTGATTCATCCACTTCCATTTCCTTTAAGTTCACACTTTCGGGACTAGGTGAAATGGAATAGAATGCGTCCATCAAATCAGCAGAACTTACCTTAGCCTGTGATAAGTCATTTCTAATGTTTAAGCGATTTTGAATCAATTTAGCCAAACGCAGACCCGTAGCCTTATCCTTATCTCTAGCAAATTGAGAGATAAGTTCCGGAAGACTCTTTTCTTCTAGAGTCCTCTCAAGTTTCGGCATCATGTCGTAGATAATAGGGGCTAATACGCTCGGTAATCGTTGAGGCTTGATACCCTTCCTACCAGCCAAGGCTTCAACTCTGTCCAAGTCTTGCCCATAAACGCTCTTGAGCGTCTGCTTAATCCGAACAAGGGATTTCTCACGAAAAGGCTCCAAGAGTTTGCGAGCATTCGTGTAATTTGCTCCCTTTGCCTTTATGTCCTCAATCAATTCCCGTGGACCCGATGTGCTATCCAATTGTTCAACATTTTCTCCTCTACCTCTTGGCAAAAGATAATTCGTCAAGAGGTAAGAGAAGTCAATGCTACGAGGAAAGTCCAAGCCAATCACTCCAACTTTTCCGGATAATTTTTCTCTAGATAGGCTTCAATGACCCTTCTTCCTGCTTGGTTTTGATAACCCAACTTAATCATGAGATTCTGCGAAACCTCACGAACCGTTACCTTGTCTTTGGAAGCGACGAAACCATCAATGGTTTCCTTCTGTAGTTGGGATAGAGTATCCCGCTTGACTACTGATTTCCAATCCATCATTCCACCTTCATAGGGCAAGCACTTACGGTAGGGATATTAGGGGACTTTGCCGGAAGGTTGGCCGGACATGGTTTTCCGTTCTCAGCAAACTTACCACACTTAGGGCAGGTTCCGCTATAGGCCACAACACCTTTTCCCTTGACAACTTCAATCCAACTCATTGTAATCCCTCTAGATTGAATCCTTAAGCAGTTCTCTTAGTTCTGCTAGTGTTCTTTCTAGCAAACCAAGACTTCCAGCCATTGCACCCTTAATGGTCTTCCTGTATTCTTCTACAGTCCCGACCCCAAACCTCCGATGTAAGTCAACTGCTTGGTCCTCAATATCTTGGTAAACCTCTTCAATTTGTTGCTCAACCTTTTCAATATAATCAAGAATAGCAGAGTATTCCTTTTCGCCTTTGATGATTTTTTCCCAACTCATTGTAATCTCTCCTACATATCAAAAATGCTAGGAAGTTGTGCATTGTATTCTTCCTTCATATTTTCCAATAACTCGGTAAGTTGCGAATCAATTCTCTCGGCTTCATCTGTAGCAGTCGGGTCTAATCTCATCAGTTCCGAAATTAATTTTCTAGCCTGTGCAACGGCCTTACGATGCTTGGGGTTCTTTTCACCATAAGTAAACAGGTCTTTTGTTTGACTATCCCTGTATTTATGTTGAATAGATTGAGTTCTTTGAAATTCATCCCTCAAAGTTTCACTCATTTGATTTCCTTCCAACACCGTGGGGTAACTTCCTACTTTTGCTTTCAAAACTTCTTTCCAACTCATTGCAATCTCTCCTGCATCTTCTTCTTAACATCAAGCCAAACTTCCGGATGGCCTTGTGCTAGAACCTCTTGGACAATTTGCATCTGTGCAACGATAATAGTATCTTGACGCTTATGCACAAGTTTGCCCTTAAACTCCATCATGTATTTCAATGACTCACGAATCTCTCTCGCTAATTTAACCAAAGAATCCAACTCTTTGGAATCCAAATCATCCCTTGAAGCAATCTCTGTAAGTTTGCCATCAAGCACCTCAAGGTTGTTAGCCAACATGTCAACCTCATTGACCTCTTTCTTAGCGATGATAGTAGCGGCTGACTCTTGCACAATAGGAGCCAAGTGGTGCTTCATGTGGCGCTGAACCTGTTGTTTGGAAACACTCAGCATATCGGCCACAACAGAGGTTTCCAATTTACCGTCACTAAGACCCACCTCGTATTGCTTTCGCATAGGGTCAACACAGAAGTTGCACTTGGGATTGCTACTTGCCGCAAAAGCCTCCATGTGGTTTCTTTGGTGTTGAGCAGAAGTCCCGCTACGCCATCCCTCTTGCTCGTCCAAAGTATCGCAAGAGATTTCACAAGCATCCAAGGCTCGCTCTAACTCATCAACATCTTCGTGTTGACAAAAGGCGCAACTCTTTCTTCTCATACTCTCACCAAATCAACCCACGACTTGACAATATCACGCTCTTTGCCCTTACCCGTCGCCATGTAAGTTTCAATCAAACGCTTCGTGTTTGCAGGCGTCATTGAAACCAACTTGAAAGCCTTGAAGTCACCTGCAATGTTCTTCGTCTTGGAGTATTCAGCCACGAATTGTTGCTCCTTCTCAGTAGCAATAGGGAAACGAATACCTTCCAACTTGCCCTTGACACCACTAATGCTGATTTTACCGTCAACCAAAGATGAGTTGATAGCCTGTCCCAACTTCTTTCTAAACGAAGGAACATTCACCAATCCCACAGGAGAACGACCGGAACGAATCTCCAAGTCATACTGTAAATCCTCAATCTCTTTGATGGCCAACTGAATAATGGAATACAAATCGGTTCCAGCAGGGAACAATGAACCGCCAAACATGGCTTGCTTGATGGGAGGATTGGCCTCGTTCTTGTTCGCAGAGAAGAATTCTGCGGCGGCTTCTTGAGAAGGAACGCCATCGGACCCATACTTACCATAGAAGTAGGGCGTCAAATAGTGACCAAAAACAGTTTTTGGGTCCGAATCCGGAATTCTATCTCCATCGGAGTCAACGGGATAAGTGGTAAAGGGAATGTTGGAAGGATTGAGATTACTACCCTCTGCATTATATTCTTCCATTTCTTCTAGAATATCCTTGAAGGAGAAAACATCATCCTCTTCGTAAATCCCATTCTGCCTGCTTTCCAAAATACGATTGATGTTTTGAAGAGTAACCGCCATACCGCTACTACCATCGTTTGAGTTTGGCCCCTTTCTTCGGGGCTTACCGTGCCGCTTCAACCAAGTCAAAAGATTGACCTTACCACCAATGGAACCCGGCCCTAAACTACGACAAGTGGACTCCCACTTCTTGTATTTCTCCGGGAAAGTAATGGAACCACTACGAGTAACAGTAGCGTCCCCGACCTTCGCCGTAACCTTCTGCACCTTCTTCGCCATTTTCAGTCCTCCTTCTTTCTCCGCTTACGACGACCGCCGTAAGTTGGCCTAAAGAGATGTGAATGAGCCGCACTTGATGTAGTTACCGCTCCGGCCACCTTTTCCACATCTTGACTACCGCCAAGAGCGTCATAACGATACATAGGAAGCACTCTCATTTGGTTGTAAGTGCTTTCGTCCATAATGTCACGCACTTGTTCATACGAATTAACCTTAACGCCATTGTTACGCTCAATAACCTTGGATACTGTCGCAATATGCTCCGGTTTTTTTGCCCCAATGAGCGTAATTCTCGGTTTTCCACCCGTTTGAGTGTCCCTATACCGAATAACCTCGCCATAAATCCCCGTTCCTCTCGCTTCGGGCGAAACCAAAGACGAACCCACGAAGAAAAACTTCCCCATGTCACTAAAAGAGGTAAAACCAAGCACTTTTCCGTCCTTTACCTTCGCTACCAAGGTCAATGGAGTGATAACAGAAGGATAACCACGCTCAACGGCTCTCGTAAAGGCCTCCATTTGCGTTGAAGCCTCGTTTTCACTCATCAATTCCACTTTTTTTAGAATTTCAAACCAGCGAGGCATGGAATCACCGCCTCAATCTGTATTCAACATTGTTAAATCGGTCTTTTCGCACATCAATATCCGGCGAATTGTTCAAAAAACGACGAATGTTCTTGTTTTGGAACCTTTTGACTTTCCGCTTATTCAGCCCTTCCATGATTGTCCCCCAATTGGCCACAGGAACGGCTTCTAAAATTTCAAAAATGGCTCTTTTTTGCTTGGTGGTAACACCATCACGCAAAATTTCGCCTTGCCAATTCGTCATAAGAACATCAACTCAGTTCTCAGCCGTAAAACCAACGCTTGCAGACTTCAAAATGAGGCTCTTACCTTCAACTCTAAAGTCCAAATCAACTGTATCAATGCCCATTTCTAAAACAAAGACTGCATTTTGGCCAATCTCGGTCAACTCAACCTTGTAATTCGCCTCAATTTGCTTTCCGTCAATCTTAAACTCATGAGAAATCACATCGCCGTCATCATCATCAAAGGTTTCATAGAAATCAATTCGTCCTTCAATACTAGAAACTTGCTCGTAGTATTGATTTCCTTGAAGGCTATGCTCAGAAATCACCTTAATGTCGTAGTTGTCAACTTCGTAGTTCCCGTCAATGTAAATGGAAACAATTCTGTTACCATCTTTGGAGTCAAGTTGGAAAAAAGACTCTTCTGTAGCCTTAATGATACGGAGATTGTTTTTCCAAGACAACTTCTTCACCTCAATGGTCGTGCTTTCCGCCACAAATACATTCACTACGAGGAGCATTCCCGTCGCAATGGGGACACTTTGCCTTGTTCGCCTTCTCTTCTCTCAAAGCGGCGAAATCAGCACCGTCAATTTTGTCCTTAGGCTCCGCCATTCCAGCAATCTTCTTTTGCTTGGAACTAAGAGCCTTTCCAACACACTCACTACAGGAACAACCTGCTTTTTGAGTGCAACTAGACTTTCGGAAATCGTATAAGTCACCCATTTCGGGGAAAGCACTATCATACAACGCCCCTATATCCTCGGACAACTCCAAGAAACGCTTGTCTTTCGTTTCATGATAGGTTTCTCTCATATATGCAAGCGATTCTTCAAGCAAAGAAAATGCCTTTCTTGCGCTTGGCGAAACCTCGTTTTTCATAATC
>Ga0255781_10000308_pt1 | contig 38333 bp, 31 predicted proteins | sample 101ome_21_FD_179979 | JGI IMG/M metagenome (GOLD analysis project Ga0255781, IMG submission 179979) | Coastal salt marsh microbial communities from the Groves Creek Marsh, Skidaway Island, Georgia - 101413BT metaG (version 2) | ecosystem: Environmental > Aquatic > Marine > Intertidal zone >... | reverse complement strand
CCCTTAACGCGGGAGGCGTCGACAAAGAATCGATTGTCTTTGATCCGGGCATCGGCTTCGGAAAAACTCTCAAACACAATCTTGAACTGCTCCGCCATCCCGATCGAATCATCGTCGGTGAGAGGCCTCTCCTCCTCGGCATTTCCCGAAAGTCCCTCCTCGGTACGCTAACCGGGACAGATCAAGCCAACGAGCGCGACTGGTCTACCGTCGCTGTGACATCGCTGACAAGAGAGCTCGGCATTCCGCTGCATCGCGTTCACGACGTGAAGGCAAATGTGGAGGCGCTGCGAATGATTGAGGCTATGTTGTGACCGCTCCTCACAGCTCACTCGAATCATCCCGCCCCTTGAGCTGGATCAGCTTCTTCTTGATTACCTCCAGTTCCACCGTGAGCTGATAGGAAGCCTTTACGATGTTTGCAGTGACTTCTTCGTCACCAAGATTTCGCGCTGCGGGCGTCACTTTCATCATTTCCAAAGCGATGACTTTGCAGGCGGCTTCGATTTTATCTACAGCTTCGTCACGGTCCATAATCAAACAGAATACATTTCGATAATATCTTCGGGAATCGACTTTGGCCGTCCCACTTCAACGTCGACCATGACATAGTCGAGCCAACCTTTGGCGACCGCCTTTTGATCGCCCTCCTTGTCGATCGTAAATCCGACTTTCACTCCGTGAGATCGGATCTCCTCGACCTGCGTTCTCACGACTGCCTGATCACCAATTCGAAGAGGTCGCTTGTGCTCCATATAGGAGGCACGAACAACCCAGCTGAATCCGCGCTCGAGAAAAGCTTCCATCGACATTCCGTAGCACCGCTCCATCTGGTCGTATCGAGCGGTGAGCACATAGTCGAAATACTTCGAGTTATGAACATGCTGGTTCATGTCGATGTCATCCGGGCGCACCGGGACAATCGTCTCGAAGGTGGAATAGCCCGCCATAAGTAATGGGGCGAAATTAGTCTAGCGAAAGAGACGCTTGATGCGACGTTCACGACCTCGCTCAAGGGGGTCACGAGTATCAACTTTCTCCAACTTTTCCTTGGGCGGTGCCGGATATCGATAATCATCAGTAATTAAGGAAAATCGAACCGGACCGGACACACGCTTATGAAGGATGATTGCGTTATCAGGCTGATGAGGAGCTGGCTCTCTAGAGAGTTTACCTCCATGTAAAATCCACTTCGGCACACCACCAACCTCGAATCGATCATTCGAGGCACAACTGGCAAAAACACTCACACAAAGCGATACAGAGAAAAGCAGGATGATACGTTTCATGGCAGGTTGACGACGCTTCAAGCGCCGAAACTACGCGAGGATTTGAGAAATTCTATGCAAAAAACGTATCTTCGTGCGAGTAGGGCGGAGCGCAGCAGCATAGAAAGCGCAGGTTGCTCTCTCCTGCGATGATTTGATGCCAGGCCCCGGGTGCAATCAAAATAGCGTCACCGGGACCCACCTCCTGCACATGCCCATCAATCTCCATTCTGCCACTACCTTCGAGAATAAAATACAACTCCTCACTTTTTTTGTGAAGATGCCTTTCTGTTGCTCCCGCCGGCGGCAGAGTTGCCTCGGCAAGGCTCTGGTTTTCAACAGGTGCGTTCGTCCGGTCGAGGATACTGCGAATCGTCGATCCATCCGCAGTCGTGAACGGCTCTTGTTCTGTGATTTGATTGATAGTCATCTGGGGCTAGATTACCGCAGCAGGGAGATTTTTTCTCCTCGTTTCTGAACGAATTCTGCCCCACAGGAATCCCTCCCGTTTTCCGACAATGAGCGACAAAGAAGAATTTTTCATTTCGGACGATCCTGCCAACGCGGACCGTCGACCTCTCAGGCGAAAAGGTGGCTACCTCGGACCACTTGTCTTTGCGGCACTGGCCGGACTAGCCGTCTTGATTCTTTCCCTCATCATCATTGATACCACTAACTCGGGGGGGAAAATCAAGCAGGGCATTGCCTCTCTCCTCGGCGTCGACGAAGTGAAAAATCCGCCCCCGGTAACTTCGATCGAACCGACAGTAGTGGAAAAGGTCGTCGAAGTTCCCGTCGAGAAAATCGTGGAAAAAGTTGTCGAGAAAATCGTCGAAGTGGAAGTCAAACCGCCCATGCCATCCAACTACGTGCCGTGGAAAAAAGTCGATATCGCAGAACTCTGGACCGACATCCCCGTAACAACGAAGGTCATTGCCGAACAGGGCGGCACCGCCGCCAAAGAGCGGAAAACTGAAGAAAGCTACGGCATCGAAATGACGCTGAAGCTCACAGTTCCCAAAGCGAATCAATCAGCCGAAGAACTCTCTGGCCTTAACGATCACCTCCCCAAAATTCTCAACGATTTCGACAAACTCGTCGAAAGTGCCGAGGTCTCGCCTTTTTACCACCACCTCTACGAACTGAAAACCCAGCGCATTCAGCAGAAGGTTACCCGTATCGACCAACTGCTCTCGCGCCACAATCTCTACGACACCGAAACCGTTCTGCAGATCAAGCATCCCGAGAGCGGACAGAAGCTGCTTCTTGTTCAGGGTGAAATGGATGTCGTCTCAGACGGCTCTGACGGTGATCGCTGGCCTGAATTGGACGACTACATCACAATGTCGCAGTACTACCAGCCCTTCACCAGTTATGGATGGGGCAAGCGAACTTCCAATCCCAATCCGCTTCTTGCCCGCTGGAAAGAGAATCTGAAGAAATACGAGGAAGAGTTCGCGATTGAAGGACTTTCGATCGAGCGAAACAGATTCCTCCGTCAGCAAATCGAAACGCTTGGTCCCGAGATTGCAGACATGGAGGCACGCAGCTACCTCATCGCCGAGGCAGATCCCTTTTTCGTGCTCCCCCTTTCCTTTCTCGGGCGTCGCGATGAAAACGAATTTGGACCCGCAATCGGAGACTACGGAGTCATCATTTACGAAAACCAGATATTCCCCGTCATCGCCGGGGACGCTGGCCCAAGTTGGAAATTCGGTGAGGCCTCGCTTCGCGTTGCTAAAACACTCAATGAAAAAGCGTCACCCTACAATCGACCCGTCAGCGATTTGAAGGTCACCTATCTCATCTTCCCAGGTTCTGCCGACGAAACCAAAGGTCCGCCCGATCTAGAAGCCTGGCATGCCAAATGCAGCGAACTTCTAAACGGTGTTGGTGGGATCAGCGAAAACTATCAGCTCCACCAGTGGGAGGATCTCATCGCAAAAAAGAAGGCGGAGCGAGAAGCGAAAAAAGCTGCCAAAGAAAAAGCGGCTGAATCTGAGGCAGAGGAGGATGCCCCCAACAGTCAGCCCCAACCCGGACAGTAGCCGTCGATTTGAAAGACAGCCCCGACGACGCGAACCCCGGACATTTTCGCACCACCTTTCGACTTGAGCTAGTCCGCGCGGCTTGCCTTGGTACGATCGAAACGATCCTGGCGACGTTCGCAATTCTGATTGCGGTAAACCGGTTCGAGTCTGGCCCGGCGGTAAAGGCTCTTATCATCGCGGCACCCGCGCTGGGACTTCTCGGAAGCCTTGTGGTCGTGCCGCTCGCCGTTCGTAACGGCCTCTCGGCAGGCCGTGCTTCAGGAACGATCAGCCTCATCAGTTGCGTCGGATTCGCCATCGCTGCCGCAGGAGCCGAAACCGAATCGATCTTTGTCACGGGAGTTACTCTTGGCATCGGAATCCTCGCCATGGCGATGCCACTGCAGACGCACTACATCCGACGAAACTATCCCAACGCCAAACGGGGGCGCCTCTTCTCCCTCACGGTTTTCGTGCGCGCTGTTACCTCCATGATCGTGAGCTGGGGATTTGGAGTTTATCTCAACGCCGATTTCAACCGTTTCCCCGATCTGCTCTGGGTCGTCTCTGGAGCCGCTGCGATCGCTGCGGTTTGCCAGTTTCTTGTTCCGGAAGTTCCCCTGCGAGTCTCGGCCGAGAAACGTCATCCCTTTCTAGAATCGGTCCATGTGACACGACACGACAAAGTATTTATCCGGCTGCTCATCGCTACCATGGTCCTTGGCATCGGGGTTCTCTCCTCCGCCGCTCTTCGTGTCGACTACCTCGCCAATCCTGTGCATGGCCTGCAATTTGATGTCAAAACGATCAGCCTGATAACCGGAATCATTCCCTCTCTGACGCGTCTTCTCTCCACTTTTTTCTGGGGGTGGCTCTTCGATCACGTCAGCTTTTTCCGGCTTCGCAACATCGTTAACAGCATCTTTATCGTAGCGACCCTGCTTTACTTCCTCCCCAATCAGATGCTTCCGCTTCTCATAGGAAGCGGACTCTTTGGTCTTGCGCGAGGCGGCGGAGAGATCATGTTCAGTCTCTGGGTTACTAAACTCGCGCCAGCGGAAAAGATTGCCGACTACATGTCCGTGCACACGTTTTGCGCCGGACTTCGAGCGCTCTCCGCTCCTTTTATTGGCTTCTACCTCGTTCAGTGGGCAAACGTTTCGGCTCTCGTCGCGTTGACATGTAGCCTGGCCCTCGTGGCGATATTCCTCGTTCAGTCCGGATCCCGCCTCTTTCAGGAACGGGAGCGGTCCAAGAGTAGGATTTAAAAAAACTGGATTATTCCTCCCCACATCCTATAAAGTTTCATCATGCCGAATCTCAACAAAGTTATGCTGATGGGGAACATCACCCGCGACCCAGAAGTCCGCTACACCCCAAAAGGAACCGCAGTGACCGATATTTCACTGGCAGTGAACCGATCCTACACCCTCGACGATGGAGAGCGCCGCGAAGAAACAACTTTCGTCGACGTCACCTACTGGGGGCGCCAGGCCGAAGTTATTGGCGAATACATGAAAAAAGGTCGCCCTATCTATGTCGAGGGACGACTTCAACTCGACCAGTGGGAAGACAAAAACACTGGGCAAAATCGCTCTCGCCTCAAAATCGTGGGAGACAATTTTCAGTTTCTCGGCGGCCGCGATGGTAACTCCGGAGGAGGTGAAGGCCAGCAACAACAGTCTGCGCCTCCTCAACAACAGCAACAAGCGCCTCCTCAACAACAGCAACAAGCGCCTCCTCAGCAGCAACAGCCGTCATCTCCCCCGCCCGAGCAGCAACAGCCTACTGGCTACGAGCCGATTCAGGACGGGGACGACGACATTCCGTTTTAGGTCGATCAATCTGCTTGAGCCCGCATCACCTCAACCCAGTGACCGAGGAAAAAACGTTTTTCCTGCGGACGGTTCTTTCAGGAGCCTGCGGAGGAATTGAAAAAACCCGGGTTGCAGAAACAGTCCATAGCTTCCTTCAAGCAGACGCATCCTCTTCTCAGCGATGAATCTTTCGATGGCAACCATGGGAAGTGGCTCGAAAAATTCGAGACTTTGAAAGGGACCGATCGGCCCTCCATAGAATTGGTGCTCTAGAGGCGTGAGTGGCTGAAACAATGGATCGGAGAAGATCCCGCTGCTGCCTTTTCCTACTTCGAGAAATCCGAAAACCTGGGAGCGACTTTCCTTGCGATCTCGCGAGTTTAGATGATTCAGGATCCGCTTTCTTTCTTCCAGCGTAATGAAACCTCGAAAACAGCGCTGGTCTGGGCGCAATCGCAAAAGACTACCGAAGCGTCGGTAAAGTGGATCAGCGAACTACCCAGCGGATTCGACAAAGACATCGCGAGACGCGAAGTAGCCAATCGATTTATCGGACACAATCCGAAACGCTCCTTTTTCCAATCCAATTGGATCGGTAATGATTTGATTCGAGAAGAAACGCCGGATCGCTAGTAATCCGGTTGAGGCTCTCGAATACACACCGAAAGAAAATCTCGATAATTCTCTTTAGGCGGAGCTACAGGAAATCGGAGAGAAATCTCTGGAAGTCCGGCGAGAACATGGCGTGGATTGAACTCTATTTAGTCAGGCACCCTACCCCGTTACGTCCTGGACCTGACAGGGTTGGATCCGGCCCTCATGCAGCCTGCAGGGCTTCCCAGCCTACCCACATCAATCCAAGGTCAATGATCATGTGACTGATCCAGGGGCCTAGCAGGCTGTTGTAGCGGTGATACATCCAACTCCACACGATCCCGCCAATGGCAACGCAAGCGCCGAGAAACAGGGCCCAGCCGAGTGGAAAAAACTGATTCACGATCACGACATGATGAGATGCGAATCCAATACCAGCAATAAGATGCGCCCACCCGACCTTCATGAGTTTTCTTCCCTCACCAAATGCAAACCAGCGCCAGTAGAGTTCCTCCAGGGCGGCGTGCGCAAAGGAGATAAACAAGGCGAACCAGATGAAATGTTGTTTCACGCCGAGCTTCTCAACAAAGACGACAATATTCGCTGAGTTGTCCTCAACAACCGCGCCGAGTGGGCTCATTTTGATCAGAAAAAACAACAGCCCAACGATCGCAATTCCGAAAGCAGCGCCCGGCATGATCGAAGCCTTGTGGTTCCGCTTCTCAGGAAGATGCGTTCCCTTTTCTTTCAAAAAGAGAAAGACCGAAGCGAGCGGCCAGGCAACCAGGAAAATTTTCACCCCGGAATAGAATGAATTCCCGAAAGCAGTTCCGGGAAAAAGAACCGCGTAAAAGAGCGACGCGAGAAATGGTACGAACAACGCGATCGAGAAAACAGCGATACGGGTCCGTTTTTTGGAGTCTGGAGAGTTTGCGTTCACGGTAGTGATGTTCACCTCTAATAGACAATTACCAAATCAATTATTCCGATCTTGTGATCGAAAGAAACGATGGCAATATTGCCCATACGAACATATACTTAAGATCACTTAACTAAATTTTAGAATCATGGCCATCGTCGCAACCAACCTCAAACGCGGTCAATGCATCAACTACAAAGGAGAGACCGGCATTGTTCTCGGACTTGAACACCGTACGCCCGGCAAAGGAAACGCGCTCATCATGGCCACGATCCGCTCTTTCAATTCTGGAAAAACGAAGGATATCCGCTTCGCATCGAGCGACAAAGTGGAGATCGTGCAGTCGGATCGTCAGAAGTTGGAGTTCAGCTACAAAGACCAGACGGGCTACCACTTCATGGACCCGCAGACTTATGACACGATCACTTTCCAGGAGGAGTTCATGGAAGATGCGAAGGATCTTCTCATTGATGCTCTTGAGGTTGAGGTTCTGTTTGTCGACAACAAGCCGGTCACGATCGAATTACCTTCCAACATCGAGCTCGAGGTAACAGAGTCAGCGCCAGGTGTCAAAGGTGACACTGCGACAGCGGCGACGAAGGAAGCAGTCCTCGAAACGGGCCTCCGCGTCCAGGTTCCGCTTTTCATTGGCCCTGGCGACAAGATCAAGGTCAGCAGCGAAGACAAGAAATACGTCGGTCGAGCCTAACTCGACCTGAGCTGACTTTCCGCCCTATCCCGTGGCCAGCAAAAAACCGTCGAACCGGAAATCGCGATCGCCGAAACAGGCGCCGCGCCATGGTCTATCTGCGTTTTTGCCCGATCGGGCGATTCATGCGCTGACACCGGAGCCGGAAACAGCCGTGCGTTTTTTGAAGCTCGTCAGCGGCGTCCTGCTTATCCCACTCTGCTGGGTTTCGGTAGAGACATTCTTAATTCTTCTACACGCCGACACCTGGTCGGGAAACTACTGGAAAACGCCAGAGTTTCTCTCCTTTGCGATCGGCAGCACGATCTGGCTGGCTCTTTTCTACTTCGCGAGATGCCGTGCCATGATGTGGCTCTACGTGGCCGGTCATGAGTTGACGCATGCTCTCTTTGTCCTGATCTGCAGTGGAAAAGTGAGCAAAGTTCACATTTCATCAGAAGGCGGGCACATCCTGACGAACCGAAATAATTTCCTGATCTCGCTTTCGCCGTATTTCTTCCCTTTCTATACGGCAGTGACTATTCTGGCTTGGGCTGCTCTGCAATGGATCTTTCGAGATCAGGGCGGTCTGAATCCGATCTGGCTCTACGGCACAATCGGATTCACCTGGATGTTCCATCTCACCTTCACGATCTGGATGATTCGTCGTGAACAGCCGGATGTGGAGCAAAATGGACGCCTCTTTTCTTTCTCGCTCATCTTCCTGACTAATGTGCTCTTGATCTGCGCAATGCTGATCATCGCGTCGCCCACAGCAACGTTCCACGGTTTCGGCATTTCCTTTTGGGAAAATACGAAGAGTTTTTACCACCGTCTCGTGGAATCGGCAGTGGAACTGATGCGAGCTCTACCCGGCTAGTTCTCCGGGTTTTCCGCAGGCGGAGCGCCTCCCGCCCCGAAAGGGGCCTTCCCATGTTTGACGGGCTCACCCTCTACTTCCGGCTCTGCCTTTGCCACCTCCAACAACATGGAATGAGCATCTCGGTAGCGAGGTGAATCTGCCAAGGCATCGAGAAGGTAGCGTTTGGCTTTCGGGCGATCATCCTGCCTCACTAATTCAGCGAGACGATAACGAACTTCGGATGGATTCACCGGATCGAGCTTCAATGTTTTCTCAAAGGAAGTGACTGCTTTTTCTTTTTCGGCGAGTGCGGCGTAGGCGCAGCCTTTGCAATAGTGGAGCCGTTTATAGAAAGGATTGATCGCATGGGTTCGCTTGGCGTTGGCGATGACTCCATCCCACTGCTCTTTTTCAAAATCGACTTCGAGCAAACGGGTGTATGCGGAATACGCTTCAGCGGAAAGCTCCGCCAGAGTTTCCAGGATGACTGCCTCTCCCTGCTCATCGCCCTTGCGCCGCAGAGCCTGGGCTTTCAGCACGTAGCCATTGCCTGGGCCAGTGTGATCAGGAAGAAGAGCGATGAGTAGGTCCGCCGACTCAATCGCTTCGTCCCATTTTTCCTGTTCAAGCAATCGCTTGGTGTAGGTCTCGCGTGCCCAGAGGTTATTCGGGCTCTCTTTTAGAAACGCCTGCAAAACTTCCGGACTGGTTGGATCAACCTCTTCGGGTTCTGGCTCTGCCCAATCAATTCCAGAGCCATAGTTTTGCGCGAGCGCATTCAAGCGAAATCGAAATTCGTTATCGAGCTTCTCAATCGGAATCGTATGCTTTGCGATGGCATCATTGATGAGAACGCCCTTGGCCAGGTCATCGAGAATCCCCCGGACTGCCTCTTCTCCGAAATCTTCAATGATATGCTCCACCACGAGCATGGACTGGTAGTAGGCAAACATGACGTGCTCTCCACTTTCCGCATTAAAGAAGGCCTGACTCATCTGGCTAATGGGAGTTGCGACATCCTCTTCGAGAATCATTTTCCGATAACGCGGCGTCATCCGCTGTCCCCAGTTCGCCTGACGCTGGATTTCCTCATAGACGGAAATACCTTCACTGAGCCAGCGAGGCATTTTGTTATTGGTTTTTGTCAGGGTTATAACGTGGCAATACTCATGCCACAAAGTGGCCTCCCAATTGTTTTTCCCTGCGGTGACGCTGCCGGGACTGTTCATCGTAACCACGGATCCGAAGCAGACTCCGAGAAGGCCCTGCCCCCCAAGCGATCCAAATGAGCGAATCGCAAAATCCTGCTGGTTTGGATAAAACTCCACCAAGGTTCTTTCCTCGATATCGATTCCGTATTTTTTGCCGAGCACTTCCTTCGCCTCCGTCAGGACCTTGAGAACTCGATCGCCGTAAATCTCGGCCTCTTCGGGTGGCATCCGAATGATGAAATCGTCGCTGCGAATCGAGGCGAAGCTTTCGATTTCCTTCTTCAGAATATCAAGATTGTAGGCAAGCACGTTGTATTCGTCAGCATCAGCCACTTCCGCCGCAAGAGGCCACGCTGAGTCGATTTCCCCGAGACGAAGATAATCGAGCGCGAGCTGCAGCTTGGCGGGCAAAAATGATGGATCCATTGCAATGGCTCGCTTCTGGGCATCGGCTCCCTCTTCGTAACGATATTTTTTCGACAACACCCGCCCAATGAGGTGATCGATCTCCGGGTTATTGGCGTAAACGGAGAGCGCCTGCTTACGGAATTTTTCAAATCCCGCATGGTCATTGTATTCCAGCTCCGCAAGGATGGCCCGATAGGCATTAGCTAGCGGGTGATTGGGATTGATCGATTCGAGAAGATCCAGATTCCGATGCGCCTCGTCATAGCGCTCGAAATTGATCGCGTATTCCGCCTGCAAAAGCAACGCCCCGAAATGAACAGGCGCGTTCTTCAAAACCCGCTCCAGATATTCGCCCCCCTTCTTCCTGTCACTTGGGAAGAATGACTCGGCCAGACCAAACAGAACTTCAGGATGATCAGGATTCAGTTTGTAAGCACCCTGAAATTCTTTCGCAGCCCTCGCAAAGTCATCCTTTTCCAGGGCGAGACTGCCCGCAGCCAGATAGGCTTCGACGAGTCCATCGGGGACATTTTCCCCTTTCGCTTTGAATGTCTTTGCGACGTCAAAATACTGTTTAATCACGGTAGAGGGATCAGCACCGAGAATGAGAGCTGCCTCGCCCAGATGAACATATTCGAAAGCGTTTCGCTGCTTCTCTGGAACAGCAGATGCGGCTTCGTTGATCGAGGCAAGAATGCCGGCTGCTTTCTCTTCCAGTCCCATCGCGGTAAACATTTCATGTGCCTCCAGGAGTGCCCCGAGCTTGTCACTGAACTTTTCTGTCGTGGCGACCGCCTCTTCGACAGCGTCTTCGTAGCGCCCCAAGTTGGCGAGCGACTGGAAGCGGAGCGTTCGCCATTCCCATGATGGCTGTCCTCGCCGGAGGGCGTAATCACAGACTTGAACGACAATGTCGTAGCGCCCCCGCTGAAAAATTTCCCGGACCTTGGGAAGATTGTCTTCGTCGTAGTAGCGCTTGTAGTCGGCCTGCGAAAATGAGTCAACTTGGGCTAGCAAACAAAACAGAAGAGCGAACGAGAGGAGAAAGCGCATCGGGATGAAATAAAGCAGAGAATCTCAAAGTGGGAAAGCCCGTCTTCAGGCCTGATCCAGGAAAGTGAAGATTTCCATCAAACCTCATAGCCGCAGACCATCCGCGTGCGCAATCGGTTGTGGACCGACAAACGACTCATTCATGGCTGGGACCGGACCTGAGACAATCGCGATGACAAAAACTGTTCTTTTGTCCATCGTTTCACTTCATTTCGAAGCGACCTCGCGACTCTCTCACCTTGCAATCAGGTTCCCAACGCGCATTGTTAAAGCTGTTTCTCGTGGACAACTCTCAAACAGACCCCCAAGCAGAATCTCCGGATGATTCTCCTCCCCGAACGGAGGAGCCTTCATCCCAGCCACCTGCTGTGGTTGAATCGACCGACGAAACAACCTCCGTGGAAGTCGGCGACAACACCTACAAGGTCGAACTCGATGTGTTTGAGGGACCGATGGATTTGTTGCTCTACCTCATCAAGAAGGATGAGATCGATATTTACGATATTCCAATCGAAAGCATCACGAAGCAGTACATGTCCTGCCTAGAGACGTTCAAAATACTCAACATCGGTCTCGCTGGTGAGTTCCTCGTGATGGCGGCCAACCTTTGTTACATCAAGAGCCGGATGATGTTGCCCAAGCACGTGCAGCCCCCGGAGGAGGATGCCGACGAAGAAGATCCTCGCTGGGACCTGATACGGCAGCTGATCGAATACAAAAAATTCAAAGAAGCGGCGAATTTTCTTGGCGAGAAAGAGGAAGAGCAGCAGGACCATTTCAAGCGTAAGCCGGAAAAGATCAAGGCAGAGAAAGATGAGGAACGCCCGCTTTCCGATGAACTCGGAATTTTCGATCTGATTCGAGCTTTTCAAAACATTCTCGATCGATTCGACGAAGGCGATCTCGGTGAAATTGTCGACGACCGATTCACCGTCAGCGACCGGATTGATCACCTTTTGGAGAGCATTCCGCCCGGTGGCAGCGTGCGTTTTTCGACCCTTTTTGATGAAGCTGTTACCAAAGGCGAGCTCATCGTGACTTTTCTCGCCGTCCTTGAGCTCATGAAACTCAACTTTTTCCGCGTTCGCCAGGAAGTCGTTCTCGGGGATATCGAATTGCAACGAAACGAAGGTTAGTCATTCAGAATCCGCTTTCATTTCCCGCGAATCACGGCACCATTAGCGATCATTTTTTTCACGCCACATGCAGTTGATTCAGATCATCGAGGCACTCATTTTTGCCGCACCCGAGCCAGTCACCTCCGCAGAGATCACCAAGGCAATACGTCGTGGTGCGTCTGACTCGGAAGCTCCTCAAGCTCGGGAATGGGAGAATATTTCCCAAAAGAAAATCGAAACGGCAATTGCGGAGCTCGGAGAGCACCTCGCAGAAGGCGAGCGCTCAGTTGAACTTCAAGAAGGAGCGAATGGCTGGCGCTTTGTAACACGGAGCGATTACGCAGACTGGGTTCGGGCTCTCCTCCCCGAGATGCGACCGGAAAAGCTGAGCGCGCCAGCTTTGGAAACTCTCGCTCTCGTCGCCTATCGTCAACCTATCACGAAGGCCGACATCGAAGCAGTCCGCGGCGTCTCTGTCGATGGCCAGATCCACAAACTGATTGATCGCAATCTGATTCGTGTTGGTGGCCGTGCCGATCTCCCGGGACGTCCTATGCTATATGAAACGACCGACGAATTCATGGAACACTTCGGGGTGAAAGACATCGATGACCTCCCCAACTCGGAGGAGCTCCGCACCGTGGAACTCCCAACCGCGGAAGACGAAAAAGAGGAAGAAGCCAACGAAGAAGAAGAAAGCGAAACACCGGAGGAACCGGCCGAACTTTCTCCTGAAGAACAGCGCCTTGCCGCAGTGGCTGCAGCAGAGCAGGCCCTCGAAGAAGAGGGAAATCCTCCGTCAGAAGAACCTGAACCCACCGACGAAGACTCATGAGCCTCGAAGACTTGCGCGATAGAATTGATAAGATTGACACCGAAATGATTCGGTTGCTCAACGAGCGTTCCGACATCGTTCACGAAGTAGGTGTCATCAAAAAGCGGGACGGTCTTGAGATCTACGCTCCGGAACGGGAAGAGAAATTGCTGCGAGGCCTCGTTGCCAAAGGAAAAGGCGGTCGTCTCCCCGAGGATTCAATCCGGGCGATTTACCGCGAGATCATGTCGGCGGCACTTGCGCTGGAAGAAGATCTCAAAATTGCCTACCTCGGACCCGCGGGCACGTGGACTCATCAGGCAGCAATCGGAAAATTTGGACACAGCGTGAAGTATCTACCACAACCGAGCTTCGCCGACGTATTCGAGCAAGTGGAGCGGCGAATCGCGGACTACGGAGTCGTCCCCATCGAAAATTCCACCGAGGGTGCTGTCACCCACACACTCGATCTCTTTGCTGACTCTCCGTTGAAAATATACGGACAGATCATGTTGCCGATCGAGAACAACCTCATGGCAAACTGCAAACGCGAGGAAATTCAGCACATCTACAGTCACCCGCAGATCATTGCCCAGTGCCGTTCCTGGCTCGGAAAAAATTTCCATGAAATTCAGCCGGTCGAAAAATCAAGTTCCGCAGTGGCTGCTGAAGTCGCTGCCGCCGAACCAAATTCCGCAGTATTGGGAGGATCGCTTCTCGCAGAAATGTATGGGCTGGAACTTCTTGAAACCTCGATTCAGGACATCGCTCACAATACCACTCGCTTTCTCGTAATCAGTCAAGAGACCTGCCCTCCTACGGGTAACGATCGAACGTCAGTCATGTTTTCAGTTCGGGATCAGCCAGGGTCACTTCACAAGGCCCTCGAGCCTTTTGAAGAACTGGATATCAATATGTCGAAAATCGAAAGCCGGCCTTCGAAACGCCGAGCATGGGAATACTATTTCTTCGTTGATCTCGCTGGACATTGTGAGGACGACAATTTTGCCAAGGTGATTCAGCAGTTGGAAACAAGTTGCTCGTTCGTAAAAGTGTTAGGCAGCTACCCTGCCTGATGCTCTGTCGAATTTCGGCCCTCCCCTTTCCATGCTCGCCGTAGACAAAGTCTCCATCGAATACGGCGCCCGATCCCTTTTTCAGGATCTCTCCTTCACCGTTCGCGCGAAAGAGCGCTGGTCGCTTGCCGGTCCCAACGGAGCAGGCAAGTCGACCCTGATGAAGATCATCGCCGAGATCGAATATCCCGATACCGGGGGCATCATCAAGGCGAAACAGACAACTGTCGGCTACCTGCCTCAGGAAGGAGTCCAGCACGAAGGGACAACCATCTTTGAAGAAGCCGCGAAGGCATTTGACGACGTGAAGCAACTCCAGAAACAGCTTGCCGAAGTCGAAAAAGAAATGGAATCGGGCGAACCACAGTCCGAGGAATACGGCGATCTCCTTGAAGTATTCGGCGACCTGCAACTGCGGCTCGAGCACCACGATGTCAGCCGGATGAAGCCTCGCATCGAAACCGTTCTCGGCGGTCTCGGCTTCAAACAGTCCGATATGGATCGGGACACGGGCGAGTTTTCCGGCGGATGGCAAATGCGGATCGCGATGGCCAAACTGCTACTCCGCGAACCATCAGTGCTGCTTCTTGACGAGCCGACGAACCACCTCGATATCGAGACCGTTCAGTGGCTTGAACAATGGCTCCGAAATTACGGCGGCGCACTTATTCTGATTTCGCATGATCGGAGCATGCTGGACAACCTCACCAATCGAACCCTCGCCTTCGAAAATGGCGGCGTGGAGCAATACTCGGGTAACTACTCCTTCTTTCTCAGGGAGCGCGAAGCCCGCCGTGAACAAGCGGAACGGGCTTACCGAAATCAGCAAAAGGAAATCGAGAAAGCGGAGAAACTCATCAATCGCTTTCGTGCCAAGGCCACCAAAGCAAAGATGGTTCAGTCACGAATCAAGCAGCTCGACAAGATGGAACGAATCGAGTTGGAGCAGGACGCGGCCACCGTTGATTTCCGCTTTCCTCAACCGGAGCGCAGCGGCCAGACGGTTCTCAAATTGGAAAGCACCTGCAAACACTACGGGGATAACAAGGTCATCGACCAATTCGACTTTGAGATCGAACGCGGAGACAAAATCGCCATTGTGGGAGTCAACGGAGCAGGAAAGTCGACTTTCTCCCGGCTCGTCGCAGGAGACGAAGAGCCAACTTCCGGCGCACGAATCGTCGGTCACAAAGTCGGGATCGCATACTTTTCCCAAACTCACGCTGACGAACTCGATCCAACGCGGACTGTCCTCGAGACAATGGAAGGCAGCGTCACCCGCGAAGCAGCAACGAATCTTCGGACGCTACTGGGAGCGTTTCTATTTCGCGGAGACGATGTTTTCAAGAAAGTCAGCGTTTTGTCAGGAGGCGAACGCGGACGCCTCGCACTCGCTCGCATGCTTCTTCAGCCTGCCAATTTTCTCATTCTCGACGAGCCGACTAACCACCTCGATTTGCATTCACAGGAAGTCCTGCAAAAAGCCCTGATCGACTACACCGGCGCTTACGTAATTGTTTCTCACAACCGCTCCTTTCTCGACCCTATCGTCACGAAAGTGCTCGAGTTCATTCCCGGAGAGCAGCCCAAGCTGTATTACGGAAACGTCAGTGACTACATCGAGAAAAAGCAGGCAGACCTCGAAGCAGCAAAACCAAAGGCAGGTAGCTTCGCTTCGACGGGGAGCAGCAAAACCGGTGGCGGCGCAAATCGAAAAGAACAACGACGCCTCGAGGCAAAAGCCCGCGAAGCCAAGGCTGCGAAATTGAAGCCACTGGAGGAAGAATTTGAATCCGTAGAAGAAAAGATCGGTTCAATCGAGCAGGAAAAATCGGAGCTCACCAATAAGCTGGTCGATCCTGAGTTTTTCAAAAAAGGCGAAGAAGCCGCCGAAGCCACGAAGCGTTTCGCCGAGGTGGAATCACAACTCGAAGGACTCTATTCCAAATGGAACGAACTGAGTGACAAAATTGAAGGATTGAAGGGCGAGTAAAATTCCCTTCCCCTCCCTTGCCGCTGTCCGAACTCTCTTTTAGTGTAGTGCCATGCGCGTCCGACTCGGAACTGTTCTACTTTTCTCCCTTTTACCACTGCCACTGCCACTGCCGCTACAATCGGCTGACTGGGACCCGGAAGACACGACTTTCGATCCGACGATTGAATCAGTCGTAGTCCAGGGAGCGACGCGAATTGGCGATCCCACGCCCTTTTACAAGGAGGGAATGGGCGTGCAGTCCTACACAACGGTGGAAGCGAAGCCGGACGATAATCTCGGCGCGATGATTTGGTTCAGCCTCATTGTTCCCTTTGTTCCGGGACAAACCGGGCCGCAGGAGGGAGCCTCCATTTTTCTCTCAATCGATCAGGCAGAAACTCTTATCAAAAAACTGGAAACGGCACTGACCAGTCCGGATAAGGAAAAAACATTGGGGACGATTTTTCCCGAAGGAAACTACCAGCAGTGGACCGTAAAAATCGATCCGAGCGATTCCTCTTTACCCATTGTTCTTGAAATGGAAATGAACGAGGAAACCGATCGCTACCATTTCGGAATCAACCCGACCAAGAAGCTGATCGACTCGTTAAAAAAAGTCTCAGCAAAAGCGAATGAGATCGCTTCGGGCGGGAACTAAGCTCTGCCGATTTCCATTGAGTATCCGAGCGAAAAGCGGCATTGGATAAACCAATACCGCTTTCATTTTGTTGTTGCTTGGTCGCCGGGCAGGCGTGCGATTACGCCGACAGCCCCATATAGGCAATGAGACGACAACAAACAGCGCCAACACTCCCGTCATCACAAAGGAAAAGCCTTTCATCACGCAATCACCTCTCCGATTACACTTCCAAAATCCTGATCAAGACGCTTGTGCCCCGGAACCTCCAAGGTGTGCGAATGCAATCCCAGCTGATGCAAGATGGTGGCGTGAATATCGGTCACGTAATGGGGGTTCTCAACGGCGTGAAATCCGAGTTCGTCAGTCGCTCCGTGTACGACGCCGCCTTTGACTCCTCCGCCGGCCATCCAGACACTGAATCCATAGGGGTGGTGATCACGCCCATCACTACCCTGCGTTCCCGGCGTCCGCCCAAACTCGGTCGCAAAAACCACGAGTGTCTCTTCGAGCTGGCCACGTTGCTTCAAATCCTTCAATAGTCCCGCGATAGGCTTGTCGACCTGCATTGCCAGTTCCGAATGCTTCTCCTTCAACTTGGAATGCTGATCCCATGCTCCGGCAGCTCCCCCACCATGCATTATCTGGATGAAACGCACACCGCGCTCGGACATTCGACGCGCTGCCAGCAATTGCTCTCCGAATGGCTTGGTTTCCTTTTGATCGAGGCCGTAGAGCTTTTTCGTAACCTCCGACTCGGTATCGAAATTGATGACATCGGGCACCTCGGTTTGCATTCGAAAGGCCAGTTCATACGATTTGATCCGGGCTTCCAACGCGGAATCGTCGGGATATTGCCTCGCCGCAAGGCGATTCAGTCTCCCCACAAGATCAAAACTACGTCGCTGCTCCTCATGTGTCAGGTCTCCGGCTGGCTTCGCGAAATCGAGCGGATTGTCCAAGTCGACTTTCAGCTTCACGGAGTCGTAGGCAGGACCCAGATAGTGCCCATCGCTCTTGTCAAAAAATCGCGGCCCCATACTAACGAACTGAGGAAGATTGTCATTCAGCGAACCTAGACCATAGGTCACCCATGCTCCAATCGTCGGAGCAGGCGGATCGAGACGGTGCTTTCCGGAGTGAAATTGGATCTGCGCGCCGTGGTTATCGTCCGTTGTCCACATGGAGCGGATCACGGATATATCGTCGATACAGTTGCCGATGTGAGGAAACCAATCACTAACTTCGACCCCGCTTTCGCCGTATTTCTTATACCCCACCTGCAAGGGATAGATGACATTACGCTGCTGACCGTTGGCGTCATTCACGACAACAACCCTGACATTCTTTAATCTTTCAGGATCCTGCACATCGGCGTAGGGCGTCTCCGCAATGGTCTTCCCTCCATATTTCGTCAGCATCGGCTTGGGATCGAAGCTTTCCATGTGACTGACCCCTCCACGCATGAAAAGCCAGATCACATTTTTTGCCTTCGGCGCGAATTGGGAACGTCCGTCGATGCGAAGCGAACGCCCCGCGCCAAACGAATCTTGAGTGAGCATCGATTGCAACGCAATCCCACCAAAGCCGAGCCCGGCTCCATGGAGGAATCTTCTCCGATCGAGACTTCGGGGATCTGCGTCTGAAGAAAAGGGGCTCATACCAATTACCGAATGGTGACGAAATCGTTATGGTTAAGTAAGGCATGAACCAACTGGCTCCTTGCTCGCTGGCCTTGTCCTGAAGGGAAATTCGAGAGAAAGGCTACGCACTCTCCAATTTCCTCCTCATCAGGTGAACGCCCGAGAATCTGAAGAAACAATTCATTGATCAGCGCAGAACTGTCTTTTTCCGCACCCCATTTTCCCGCAATTCTTCCTGCCGCTTTGAATGCCAGTTCACTATTCGACAACGCAAGTGCCTGCTGCGGGACGACGCTCTCGCTGCGTCGATAACACTGCAACAAATCCGCATCATCAAATGTGGAAAGAAACAGGCTTCGTTTTTCTGGCGAGTGATTAAAGTAAATGCTCCGGCGCTTTGTCTCACCATCAGGGTCGACAGACGAACCACCCATCGTGAGATCGAGTTCTCCAGATAAATGCAACAGACTGTCCCGAACGACCTGCGCCTCCATCCTGCGAGGGTTCATTCGCCAATAGAAACGGTTTTCCGGATCTGCTTCACGAGTACGCGAATCAACCTTCGCGGTTGAAGAATCCCGCCGCCAGGCCTCCGACGTGACGATTAGCCGATGCAAATGACGAAAACTCCAACCTGACTCCATGAATTCTACCGCTAGAAAATCGAGAAGCGCGAGTTGCTCCGGTTCCTTCGCCTGCCGGCCGAAATCGAAGACGGAATCAACAAGCGGTACTCCGAAGTGACGCATCCAAACGTGATTCACCGCCACTCGAGCCGTCAGCGGGTTTTCCGGGGAAACGATCCAATTCGCCAACATCGTCCGGCGCCCTGTAGATTCGTCAGGAAATATGCTGGGGTAATCGGTGAATTTGTGCGCCGGTGTTTCAAGGGCCTTTCGTGTAACGCGAAGTGAGTCGTATTCCACTTTTCCTTTATCCAGTTGGGCAAGCCGCTCCTCAGCTTTTTTCTTCGCCTCACGGGCAGCTTTTTTCTTTTTCGCATCCGTTCCAAGTCGCTCCACTTTTGACCGGGCAAGGACTGCGGCAACCTGGGTCTTCGCGGCAGTGCGAAACAGGTCTTCATTACTCTTGCCCGGGTTAGCAAAACGGAACTGATCAGCGGCGATGGTTGCCTCCACTGATTTCTGTTCCGCACGAGCTGCCTCCCACTTGAGTTTAGCCAAGTCCATCTGCGACGCGGCCTCCTCAGTAGTCGTCTCGGCTTTGGCTAACTCCGCAGTTGCCTTCTCCACTCTTTTTTTAGCGGCTTCTAATTGGGCCTCCTGTACCCACTTTCTCGAACCGGGAGCATATGCAGGCAATGGAAGTATTATTTTTTTGATGGGGCTGGCAAAAGCCGAGAGAAACTCAGGAACCTGCGGATCAATTTTCGTCTCTTTGTCAGGCTTCTTTTCATCACCCCGCTGATGGACATAGGTTACTGCTTCCAGATTATCATCGAATACCCGGGGTAGACCATTCTTGTCCAAATCTGCGTCGCCCGGCAATGGGTCGAGCCGAACCTGGTGAGGCTCAAAAATCGCGCGGAAGCGATAGTAATCGACCGCAGAAATCGGATCGTATTTGTGGTCGTGGCACTTCGCACAATTGATGGTCAGCCCGAGAAATGCTTTTCCTGTATGTTCAATCGTATTATCGAGCCAGGTCGTTCGATTGAAGAGAAAATAGTTCCTCGCAAGAAATCCAGTCGCCCGCACCTGATCGGGATTGTCTGGGAAAAGCTCATCGCCTGCCAACATAGCCCGCACCATGGAATCGTATCCGGCATTTTCATTGAGAGACTCCACGATCCAGTCGCGCCAATGCCAGAGATGCCTCTGCGAATAGCGAAGCTGTGCGCCGAGCCCATACCAATCCGAGTAGCGCCACACATCCATCCAGTGTCGAGCCCAACGCTCTCCGTGCTGCGGACTCGCTAGCAACTCGTCGACGATCGCTTCCCAGGGGCGATTATCCTCGAGCTGTCCTCGTGTGGGAGGGAGACCAATCAGATCAAGATAGAGGCGACGAATCGCGAGTTTTCGATCCACAGCGGCAACTGGGATAATTCCACGGTCCTTTTGCTTTGCCGCGAGAAGCGCGTCCACTGGGTGAGAAATACCGTCGACCTTCGGGATGTCGGGACGCTCGATTTTTTGAAATGCCCAATGCTCCAGCGGATCATCCTCCGGACGTTCCCCTTCCGGTGCCAATGCTCCAGCAGTAATCCAATCCGTGATTGCTTTTACCTCGACCTGCGTCAGTGCGTGACCTTCCGGCGGCATCCGCTCTTCCTCGTCGTTGCTGCGAATTCGCAGGACCAATTCGCTCTTCTCCGGGTCGCCCGAGGCGATCACATTTGCCTCCTTGATAAAGGCAACCGTGTCAACGCGCAGGCCCGCCTTTTGCTTCAATGCCCCATGACAGGCGTAACAGCGCTCTTTGAGCACTGGCTTGATCTCTTTTTCATATGCGGAGGGGGCAGCTTCAACGGAAATCGGTAAAGCCAGAGCAACAAGCAAACAAACGCGTAAGGACCTCCTCAAGGCTTCTAATATCTCAAAATCACGGAAAGAAAACCAATTACTTCCGCCCGCGAACGCGCGAGGTGCTCACTTCTCTTCTTGCCCTCTGCCCTCTTCGCCGCTCTCATACCCCTATGCCGGATACCCCAAACCGACTCTTTCTCCTCGATGGAATGGCGCTGATTTATCGCGCGCATTTTGCTTTGATCCGCAGTCCGATCTATACATCGAATCGCGTCAACACCTCCGCCCTGTTCGGCTTCACGAACACCTTGCTCGACCTCATTGAAAAGCAATCCCCCACCCATCTCGCAGTCGCATTCGACACGAGTGATCCTACGCCTCGACACGAAATCTATCCGGAATACAAAGCGAACCGCGATGCCATGCCGGAAGACCTCGCCCTGCAACTTCCTCATGTGAAACGACTCGTCGAGGCATTCAACATCCCCGTAATCGAATGCCCGGGATGGGAGGCCGACGATGTCATCGGCACGCTCGCCAAAAAGGCGGAAGAGCTGGGTGAATTCGATACCTACATGGTCACTCCTGACAAGGACTTTGCCCAGTTGGTAACGGACACGACGCGGATCTACAAACCCGGTCGTCAGGGGAGCGAACCGGAAATCCTCGATCGAGCTGCCATCTGCGAAAACTGGATGGTCGAAGATCCTCTCCAGACCATCGATATCCTGGGCCTCTGGGGGGACGCATCCGATAACATCCCGGGCGTCCCTGGGGTCGGTGAAAAGACCGCAAAAAAACTCGTGGCTCAGTTTGGCAGTGTCGAAAAACTTCTCGAAAGCACAGACCAACTCAAGGGAAAGCAGAAGGAAAACGTCGAAAGCAACAAGGAGCAGGCACTGCTTTCCAAAAAGCTCGTCACCATCATGACGGATGCCCCTGTCGAAGTCGGTTTCGATGAAATCAAAATCACGGATCGAAACGACGAGGCGATCCAGTCGCTCTTTGTCGAGTTTGAGTTCAACTCACTGGGTAAACGCCTCTTTGGCAAAGATTTCCAATCTGGTCGCGGACACAACACCTCCGAAGGTGAGGCCGATCTCTCTCCTGATCTCAAAACGATAGATGATTTTGATAAGGACTATCGATCAATCCGCAGTGACGACGCAGACGGGCGCACCAAACTGATTGCAGAACTGCAAACCAGGAAAGCATTTTGCTTTGATCTCGAAACCACCTCTCTCGACGAGAAAACAACCGAAATCATTGGTCTCGCCTTTTCGTGGAAGGAGCACGAAGCGACCTATGTCGAAGTGACCACTGACGCTGCAGGCAAGGCCATCGTGGAGGAGTTCCGCGAAATTTTCGCTAATACCGGCATCGAGAAAATCGGCCACAACCTCAAGTTCGATATCGGCGTTTTGCAATGGCGCGGATTCACTGTCGCTCCCCCCGTGTTTGACACCATGCTCGGCCACTCCCTGATCGAGCCCGATCAGCGCCACAAGATGGACTACCTCGCCGAGTCGATACTGGGCTACACGCCGATTTCCTACGACTCCGTTTTTGGAAAAGAAGCCGAGAAATCGGGCCAGATGAATCTTTTCGACAAAGCAGAAATGACGGGAACCGGTCCAGACTTTGAAGCGGTTGCCCAATACGCCTGTGAAGACGCCGACATCACCTGGCAGCTTGCTTCGCTTCTGAAAGAGAAAGTAAAAGAGCTCGATCAGGAAAAGGTGCTCTACGAAATCGAATGTCCGCTCGTGCCAGTGCTCGTGACAATGGAGGCGGAGGGCATCCGTGTCGATCCAGACACACTTAGCGACATCGGCGGCATCCTCGGGGAACGCATTGAGACATTGCAGAAAGCGGTTTTCGAAGCCGCCGACACCGAGTTCAATCTTAATTCCCCGAAACAGGTTGGCGAAGTTCTCTTCGACAAATTAAAACTGGTGGAAAAGCCGAAGAAGACGAAGACAGGACAATACAAAACGGACGAGCAAACGCTGAAGTCTCTCGCAGCGAGCCACCAGATCGTTCGCGACATGCTTTCATATCGCGAGGCCGCCAAGTTGAAGAGCACCTATGTCGATGCCCTGCCCGAATCGATCTTTCCCGGGACTGGCCGGATTCACACGACCTTTCATCAGTTGATGACAGCAACCGGACGACTCGCTTCGAACAATCCGAATTTGCAGAACATTCCAATTCGGTCTGATCAGGGTCGGGAGATTCGACGAGCCTTTGTTCCACGTAGTGATGAATTCACCCTGCTCGCTGCCGACTACTCTCAGATCGAACTTCGAGTGATGGCATCGCTCTGTGAGGATCCTGCCATGATCGAAGCCTTTCAGAACGATCAGGACATTCACACGACGACAGCAGCGAGGGTTTTCGGGGTTAGCAATGACGAAGTCACTTCCGACATGCGGCGAACCGCAAAAATGGTGAATTTTGGAATCATCTACGGCATCTCCGCGTTCGGCCTTTCCCAACGACTCAATGGCGAGGTCTCCCGCTCCGAAGCCAGTGAAATCATCGAAGAGTACTTTCGCCAATATCCCGGCGTGAAAGACTTTCAGGAGCGCACCATTGAACAAGCTAAATCAGACGGCTACGTTGAAACCCTGACCGGTCGCCGCCGCTACCTCCGCGATATCGATTCGAGAAATGGCATGATCCGCTCTGCAGCTGAGCGCACTGCGATCAATACCCCCATTCAGGGCACAGCTGCCGACATGATTAAAATCGCGATGGTAAAAGTCGCGGACCTACTGCGCGAAGGCGATTACCAGACAAAAATGCTTCTTCAGGTTCACGACGAACTCGTTTTTGACCTTCATAAAGAAGAAGCCGAAAAGGTCGTTGCTGAAATTGAGACAGCGATGAAAGATGCGCTACCTCTCACTGTTCCAATTGTAGTTGAATCGGGGACGGGAGAAAACTGGCTGGAGGCGCACTAATCGATCGATACGGCCCTTTCGCATCCCGAAATCGAACGCCTTCGATTCTACTCCTTGCCAAAATCGTAAGCCTTTTCTTCCTGCCCAATCCCGACAAGCTCCACCTCCTCATTCTCTTCCAGGTCCTCCTGCAACGGTGCAAAACGTTCCGCGCGGAACCCAAGTTCCTGTTCGATGCTGGAGTGGGGATCGTTCGGATTGATCAGTTCCTCGAGAAGAAGAAGAATGTCGAACTCTGCTGCGCTAATCGACAGATTGGCATCATCGTCGACAACGAAATTGGGGTTGGACCGACCCGGCCTCACGGAACGCACCGTGTAGATGGAGTTCTTTTTAGGCAGCGAAGAGAAAAGATCAAACACCCAAGGTTCGAATGAATCATCAATGCAGACTACGCGCTGGCCGTTTTGAAACATGATAGTGAACCTATAATCGTAAACGCAGTTTCGAATCACTGCACCTTCTTCACAAACTGCGCTTTCAGGCCAATCGCCATCCCGTCCATCTTGCAGGAAATCTCGTGATCATCATCTACGAGCCGTATCAGTTTTGACTTCATCCCGCTCTTCAGCGTTTTGGAAGTCCCTTTCAGTTTGAGATCCTTGACCATCTGAACGACCGAGCACGTTGCCACACGCATCTTTTGCAACTTGCTCGCCAGGCTCCTCCTCTTTCTCCCATTCGTGACCGCAGGTCATGCATTCAAACTTTTACGGAAAATCCAGATTGTCGTTCGTCGTGCACATGGGACAGGTTTGCTCAGGCATGCCTGAGTTGGAGCGCGTTTCGACTACTTTCGCAAGTTCGACTTAACTCTATTGAATCGAAGGAATAAATAAAAAGTCCAATTCCCTTTCGAGAATCGGACTTTTTGAAATCGGGATGGTTGGGAAAGCAATTTAAGCTTCCTCAACAAGCTCACCGAGACCGTAGCGCTCAAAGCGGGAGATCGTGATCTCGTCACCTGTCTCCTGAGAAACTTCAGCTACCAGATCCTTGATGCTCTTGTCTCCATCTTTGATGAAAGCCTGCTCGAGAAGACAGTTCGTGCTGAAGAACTTGCCCATTTTTCCGTCGATAATCTTTTCAATAATTTCGGCGGGCTTGTCTTTCATCTGGTCACGGAAAATTTCCTTTTCCTTCTCCACAAGATCAGCAGGAACTCCGTCACGATCCACACAGATCGGCTGAGATGCTGCGATGTGAAGGGTAAGATCCTTAACGAAAGTTTGGAAGGCTTCGTTAGAAGTCGTAGCTGCGCTACCGCACTGCACTTCGGTGAGAACACCAACGCGTCCCTGCATGTGAATGTAGGAAGCCTCGACGCCGTCACCACCAAGCTCGTACTTGGCGAAGCGGCTCAGACCCATGTTCTCGCCCAGCTCACCAATCTTTGCTTTGATGAACTCGTCGAGAGTGGAAGCGTCGCCAGAGAAGTCCTGTGCGAGGAGTGCCTCGAGGCTGTCGACAGAGGTGCTGCTCTCTACATGATCGAGAATCTCGTTCACGAAGCTGGTGAAGTTTTCGTTTTTCGCAACGAAGTCAGTTTCGCAGTTCACCTCGACGAGGATACCGGTCTTTCCATCGTCGCTGATGCGCGATGCAACGACACCTTCCTTGGCGGCGCGCCCGGCTTTCTTGTCAGCATCCGCAATACCCTTCTTGCGAAGGATTGTTTCGGCTTCCTCCAGATCACCACCTGCTTCGGCGAGGGCTGCTTTGCAGTCCATCATACCTGCGTTGGTCTTATCGCGGAGGGTTTTAATCAGTTCTACAGTGATTTCGGCCATGATATTTGGTTGGGTAAAATAGTTCGTAGTAAGGCACGGATTTCTCGAAGAAATTTCCGCGGCATTTTGCGTGGAATCGACCGGGGAAGCGGTTGCTCACCGCATGACCCCAGCTTCGAGTCGATAGGATCGTGAGAAATTACTTCGCAGCACCGACGATCGGATCGATCAGGTTCTTGAGAATGACACGGATCGAGCGAATCGCATCGTCGTTGGAAACGATCGGGTAATCGACCAGATCTGGATCTGCATTCGAGTCGACCAGGGCAACGATAGGGATGCGCAATTTGCGAGCCTCGTTGATCGCGTTGTACTCACGAGCGGAGTCAACGATAACAACTGCGTCAGGAAGATTGACCATGTTGCGAATTCCGGAAAGGCGAAGGTGGAGCTTTTCCTTCTCACGATTGAGTGAAGCGATCTCCTTTTTGCTCATCTTCTTGAAGTCAGGAGACTTCTGAAGGTTCTCAAGAGACTCCATGCGTCCGACAGAACGACGAACCGTTTCCTGGTTCGTGAGAGTTCCACCGAGCCAGCGGTGATTCACGTAAAACTGGCCGGTTGCCTCGGCAGCTTCGCGAACGGCGTCCTGGGCCTGACGCTTGCAGCCGACAAAAAGGATTTTCTTTCCCTTGGAAACGAGTCCGGACAGGTATTTCCCAGCTTCGTCGAGTTGCTCGACCGTCTTCTCGAGGTCGATAATGTGCACGTTGTGCTTTTCGCCGAGAATGAAGTTCCGCATTTTCGGGTTCCACTTGCGGGATTGATGACCGAAGTGAACGCCGGCTTCGACGAGTTCTGTGATGAGTTCGTTAGACATGTGATGTGAGTCGGCCCTTGTTGCAGGAGTCCGAATAGTTTTCGAAAAGCGCCATCTTATTTATTCCCGGCTCTCTTGAGCGTTCGCTTTTCTCTTGTTTTCAAGGAGATGGTTCGGGAGGGGCGGAAACATGCGTGGCTTTAGCGGAAAAGCAAGGCGAAATGCGGGGTGAAAGGCCTACTCATTCCCTACGAATACAAAAAAGCGCGGACAGTTTCCCGTCCGCGCTTTCCTTCGGTTTGAATTGTAGGTCGGCCGAGACTTAGGCAGTCTCTTCAGCTTCTTCCGCCTCTTCGGCATCAGCCTCTTTGTCAGCGATAATTTCGGAAGGATCGACGAGTTCTTCGACGCGGAGGTTTCGTGTCGTGTGGAACCCGGTTCCGGCAGGAATGAGGTGACCCATGATGACGTTCTCCTTGAATCCACGAAGGTAGTCGACCTTTCCGAGAGTGGAGGCTTCGGTAAGAACACGTGTGGTGTCCTGGAAAGAAGCGGCAGAAATGAAACTATCCGTCTCCAGCGAAGCCTTCGTGATTCCGAGGAGAACCGGCTCGCCCTCGGCGGGCTTACCACCCTGCTCGGAAATGTCTTCGTTGATGATTTCGAAAGTCGTCTTCTCGACCTGGTCACCCCAGAGGAACTGGGTATCACCTGGATCAGTAATGCGAACCTTGCGAAGCATCTGGCGAATGATGATCTCGATGTGCTTGTCGTTGATCTCCACACCCTGCAGACGATAAACATCCTGGACCTCGGAAACAAGGTGCTCCATGAGAGCGTGTGACCCGAGAATCTCAAGGATGTCGTGAGGAATCACGGCACCTTCGGTAAGCTTCTGCCCCTTGTGAACCATATCTCCGGGCTGGACAAGATAGTGCTTCCCGAGCGGGATAAGATGCTCCTCAGCCTCGCCCGACTCGTTGTCGGTGACGATGAGCTTGCGCTTTGCACGAACGGTTCCTCCGAGAGAAACTTCTCCGTCGATCTTAGCGATCTCGGCAACTTCCTTCGGTTTCCGTGCTTCGAAAAGCTCGGCAACCCGCGGAAGACCACCGGTAATATCTTTTGTCTCAGACACCTTACGAGGGGTTTTCGCAAGCTGGTCACCACCATCGACCTTGGCTCCTTCTTTCACAGAAAGGTGAGCCCCAGTTGGGATGGAGTAAGTAGCGAGTTCTTCCTTTGTCTTCGGATCAACGATAATGATCTGTGGGTGGAGGTCCTCTTTGTGCTCGATCACGACGAGACCCTTCGTATTGGTCTCCTTGTCGATTTCGGTGTCGAGAGTAATGCCTTGGATCATATCGCGGAAAACGATCTTGCCGGGCTTTTCTGTGATAACGGGAACGCTGTATGGGTCCCACGTCGCGAGAGTCGCTCCCTTCTTGATTTCAGCGTTGTCGGCAACGCGAATTTCGGAGCCACTGACAATGTTGTAGGACTCGAGTTCGAGACCGTTCTTGTCGTGGATAGAAACCGTTCCATTCTTGTTCAATGCAACGAAGGTCTTATTCGGAGTCTCAACAATCCGGAGGTTGTTGTAGTGAACAACACCTTTCGCCTTCACCTTAATGATCGGCTGCTTGAATGTTCCGGAGGCAACACCACCAACGTGGAAGGTACGCATCGTAAGCTGCGTTCCTGGCTCACCGATGGACTGGGCGGCAATAATTCCGACCGCTTCACCGACCTTCGCCATCTCGTTCGTGGCGAGGTTCATGCCGTAGCACTTTGCACAACAACCGCGACGGCTCTCACAGGTAAGGACCGAACGAATCTTGAGTTGCTCGTGACCAATATTGTAGAGCTGAAGAGCAATCTCTTCGTTGATCATCTGACCAGGCTTAACGACAGTTTCGTCTCCGTTGACCACTTTCTCAGCAGCTACACGTCCGTAGATTCGAGTCTTGAGGTCGACAACCTCTTCATCTCCCTCGTAGATCGACTTCACAGTAATTCCGTTAGCAGTTCCACAATCCTGCTCGGTGATGATGACGTCCTGAGACACATCGACGAGCTTACGGGTCATGTAACCGGAGTCAGCTGTCTTGAGCGCGGTATCGGCAAGACCTTTACGGGCACCGTGGGTGGAGATGAAGTATTCCAGAACGGAAAGACCGGAGCGGAAGTTCGAAATAATCGGACGCTCAATGATCTCGCCAGAAGGCTTGGCCATGAGACCGCGCATACCGGAAAGCTGCTTAATCTGCTGACGGTTACCACGGGCGCCGGAATCGACCATCATGAAGAGCGGACTCGGAAGGTGCTGGCCTTCGTTGTGCTCAATGGTGCGGAAAAGCGCTTTGGTGATCTCGTCACCTGCGTGGGTCCAGATATCAACGATCTTGTTGTATCGCTCTTTGTTGGTAATGACACCAGCGCGATACTGCTCGTTGGCTTTCTGCACTTCAGCGGTCGCACTCGTTACCTCGCTCTCTTTCTCGTCAGGAATGATCATGTCGAAAATTCCGACAGAAGTTCCTGAGCGAGTCGCCTCTTTGAATCCGAGAGACTTGAGCGCATCGAGAGATTTTACAGTGCCATCCTGACCAGAAACCTGGTAGCAACGCCAGATGATTTCCGAGAGTTGCTTCTTACCAGCGGTCTCGTTGAAGAAGCCCAGATTTTCAGGCCAGATCTCATTGAAACGAACACGACCAGCCGTGGTAACGATGACTTTTTTCTCGGTGTCACCGAAAATGCGGCCTTCAGTTCCGAAATCCGGGTTCGCCATGCGAATCGGATCGTGCATATCAATGGAGCGGTTCGCTACCGCAAACTCGACCTCGGTCGTGTCAGCAAAGAGCGGAAGGGTAGGCTCAAGATCAGGATCGCGAAGCGGAATCTGACGGCAATAGGTCAGGAAGTAGCTTCCCAGAGTAATATCCTGCGACGGAGTCGTGATCGGCTTACCGCTGGAAGGCGTGAAGATGTTGTTCGGCGCGAGCATGAGCATGCGCGCTTCCATCTGTGCTTCGACGGAGAGCGGAACGTGAACAGCCATCTGGTCACCGTCGAAGTCCGCGTTATAAGCGGTACAAACGAGCGGGTGAACGCGGATCGCAGATCCCTCAATCAGAACAGGCTCGAATGCCTGAATCGAGAGACGGTGAAGTGTCGGCGCACGGTTGAGAAGCACCGGGTGGCCCTTGGTCACCTCCTCAAGAATATCCCAGACTTCGGAAGTCTTGCGCTCAATGAGCTTTTTCGCGGAGCGAACGGTGTGCACGTAGCCAAGCTCTTTGAGTCTACGGATGATGAACGGCTCGAAAAGTACGAGAGCCATCTTCTTGGGAAGACCGCACTGGTGAAGCTTGAGCTCCGGTCCGATCACGATGACGGATCGACCAGAATAGTCGACGCGCTTACCAAGGAGGTTTTGGCGAAAACGTCCACCCTTACCCTTGAGCATGTCGGAGAGCGACTTGAGGGCACGGTTTCCGGCACCGGTAACGGCGCGGCCATGACGACCGTTGTCGAAGAGAGCGTCGACCGCTTCCTGCAACATGCGCTTCTCGTTTCGGATGATGACATCCGGCGTCTTGAGCTGAAGAAGATTCTTGAGACGGTTGTTCCGGTTGATGACACGACGATAGAGATCGTTGAGGTCGGAAGTCGCAAAACGCCCCCCTTCGAGAGGAACGAGCGGGCGAAGATCCGGTGGGATCACGGGAAGCACTTCGAGGATCATCCACTCGGGACGGGTCTTCGAGTAGTGGAAGCCCTGGGCGAGCTTGAGTCGCTTGGCGAGCTTCTTACGTACCTGCTTCGAGCGGGTTTTACCCATCGCTTCTTCGAGCTCTTCGATGAGCTTGGGAAGTTCGACACGCGAAAGAATGTCGCGAACGGCCTCGGCACCCATTCCGGCCGAGAAGCCCTCCATACCATACTCTTCCTGAGCATCGCGGAATTCGAGTTCCGTGAGGAGCTGTCCTGGCTCCAGCGGAGTGTTACCTGGGTCGATGACGATGTAATCTTCGTAGTAGATTACGCGCTCGAGCTGTCGTGCGCTCATATCGAGCATGAGGCCGATGCGCGAAGGCATGCACTTATAGAACCAGATGTGGGAAACAGGGACAGCAAGCTCGATGTGCCCCATGCGTTCACGACGGACGCGAGAGAGAGTCACCTCGACGCCGCAGCGATCACAGACGGTTCCCTTGTGCTTGATTCGCTTGTATTTTCCGCAGGCGCACTCCCAGTCCTTGGTAGGACCGAAAATTCGCTCACAGAAGAGACCGCCTTTCTCTGGCTTGAAGGTCCGGTAGTTAATCGTTTCCGGATTCTTCACTTCGCCACGACTCCACGAGCGGATCGTGTCGGGATTGGCGACCGTAATGCGGACGTTATCGAAGCTGTCGGACTTGCGCTCAAGGCCGAAGATTTCGTCCAAATGGGTTTCTGAACTGAGTGTTGGAACTGACACGGTACTAATGGGCTAAGGTTCGAGGAAAAAGTGAGCTGAGAAATAGGATTAGAGGGCGATGGCGAGACTGTCGGAGAGAATCTCCTCCGGCGAGCGCTCGGAAGATCCGACACGAATGTCGAGACCGAGGCTCTGCATCTCTTTGATAAGAACGTTGAAAGATTCTGGAGTTCCCGCATCAAGGGTGTTGTCACCTTTAACGATGGACTCGTATATCCGGGTTCGTCCCTGCACGTCGTCGGACTTCACAGTGAGAAGTTCCTGCAAGGTGTAAGCGGCGCCATAGGCTTCGAGAGCCCAGACCTCCATCTCTCCGAAACGCTGACCACCATATTGGGCTTTTCCACCCAGAGGCTGCTGCGTAACGAGCGAGTAAGGACCAACCGCACGAGCATGAATCTTGTCCTCGACGAGGTGCCCCAGCTTCAGCATGTAGATCACGCCGACAACGACATCCTGGTAGAATGCCTCTCCGGTGCGACCATCATAGAGAGTCGATTTTCCGTTGGTCCCGATCCATTCAAATCCAGGCTTGGCTTTCGCCTCTTCGAGATACTCGACAATCTTGGACTCGGGAATTCCGTCGAATACCGGAGTGGCGACTTTGAATCCGAGTGCGCGAGCGGCGACACCGAGGTGCGTTTCCAAAACCTGACCAACATTCATTCGAGAAGGAACGCCGAGAGGGTTCAGACAAATGTCGACTGGGGTTCCGTCTTCGAGGTAAGGCATGTCTTCCTCAGGGACGATGGTCGCGACAACACCCTTGTTACCGTGACGACCAGCCATCTTATCACCAACTGAAAGCTTGCGCTTCTTGGCAACATAAACCTTTACCTGCTTGATGACACCAGGATCGACTTCGTCACCAGACTCGATGCGGTCCAGTTGACGCTCCCGCTCCATGTCGATGTCGGAGAACTTCTGCTCAAAGTTGGAAACGATATCGACGATCTTGTTACGGATCGGGCTCGGGTCAATTTCAATGTTGGAATAGTGATCCGCGAGCTTGCGGAGAAGAGTCTTCGTGATCTTGCGATTCGAAGGGATGATGATTTCGCCGGTGCGGCCATTGACCACATCGAGAGGAATCTTTTCTCCGAGAAGAACGTCCGAGAGTTTCTCGGTGAGTTGCTCAGTAAGTTCCTCGTGACGCTTCTTGTGCTCGTCGATGATCTGCTTTTGCTGCTTTTGCTGCTCCTTTGGATCAACCTTCTCTTTGCTGCTTGCACTCCGGGAGGAAACGCGAACATCCATCACGATGCCGGTGCATCCAGATGGGACGCGGAGGGAAGTGTCCTTCACGTCAGCAGCTTTCTCACCGAAAATCGCGCGGAGCAGGCGCTCTTCCGGAGCCAGCTCCGTCTCGCTCTTCGGTGTAATTTTTCCTACGAGGATATCTCCAGGGCGAACTTCTGCTCCGACGCGGATGACACCGTCGGGACCAAGGTCCTTGAGTGCTTCTTCACCAACGTTGGGAATATCGCGGGTGATTTCTTCCGGTCCGAGCTTCGTGTCGCGGGCTCCAATGTCGAACTCATCGACATGAATGGAAGTATAGACATCCTCTTTCACAATGCGCTCCGAGATGACGATCGCATCCTCGAAGTTGTATCCGTTCCACGGCATGAACGCGACGAGCACGTTCTTCCCGAGCGCAAGTTCACCTGCGTCGGTGTTAGGTCCGTCGGCGAGAACAGCCCCTGCCTTAACCTTGTCACCACGAAGAACGATAGGCTTCTGGTTGATGCAGGTTCCGGCATTGGAACGCATGAACTTACGAAGCGGGTAAACGTATGTTCCCTTGTCGTGATCGCTCTTAAGCTTGTGAGGATTCGTGAGAAACTGTGCTTCGGAGCAAGGCAACTCACCGTCCTTGGTGATGACAATGATCTCTGCGGTAGCAGCGGCTACAATTCCATTGCCTTCTGCCAATACAACCGACCGGGAGTCTTGGGCTACCTTGGCTTCCATGCCCGTTCCCACGTAGGGAGATTCGGAAATCAGGAGAGGCACACCCTGGCGTTGCATGTTCGATCCCATGAGCGCGCGGTTCGCGTCATCGTGCTCGAGGAAAGGAATCAATGAAGCAGCAACTGAGACGAGCTGTTTCGGGGAAACGTCCATGTAGGTCGCTTCAGTGGGCTCAACTTCAATAAATTCACCGAGGTGACGAACTGTGATGTATTTCGTTTGGAAAACACCCTTGTCATCGATCGGGTTATTGGCCTGAGCGATGAGATAGCTCTCTTCCTGGTCGGCCGTAAGGTAATCAATTTTCTTGGAAACCTTGCCTTTAATAATGCGGCGGTAAGGAGTCTCGATAAATCCGAACTCGTTGATTCGCGCAAAGCAACTCATCGAGTTGATAAGACCGATATTCGGTCCCTCCGGTGTCTCAATCGGGCAAATTCGACCGTAGTGAGATGGGTGAACGTCTCGCACCTCGAATCCGGCACGATCACGGTTGAGACCACCGGGTCCAAGCGCGGAGAGACGGCGTTTGTGAGTCAGCTCCGAAAGAGGGTTGATCTGGTCCATGAACTGCGACAACTGAGAGCGACCGAAGAAGTCGCGCACCACCGCAGCGAGAGCCTTGGGGTTGACGAGTTTAGAAGGAGTCATGCCATCAAGATTGATGTCGAACAGAGTCATGCGCTCTTTGACAAGACGCTCTGTCCGAGCAAGACCAACGCGACACTGATTTGAAAGAAGCTCGCCAACCGCACGAATGCGACGGCTACCAAGGTGGTCGATATCGTCCAAAACACCCTCTCCACGGCGGAGACCGAAAAGGTAAGCCATCGCAGCGATGAAATCATCATCTGTCACGACACGCGTGTTATCATCAACCGGAAGGCCGAGCTTCTGGTTGATCTTGTAACGTCCGACGCGAGTTAGGTCGTATTTTTTCGGATCAAAGAAAAGACGCTTCAGCAAAGCGCGCGCATTAGCCACCGTGGGAGGATCTCCAGGGCGGAGGCGGCGATAAATATCCTTCAGTGCTTCCTCTTCGTTCGTCGCAGGATCTTTCTTCAGTGATTTAATGAGAAGATCATCGTGAGAAGCCTCCACAATTGGCACTGATTTAACGCCGAGACCGTGAAGCTGGGCAATCACAGCTTCCGTGAGCGGCTCATATGCTTTCGCAACAACGATGTCACCGTCGAGGACGTCCTCAAAGATGACTTTGTTGGCAAGTTCCGACTCGTCCATCTTCGGATCGATCTTGAGCTTACCAATGTCATAGAACTGACGAATGATATCTTCGTCACCCGGGTATCCCATAGCCCGAAGAAAAGTCGTCGCAAGGAATTTGCGGCGGCGGCGGCGGCGGTCGAGATAGACATAGAGAAGGTCGTTCGTGTCGAACTGAACTTCCATCCAGGAACCACGATCAGGAATGATGCGAAAGCCGTAGAGAGTTTTACCGTTGAGGTGGAGGTTTGTCTCGAAGCAAACACCGGGTGAACGATGCAACTGGCTAACGACAACACGCTCGGCACCATTGATGACGAATGTTCCACGGAGAGTCATCATGGGAAGCTCGCCCATGTAGACGCGCTCTTCTTTAGTTCCCGACTCATCAGTCAGAGCAAAGGTGACATAAAGAGGAGCACTGAAGGTCTCTCCATCGCGCAAGGATTCGAGAGCAGTCAACTTGGGCTCGCCGACCTCATACTTAACGAACTCGAGAGTGAACTTCTCGTCGTAACTCTGGATAGGAAACACTTCCTGAAAAACTGATTGAAGACCGGTAGGTAGACGATCCTTCGGAGCTGTTGCCTCCTGCAGAAACTCCCTATAGGAATCGAGTTGGACCTCGATGAGATTTGGAGTGTCGATGGCTTCATCGATTTTCCCGAATTGCAATCTTTCAAGTTTCTTCGCTACGGCTGACATATTTGCGATGGTGGTTGGTCTAATTCTCGCCTGCGCCATTCATTTAAGCTTCCAAACTCATCGCAATTCACCCGTCGCATCTGTACAGGGGGAAACGCTAAGTAGCTGGAAGCCAAGTCGTTCAAACGCGAGACGACGAAGCCCGACCACATCAAAGTGGCCAGGATTCGACGTCTAAGGTTCAGAAAATTGCAAGGACAGACAACACGCTCTCTATAACTAATACGCTTAAAGCAAGGATTTTCTTATCTTTTTTTCGAAAAAATGCTCGACCCGCCGGACTTTCACCCGGCCGGGTCGAACAAGAAATGTCTCGTTTTCTCGTTTACTTGAGTTCGACGGTAGCGCCTGCCTCTTCGAGCTTGCCCTTGATTTCTTCGGCTTCTTCTTTGGAAGCGCCTTCTTTGATGGTTTCAGGAGCACCTTCCACAATCTTCTTGGCGTCGGCGAGGCCGAGACCGGAGATTGCTTCACGAACCGCCTTAATCACCGCGATCTTGTTGTCTCCAAAGGATTCAAGAACAACATCAAAGGAATCCTTCTCCTCTGCTGCTTCGCCACCACCACCACCGCCCGGTGCTGCAACAGCAACGGCTGCGGGTGCAGCAGCGCTGACTCCCCATTTTTCTTCAAGAGCTTTCACAAGGTCTGCGACCTCGAGAACTGTAAGCCCACTCAACTGATCAACTAATGCATCTGTATCTGCCATATTTTTGGATGGGTTTCGCCGCGTCAAAAAGCGTTCAGACAATTAAGGAGCCACGCTTGGCCCTCGACAAGGAACCCGGTTTGTTTTTTTGGATGATCAGGAAATCCATTGGGAATTTCCTGAAAAGGTTTTCTGTGTATTATGAGAAAGTGGATTATCCCTGGTCGTGCTTTGCTTGGAGAACGCGAGCGAGCGATGCACCCGGCTGATCCAGGACCGTAACAAGTTGCTGAGCAGGCATGTTGAGCACTCCGAGCAACTGTGCTTGGAGAACTTCCATTGGTGGAAGGTCTGCAAGAGCTTTCACCTTGGCTTCGTCGAGCAATTCTCCATCGAGAACGCCGCCACGAATTTCCGGCTTGCCTGCGGATTTTGCAAAATCCTTAAGAGCCTTGGCTGCTGCGCAAACATCACTGTCACCAGTGACGACTGCAGTCTGGCCGGAGAGCATATCACCGATACCCTCGGGGTATTCTGCCGATTCAGCAGCTCTGCGAACGAATGAGTTTTTCGCGACCTGGAATTTGGCGCCCTTCTCCTTGAGCTTTCCGCGGAGTTCTTCGAACTGGGGAACTGTCATGCCACCATAGTCGGCAACTAACATGAACGGCGAATCGTTCAAGCGTTCGAGAATCTCGTCGATAATGACCTGTTTGACTTCTTTCATGGTCTAAAATGGGTAGTAGAAATAACGTTCAGTTTTCGTTTCCGTTCGATTATCTCCACGGTGAAACGTCGAGGGTGATTCCGGGGCTCATCGTCGCAGCGACGGCTCCATTGACGAGGAAGTCGCCTTTCGCAGATGCGGGCCGAACCGCCGCGATTGACTCGACTACAGCTTTTCCGTTTTCAACGAGATCTTCCTCGCTAAAAGAAACTTTTCCGATTGGCACGGCAATGTTGCCATTCTTATCGAGTTTGAAATCGATCTTACCTGCCTTGACCGCTTTTACAGCTGCTGCGGTATCGTCGGTCACCGTTCCCGTCTTCGGGTTGGGCATGAGACCGCGAGGCCCGAGCTGCCTACCGAGCTTACGAACTTCGGACATAGCAGCAGGTGTTGCGATAACGGCGTCGAAATCCATCATTCCGCCTTGCACCTCTTTGATCAAAGAATCGAAACCTACATGGTCAGCACCAGCGTTCTTCGCCTCAGTTGCTGCTTCGCCCTCGGCGAAAACAAGAACTTTTACTTCCTTACCACTTCCGTTAGGGAGAGGGCAGGATCCGCGAACCATCTGGTCTGATTGACGAGGGTCGGCACCCATCTTGAAAGAGATGGTGACGGTCTGGTCAAAGTTGGGAGCTGGGAGTTTCTTCACCAGCGCGATCGCTTCCTCAAGCGAGTAAGCTTTTTCTGCGTCCACCATTTCGGCGGCCTTTTCGTATCTTTTGCTGCGTTTTTTAGCCATTGTTTTGGGTGCAGTGCAAACGGACGCCAGCGCGCCCTCCTGCTTGTTTATTCAGGTTTTCGGGAAAGGTTTTCCGGAAAGAATCAGTCGACGATTTCAAGACCCATTTGACGGGCCGTTCCCTCGAGGATGCGGCAAGCCATTTCAGGATCGTCTGTATTGAGATCGTCCATTTTTACGGCAGCGACTTCAAGGAGCTTTGCTTTGCTGAGCGTTCCGACCTTTACCTTGTGAGGCTCGCCGGATCCAGAGGCAAGATTAGCAGCCTTTTTAAGAAGAACTGCCGCAGGCGGCTTCTTCGTCACGAAAGAGAAACTCTTGTCCGCGTAGACACTGATCACAACAGGGAGAAGATCTCCGGCGTTCTGCTGTGTCTGTGCGTTGAACTCCTTGCAAAATTCCATGATATTTAGACCTGCCTGTCCAAGGGCAGGCCCAACGGGTGGAGACGGATTCGCCCCACCTGCGGGAATTTGCAGTTTCAGTTGTTGTACCACTTCTTTAGCCATCGTGCTGCTTTTTGTGAAATTTCGCGTTTGGGAGGTTTAGCGACCGACTTAAGAGGGGGGATCCCAATAGGATTAAGTCATGCCAAAATGTTACGATCAGCCGTTCTCCACCTGCCAGTATTCGAGTGGGACGAGCGTCTCCCGTCCAAAGATGTTTACCGAAACCATGAGCTCGCCTTTTTCTTCGTTTACTTCGGCGATGATTCCGGTCTGGCCTTGGAATGGACCATCGGATACGACCACGGTATCGCCGATCTCGTAAGCGACGGCGGGCATGACACTGCCTTCGCGCTCTTTGATCTGTGCGAGCATGCCCTCAACTTCGTGCATCGGCATCGGCATCGGGTGGTCCTTGGTTCCAGCGTAGTTGATAACTCCGTCAGTCTCCTGAATGAAATACCACGCCTTGTCGACGAGCGTATTGTCGTCGTTCAAGAGGTGCATGTTGATAATGATGTAACCGGGAAAGAACTTTCGGTTTGCTTCGCGCTTTTGACCAGCCTTAACCTCCGAGACTCTCTCTTGCGGGACAAGAACCTCAAAGATGACATCGGAAGCCTCCTCGGCCTCGATGCGTCGCTCGATGCTGTCGCGCACCTTCAACTCCTGTCCGGAGAGAACGTGAACCACATACCACTGGTCGTTTGGTGCAGGGATGGTAGGCATCAGTATAGCGCGTAAATTGGTGTGAGTAGTGACTTACCTCTGGAGTTAAAATCCCGTGGTGAGGAAGGTCATGAACTGCCGCATCGCAAAGTCAATTGTCGCAACGTAAGCACCAAGCAGAACCATGGCGATCATGACCACGATGGTCGAATCGATGAGCTGCTTGTATTTTTTAAACCCCTTTTCCTTGGGATCCCACGGCCAAGTCGCCTTCTTCAGCTCTGCGCGAACTTCACCGAAGTATCTCATCAACTTTTTCATCGAATTGTGTCTGGGGGGTTAGAAAGGGTTTTTAAGAAAGTCGCCGAATGGCAGGGCAGCCGAGACTCGAACTCGGAACCAACGGTTTTGGAGACCGCTACTCTACCAATTGAGCTACTACCCTTTCACTGACATTTATTGTTCCTTGGTAGGCTCACCCCTAAGGGCGTTACCTAGTGGCGGAAAGAGGGGAGCCGACGAATCAGATCCCCTCGCGAGCTTTGATCTCCCTACCTAGTCTCTTCCCAATAGGAGAGGCCAGGCAGAGG
>Ga0255781_10000299_pt1 | contig 38600 bp, 55 predicted proteins | sample 101ome_21_FD_179979 | JGI IMG/M metagenome (GOLD analysis project Ga0255781, IMG submission 179979) | Coastal salt marsh microbial communities from the Groves Creek Marsh, Skidaway Island, Georgia - 101413BT metaG (version 2) | ecosystem: Environmental > Aquatic > Marine > Intertidal zone >... | reverse complement strand
GTCGGCTGATTCTGATGGGGGGTACAAAACCCCCCGCCTTTTTTCTTTCATCGTCTCATATTGAGACACAAGATAATGGCGTAGAATCTGCCACTAAAATATTTTGAGAATTATTTTTTTGTCGAGTTTGTTTTTGTTTATCAATGCCCGATCAATTCAATCTGTGATCGTACATAGGCAGAGTACCCTGCAAACAGGAAGTACCCCATGCCGCCCCCTGAGAGCCACGCTGTCGAGCGCAATAGAATCATGGCTAGGTGGGTAGCCCAATAGGATAGAGTGTCACACAAACGATGCTAGATAGGCTGTGGGCGATAGATAGATTCCCCGCAGAGTATGCCCTTGCCATACGCGCAAAAAGAAAGCCTAGCATTATGCTAGGCTATGCGTATGTTTAGTTTATCGCGGTTAAAGTTATTTTAGCTGGTCAAGCATCTCGATGGTGGTAATTCCCATCCCAACGCCAGCAGCTAGTCCCACCGATATCCCCAGTGCTATCGACGCAAATACGAGATACTTACCTATCTTCTCCGCGATCCTCTGATCGTATTGACAAGATTTGTAGCAGCCCTTGGGCGGTGGCGGGATCCTTGTCGGTTTATTCATTCGGCCACCTCAGAAATGACGAATCCCTACCTACGATTACAATGCTCATTTAATAATTCCTCGCTTGCGTAATTCTTCTTTGATTAGTTTCGTTCGATTATGCGTGCCAGGTGGAAACATTTTGCAAACGTCTTTTGCTTTGCGCACGTCTTCACGATTTACAATCACCGCTGGTTCAAACGATGACCATCGGATCAGCCAGCGTTTGCCGTTAGTGTGAATCGGTCTTACGCTACAGTTCATGCTACACCCCCTGCACAATACTCTGAAGAGTCTTCATCCACCGCGATTCCATCGCTAACTAATTGAGCGAAACCGCTATTAATTGCCGCATTCCTATTGGCCCATGATTTAGCTAATAGTCTTAATCCGACTACCACACCCCTAGGGTCTTCCGGCCGCCAATCGGTTACGCCACCATCTATTACCGGGTAGCCTTGCCAGCAACTAGGCAATGATTGTCGATGCGCCGCCTTGCCACATTTTGCGCCGGGCAAGTTGTCGTAAAACACTACCGCTACATTGTTGCCGGATTCTAGAACCCGCAAGGCTTCGACTAGGTTAGTCCCATCATACGAGAAGGTAACGTAATAGTTAGGTCGTACCCATCCGGAACGATTCGGTAGTTTTGTATAATCATAAAACAGCGTCCCCGGGTGCCGATCCGGTAAACCGTAATTCTCAAACGGAATATCCGTTAGCATGTTTGGACGCACACCTAGAATCCCGTTATTGTGCCTACGTTTTGCAGCAAGTTCACGGTCTAACTTTTCCCGAAACCAATCCGGCGCAAGACGGAAAGCTACCGTTTTAGCAATTCTAGTTGTCATGACATTAGTCATAGTCCCTTGCCCTTGAAAAGCTAGGCAAGTAGCCTTGCAAGTTCTTGCCATAGCACACATGGTGCCAACGCCCGCGATGGTGTGTGGTGCCATAGTTAGGCCAAAAGTGGTGACCTTATTCTTGGCGGTCTTCGGGTTCTGATCGCCCTTGCCTAATAACGTGCGCACGCTATGCCATTGGTCACCAAGTTTGCCGCCCTTAATCACGACCAGGTTACGGTTGATGATTTTCAATGTGTATCCGTGTTTATGAATTATCATTACTTAGTTTCCTTTGTTTAGTGTTTTTCCCACCATAGTTCCACCTTTTATATCGGTGACAACAACACGGCTTTGAGTGTAAATCTCAACACGATATCCATGAGACTCAATAGCCTGAATCGGTTTACGTTTTCTTTTCATTGCTAATTTTCCTGCTTTAAATTTCTGATTTGACTTTTTAGTTCTTCCATTTTTTTCAAATCACCGCGCATGACGTCACTTGTAACTGTAGTTTCATAGGTGATTTTTCCATTTTTTAAGACCGCTAGTTCATAGCAATCACCATAAAGCGATGAATGCAACCATCGGATCACGGACCATCCGAAACCGTTTCCGCAGTCCTCTACACGTTCGTGTATTTTTGCATCTAATAACATTGGAGTACCTCAATCAAAATACTGCTTAAAAAAAACGAAACTACGAACACTAAAAGGAAACGCATTAATATGCCCATCCCCATATGAAATAGTCCAAAACAATAGCAATCAAAAACCCGCCTAGAATAGGTGGGACGATCACCAGGAATAACCAGATCTTCATATCTATCCCCCAAAGTTAGTTCCAAAATGCCGATCAAAATATTCGGCAAAAAATAACTCGGCACCACTAGCGAATTGCTCGTCGTACCCATCGTCGAAACAGTCCCAAAAAGTACATTTTCGGTAATAGTCGAAACACAATTCCAATGACTTAAAATTGTGCTGGTTTCTAATTGCTTGCTGCAATTTATTCTCAGCGTATTCCATTGCTTGTTTCACCATACCCATAGCTAAAAGCCTTCTTCAAACAGTGTCGAAACCGGGCCGAAACATACCGGCCCACCCATGGACGATATCGACACTCAAAATGCTACTCAATAGCTAATCTTTTCGACACTTCTTGCCTATCGGTCCGCTGAAACCCTTATCAAAATCGGGCGAAATACTTTTGAAAAAATATTTTTCAATCGAACTTTGGCACGACTCTTGCACCGTCCGGTTTTTTCAACAACCACTCACAGCCAACTATTTCTGCCAGGTTGCCAACTAGGTTCTGTGCGGCTTGCTCATCACCACTGAATATGCTCGCAGCCAACCTGAGGAAAAACTCAAAAACCCTAGTAAGGGCTTTGATGTTCGGAAAATTTTTGAAAGTCGTTTTTTTTGCAAGACTCAGTTTCAGTTTTGCCATGAGTCTTGGTGCTGTTTAGAAATCAGCAAGAGATAGGCTACTCATGGCCTTTGTCATGCCTCAGATCGTGACATCGTTTGCAGAGTGCAACAAGATTATTGATGTCGAGCCGTTTAGAAGAGTCTTGGCTAATCGGGATGATGTGATGCACTTCAGCAGCAGGGGTTGTTCTGCCTTGAGCATCGCAGTCTTCACAGAGTGGATTTCTAACCCGATAGTCTTCGCTTAGTTTACGCCATCTGTGGTCATAGCCACGAGCAGATGTCTTATAACACTGCGGACATCGATCACCAAGATAAGCATGGCCTTGAGAACAGAACTTGTGCATATCGAATCCTAATGATCAATAAAAAACTCCCAGCCAAGTTAATGACTGGGAGTCGATTCGCACATAGCCCGGTGCTAGGTAGCGAAGTTCCTATGCGTGTAAAAGTACCCCCATACCCCTTTTTCGTCAACCAATCCAAGGAACATCACAAGATGCTGATGATGTCGCGGTTAATGTAAATTCTACTGACACATCGGATGCACTGACGCTTGCTACTAGGTCAGTCGGCGTATCGTAATTGGCTGGCGGTGAACATGTCAGCAGGTAGACTCCGCTATCCAAGTTGAATGTCACCTGACCATTGCTAGGAGTAGTAAGGATCAGATTTGTACCATCAACTGCAATCCTAGCACCTTGAAGTGCATTGTTGCTTGCATCCTCAACGGTCACAGTGACCTGATACAGACCAGATCCTGATGCACCGCCTGTTGTCCAAGCAGCATCACCGCGATCTCTGATGGCTTCTAGGCTGTCTGTGGAGCCGCTGAATGTGCCACCCTTGATATCCGTAAGGTGGCCAATGATGGTCGTCTGGTTGGCTGCTGAGGCGTCTCCACCGCCTGATGATATCTGAGCATCGATGTAGTAACCAAACGTCCCAGCGGTTGTATGTCCTGTCTGAGCCTCATCCCACACACCATCGACGATTTCCGCAGTTGGTGTAGTATGATCCGGTACTACAATGAACTCATCAGCACTACTCGGAGCAGCAGTCAAAGGATCTTGCAGAGTGATCCTGCCATTCGTTGCACTGTAGCTTTCAATCGGTCTAGCTTCACCTGCAAGAGATCCCGATGTGAACAGAAGCAACAGATGATCGTAAGCACCACTCGCAGCAGTCAGGTTAGTATCAAACGCCGATGCCGTTGGTGTGCCACTGACTTCACCATCGGTTAGCTGAGTAGCCTTGAGTGATTGCCAGAAAGCACGCTCAATCGTGCCAGCAGATCCTTTTGTCAGTGTGTATGCCAAGAAAGCTGCACCGATAGCATCGTTAGCAGCAGAGCTTAGTGCATATCCTGTCTTGTCATTGTTCGTAGAAACGATGACTTGATCCGTTGTAGGATCGAAGTTGTTTAACGCAGCAATAGACGCAGGGATGTCGGTTCCTGTATCGACTAGGATTGAATCGACATTGGTATCAATCGTGTCAATCTTTGTCTCCACGCCGGACAATGCAGCAGAAGTTGCTAGTGTGCTAGTATCTGCCTTAAACGCATCCTCGTTTGTACCTGTTGTAAAGTAAGTATAGATGTCAGCAGGAGATGTCCCACCCGTCAGACTGTTAGCATCAACCTGATTAGCTACCGTGAACGTAAGCTGATCTGTCTTAGTCTTGATTGCTGTTATGTCTGACGTTGGTACGACTACATTGTCAGTGCCACGCTGGTCTGCAACGATCTTTAGCGGCACAGCATATTCTGACCAAGCTGATCCACTGATATCACCATTGATCTTCGCAATGAGCCTATCACCTTCAGCAGGTGCAGGCGTTACGGACGCAAAGACGATCTCATAGATACCCGTTCCAATGGTATTAATCGAAGGAACCGTGGAAAATCCATTGAGCCTAGTCGTGCTTGTATTGATCGTGGCAGCAACGTGGCTACCAGTGCTGTCGATGACGTTGACTAATACTTTGATATCGTCGCCAACATAGGCGGTTTGTTCAGTTGCCATGTGTTATCCCAAAGGGTGAAAAGGCGAGGATAATGCGTGAGGAATGTCTCCACCAGCAGCGGGTACTTCATACCCACGCTTGCTTGCAAGTGCTGTTATCTCTGAGGTGGTTAAGGCTCGGTCGAATACTCGGATGTCGTCGAGGCGACCATCCAGATATTGACTAGCTGTGTCATATCTTCTTCCGATGTTGACTATCGTTCTCGTAATAGAGGACGCAAAAGTGCTGATTGTGTTACTTAACTGCACGCCATTTTTATACTGCCTAACAGTTCCACCAGCTTCTCTAACTACAACTAAGTGCATCCATGTCGTATTTACGGTTATACCGGTATTGTCGAGAAATGGCGTAGTTCCTTGCTCTGCATAGCGGAAAGATGCTGTGCTGTGTTTTTGAGCAAGCCAACCCCCACTCCTCCAGCCATCATTAGAGATGAATGTTTCGTTAATCGAAGCCGTTGCAGCATCAAAATAAATCCAGAGAGAGACTGAAAACGTATTCCCTATCGCAGATGACAGGGTCAAATCTATGTAATCATTACTGCCATCGAAGTCATAGCAACGACTACCACCGTTGCTCGTATCTGCAACAGTCCCCATCCCACCGTTGTATGTCCCATGATTACCGTTGCCTGATATGTCATCAGCACTGTCGTCTAAGGATGGGCATAGCCAGAGCTTCTCATCACCTAATCCAGTCGGCATCTCAGTTGCTCCTCAACGGATGAAGAACCGCACCGCCGCCGCCTGCCGTTACCACTGCATCAATAGCACCGATATCAAATACGCCATTAATACCAACAAGTCCGCTGAGTTGTATCTGGCGAAGTTCTGATCCACCACCAGCAACATCGTTGATTCGGAAGTCCAGATTCGCGGCATCGACAAACGGATCGCTAGTAAGAGTGATTGGTCTAATTTCCCTGTTCTTTGTTCCCGTTTGATTCTTCCTGCCTAACGTGTTGTTGTAATCAGCAGAATCACAGATCAACGGATCACTGGCAGCACTAGGTGTGTCGAATCCATAACCACCGTTTTCTGATGCAATACATTCACAGAAAGATGCGTTATCAATGTTTACATCAAATCCGTTTGCACCGTTTGCGTAAGCAACGCATTTGTGACAATGCAATGGATGAAAGCTCGTCAGGTTAAAACCATTGCTTGTGTTGTTAGACGCGACACTTTGGATCACTGCGCCAAAGCCACCGACAAAACCATTAGTGCAACTGTCTGCCAAGCATTGCCTTGCGTATCCTGAATTGAATCCGGTTGCGCAATCAAAAGCTGAACAATTTAAGAAGTAACTTCTTTCACCATTAAGACCCTTGAAACCTTCAACACTACAGTTTCTTGCAATGCAATTTATTGAGGTCATTCCAAACTGATAGTTGTTTGAAAAACCAGTAACAGACTGACTGTTGCCGTCTACCTCAATGCAAGTTGTAGTTATCGCCAAAGCATTCCAGTTGTTCCCAGCCGACCTAATGACTGGGATTCCCGTTTGCGTTCCAGCGTTTATAACTGGCTTTGCTGCTTGATCTCCGACTGTTGTTTGGTAGCCTTCTATCCTAACCCCGTTATATAAAGACAGCGGTCCTCCGCTTGTATTAGCAGTGGTTGTGGATAGTGTATAGGTTCCGCTTTTAATGTAAATGATGTCACCGGATACAGTTGCCTGACCCGCAGCATAACCCGGCGTTGCAAACGCAGTACCTTCGGTTAAACCGTTGTTGCTGTCTGACCCGCTCGTCGTGACGTAATATGTCGTCATTACTCAACCCAATTATCAGCCATTGATTGAATGCCAGCCTTCCAATCGGCTGAGTTTGTATTACGCGAATCATTGAGCGGAGATATGAACTGATTATGAAGCGACCAATACTGCCGATCGAGTGCAGCAAGTGCTTCGTTCTCTGCCTGCTCTGCTTCGTATGCCTGCTGTGATGCAACAACGTCATCCTCTGTTGTGCCTTGATCAGGTCTGCCACCAGCAAGGTTCACAAGACTCTCGGCAACTAACTGTAGATCAGGAGTCATGTTCAGTTCAGCAAGAGCAAACTGAGTGCTTCGTGGATACTGATTTGTTTGAACAGGGTTGCCATCGAACAACGTAGATAAGAAGAAAGCAATCAGGTCTTTCTCTTGTCCATCGGGAAGTCCTTGCCAATAGTCAATCAGCGTTCCTGTCCTCTGTGAAATCAACACCGGCGAGCTAATGACTGCACCAGTGTTCTGTAGCTCATAGATCGACTCAGCAGACTGCATAGGTCTTGCAGTACGGTTGCTAAGATGTGCTGCAATGTCGGCGTTTGAAACGCCTTGGTCTTGCAGTGGTTTGATGTCTTGTAGGTATGAGTAGCTCATTTAATATTCCTTAGTTCTTCTGCGGTCGGGTCGATCTTGAGGACGGCTTGCCAGAGTGAACGTCTATCCTCTTTGCACTCACTTAGCTCTTTACTGATCTTGTCGTTCACATCTTTTTGCAGCGTAAACTGACTTCGGTACAAGTGGACAACGGCAGTGGACAAAGCACCCATGCCGCCGACGAGTGCTGTGGTGACCGTCATGGGGTCTAAGTTGGCTAGGAGGTTAATCATCGTATTTGTTCTTTTCAATAAACTTTTTGCAGAAATCACATGAGCCATCACCGAGTGACGCAAGGATTCTTTTCTGTGCTTCGGCCTTAATGTTTTCTAGTTTTTCGCAAGAGTCTCGGAAGCAGTCTCCGACTTTTCTTTTCATCTTGCACTTGTTCGATTGGCTCATCTTCGATCACCTCATCAATGACAATATCTTCAATCGGCTCAACAATTTCGATTGGTGGTAGTGGACGCTTGATCTTTAAATGTTCACTAGAGGCGGGGAGTAGCAGTAATGCAATTAGAATGATTATCATCCAAGTCATACCTCACTCCTGGCTTCTGCATGTTTGATCACGATAGCTTCGTAGGGGATGGCTTCCCTGCCCCATAGGATTCCGTATCCGTCCCCTATGCCCCCACGCTTGTATCGTGTACCCCAACTATTAGCAAAGATCACTCCCCAATCATTTCGGCCACGAGTAACACCAACTCCAAGAACGAGATGGCTCCAAGAAGCGATAGCAAAAGTGCAGGGGTAACCGTCGAGCAACGCCGATATCGCAGCGTCGAGGTCGTTCTTCCCGATCTCATAGAACTCTGCAATCTTGTGTCTTGCTGCATCTCTGGAAACGTCTCGATCCCATGATCTTGTTTTTGTGAACTCTTGCAGAACTGACTTTCTTGGAATTCCGATGCTGTTAATAACCTTTGCCGCCTCAAGTCCGAAACCGCCTCGACGATCTGTTCCTCGATATTTGTAAGCTGTTGCATAAGGGTTTAACTCAACGGGTGTACCTGAAGCAGCAAGTCTATTCTCGACTCCTGCAACGCAGCCATACATCCAACAAAGGCTCGTGGATCTCTGACTGTGGATCTTGCAATACTTCTGATGCCAGTGAACTGCTTGTGCCTTGTGTTCATTGAGGTGATCAACACGGGATGCCCACTCGGATCTTGGGTATCTCGATTGATACTGAGCAAACCCAGAAAACTCAGGATGCTCTTTGTAATCTCGCAGAACCAGACCTTTACCAGGCATCAGCAATTCTCTGAAGCTCACCGAAGTCCTGTGGCATATCCAAGACCTTGCTCCGTCCATCTTCGTAGTAGAGGATCATCGAGTTAGCACCATCAGGAGCTTCCTCGACTGCCTCAAAGACCCACGGTTCACTACTCCCAGCATCTTGTTCACTGGATAGTAGTCGTCTTTCAATACCTTTACTTTCAAGTAGTTGATCAGTTAGCACACTGTTGGCTGTGAGCCACTGATCACCGACTGAGGTTGACTTATCAACTGAAAATAGAATCCCAATCGGTTTGTCTGATATCACCTCGACTGCATCAGGAACAACATCTTTAATGCGTTCCCAAATAACAGCAAGCTGACCACCAGACCAAAGTAGATAGGACAAGATGACCATAGCAAGAGGTCGCCAGTCCCAAGATCCTTCTGCTTTCTTCTCTTGGCTAATCGATTCCTTGGCTTTCTCGATCAGACCCTTGATCTGACCAGCAGCCCAATTAGCCATTGTCTCAAAGGCGGGGAGGAGTTTCAGAGCAATACTGATACTAATCAACCCGACCAATTGCACAAAGCTTAAGATGGCTGATCCAACTGCTAGCCATAGGTCAGTGTTGGAAAAGCCTTCTGATTCTTCGGCAGGACTAAAATATCCCGCTGACCACAGCTTGAAAACAACGTATAGGACGAGAGCCCCAACGATGGTTTGTGCAGCCTTGTTAGATTTCATCGATAACCTCCAAGAGCTTCTTCTCAGCCCAACGCTCGATCCACTTTATAGCAAGTCGGATCATCAGACTGATAATGATAGAGGTAAACACGCTGCCGAAGCCTTTCTTGTTACCAATCGGGCCACGGCGCATGTGAAACAGGTCTTCCTCAACCTGCTCAATAGCAATCCGCTTGCGTTCTTCAATGCTCTTGCCACTGAACTCTCGGTTCACCAAGTTCCAGCGGTCACGAGCAATCGCTCGGGCTGTTCGTTTCTGACCACTAGATAAAAACATTGATTCCCTTTAACTGTAAAAAACCAGCACGCCCAAGAATGGGCTATGCTGGCCCCACCACCAAGCAGACTAGTCAAACCCCCTAGGGCATATTCAACGAGTTGGAGAGCGACTCGGAAGCCCCTAGGGGGTATTCAGGGTGGATTTTCATATTTTACAGCGCTAGAAGAAAGGCTCCCTTCTGTCATAGGAATACACAATCTCGGGCTTTTCCCCGTGTTCACGAGCTAAGACCCTATCGTATTTCCCGTCTTTTTTGACCAACACCTTCTTGGTTTCAGCAATTCCGACCTGCTGTATCAGGTCTAGCATGTCATCGATCATCCGAGGCTTTTCTTGGTCGGTGACACTTTCGATCCACTCCTCAGCCTTCCTGCGGCCAAATCCTGTGTGTTCAATACAGATCCACTCCGAGACATATCTCTTGTTCATCGGACTGTTTTCGCAGTGGCATTTGTAGGTAACCCTCAGTGTATCTGGCTTGTATTTATCCTTAGACTTGTGCCTCGTGTAACTCGTGTGGATCACATCCAGCCATGCTTCCTGACCGAGGATAGCTTCTCGGGATGCTACGAAGTCTTGAGGCTTCCTCGGGAACTCCAGATGGCATCTACTGCACATCTTCGCTGCTGCAAGGTTAATTTGAAAGCATGCAGGGCAGACACGCTTAGGTGCTTCACCAGTACCGTCACTAGGTGGCTTGATTGTGTCGATCCCGTATGTGTCTGAGTCGATAGGGCCGTGACGCTCAATGTTCTGGCCGTAGTCTAGAATCCAGCATGTCTCTTTGCCGGGATACTTACGGAAACCCCTGCCGACCATCTGTAGAAATAGGCCGGGAGAATAAGTAGCACGAGCCACTACTAGCATGTCCACACAGGGTGCATCAAAGCCTGTTGTAAGGCACTCAACGTTCACGAGGAATCTAATGCGTCTAGCAACAAAACCGTCGATACTGGCATTCCTGAGGATCGGTAGCGTGTCTCCGGTTATGATATGTGGAAACTCACCTAGTTCACGAAGTTGTGCGCACAGTGTCTCAGCATGAGCTACGCCAGATGCAAAGATCAGCACGCTCTTGGCATCCTTAGCATTGGCAGCATCAAGGATTTCCTTGGCTAGTGGCTGCCTAAGAAACCTGACCTCGACCTCAGCCTTGTTGAAGTCTCCTGCTGTCTTTTTGATGTTATCGAGGTCGATCTTGGTCACATCCAACGTCTGCGGCTTGGTGATGTAACCTTCATTGATCAGCACACTCAGAGGCACGTTGTAAGCCACAGAATCGAACTGCTGACCTTCACCGAAGATGACACCGCCATCGAGCCTATACGGACTTGCTGTAAGCCCTAGAATCTTCACACGGTCGCTATTTTCTTGCAGTGCCTTGATGAGTGTCTGGTATTGACTGCTCTCGTTAGCAGGGATCTGGTGAGCCTCATCAATGATCACAAGCCTACGCTCACCCAACTCATGGCCCTTATTGAAGACAGACTGCACGCTAGCAAAGATGACCTGTTTATCTGTGTCACGCCATCCTAGACCGGCACAGTAAGAACCAGTTTTTTCAGCATGCTCTGGGTACCACATTTCGAATGTATTGCGGTTCTGGTCTACGAGTTCTCTAGAGCGTGCAAGTACCAAGACACTGAGTCCCCATGACAATGCCCGGTTGATCACATCTGCCATCACCACTGTCTTCCCAGCACCTGTTGGCAGAACAAGTAATTGATGTTCATCCGGCTTCTTCCCTGCCTCTGCTTCCCAAGCATCAACTGCTTTTGTCTGATACCACCTCGGCTTCATCGCTAGTCCTTTATAAATGAGTTGACTGCACCACACTGCTTGCAGATGTGCTTATCACAGTTGTTTTGCTCGCAAAAGAAAAATGCCGAGCAGGGTAGGCAATCGCTTTCCCCGCATCGGCACTGCTTGCCATCGTTTATCAACTGTCTCAGTTCCACTTGAGTCAATCTTACACGATGTCCTTGGTGGTGTATCTCAATGTGCTTAATCATCGCCTGGTGGAGCCATGAGGCAAAGTGTTGCTGCAAACACCGTTGTGAAGGCAAAGAAGCCGAATGTGTAGCTGATCATCTCCAACTCCTTACTCGAATAGTTAAGCCGTCTTCAGTAACTGCTGTAGCATCTCCGGTTAGCTTGTAACCTTTCCATTTGCTAGGAGTGCATGTGCATGGGTTATCACAGTAACCCCAGCCTATACCTTCAAGTCGTCCAATGGTCGGACCCACATGCTCAAGCCACCTATGCTCTGCCATAAAGTTAGCTTCGGCTTGGCATCTCTGCTGATCCGTTGTGGCATCTCCCCAAATCGTTGCTAGGAATAGCATTAGTTCTTTCATGACTCCTCCAAGTCTTTACATCGAATCCAAAAAACTTCACCATCGAAATCACTGTAGCCAATGACGTAACGCTTACGTCCTGCACTATCAGTGACAATCATACAGTCGCCTGCATGTTGAACAAAATAGAAACACAGTCTAGCTTTCTGCTGTGCTTTTCTTATGAGAGCTAACATCGACGATCTCCCATGTAACAATGTCTCCTTTATCACCCATCACAAACCACTTTTTACCATCTTGGTCTTCAACTCGAAACATCGATTTGCTGCCGTAAACAGGTTCCCACCAGAACAGTTTCTTACCTGACTGCTCAATAAATAGTTCTATTGCTTCCGGTCTTCTCATTTTCATTCCTTTAATTTAGCAATGCCATCCTGATTTGATTTGTTTTTTTGGTCTTATCCCGTTCGACAATCTGCCTACAAACATAGAAAGTCTTGGTGATGTTGGACACGCCCTAAGCGATCTTTCCATATAACTTCGTGACCTGCCTATCATGTCAGCAATTCTCCAACAGCCGTAACCACTACGGTAAAGATACTCGATGTGATAAGCCTCTGGGCAGTTAAGTGCTGGACGCATCAAGCTCCTCCAGTTTTTCTAGCAATATCTTTGCAACTACTTCAGCAACTTGCGGTACGACCGCATTTCCTAAGCATTTAAGTCTGTCCACCCTATTGGGAACCCCATCAGCCACTCGACCCACGTTGGGTTCAACTGACCACTGGTTTCCGATGTCCTGACGCATTCGCTCAAATTTGACCTGTAGGTCTTGCTGCCGAGATAGCGGTTCTTCGCCGTACCTTTTCTGTCGATCGCTGTTGGAGTCGGCCATATTCCAGTCGCTGCAATTTCCGCAGGATTCGGAATCCGCCCGATTCTGAATTTTTTTGATCTCACTCGCATTGTTGCGGTTGGAGTCCCAACAAATGATGAACACCCTATCGCGTCTGTGAGGCGCACCAACGGCTGCAGCCGGTATGCAGTGCCATTCTGCGTCATACCCGATCTCGGCCAACTCTCCGAGTACGGTTCCCATTCCTCGAACAAGGAGTGCTGAGACGTTCTCCAGCACGATTGCTCTGGGTTTGAGTTGTCGAGCCACGCGAATGATTTCAAAGAATAGTCCTGATCGTTCTCCATTTAATCCTGCTCCTTTTCCTGCGACTGATATGTCTTGACAGGGAAACCCTCCTGCTATGACATCAACATTCCAATCTTGTTTGTCTTCCGGCGGAAATGCTTTTACATCACGCCATCGTTTCACACTCGGCCAGTGCTTCTCCAGAACTTTCGTAGCATAGTCGTCGATTTCGACTTGCCATTTGCACTCAAGACCGGCACGCTCAAAACCAAGATCGATACCACCGATCCCAGCAAACAAGCTACCAAAGGTATACATGCTTTCCTCCGTTGAAACATAAAAAATCCCACCGGCTAAGGCTTCTCAATTACTTAACCGATGGGAACCCTTAGCACCATGACGGGCATGGAAAAAACACCGTCAAAGCACCAAGCAAGGATAAGCCCGTGAAGGGGAATCGAACCCCTTAGTGGGATGCGCCAGCCCACGAGCCGGAGGATATCTAGAATGGACTTTCTGTTGATCGTCCTGCTGGCATGACGGCTACTACTACATTTTGGTCTTCGTAAGTCTTATCGCCTACAGTGCGACCCTTTCTAGTCTTAACCTTCAGCTTGAGTGGCCCTGCGGTCATCAAGCCTTCTGGAGTGTAACCATCACAGCCGCCAGCATCATGCAGTTTCTTTAGAAACTCGCAACCAATGTTGACAGCAGTTTGCTTATTCTGATCAGCAACGGACAAACTATGCTCATACATAGGGCTATGAAAAAGACACTTGTTGCTATGCTCACCTTCGATGATCCTAAACATTAGGTTGACACGGGAATACTTAGCACCTTCAGATGAAACTTTGTCAGCTTCATCAGTTGCACGCTCAAGTGAGACGATGTAATCACCGTCTGGTAGCAAACTATTCTCGTATCCTTCTGTAATCTCGATTGAATCGAAATCAATATCTGCTAAACCCATCTGAAAACCTCCGATGTAAGGGCAGTTTGCACAACCGTTGTGACAACACCTGCCTCGTGAAAACAAAAATTCTTTACTTAACGGTTTTGGCATCTTTTCCGATTGCAAAAGAAAGATACCCATCAATGTCATTCAGGTCAAACTTTTCAGGCAAGCCAGGTATGCGGTTCTTCGCCTCAAAGCTAGGAGTTCCAGTCGTATAAATACTTCTAGTACCCTTATCGACACCTACTCCATGCTTTCCGTTGTCTTGCTGACGAACTAGATAGTCACGTTGACAGAAAAGCATCTCATCGCACCATTCAGATACAACTCGACAACAATGCTTACCTAGTTTGACTGCATATGTTTGATAGCTGAGTCCATCTGGACGCTCGACTGGCTTGGCTTCTGCATGACCGACCAAGACAACGTGCTTGCCTTTATCGCGACATTCATCGAGTGCCGTGAGGATCTTACGCATGCGTTTGGCAACCTCTAGCTGGCCTTTACCCCAGCTTTGGTCGAATCCACTGTCATCAAGATGTGATTGGATCAGCATCTCAGTCCAATCAATCGAATCAACGATGACCGTCTTGAACGCAGATTCTGAGACATCCTTGATGGCCTGCCAAAGCTCTGTGGCCGATTCGAGCTTTTTACCCGATGCCACATCTACATGATGGTAACCATCTTCTGTAGGTAGCAGCACTGGTGCAGGCCATCTAGATGCCCATGTGGTTTTCCCAACTCCATGCTGACCGTATATCAGCGTCCTTCTAGGAACAAGCTTCACGCCTGTCTGTAAACTATCCAAGTAACTCATCTTTCTCCTCCAGTAAAGCTTCGTAACAAATCAAAATCTCATCTTCTAATTCCCAGAGTCCTTCCCAGAACTCAGGGTCTTTTCCAAACCCCCAGTGGACTGCAAACCTTGCTATAGCTCGTCCGAGGTTTTCACAGTCCTCGTACATTTCAGAGGGCATCTTCATGAGATCACCGAAGTTGTCTCGGTCGTACTCTACGATCGAATCCAAGATGATTCCGTGAATCGACTCAGCACAGAAGTCCCGATGCTTCTGAAATTCCTTTGCAATGTACGGTTGCTTTCTTTCCGAGAAGAACTCATTTAGTTCGCTGTCTCGTACCGCTTGGCACCTGAACGTTGCGATAGCCCCCGACATAGAGTCGGTCATCTCGTACTCTTGCATCATGAACTTCCTTAATGCGTTCCTTTAGATACTTAGGTGCAAAATCACCTAAACCGCCCAGAGCTTCCTCCTCGCTGAGGCTCTCTCCATTATCGAAAATGACGTTACATGTCAAGGTCATTTCGCGTGATGCGCTATCTTTTTTGTGCCTGCTAAAGTGATTGTGCATAAAGTAGAAACTGACTCGCCTGTCAATCACCTCGGATCGCATTTCGATAGAGGCAGTGCATCCCGTGTAATCACGCTCAAAATGTTGCACTGCTTTCTTGTTCATCCTTTTTAACATCCGTGTGAGACTGTTAAAGGTGATTGCACTTCTCATCAAGTGATGAAAATGTGTCTCCCAAGATGGTCGATCCATCAAGATTTCAGTCATCATTGTTTGGTTCCCTCCTTGGAACGACTGGTGCTGTTCGCACTTCGGTAAGAATTGCACGAACCGTGAGATAGGCTCTCCAGCGAGCCATATCGTAAGAATCTTTGTGAAGCTGCTTCTCAAGCTTATCTAGCTCGAAATCCACTGCCTTGTCCATCTCTCGGCAGGCTCCAAGCCAACCTTCATAAAAAGCAACCATATCCATAAAGTCCTCCTTTGTGTTGCCGTGAGTTTGAATTGATAAGTGACACGGTTGGTCAAAGTCAAGATTATTTTTTAAATATTTTCATTTTTGCTTGACTTTTCGGGGTGCTTGTCGTTAAGCTATGCCTCGCTCGCGGCTTCCGCTTTTTAGGCTGCGGGAGCAAAAAGCAGAGCAGGAGGATAGCTTAAACACCGACTTTAAGGATTTAAAATGTTCGGTTACTACCTCGATTACACTGTTCGGATCTTTAAGGAACTGAACAACGGCAACCAAGGACGGTCAAAGCACTGGTCTTCTGCACACAGGGAGCGTCAGTCTTGGCGTAAGGCTCTCGACTCGGCCATCGTGATCCCAGCAAATGGTGCTGAATTAGCTTTCTATGATTACATTGAAGCACCTCCCAGCCACAAGCAAGGTCTAGTTGTTCGCAGGGTTTTAGGTGCTAGACAGCGTTATTGGGACGCTGACAGTGTGCTGAGGGGATCAGCCAAAGAGTTGATAGATTCTTTGGTAGAATCTGGCGTGGCGAAAGATGACAACATTCAGCACGTTGCATGGGTTCTTGGAGATCAGGATGCTGATCGAAAAACGATTGGTCCGTTTACTGAAGTGGAGGTATGGAAGCAATGATCGTCTGCCGAACATGCAACCAAAAAAAGAATGAATCTGATTTCTATTTCAGGAAGGACAATCAAAAGTACCGAACTGACTGCAAGTGCTGCGTCAGAAAGAATAGGAGTAGGTACAGGAAAGAAAACCCAGAGAAAGTAAATGCCGCAAACAGGAATAGTTACAACAAGAAGCCAGAGCATTACCGATCAGCAAGAAAGTCTCGCCCCAACACTACATTTGTGCAAAGAGCGGCAAGTGCAAACAACAGGTCTATAAAATACGGGACAAATGAAAAGTTGACCTACTCCGAGGTTCGCATGATCATCGAAAACAGTGGGCATGCCTGTTACCACTGTGGAAAGTTGTCAGAAAATGTGCAACTCGATCACATAAAGCCTCTATCTAAAGGCGGATCGAATAGACCTCACAATATCGTTGTTTCATGTCCAAGATGTAACGCAGTGAAAGGAAGCTCATACGATGCCAAAGCGTAACAATGTTCTTGTGATAGGTGATTATCATGCTCCAGCCAACCTCAAAAACTACGCAAAATTCTGTCACGACATTTACGAGAGATGGAACTGTAACAGAACTGTGATGATCGGGGACTTGGTAGATAACGCTGCCTTGAGTTTTCACTTGAAAGACCCAACGCACAAAGATCCAATAGCTGAATACAATAAGGCGATGAAGGAGGTGAAAAAACTCGTTGACTTATTCCCTGATAAAGTTGATTACCTGCTAGGGAATCATTGCGTAAACCCATACAGATGGTGCAAGGAAGTCGGCATACCAGAAGAGTGGATGAGGTCGCCAGCAGACATTTGGAAACTGCCAAAAACTTGGAAGGTCTGGCCTCGTTATCACCAACTTGTGATTGACAATGTGATTTATCAGCATGGTGATCGGGGAAGAAATTCAGCCATTTTGAACGCCAAGGCAGAATTTAAGTCCTGTGTTCAGGGTCACTACCATTCAAAAAGTGGCGTAGAATTTTATTGCAACAAAGAGAAAAGAATATTTGGTTGCCAAGTGGGTTGCGGAATCGATTACACCAACAGTCAAATGAACTACTCAATACGTTTCACGGCAAAGCCTGTAGTATCCTGTGCGGTAGTGCTTGAGGGTCGTACAGCCATTGTGGAACCAATGATCCTATGAGCCTCTTAGACCTCTTCTCATCGTTCTTGCAGCCAATCTTCGACCTTGTGCCGAGGATTGCACGCAGACCTACATCATACGAATGGATGATCGTCGATAGTTGGCTAGGAGGGGTTAGGTTAGCAGAGAAGCCTAGACTGCACTGTCCTGCATTTACTCACATCGAATACCTCCCAGCCTGCGAGATACCAATCGACTGTGGCATCCAACGCATCACAACGGCTGATGGCATCGCCGTGATCGTCAACGCAACATGTAGGATAGTTATCGAAGATCCGATTCTGTGCCGTGAGAAGGTGGCTGAGGAATGGGAGGAGGCATCTGCAATGATTGCTAGGAGCCATGTCTGTGACATCATCAGTGGTCACAACTGGACTCACTTGCCTGACCTATGTATCGATAAGGTAGGCTCAGAAGGCATGATCACGGATCTGCTCCACATGGGGATCACGCTGGCTGTCTTTAAGGTAGAAGACCTTCAGAAGGTTACAGCCATTGGAGTAGTGTAGCAGGGACGCTCTCCTCGCCCCTACCTGCTCTCCTACTCAATTTTCGATAGTTCAATGGCCTTGCGGAACAACCGCTTTGCAGCCATGCGTCTAAGGGGCGTAGGGATGCCTCTGAAGACCGCAATGAGTTTATCTGACTGAGCCATCAAGTGAGCCACAATCATGTCTTCACGAGCCTCACAGCCTTTTATCTGCCACTTGTCCATCTTGTCTCGATAGTCTTTGCATTTGCATCCAGTCTTGAACTGGACTGCCCAGCCAGGTATTAGGCTTTCTAGTGCTGAACCTGGCTTGTTGTAAAAGCCATCGCCTTCTGTTTCTGTATGCAGGCTTCCGGTTTTTATGACGACATGCGGAACATCGACATTGACGATCTTGCCGTTGCCATCAAATCCTTGTCCGCAGGAACATCTGTTTCTTTCTGGATGAACAACTGTATGAGTTTTATTGCAGTTCGGACATACAATCATCTTGTTCCTTTAACCGTAAACGTGATCTCGGTTACAGTCCCAGCAACAGTCGGATCTCCGTCTGTCAGTGTAAAGTCTTGACCGTTACACCCTGTTGGGGTTCCTGTTGCAGTTGGCGAAGAAAACTTTGTATTGTCGCTTAATCTTCTGCACTCAGCGATCCCACCGAAACTACTGAACAAGATATGCCACGTTTCTTGATCATCAGTAGAAACTTCGTGCAAGAAATAGCCTCCGTAAAGATATTCAAGCGAAGAGCCATCATCTGAATACTGATAGATGTTTCCATCATCATAGACCCCTGATGGTCTAGTTGACGAAGAACCTTGATACGAAAGATTAGGAATTACACTTTGAGAACTTTGCGTAGATACGGAAGGAGTTCCTGCTGCCGGAGGGCTTCCAGAGTAGATTGTTTCAGTGACCGTGAAATCATGGATGCAGTTTTCGTGGACTTTGTAGTTGATAGTCCTGCCTTGCTTAGTGTTCGGTATGGATTCCTTTTCATAGTCAATATAAAAAAGCGTTTCACCTTGCCATCCTCCTTGAACCTCACCGTCAACAGTTATCGTTTGACCGCTATCGACCCACGACTTATAGACAGTGAACGAAAGTTGTCGCTCAATATATCCGGTGTGTGCTACGTTTCCTTGATCGCTAACCAGATAGCTAAATCCAGCAGAATCATGACTAACGGATGGAATAGTATTAGACTCTCGATCAACTGGCGATGATGGATTCAACGCATTCGGCGAGTCCCACATGTCTGCATCTATATTGTAAAAACCGAATTGGTCACTCGCGAGCCAAGGTATGTTGTTGTATGGATTCCAGTTAAGTCCATATGTGCTACATCCTGCTGGAAAAGTCGGATTGTTGGTGGAATAGTAGCTATTGATGGTGCTTTGTAGACTAGAACCAGCCCAATTTGGATCACCATATCCAAGCCAAGGCACTGACGTTTGATACAGGGGCGTATTTGCTCGATATTGATAGAAACCGGACACAGTTTCGTCGGTAAAGTCCCAAAAATCTTCGAACGGACATGGAAGAGAACTGTTTGTTGATCTTGAGAAATACCAAGGCCAACTATTTGAAGAACCCCAAGATGTTGTATTGGTTGGCGAAGTGCAACTGGAATCAACTGAAAAAGGACTTCCGTATCCCGATGCGCAATTAGAGTTATCTGGAACTGCTGCTGGACAGGCATCGGGACCGACCCACCAAAGCCTCCACCATTCGGGTATGAGAGAGATAGATTCCCAATCATCGGTTCTACATGCAGTAGCTAAATTGTTGATCGCTGTTTGATCGTCGAGTGAAGCAGAAACCGAACCTGTAAAAGAATTAGTGTCGTTATTAAGTCGAGTTAGTTCGTATGCCCAGTTTCCGTTTCTTCCACTAAAGTCCATTGTTCCCGTCATGTCTAACATTGGCGGTGTAGAACCAGCAGTTGCGGGACAGGAATTAAATCCTTGGATATCGAGAGAAAAAGTCGTGGTTCCATATCCAGCTTTGTAGATGCTCACGCCCTTATTAACTCTTGCCCAATCAACGGTAACTCCAACGACTGTGCTGCTGTAGTTTATGCAAGAATCTGGGCTTGTTGATGATAAGGTGTTCGATCCTTGCCTAAGCCTTATTGCACCGATTTCTAAGTCGCTATCACCGGCGTGTATAACTAACTTTATAGGTCTTGATAAGTTTGTTGCCCAACTTACATCTCCTCTTCCATACGAATAAACGGATTGCCCTGCTGTAGTGAAACCGGGACTTGATCTTTGTGGGCTAAAATTAAGTGCAATAACCCTTTCTTCGGTACGACCATTTCCGAGATACGAACCAAGCTCTAAAGTAGAGTATCCTTTTTGATATCCTGAGGTGTAGAAGTTTGAGTTTGTCAGGACGTTATACGCAGTCCTGCTCTGTATGAAGCTTCTCTCTGCGGTCGAACTATCCCAGTCCCAAGACCTCCACTGCGTTGCCCCACATTTGACATAGGAATTGTTGTCGTTCTGATCCCAAGTCAAAACCTCGACTTCAAATATGTAATCCAAGCAGCAGATATTGAACTCTGCCTGAACAGTGCTTCCAGCGGGAAGTATGTTTGGAGTAGAAGACCCGTCAGCAGGGACATCGCCAGTAAAGTATGTCTGCCTGTCACCGTTAGAGTCGGTGTAGTACCACTGTGTTTCAGAGAATGTGTAGGTGCCAGTGGAAGGATCGTAAGAGACGGTAGGCAAATCTTTGAGGTCTGTATCTAAGCAGCACCCTGTTACTCCATCAACACAGCATCCACAACCCGGAGAGTGCTTAATGGCCATTACGAGCAGTCCTCCGCATCAACTATCCAGTATCCGTTGTTGACGAACTTGCATGTGATATAGACAGATCCAGCAACAGCAGTTCCGAAAGGATTGTAGACCGTGATTTCACGGGTTGAGTCGGTCAATGTTCCATCCGGCTTGATAAACTGAACAACTACATCAGTAGCCTTCCCAGCCACTGCTCCAGACCTTGCAGCAATCCCGCCTGTTCCTGTCTTGCAGATAAGTGCAGAGATGCCTGCGATTTGTCTAGGGTCGGAAGGAAGACCACTCCTAGACAGGTTGGTGTTTCTTTTGATCGAGTTGTATTCGTCTCGGCTTAACTGCATTTTTTACGCCTGCAAGAAGGAGTCGAAGTCGATTTCATCTTGCGTTCGGAACCTTAGATAGTCTGGACGCTGTTCGTTAGCCGCTGCTGGTTCACGCAATGTGCCGTCTGTGTTGATGTATCCAGTTGTGACATTTCCGTTATCTCCAGTAATTGGTTCTGGATCTCCTCCAGCAGCATCTAACTTATATGTGTCAACAAGAGGGTGAACATGATCGTGGCCGTATACGGTCTTGTTAGCGTCCGTTGCATCAACGCCAGGAGGGTAAAAAAATCTCTCCGAAAGCATGATTGGATAAGTAACTTTTGCTAGATTCTGAACACTTCCGTCAGCAAACGTGACCTCTTGCTCCGTAGCCTTAACTGCGCCAATTAACCACAGGCCAGCATCTTTACTGCGATAGGTTGCACTGTTGGTTTTGAATGATCTCTCTAGTATTTGTTCATAAGTGACAAATGTCTCAAACTGCGTTATTGTTAGTCTGAGTGTAGGTATGGTTTCTGTCACTGGCGATTGAAACGGAGACCCAGTAGGCAACTTCCAACATTGTTCTCCATCTTTGTCTGCATAGAGAACTCTATCGTATGAGCCAACCTCGATTGAAACCTGAGGATCTATGTCAACAGCGTTATTTGGTGGAGCAGCGGTACACTGTTCAGTCTCAATAGGCCCTGTCTCGAAGTTGCATGTAATTGTAAAGACGTTGCCGTTCTTGGAATCTCGTGTAACATCCTTGCTGGTGCAAACAGCGAATGGCATTGACAAGCCAGTAAGTGATGAATACCAAGTGCTTCTATTTACAACAGGCAACCTAGAATCACATGCAACGTGACCCTCAGTTATATCACCGAACTGTATGTTCTCAAAGCTAAAGGATCGCTTCATCTCGGCCCTGAATTGTTTCTTGGCCGTGTGGTTTACAAGGGATTTTCCAGACGAGCTTCTTGAACCCTTGATTGAAAACGATGTTTCAAGCGTTTCTTTAATATCTAAATACATTGCTTATATGCCGTAGTAGTTCCACAGTGCGTCATCTCTTTGCTGCTGAGTATCAGATTGCAGTTCAAGCAGCATATTGCTCAATAGTGCATTACTTTCTCTTCGAGCCCTTGCAGCCTCTTGCTCAAATAGCACTTGCTGCGCATCTCTTCTAGCTTGAAGCTCCATCTGGCGAAGCATGTTAAACTCTTCTACAGAACCAGCCTCGAACGATGCGCCTGCACCTGAATCAGCTTGCTGTCCTAATCGCTGTCGCTCTCTGATCCTGTTTTCAGCTTCCCGTTCTCGTTCTTCGTCTTGTTTATAAAGTTCTTCTTCGCGTCTTCGAGCCTCCTCCTCAATGCGTTCAAGTTCTCTTTCATATTCATCTTCAATCTCTTCCTCCTGCCTTCTTTCTTCCTCAGCAATCCTCGCGGCTTCCTCGGCTCTTTGTTGCTCTAACGAAAGGCGTTCTTTCTCTGCCTCAATAAGCTGGTATTGCCTTCTAAGCTGCTCTGCCTGAATTTCATCGATCTCTCCGAGTGCAATCTTTTCTTGAAGCATCCTTTCAAACTGAAGTTCAGCAAGCCTCTCCTCTTCGTTGTATCTGTCGTATAACGCAGTAAGCTGGTCAGTAAGATCCTGCTGCATCTGCTCGAAGTTCTTGAGTTGCTCTCTCTGCTCGTTCTCTATTTCAGCTTCTTCCCTTTTGCGTTTCTTGTTAAGGTCGTCAAGCTCCCCTTGGATTCTTGCTTGTTCTTCGAGATCAGCCGTTTGGCCTGTAATAATTTTCATTATGTTGTTATGTACTCGAAATGTATTGACCAGTACGCCGTGTGTTAGATCGCAATTTTGGTAGATAAGGGCAAAGCCTTGTGCAGACCTTTCTATTTGTGCGAGGAAGAAGTTGATAATTTTCAAAACGCTCACAATCGAGTTTTGGATTGGACCGCCAATCAATCTCCATATTTCGGCAAACGAAGATTTCATCTGGTCCAATTGGCCTGCTATGGTGTTTTGGCGACGCTCCATAGCTTCTTCAGCACCGACCATCTCACTGGCTTTTTCAAGCGCGTCCGCAACCATCTGGGCCGTTATCTCTCCGGCCTCCATCATCTCCATGAGTTGTGAGCGGGTTTTTCCAGTGTTCTCAGAAAGAGCATCCCAAATTGGAATTAGGTTTTCGGTGAACTGGTTTGCCTCTTGAGCCATCAATCGACCCTTTGAGACGACATCCGAGTATGCCTTGGCTACTCTAGCCAACCTTTCTGGATCGCCTTGGGCCAGACCTCCAAGCTTTTCAGCTAAATCTGGGATGTCGCTTGCAACGACCCCAAGCGATAGGAGTTGAGAGGCAAACTGCTGCATCTGCTCAGTGCTGTAAGATGTCCTTGCAGCGTATTGCCTCATTTGCTCAGTAAGTTTTCTCGCTCTAATCTCATTGCCTTGCATTGCAGAAATGATTTTTATCTGCCTGAGTTCAAACGCATCAGCAGCTTTAGCAGCCGAAAGCATCGCCTTGCCTACCGCATAGATTGCAGCAACTACGGCCAGCACTTTTATCCCGAGAGTGCCAAAAACCCTAGCAAGACCTTGAATTTGTGGACCCATGCCAGCAGCCTGAGCTAGATTCCCAGCCATTCTTGAGAGTCCAGACCCAGCTCCGTCTATAGACTTCTTGAGATCAGCAAAAAGGATTTTCATGCCCTTAAAGGATGTCATGTATTGACCAGCATTGGCTAGCCTCTTTGCCATACGCTCAGTCTGCAAGGTTTTCATCCTGCGTTCATGAGCTTCTGCTTCCTTTGCTGCTTTCTTTTCTGCTTTTGCTGTCTCTTCTACTTTCTTCTGAGCAGCCTTTTCAGCATCTTCTTTTTCTTTTGCTTCTTTTGCTAAACGCTCACTTCGAGATTTAGCATAAGCCATCCACCGATCTTGCTTTTCTTGCTCTCGGGCAAGCTCAGCTTTCTTTGCTGCTTCTCTTTCTTTCTCTTCTCTTTTGAATCTTTCTTTCTTAGCATTTGCTACAGCAAGCCATCTTTGCTGAATTGTCTTTTGCCTAGCCTCTTCGTCCTTAGCTGCTTTCTCTGCTCTTCTTTGCTCTTCTTTATCAGCATTTTCTTTAGCCCTCCTTTCTTCTTCTAGTCGCTGCTTCCTAGCCCTTGCTATTGCCAAATAGCGGTCTTGCATTTGCCGCTGACGGTCTAACTCAGCTTGATGCGACTGCTCAAGTGCTTGCTTTTCGGTTTCAATTCTTTGCAGTTCTGCTGCATGTTCTTCTTGGCGTTTTCTTCCTAGTTCAGCAAGCCTTTCTTTTCTAGACTTTGCGATTGCTAGGTAACGCTTTTTGAGGTCTTCCTGCCTAACTGCTTCAGCATCTGCTTCTTTCTGTCGATTCGCCTCCGCACTTGCATCAGCTTCTCGTTGAGGAGCGGCTTGCATTTCCTCTAGTTCGTCAGACAACATCATCGTCTTCTTGACTAAAGCATCAAGAGACTCTTGCTGTCCTTCAAACGGATCTTTAGCCGCTATTTCTTCATAGACTCGATCAAGAGTTTGCAACTCCGCCCGTAGTTTATCAAGCGGGTCAGAAGTGTCCTTAATGGCCGCCGCGAGGACCGCTTGATCATTGCGTACTTTCAGAACGCCCCTAGAGAAACCTCTAGGGTCTAGAATCGCTTCGTAGTATAGAGCCCCGACTCGGTTTGCGGCCATTAGCTAATTGCTCCAAGTGATCGTATAGAGAATCGCCACTGAGCTTAGTCTTGCTCTTGCCAGATGCTTTCTCGTAAGCCTCACGCTCACGCTCGCTTTTGTGGACTCGATAACCAATCCACCAATCCAGCAAAACAGGACATGCATTCATCCAAGAGATAGGATCATCAATCCCGAGGTCTTGGCAGATCGAAAAAGCCCATGACAGTCTGTGATTCCTGTCAAACTCTTTGGCTATTTTTTCGATCCGCCGAGGATCTTTCCCTCACGAGAAGACACCCATTGCTCGATGCAGCCAATCACAACATCTAGCTTTAAAGCATCAAGCTCCATAAGATCTTTGATGTCGGACTCTTTGAATAGGTTCTCGCCATTTTGGTCACAAAGATGATCGACAATGGTGTAGAGCCTAGCTTTCCTGATAGCCTCTCGCGAAACCTCACCGTCCTTGCCATAAAGAGCAGCAAGTCGCCGTGATCTCTGAAACTCAGAGACAGGCTTAACCCAAGCATCTTGCCCGAACACCTGATCTTTGAGTTTCTCTGGTTTCGTGCAAACCAACTCAGCCAATAATTGTTTCTTCGTCAAGCTCATCGTCATCATCCTGATTAAGCAGTTCTTCGGGTAGTTCAGGTGGCTCAACTGATGTGACGTTTTCACGCTCCATCAGCTTTGCAACCTCTTCTTCAATCCATTTAGAAGTGACTGGATCGACCTTCTGAAAGAAGATCAATTTGCTTCCCTCTTTCCATCCAATCAGTCCGATCTTTTGGCGAGAGTCTTCATCACACAGAAAAACCCAGTACTGTTCGTGTACTACTTCTTTCTTTGTCGCTAAATGGATTCCGACATGCGTTTCAAGTTCGACATGTTGAGACATGACATCTCCTTGGTGGTGGTGGAGGAGTTAATTTGTTTACGAAATGGTTGGACCAGTGTCGCCATCAAAAACGAAGGTGAAACTGTTTTCCATCAGTCCGTTGATCTCAAGAGATCCACCGGAAGCAGATGATATAAAGCCAGTTCCTGTGATCGTGTAACCAGCTTGAGTTCCGTTGGAACTTGCTGCGGCAACAGCAGGAACAACAATGGTTAGCGTGTCTTGAGCCCCGTCTGGAACATCAGGTGCGCCAACGCTCACATAAGTGACTTGAACTTCACCGGCATCGACAAGACCGCCGGAAAGCTTCTTCATGAAGCCACCAACGGAATCCTCAAGGCAACTAGCATCGATTGACTCAAGTGAGAATTCAGGTAAAGATACCGAACGAACACATCCAACTGCGCCGCCGGTCGTGAGGGTTACAGTAGTCCCCTGTGCATGGTAGCCATCTACAGCCATCTAATTATTCCTATGCTCTTGCGTAATTCATGAAATATTCTTGGCTACACCAATAGCCACGCTCATCGCTCCCATCAGCAGGTGCGACAAGTTCCCAAGACGTTCCAGACTCGACTGTAACGCCCTGAATTGGGTGAGTGCTATCGTTGGATGTGTACCCAACGAGTGCATCTTCTATAGCTTCCTGAGCCGCCTCTGCTGCACTTCTGGTTGAGCAAATGATGTCAACCTTTAGCCTTGCGGAGTAAAGCCTGATCTGACAGTTGTCAAGTGCTGCTCTCGCGTCCGTACTTGTGATTGTCAGAACAACGATTGGAAGATCGTCATCTTGTGGTGGATTGTCTGCATAAATCCTCTGTCCAACCAATGCTGAAACAGAAGGATCTGCTCGGAGTAAGGTGATAAGTTGTGGTACTGGCCGCATTAGAATTCTCCGGTTGTACCGTTCACTTCACCCATTTTTATGTCCCAGCGTTTCAATGCTTTGTAGATTGCATTGGTTTGCTGCCCCATTGTCTGTTCTGCTGCTGGACGCATAAAAGGAAGAGGCTTTAAAGGTTTACCTTGCTGCCCTGTAGTTCTCTCTTTTCTTCCTGACTGTGCTGCAATTTTCCTGTCGAGCCTTAAATCTTTTTTAGATTGTCTAGGCCACCACTTGTGGTTTGGAGCCCCTGACTTTTGGCCATCTCTTGGCTCAAACGTGTGAGCAAAGTTCTTGCCTTGGCCTGACTGATATTTAGGTCCAACAATTTGACTTGCCATCAAGCCGCCTTCTTTGCGGCTTATGTTTTTCTTAATGATCATTCCTTTGTCAGCAAGTGACGGAAAGTTTTTGCCACGCTTTTTCAGGACTTTCTTAGACCACTTGCTTCTTGTTGCGTATGCAGAAGACTTTCCAGACGATCTGTTCCTGCTGGAAACCTTCCTCGACATGCCAATATGGTCTTCACCACCACCAGCCTTAATGTTTGCTATGGCACGCTTTCGGACAATCGTTGCTGCATAACCAACTGCTGTTGGGCATACTTTTTTAAGCAACTCGTTGTGCAATAGCTCAAGGTCTTTAGCCAAGTCTGTCATGTGCATTTGAACGGCTGTTCCTTTGCCGTTCTTGCCACGCTTGGAGCTAATAAAAGACCCAACTTTTGAATCAAGCTTGCTTTTAAAACTCACTTGGTACTCCGCAGTTCGAGTCTTACAGTGAACCCATCACCAGACACATCTCTAACTGCTGTGATACCGTATGTCTTACCATCAATTATACAGCGGCTCTGAGCAGTTACCGTTGCTGCATCAATCTGTGGTTTGTCACCGATGGCTACCTTCTCGGTAGATGTTTTCGTCATCATGCCATCAATGATCTCACCGCCAGTTGTGTCGATCAGTTCGCAAGGCCAGTTATCGACAGCGGTCGTCCATGACCCACTGTCATAACTGATCTGCCCATACTCATCCTGAGTAGCAGGAGGGTTTTGGATCAACGCCAAGTAATTGCGATGACCAATCCTCTTGCGGTTAAATCCTGTGACCTTGGGCATTACGGGTACGAACTCCGAATTAACTTCTTGACGATGTTTTCGTAGCTCTTGCCGTCATTTGTATTGACAGCATTTTCTTGTGCCGGATCGTAGTAATAACGACCGACCTCAAGAAGGATCGCTTGTTTAAACAACCGAGGCAGGCAGTCTTCGTTTGTTACTCCACAAGTGAAGTTGATAAAGACCGTATCTCGTTCGCTGGGAGTCAGTAACGTTTCCGGCCACCCGTCGTCATCGTTGAGGCAGGTGATCGCATTACGTCCAGAATCGAGTTGGTACTGGTCGGTTGCAAGTGTTTGAGTTGCACCATCATCGTCCACATAAGTAATTGAACTGATGGCGGTAGCAGACCCCATGTTCAACAGTATGGCTTTGCCGTCTTCAGGAAAACCATATTGACTCTGTTGCCACGATGCCTGAACAAGACATCTTTCAATGTCTCGCTCAAGCTGTTCCGTTGCACCCTCAATCAGCCTTGTTAGCAGATCGTCCTGACTGCTTCCGCTTAGACGAAGATGAGCCTTTGCTTCTGCCAGAGTCACTGCCAGAAACTGAGGGCTTGTCGTCCTTTTTAGCGTCCACTGCATCCTGCACGATCTCGATTGCGTTGAAGTCTAAGAGGGTCTTGATAACACCAGGCTTGAGCATGGAGTCATCAATCACACGACCCGCAGGGAATCCCATACGGGTCGTTTTAAATCGATACCTAGTCATTAGGTAATCGTGATCTTTGCCAAGACTTCTGGGTTGGCAACCTTGATATCGATACGCTCGGTTGCAACAACGCCTAGCTGATCGTTCTCGGCGTACAGTTCGTTAAGAACTTTGAAGTTCAACGCACGACGATCACCGAAGTAAGCACCGAGTCGCAAGTCACCGAAGACTGCAACAAGTTCGCCGGAAGCTGGTGCTGCTGGCAAGCAGCTTACTAGGTTGACTGGGTATCCAAGAAGAAGTGGACGCTGACCACCTTCGAGGTCTTGGATAGCATTCCCTCCGGCAGCGTTCAAAAGATCACGCACCTGAGAATGGAACACAACGGGTGACATGTACCATTCATTGCTTGCACCAATAATCGGATTGCCGATGCCGGATGCACATGCAGTCAAGTCAGTCAATGCCAAGTTAGCAATGCTGGTTGCCACATTCGTGTCATCGACGCTTGCATCGCCAGCAATACCAGCAGTATTAACACCACCAGAAACACCGTTGAACAGGTTCTTGTCCTCTTCGAGTGCAATGCTGTAAGCAATCGACTCAACAACAACATTCATGATGTCCACGATGGAGTCTTCAGTGACTTCAGTTGACATCTTAACAAGTGCTGCAAGCTTCTTCGCGGTCAAAGAAATTTGATTGAAAGCGAGGTCGCTGTCAGTGATTGCCGCTGCTTCCGCTGGATAGTAGACAGTCGCATGAGCAGTGACCTTTGGAACAGCCCAAGTATCAGCAGACATGACAACACGCTGACATGCTTGACGAGCAACGCCTCTCTCTTCCATGAGGTTAATCAAGGCGTCGGACAATGGGTCCGGCACTAAGTAGCCACCGTCTGCATTAACTCCGATGCTTTGTGCAGCAACGATTTCCTTTGCACGACGATTGCCGCCAAGAGCAGCTAGCCACATGCCGGATACAAAAGCGTCTTCCGAACTCGCGAAATGCTTTGAACGCTGATTCTTTACTCTTGCTGGGATCACTTCCTTGCTTTCCTCGATTGAGTCTTCGATTTGTGCAGGCTCAACTACAGAGCTTGCTTGGGGAACTGCCTTAGCCGCTTTAGCAGCATCTAGCTTGTCTTGAACTGCTTGCAGAGAATTCCTTTCCCCTTCAAGCTTGTTGAACTCAGCATCGAGTTCATTGACGAGATCGATCTGAGTTTGATCGAGTTCACTTTCTGCCGAGAGATCCGACAGTGCCTGCAACTCGTCTGCAATCGATTCGAGTCGGGCATTGATTTCCGCAATCTTTTTCATAGCTTCCCTTCTAGATTGATATCCCCGACTCCTTCGGGAATTAACGGTTAATTTTACAGCGTCAGCTTTTCAGCTTGATTCGACGCATTGCACACTTGGCCCTGAGTGCTGCATGGAACGCAGGTGAGCAGAGTGCCTTAGCCTCGTACTCCTCGTCCTTAGACTTGCTTCTAGCCTTTACTTCGACGATTTCATCAATGAATCCGGCTTGGAGTGCTGTCTCAGCATCCATCCAAGTCTCAGCATCCATTAGTGCCAGCATCTCTTCCTGAGATCCGCCTGTTTTCTCGGAGTAACTTGCTGCAATGTCTTTGTCGAGCAGATCCATAACATCGGCCATTGACCGGAAGTCTTTGCAGTTTCCGACCGCAGCAGTCCAGCATCTGTGAATCATGAACTTGCCAGTGGAGTTCATCTTCACGCTGTCTGCTGCTACAGCTACGACCGTAGCAATCGATGCTGCTAACGCATCAATGTGGACGGTCACTTTGCCATCATGATTGACAATGGCGTTAAACATGCTCAGTCCATCGGTAACGCTTCCGCCTTCACTGTTGAGGTGGATGGTCACATCTTGACCCGCATGTTCTGCCAGCACATCGATAAAGTCATCTGCTGAAATGCCGTTCTCGTAATCACCGATGAACCCTCTCATCGTGATCTCTTTCTTCTCTGGATTACTCTCCAGTTTCATCGTTAGTCTCCTGTTCGGGTTCGTTATCGTCTTCTTCAACTGGCTCATCTTCAGGCTGAGTAGCCTTTGATATATCGAGTGCAATCTCGTGAGGCAGTTTGTCTCCGTCTTCTACAGGTGGGAAACCATGTAGCTGACGGATCTCATTGATGGTCAGCACGCCATGTTGCTGCATCTTCATCGTGTAATCAGCAAGTGAGTTCGGATCACCTTTGAGCAGTGGAGTCGTGTCGAACTCGACCTCCAATGGTCTGGCTGGGCTAATCAGCTTTGCTGCAACCTCTTCTTCCCACTTGCACATCCAACGCTGCAAACAGTTGTTTACATACGCTGTATTACGCTCTGAGATACTTCGGTAGGTCTGTCCTGTGTTGTCACCAAGGATCGACTCAAGGCCGAATAGCAACGCAATCTCTTCACGCTGGAATGACCTCTGCTCTAAGAACTGAGCATCTGCTGCTGAGACAGGCAGTGCTGTGGCTTTCATGCCATCACGCAAGAGTCCTGCTCGACCTGTATTGCTGACACCTTCATGCTTGGAGTTAAAGTTATCGAGAAACTCCTGAGCATCTTTAGCAGATCGAAACATCCCAACGGGTGCTTCGAGAAGCAAGCCTGGACGACCTGAGTTGGCCAGTGTCGTTGCAGCAGCCTCTTGACCGCCTTGAGCTAGACCAAAGACATCCTTGGCAATCTCTACAACGTGCATTCCCCACACGCCATTAAGTGAGGTATTCATGATGTGCAGGACATCACGGTCAGGGATCTTGTAGTATTCGCCTTGACGCAGCTTGAGTGGCAACGTGTTCTGTGTAGTGCCTTCGTGGGCTGTCACTAGATGCCATTTTTCGCCATCGACCAACATGGTCTGGCAGTTCTCAGGTAGGATCGGTATAAGTTCCACCGGAGTCCCGAGGTTATTCCTAGCAATGTATGCTCGACCATTACCGCTAATGAGAGCATGGACCATCATGATCTCACGCAGGGTAAACGCAGTCATGGCCTGATTGGGCGATACGTTTAGCAGCCTGTATGCAGGGTTCTGGCTCTTTAGCTCACGATTGCCGTCAGCAGTCTCTTCGTAGACATTAAATGGCAGTTGGCTGATATGCCCGCTGATCTTGTTGACTGCATAGATAACGGCAGCAAGGCCGAGTGCAGTCTTTGTATTGACTTTGATTCCGGTTCTGGACTTCTCACCATTAAAGAACTCGACAAGCCAACTGGCTGGGTTCTTTTGGTTTGTAAACGCCCAAAACGATTTAGCGTTCTTCATTCTTACCTCAAGTTATAAACACATTCCCGTCTCCGCGACCGGGAGCAACCATCGCTCTTCGGTACGCCATGAGCATCGCGACAAGTGGATCGATCTTGGATGAAGAGTTGGACTTATCTAACATCCATCTGTCTTGGCGGTCACGAACGGCCACAGCATTGGTCAAACACCAACGCAGCAGTGGATTGCCGTCATGCGTAAACCGGCCATCTGATATTGCTTGGCGGAAGTCAGCTATCGGTTCATTGAAGTGAGCAGTCGTTTGAGCCATCGTTGCAATGACGACTCCTTGTTGACTTACTTGCTCACCAAACTGTTGTGCTTGATAGGGGTCGATTGCACAGTCAATGCAATAGTTATCCCAGTAGTCGTTTACAAAATCCGCTTGAAGGTCTGTGATTGGTGAATCAGTAACCTTGATTAACCCATTAGCCACCCAATCAACGAATGGCATTGCAGTCAGGTCACGACGAGTGTTCCGAGCTATGTAGGCAAATGTCTTAGCCTCATAGCGGTAAATCGGAGTGTTATCGTCTTTGTAATCACCTGTTCGGAACCTAGCTACCAATGCGTAAGAAGCCAGATCGTCACGCCCGCCAAGGTCAATTCCAGCAGCAACACACTCAGCCTGTTTCCAGTCGCTGAGTGTGCCACGGCAGGTATCGAAGTCCTCAAGCGAGAAAATACGCTCTGTGGACGAAACCAAGACATTAGCGTGATACCTCTTAAACCTGTTTAACGCTGTGGTGGAGGTCTTGCACGGTTTGCTTTGGGCTCGAAGGAAGTCCTTGGTGATCGACACTCCGAGGTTCGGGTTCGCTTTAATCCAGTTGTCTTCGTCTAACGGATCGTCTTCTTCATCTAGTTCATAGATGATTGGCAATAGAGTTTCCTCATTGACCGCCTGTTCCAAGACGTTCTTGCAAAACTGAATCTGCTCGAGCCATATATGTGACTGATCATCACCGGCTGTTGTTGTGGTCATGAGCAGTGGCTGAACCCTAGAACCACTACCTGTGACCATTGTGTTGTAAAACTTGCGGTGAGGATTCGAAAATGCGTGGGTCTCGTCCAGACTCACCATCTGGGGATTCAGGCCATCGTAGGGACGGTCTGATCCTACGCACTGAATGTTTCCGCCGTTGTGGTTAAACGTGATGATCTTGTTAGCGACTGTGGATGATGTCTTTAGCAACTTGCTCTGATGCCTCATTCGCAGGCACTCAGCAAAGATCACCTTTTCCGCTTGTTCTTTCTTAGTTGCCGCCAGAATAATCTGACTGCGTGACTCAGGCTCATTGCTAACTGGGTTAAAGTCAATGGCCGCCATGTACATCGCGATGCCAGCAGCCAGCGTTGACTTTCCGTTTTTCCTAGCCACAGTAAAGAAAGCTTGTCTGAACCTTCTGCCTCGGCCATCATCTCGCTGCCATCCAAACAGCAATGCAAGGAAAAATGCCTGCCAGTCTTCGACTGTAAACTTCTGTCCGGCATGTTCACCGATGGAGTGCCTTAGTGCCGCAGGGAAGAACTTGCATATTCCTTCAGCTATCTTCTCGTCGAAGTAATACGGGAAGTCCTCGGTGCTTTGACACCTTAGGTCACGGACATGCCTCTCGACACAGAGCCGGATGTATTTACCAACAACTATGTCGTGATTCTGTACCCTTTGGATGTACCGCTCCCACGGGTGCATGACTAAGCCCTCTTGAGGGACTTGATCAAGCTCATCATGTCTTCTTCATCTTCTTTCTTTTCGTCTGCTACGCCTGCAACAGACAGCCTTGCTCGGGAGCTTGGTGATAACCCGAGTTCAGGTAGAAGCTTGGTGTGCTGTGCAGCAAGCTTAAAGTAAGCGGTACTCTGAGGTGAGGTTTTACCCGTATCGTCCTCGTGCCCATGCTTTTGGATGTGTTCTGCGCACTTTACCCATTCTGCGTAAGTTAAAACGTAATGTGTAAGCAGGTGAGTATCTGTCTTGCTGAGAATTCCAGATTCTCTTAGAACTTCGCAGGTTTCATCCCAAACTTCGCTTGCTACCTTGTCGTTCGCGATAACCTTGGGCATTCGTGGAGCTTCCTTGTCCGCCTTTACGATAGAGCTTGGGCGGCGTTGCGGATCTTTTACAAATGCACCAGAAGCTTCTTGAACTTCGATCGCTCTTGGTTTTCTTCCTCTCATGCCTAAATTTTAAAGCGTCAGCCCTATAACTTACGGAGATACACGATGCCTTTTGAAATCCCACAGCAAATCCTCGACATGAACCCTCGATGCGTACCGATCAGGGTTGGTCTGAAATCTCCTGCAATCAAAGACTGGCCGAATACGCAGATAAGGGCTCAGGATCTCGATACGACCTCAGACAAGTACGACAAGTACGGGATTGTTCTCGACGAAGACATGCTCGTTGTGGACATCGATGTACATGACGATGCGAAGAATGGCTATGCAAGCTTAAGCCGGATCAAAGACGAGCATGGCATTGACCTATGGTCAGCAGCCTCGATCATCGTCGAAAGTCCTTCCGGAGGCGCACATCTCTACTTCAACAACCCTGACCTAGAAAAGCTACCCAAGAGTACGCAAGAGTTTCCTGGTCTGGACTTTCTCGGAAAAGGCTGTCAGGTGATCGGGCCGGGTTCGTCTCACGCTACGTTTGCTGGAACCTACAAGATTACTCGTGGAAATGACCTGATATGTGACCTTCCGTTTGGTCTTGCTGAGGTACTGAACTTTCAGTTCGAGGACGTTGTGCCATCGTCGGTCACTCCCGAGGACTCACCACTCGATGCGTTTAACATGTCCTCGGAAGCACTTGAAGTGATTAAAGGTGAACTTGAAGGAGCCGGATACACGGTCATTACCAAAGGCGATGGAACTTATGAGTTTGTACGGCCGGGAGCTAGAGAATCGACCTACAAGATATCTGGAACCATCGGCATCAAGTCTAAGAATGACCGGCTGCTATTACGCAATTTCTCGACATCAGACCCATCAGGATTCCCCTCCGATGCCGCTGTGACGCTTGCTGAGGCGTTTAGAATCCTCAAGGGGATCACAATGGATCAACTGCCAAACGAGCTTAGAACGCTTGGCTACGGGTCTTCAAGTGATATCTCCGACGATGAGGTAAAACGCATCCAAGATGAGATGAGATCCGCAAGGACTCGTGGAGACGATCTAGAAGAATCCTACCCTACTCAGACCCTTGATGAGCTACGCAAAGCATCACCCCAGCGTAGACCCTATGTGATCGAAGGTTTGCTCCGTCGAGGTGAAACCATGAACCTGATTGCAGCACCTAAGACTGGTAAATCATGGTTCGTCTACAACCTAGCAGCAAGGTTAGCAACCGGCGGGGAGTTCTTGGGTTGGACTGCACCTCATAACCTCAAGTGCATGATTGTGGATAACGAACTGCATCCCGAGGAGCTAGCTTTCCGTGTGGGCAGTGTTCAGGACGCGATGGGAGTCAATTTTGGCGACGACTTGCACTTCACATGCCTGCGTGGAGCAGCAGTGGATATGAATCACATCGAGCAGAAACTCGTTGCGTCAGGAGCATCCCGATTCGATGTTATAATCCTAGACGCACTGTATCGCTTTATACCAGCAGGTACATCGGAGAACGATAACGCCCAGATGATGCTGATCTATAATACCATCGACCGGATAGCTCGGACATTTGATTGTTCGGTAATCTGTGTGCATCATGCAAGCAAGGGCAACCAGAACGAGAAGCAAGTCTCGGACGTTGGTGCAGGTGCTGGAGCTATCTCAAGAGCAGCAGACACGCAGGTTGTCTTGTTCCCACACGAGCAGGAAGGAATGGTCTGTGTCGAAGCTATCACTCGATCAAGCAAGACCCCAAAGAGCCGCTCGGCTACGCTCGACGGGTTCTTATGGACGCTATGTGATGACGAAGCTGTACGCAAGAATGACCAAGAGCCAAAGCAAGACAAGAAAGCTCAAAACGCGATACAGAACCAAATGAAGCGGTCTGCAAGGGCCAGGAAGGTTCAGGAGTTCCTAGAGAATAACCCTGTTATCAGACCCGAGGATGCACAAGAGGTGCTTGGAGAAAGCAAGTCCGTCTTAAGAACTCTACTTCGTGACCACCTGATGCCAGCAGGTGTAGTAGAGTTCAAGCAGTTCTTCTATCAGAAAACTGAGGCTTGGAGTGACAATCTAGCTCAGTTCATCAAAGATCCGTCTACCCCTACCGAGAGGGGTGAGGCATAGGTGCAAAGCCTAATAACGTTGTTATATAAGCTATCATCCCTGCAATGCTTTTTGCCTAGCTGCTTTAAAAGCTTTGCAAAGCACAGGTGATAGCTTACAACGTAAGAACGATAAAAGTCAAGGAAAAATCAAAATATGGAAGATTTTTTTGATAATGATTACTTTTATGACCCAGATGGCTACTACAACGACCCGAAACTCGAAGAACTCCTAGCCAGTTTTGATCCATTTAAGAAGCCGCCAAGGAAGGCTCACCGATACTCCCACGAGACAAAAGCAACCGACAAAAGCATTGTCGATGATCGAATCAAGACTAACTATTCCCAGCGTATTAGAAGGGTAGGTCAGTATCGAAGCCGCAGGGCAAAGCTGAGGTGTGTTTGCAACCTCTGTGGCGTGGAGTTCTTGCAGACGGCTGAGAGCCTGTTCAGATCGGCTTACACAAGGTGCAAATGCACACGCAAAGACCAGCTACCAACCATTGAGGCAAAGCAGTGAAAGACAGACTCTGGAAGTTCACGAGCGTTGTCATCGATGTCGAAACGCACACAGGCCAACCTGCCTCTAGATTGTTCCGCAGGGAATCTTGCCGTGAGCTAGCGATTGATGTGCAAGGGATGCAACTAGAGAAGGTAAAGGTAGACGCAGAGGATTATGAAGACGAAGAGACACAAGAGGCTTATGTCATCCGGTTCGACAGGGGTAACATTGAGCATTTGATTAAGCAATACGAAGAGGTAAACGGTCTAGAGGGTTATGATTTCGGCCCAGAACTTGACTTCCTCATGGCCGCTCAGGATAACAGTGGAGAGGAAGATGAAATTCTCATTATATGCCTCGTAATTGATGACGGAACGACACGTGATTTGGGATCTGAAGACGATTATTAAAAAGAACGACAAAGCCAGCAAGGATGTGTCTGTTGACTGGGTCAAAGCCTACTCCGAGCAGGCCACGAAATATTGCAGGCTACATATAGCTTGCAGGCTCCTCTTGGATCTTGTTGAATCAGAAGAGCCACGAGACAGTCCGTTATGGATCGAGTGCAAAACAGAACTAGAAGAATTACTGAACGTGAAAGGACTAGAGAATGTTGATTGAAATGTACGATAGCGAAGGAAAACAGCAGACCACAATTGACCTCATGAACCCTACCGAGACAACAGATGAACTCGGCCACGAGGCAACCATAGCACTGCTCTATGGCATGCAAATGGGTGGAGTTTGCTGTATCGACGACAAGATCTTTATGCCGCTGAAGGAAGATAATGACCGACAAGACCAACCCAAATCATTACCAGTTTCCGAACAATGTTTAAGTGATCGACATCACGAAGCATCTTGATTTTATGACTGGGAATGTCGTCAAGTACGCTGCAAGAGCGGGACGCAAGGATGGTGAATCGAGGCTCGACGATCTACTGAAAGCTCGGTGGTATATTGATCAAGCGATTAGGCAAACTCAACCTGGAATGAACCTTGACTGAACCACCATTCGGAACACTTGGCCCAGAACCATTCATTTTGCAAGGCACTGATGAGTGGTTCGACGAGAAGAAAGGCAAGTGGACGCAGATCGACTTCGAGCATGTCGGTAAGTGGTCAGACGATTGCTATCCAAGCCATGTGACCCTGGGGGGTTACCTATGGCGTTTATCAGACGCAGTCCACGCAGATAGGTTTCAAGCCAGATACGGAAGACCCAAACCACCAAGGATGTACGATGCGTCAGAGAGATAGAATCATGTTGTGGTCACAGAGGGACTTAGAGACATCTATTGAGTCTCTCTGTCGCGAGTTAGATGACCCCCTAAAGTTTTTTTGGGATATGTAAAGGCGTGTACATACACGGGCTCAAGAAACAAGCAGCACACATCAGGTACGAACTGATGACGATTGCTAAAAAGATAGAAACTAAAATTAACGATAGATAATAGGTAATCATGGCAGTTACAATCAATCGAGGTGCAGCCGCGTGTAGCGTATCTAGCAACATTGCAAGCGGAACTGGAGCAACTCACCTATACAGCAAGTCATTTGAGAACGATCTCAAGAACTCATCCGGCGACTTTATCTTTGATCGCAGTTTTGCACTCGAAGACTATTCCCTGACGGTCGCGAGCGGAAACCTAGATATCGACTTGTACGACCTTGGCTCTATCGACCTCGGTGCGGGAGCAGGAGAGGATGCTTTGGGTCTGACCCATGCAAACGCCAAGCTACATCTCCTAGCCATCCAAAACAAAGAGATTACAGGTGGTGGTACACTCAGAATCGATGGTGGCGTAACTGGTCACTGGACAGGTTTCTTACCTGCATCGGCCACGCTAGATATCCCCCAAGGCGGATTCCTAGTGCTTCAGTTTGGTGACGCAGGATCGACCATTACTGACACGACAAGCCACATGCTACGACTCTCGGCACAGACAACCGACTGCGAGATCAACTTCGTGTTCTTCTCATCTCAGACATAAAACTCCGGTTTAGTCCGGTTTGCTAGCCGTGAGGTAACACTCGCGGCTTTTTTTATGCCTACGGGGCAAATTTTCACATTGCTCATTTTGAGACTCAGTTGGCTATGAATTGACTCAGACAAGACAGCCGAGACAAGCAGTAGCACAAAAAGCCCTCAGTTCTCGGCCTGCCTCGTTATGCCCTAATGTTGCGCAGCCCTAACTCGTTATGTGGCAACGACTTACGGATCTCATATTGAGATTGCTCATTTTAGCGGAAAAACTTGCAATGA
>Ga0255781_10000298_pt1 | contig 38627 bp, 66 predicted proteins | sample 101ome_21_FD_179979 | JGI IMG/M metagenome (GOLD analysis project Ga0255781, IMG submission 179979) | Coastal salt marsh microbial communities from the Groves Creek Marsh, Skidaway Island, Georgia - 101413BT metaG (version 2) | ecosystem: Environmental > Aquatic > Marine > Intertidal zone >... | reverse complement strand
GTAGTAAATATCGCCGCCACTTATTTCCAAGTATGCACTTACTGTAACCTGTGAAGCTGTTCGGTTTGCTAATGCCAGACCAATCGCAGTTGTCTGGATATCCATAGGAACCTGATAACCACCAACCGCCGTAGCCGTGGTGCCTATGCTTGCCGAAAGTTTTCGCTTGAATGTATTTGTTGCCATCTACCTATCCTAACGCAATTGATAATGCGACAGCGGTGCCGCCAGCATCTACATTTAACCCTGTGTGCGCTCTCGCCTGTGCAGCAGCATCTGCCATGCTCAAGTTTGTCAATCCTGTGGCGACTCCGCCAGTAATTTCAGGGTTCGACATTGCCAGAGTGTCACTTATGCTTATCACATTTGCCGTTGCTCCGCCACCATCACCGTATAAAATACTTACTTTTCCGCTTCCTGGAACAGTTACATTGCTGCCACTACCCTGAGTCACGATAATATTACGATCCGATGTTAACGAATTTTTTATAAAAAAGAAAGCCTGAGTACTATTTGGAGCGATGGTTAGTGTCACATCCCCACCTAAATCAGACCCTGCATCCACAAATTCAATGACTCGATACATACCGTCTTGTGCGTTGCTTGCTCCTGAAGAAGGAGATCCGGGTCGTACTGTGAGTGTTTCTGTGGTGCCTGTCATCGTAACAGACTTATAACCTGCAAGACGATCAAAGATGTCTATGTTGTAATTGGATGTATCACCCCACGTTCCAGACTGCTCACCCGTAGCAATCTTTTCTATCGCGAAGTTCGTTGTAAATGTACTTGGCATCTATATCTCCTATGCTACGTTCTTCCAACCTGCGCTCTGTAAACGGTCTCCTCGAACAAACCCTCTAGGAACCCCTTCTGGATCTTTATAGTTTGGAGAAGACAATGGCGCACCCGGTGTTGCTCCACTCGGTGTTGAATATGATGGGTTTTGAACTGGAATAATTTGATCAAAAACCTTAACTTCACCTGTATCTCCTTGTAGCTCAAAGCCAGTTACGATAGCATCTGCGTTTGCTTTTACGGTTACATTACCAACATTTATGCTACTTGCCAATCCCGTTGTTACAACATCGACCGAAATGCCAGCAACGACGGTGCCGACTTGGCCTGTTCCATACTGAATGGATTGTGCATCATCAACAACAATAGAAACGTTCGCCGCCGCATCGACAGCAACCGTGCCTACGGCACCCGTCGCCTCTTCGCCAGTGACCGCTACGCCAGCCGCTGCGTCTATAGTGACACTGCCCACGCCGCTCGTTGCTTCAATACCAGTCGCTGGGACGTTAGCCTCACCGTCAATTTCAACAGAGCCTACGCCGCCCGTAGCCGCTAGACCTGTCGGAGCAACGTCCGCATTTGCTGCAACTGTAACAACCTGCGGAACAAAGCTGTTTACAATGTCTGTAGAGCCATCTGATCCTTCAAACTCAAGGATTGTTTTAGTGTCAGAATCGCCAACATATGCTGTCGTAGAAGGCGTAAAGTTAGCACCAAACCCGTATCTGTTTGTAGAAGAGAACCTAACGTGATCAATGTACCCTTCGTAATTCAAAACAGAGCCGCCAAGCTCTACTTTTGTAACTCCGAAGTTTGAACTTGTACTAAACTGACCAACTCTTACGCCATCAACATAGGCATAAACAGTACTTCCAGAGCGCATTAAAGCAATATGCGTCCACGTTCCTACCGAAAATACACCAAATTTATTAACAACGGTGTTAGAGCCACCGATTAAAACAACTAAACTTGACCCGGTCATCCGGGCAATCATGTTAGTTTTTTGAGAATCATCAACGGTTAGGTCAATAATGTTTTGACTACCAGAAACGCTGTCTGGGTTAAACCAAGCCTCTACAGTAAAGTTGCTTGTGCCAAAGTTATATCTACCAGAAGTTAAATAATCTCCAGTTCCGTCAAGATAAACGCTGGAAGAACCAACTTTAGACTTTGTGGTAGAAATTTGAGCGTCGCCGACCCCTACAAAATCTAAGCCCCTTACGCCCTGAAGATCGGCGTCTACACCTGTGGTTAAAACATTTGCAGCGGCACTTATAGTAACGCTGCCAACACCACCAGTGACCTCAATACCTGTCGGGGCAACAACCGCTTTCGCTATAACGTCTACAGAACCAGTCGCACCAGTGGCAGACTCGCCCGTTACGCCCACATCTGCGTTCGCCGCAACAACAACTGTGCCTACGGCTCCCGTACCAACTATGCCTGTTTGTGGAACATTTGCGTCACCTGTCATGGTGACGGTGCCAACGCCTCCTGTGCCAGCAGAACCTGTAACACCTACATCTGCGTTCGCAGCAACGACAACTGTACCAACAGCCCCCGTGCCTGTCTCACCCGTAGTGACGACATTTGCAACGCCTGTAACAGTAACAGAGCCAACGCCTCCTGTAGCCGCTAGCCCTGTTGCTGGAACATTAGCCTCTGCAACGACAGCGACAGTGCCAACCGCACTTGTCCCTGCCACTCCCGTGACAATAACCGGGAGGGGTTCGCCCCAAGCAGCTTGGGACCATGTACCTCTACCCCATCCCGAAATTACTGCCATTGGACTTTACCGTCTAGGCGATACGGATAATAGCGTTACTCGCGTCCGCAGTCGGGAACTGAATAGTAAAGTCACCAGCAGTTGATGTCTTATCACCACCAAACGCCAAGATAATCACAGAGTCAGTTGTACTTGATCCACCGCCAGTTGTGGTGTTGTAGATCATCGCGCCGTTTGCAGTGATTGTCGCTGTTGAAAACGTCGAATCAGCAAAGTCAGTGATTGCAGTTGTGCCATCAAGACTAGGTGTAACGTTAGTTAACGCTTGCCCTCCAGCAGAATAACCTGTGCCAGTTACCTCGTTGGTTGTTGAGTAATCAGTTGTAGAAGCCCCTAATGTTGCTGATGAAGTAAACAAAGCAATGTTAAAGGTATGCCCTGTTGAGTTTGTAAAATCGTGTTTACCTTGAAGCAATTCTTGCTTGAAGGAACTACACATTGCTTGCGTGATCGCCATGTCATAATCTCCTTATTGCGTCAGCCAGTTCTGGATGCCCTGCATCTATAAGGGCATTATACACGGTTGTGCGGTCACTGCGAATAGCTTCGCGCATATAATATGCAACCACTTTCTCCATGTGCTTTTGGAACGCTCGTGCCTGATCTCTGATAGCTGGATGTGCGGTATCAGATACGCTAATCAGTTTTTCTACACAGCGTTCTGCAACTTCATCAGGGGTAAAACCCCGATTGTTTGTCGTATGTACGTTGACGATAGGTGTATCATCAACCTCTAAATCTAACTTAAACATTATGTTTTATTCCTAATAACTCGACCCACACGGTAATCCTGTGTTGTCTCTTTTGCTTCTCCTAACATTTTAAGACCTGTTAGAGACTCAGTAAACCGTTGATTGTATTGTGCCATAATATCTTGCTCACCTTTCATGAAGATGTAAGCCTCTACTAAAGAACCATACAACATAGAAAGCTCTGCATTTTCACTAAGCCAAGTGGTTGCTGTTCCTACACCAGAGGTAAGACTTGCAGGTCTAGACAAATACTGCAACTCTACGTCATAGTCTTGGTCAGGCGTAGGAGCCAAAACAAAGTTACCCACATCAAACTGAGCGTAGTATCTAGGCACACCTGTTACGGTATAATCAGGATTGTATTCTTCAATAAAAGATAAATCTTTAAACTCAAGAAATTGTTTTTTACCATCAACAGTTACCGTTACAGAAAACGGAGCTAAGAAATCGCTAGGGGCACCAAGATACTGAATACCCGAAGTCATCGTACCAACTCGATTTCCCATAAATAAATTTAGCTGTACGTTCTTTAATATGCGCTCTTCAGCCGCCCTAATAAAAATAGGCAGGTTGTTTACGAAGGTCGTTTCCGAGTTTTCCGTATAGTCCTGAATAGCTTGTTTTAATTCGTCATATGTAAATGCCATTATACCACCACCGTAACTGTGCCAACGGAACCTGTGCTAGAGCTACCAGATCCTGAAATACTAGAGGCAAGCGAGAAAGAAACTGTACCCGTAGCACCAGATCCAAGCACACCTGTAACAACAACTCTTTTAGGAAAGGCAACTGTACCTGTAGAAAAGGTAGCTACTTCTCCTGTTACTGCGACAGTGGCAGGAAATCCTACCGTACCAACTTGCCCTGTTGCCACTAAATCGTTGTCTGGAGTTATACCTGGTATGTCCCTAAAGCCAACAGGGTTGAAACCATACTGAAAAGCTCTTTGCTCTGTTAAATTAGTTTCTGGTCTAGCATTTTGTAATGCTTGCGGATCTTGACCAACATTTATAGGAAACAACTGAGGGTGTTTTGGCTCAAACTCATCAGGCCCCACGAGAAGACCGTTCCACTCCCGCTTCATCTCTCTTAGACGATAGCGACGACCAGAACGATCTGATATTCCCCATGCTTTTTTACCTGATGCAAACGCCATTAGACCCTCAAGTATTGTATGCTAGGTTGGAGTTTAAGAGGTGTTCTATCCTCATCCTCATCCGCTGCACGTTGGAACTCTTCCTCATATACAGATTTAAGAAGTTGCGTTCTATCTACCGCACGTTTCATCGATAAGTAGTACGCTAGTCCAGCCACCATGCAAGGATAGAAACGAAAAGGCATATCAGTAGTATTAGTAAGAGTATCAGCATCTTCGATTCGTTGCACATAATAATAAATCAGTTGGTCTGTAGAGTTTTCTGGCGTAGGCCAAATATTCATAACAGGGCTAATCTGCCTGTCAAAATAAACTTGGCTTGGGCGACCTTCAGTAGTTTTTGCAGGAAGCGTAAGATACTCTCCTCGACTAATCTTTTGCATTTCAAAGTCTGTGCCATCACGACGGAGCACAACCTCTAAAAGATCCACCACATCCGCTGTGAGCGTCTGTTGGGCCTGGCCCTTTGTCAATGTGACTGTGCCCTGCGTCACTGTCCACAAGTTTAATCCACGGTTTGCCCAATCTGCAAACATCAGGTTCATAGAACGACGAGCAGTCTTGGCATCGTATCCGGTGCGAACTTCTATTCCACACCGTTCGTATGCTTCCTCGATAATATCAGCTACATCGAGTTCGAAGTCTCTTGAACCTGAAGTTGCCATTAGTGATCAGCCCCATTCTTTAAACCAGAAACCTGCACACCAGTATTGCAGCCGCCGACCTTTCCGCCGTGACCAAACTTTACTTCTCCGCCGCGCATCATCTTTACTTTGCCGCCTTTTTTGAAACCCTCAACACCGCGACCTTTCAAGATGTCTTTCTTTGTGACTTTACCGTCACCTGTTAGATCAGGAAAACTCATTTCTTAGCCTTTACCTTTCCGCCGCGCATCATCTTTACCTTGCCACCGCGCATCATTTTCTTTTTACCCTTTACAGCGCCACCGCGCATCATCTTTACTTTCTTTCCACGCATCATTCCTGGCATTTTACACTCTCCTTTGTCTACGAGCTAATATGTGATTTTGATAGTCATCACGGTCATAATTTGTATAGTATCCTAGTTTTTCCAATTTTGCAGCAGCATTTTCTAATTCTGTCCATCTCTGCACAAACACGATTGCTTCATCTTTTAGATACGCCAAAAGCCAAACATCTATGTCTGCTGCTATAAAAAATCTATTCAAAGCCATGCACTCCTGCTCTAGGTGTTCATAGTCTTGTTCGTACTCGTAATCAAAAAACATCGTAACCTTGTTTCCTGATCGATGAAACCTAGAGACTTCTTGTAATACATCAGGCCATAAGTTGTTAGTAATAACTGTTTTTACTTCACCTTTATCAAGGGCTTTCAAAGCATACGGACACGCAGCTACACCATTGTTGTAGTCCGTAGGCTTTGCCAGTTCTTCTGCCCATTCACGGATCAAAACACCCTCACTAATCCGCCAGAAGCTTTTTTGTTCTTCCAGCTAATGCGCTTAGACGATTTCTTTTTCTTTGCCGCAGAAGTACATTGCGCCATAGTAGGTCTACAAGCCGGATAACTTCTGCGTTTTTCTCCCTTCTGACGACCACAAGGTTTGCCTGTTTTACAGTCAACCCAACCTTTACCGTCGTTTTGTCCAAACCATTCTCGAAGAGAGTTTTTCTTTGCCATTATGCAAACTTCGTTCTTTTACGTTTCTCAACAACACCACAACCAGAAGCAATCATGCCGCCTGGGGCGTATCTGTTTCGTGCTGGACGTTTTGGGTTATCCACTGAAAGCACCAAGCCCCCAGTAGCTTTCTTTTGCTTATTACCCCAGTTCTTTGCACCAACTTTACGACACTTAGAAAGTGCCCCTGAAGCGTATGCGCTGGGCCAAACCTTGTAACGGCTTTTTACTTTGTGGTAACAGGCGTCTTTTTTTGACTTCTTTTCTGCCATTAGTACGTCTCCGAGGTGACTTGGATACTTGGAACGACATTTGTCCACGACTTATCAAGACTAAACTTCCTTTCTGATAACTCTTCTACGGACTGAACAAGATGGTCTATTTTTACATCCATGACCTCTGTTCTTTTGTCCACCGTAATTAGAGTGGTAATCATCCAAACAAGACCAACGGATGAAAGGGATAATCCCGCGCCCCAAAACAGAAGTTGTACGTTTTTATCCACTTTATTCACCACATCTTACAAGACCAGTACTTGGCCTTTAGTTTGTCCAGTGTGCCCTTATCGCAGCCATGCCGTGCACGAAACGATTTACGACGTTTAGGATTAGACTTCTTGATGGTCATGTTAGCATCGCCAAACCTGACAATCTTTTCCTTGCCTTTAGAACAAGCTTTTACAACAAACTTCTTACCACCAGAAACCTGGCGTTTCGGCTTGTTGCATTTCATCTTAGACTTGTCGATCTTAGCCATCACGCTAATCCCTATGCAACGTCATCCAGTAATGCTGCAACAATCGCACTTGCTGTCGCTGCGGCTGCACCAACAGGATCATACCCAATTGCATGAATGTCTGCGACGGTGGCGTTTGGAAGACGACCCGACCAAGACTCATTTGGACTAATCTTGATTGCATCACCAGCGCTGTTAGAAGCTGTTCCTGCATCAAACACAACGTAGATGTCGTTTGCTGCATCTACATTTTTGATATACAAAAACTCAACTTTGTCCGCTGTGCTTATTGCATCTGGACTGGTGTTTGCCGCGACTGCGGTATAGTCAATAAAGCTTCCCGCCATCAAGTCTGTACTAGCCGCTGTTACGCTTGTTAGTTTGTAATACCACTTATCATTGGCATCTTTCGGTGAAACCGTAGTAGTAGCGGTAATATCTTTCGCTATCTCATCCGGTAGAATAGTAGTCTTCATGACTACTGTAGCTGCGTCAGCCATGTTTTATCTCCTTTACAATCACCCGAAAAACCCTGTTATCGAGGTGATGTTAGTTAGCGTTACATGGCACTCATCATCAAAGATAATGCCATGATCAGGTATTGTTATTTGTGTGTCATCTGATGTGTTAAACACCATGTCTAACAACGTAGATCCACTACTACCGTTTTTGAAAACTACTTGAGGAGACCCACTTGTGGCTGTCTTTACATAAAAAGACTTCAAGCGAGTCCTGCCTCCTTGTAGCGTTCCTGTAGCAGTAGCTGTCTTTGCAATTATAGCAGCAGCCATGTGTTACCTCCTTTAGGCGTTATTAATGCCTTGGATGTATTCAACTGTAACATTACCCGCGCCAGCCGTACCCGCTGAAAAGTCAATAAAAATTGGAAGATCGGCAGAACCAATGTCTACCCAAGTATCCGCATCTGTAATTGTTCCAGCAGAACCAAGTTTAATTACGTCTGCGGATGTACCTGCGGCTAACGCTGTAAACAACTCGGTTGAAGTTGAGCTTGTGCCCATGCTAATGTTTGCTGCTGTACATGCAGTGGTAATATAAATTCTTATTTCAACGATTTGACTATTTGCAGGAATAACAATTCCTGTGTCCGCAGCAGTAGTAGACTGTGTCCAAGACGCTGTTTGCGCCATCTTAACAAAACCTACGTTTGCTTTATCAGAACCTACAGTTGTGCCTGTAGTGTCCTTAATTGTCCCAGCTTTAATAGGACCTGAAAAAGTTGTTGTACCCATGTTGATCTCCTGTCTGGGTTAGTCAGTGACCCCATGTCACTGTCAGGGATAACAATACTATACCACAGGAAATAGAAAAAGAAAGGGGCAACCGAAGTTGCCCCAGTCATTCAGGGAGGTGTTTTATGAAAAAACTACCTCATTGTAGCACAGATTATGCGCCAGGTGAACCAAAAATACAACGTGGGTCTGAGAACCCAAAGCTGTAACGCTCACGAGCTTTAAAGCGCATGTTACCTGTATCGAAATCAGCTTCCATGTTTGTAGACATTGGAGTTCTTTCGAAGTGGATTAACCCACGAGGTGCGTCAGTCAGAACAAAGAATGCATCTGGATCTGTTAGGAAGTCATTTACCGCATAACCTTGTGGTAACATTCCCATTGAACGCAGTGCGTTTACATCGTTGTCTGCTGTACCGACACGCAAGTTAGATACCATCAAACGCTCTGCTACGAATTGTAGCTGACGTGGAATGATTAACTTTGTGCCTCGTAGAGCAACTTTAAGACCACGCTCATCAACAAAACCTGCGATGTTGATCAAAGCATCTTCTAGAGATGTTTCGTTCAAATCAGCAGCAGTTGACGGTTCGTTAGCAAACGTACCACCACTTGTAAGTGGGTGAGACGCATCACACAATGCAACTCCGTCGCCACCAGCAGAAGCACCTGCTGTAAAAGCGTTGTTAAGAATTGCAGCAGCTTTAACCTGCTTTGTGTGTGCCATTGAACGAGCCAACGCACGAGTGTAACGCGAACCAAGACGATCATAAAGATTGTCTTCGACTGCTTCCTCAGTAATTGAGAACGCAAGTGCGATAGTCTCGTGGTTGTAACGAGCAGTGTATGCTTCGTTAGCGTCGTCAAAATTTACAGCAGAACCTTCCTGTTTAGTCGGTGCTGCTCCGAAACCACTCAACATAACTTCCTCTTCGAATGCTCGATCAGAAGATTCTGTTGTGAAGATCTCTGCGTGTTGGTTTTCGTACCGAGAGTACTCCATACCGAACAGTGCGTTGAGACCGGGTTCCAACTCTTTCGCTAGTTGTGCGCGAGAAATAGCCATACGTCAGTCTCCTTATACGCCAGTCGTTGAAACAGTACCACCTGCAATAGCACCATTCGGTGAATTGAAGGAGTTGTTCAAACGTACGATTAATGGAATGCCAGCCGCAGTAAAATCTTGGTTCTCAGGGTCATCTTGGATGCCCATGATACGCAAGTTCAAGTTTGCGGTGACAGCGATTGTGCCGACAGCCAACTGTGCAGAAGAGATGCCAGTGGTTGTTGAACCACTTTGACCGCTTGCAAAGTTAGCATTAGCAAACACATGTCCTCGTGCAGTTGCCTCACTTGTTAGTGTGCCATCTGAACAAATTACATATGATTGTAATGGGTTGTCATACACGAAAGCTCGGACGGGAAAATTAGAATCCGCGCCAGAACCAGGCCAGTAATTAGAAAAAACTTTCTCACCAGTAGTAGACGAAACGTATTCACAGCCCCAGAACACACCAACGAGTCCGACAGTACCCCCAGCAGCCGCACCAACTCGGTCAATAAAACCAGTTGACAACGGGATCACGGGAGAACCTTGGAAAATCGCGTTTGTGTTACCAGATGCAATACGATACTCGGTCGCACCAGTGGTGTTTGCAGCCTGACCGACTACACCAATCGGACGAAGTCCGAATGCAACGTTAGTATTTGCCATAGTAGCAATCCTTTAATTTATTCGGAGTCGCGTTCACGGCCTCCGAAGGTTACACGACTTTGCCGACTATTTTGAATCGGCATTGAAGGATGTTGTTCCTTCATAAGGTCCTGATCTACAGCAGTCATCTGTTCGCGGGTTCTGCCCCCGTAATATGCAGTTCGTTCTATAACTGTCTCTTCAGGAATGCGACACAGCATCAGACCACCTTGTCCAATTACTCCTTGATATTTGCCATCATCGATGACCGGAGCTTCATAGTCTGGATATTCATCTGCACGAACGGGTTCCCATCCTTCACGTAGTTTGGAGTGAACATTCATTTTGTCCTCCTCTCCACGCATTGCAATTCGTATCCATCGATGCACAAACCCTTGTGGGGCTTCAGGTGCTGCAAGGTGACTGGGCGGTGCCCATGGTTTTCTGCGAGTTTCTGTTTCTCGTGTTTCGCTTTTACGCGGTGTTCTATCAGCCATCTTTTTAATCCTTCACATATTTAGCGTATTCTTCGAGAGGTACGCCCAACTTTTTCGCAATTGCGACCTGTGAATGCGATAGCTTGACCGACCTGCGCCCCTGTTTAGTACTGCGGGATGCGGAGTTACCAGCAGAAGCGACCTGACTTCCTCCACCCGATTTTTTCGTCTCTGGAAACTTCTGTGGAAGTTCCTGACGTAGACGTTTATCAATTTCAGTATAATACTCATCGCTGTTCGGGTCAAACCCTTCTTCTTCGGTGAGTTGACTATGAACTGCCATAGCAGCAGCAGTCATAACTTTATCCGTACCAAACCAAGTATTTTCTTCCTTCCAAGCGACGGCTCTAGGATCTGGTTGTGGACGTTGTTGAACAGGCTGCTGCTGCACTTGCTCTTGCGGTTGTACTTTTGCTTGTGATTCCGCACGAGCTTTTGCAGTGTTATATCTATTTTGTTCCACTGCAATATTTGACAGCAACTGTTGTGCATCTGCTAATTTATCTGAATCGCCTGCATCGTATGCCTCTTTTAACATACGCTTGGCTGCTTCAGTTTGCGTTTGTAAACGTGTACCGTATTCAGAAAGATAACCCGTATCCAGCGCTTTTACACGTTTGGCAAGCTCTTCGTTTTCTTTCTTTAGCTGCTGCGATAATCGGACAGCTTCCTCTTTGTCACGTTGTTCATGACGATACTTTTCCGTAAGTTTCTTTATACGGTTTTGTACGCCCTTACTATAAGACTCTAGCTCTTCTTCACTTGAAGCTTCAGTTTTTTCTGGCGCAGCAGTTTCGGCCTTAACTTTCTCTTCAGGTGCGTCTTCTTCAGGCGTTTCTACAGAAATCTCTTGTTCTTCTATTACCTTTTCTTCCTCTGACATGCCTACCTCCTATACCTGTTTTATGTCATCTGGCTCAAGGATCGTAGCAATAACTTCATCATCGTTAATAATACGAACTTCTCCACCATCAATTTTAAATCGTGAACCAGAGTATCGACCAATGCACACCCATTGACCTTCTTTGCACCATGGCTCTGGGCCTGGCCCAAACTTGTCTGGGTCTTTGTATGCTAATGGACCGAGCTTCATAACGTATGCCACTGTTGTAGCAACGCTTTCACGTTCACGGACTTCATCAGGAATGTATAAACCGCTCGATGTTTTAGCTTTGCCCTGGTAAGGCATGACTAAAACCCGCCAACCAGTTGGTTGCGGGAGACGGTCAAGTAAAGGTTTGTCTAAGAGGGACGGGTCTAACACCCGTTCGTTAGCGTCTACATATGCGCTTTCTAAAGACGTTTCAGATTTTTCTTCTGCTCGTTCTTTTTTAACTTTCTGCGCGACATGTTCAGGAAGATATAAAGTCTTCGACATCGTCTACGTTTTTCTCCAGCAGGGCCTTGATTTCGTCTTTAGCAAGAGAGAGACCCCGTATCTCCCCTACAGACATTTTATACTGCTCCCAGTTCTGTACTGAACCAGAAGAAAGAGCGGTTGATATATCATTCTGACGCTCTTCAATTTTCTTATACAGGTATTTTGCCAGTTCGACAACATCCATTATAGGTTGTCCTTATACTCTTCTTGTTGTTCAGATGTGATTGGGCCACCTTCTGCCCATGCATCACATGTGTTTTCCTTTGCACACATGAACTTCAATAGTTGACAATACCCGATGTTACCAGAGTCATCTTTAACACACTCCAACATTTCTTCTGTTTGGTTGTATGCGCTGCAAGTACCACAAACCTCATCTGATCTGAAAGAAACGCCCGTGTTTGGTTCACGATAGTTATATTCCTCTATCGCCATACCACGGTTTTCTGCGTTTAACTCTTCATCTTGTGTAGGAAGAGGACATGTGTTGCCCTCTTCGGTTTCTTCCATTTTATCTACAGCCATCCCGTCAGGAATGATGCTTATCATTATTCCTACCATGACTACACCATAAGCTCAAAATGCGGACCGTCAATAAAAGGCCGTCGCCCTTGTGACCTACGCAAATCGATGTATTCATTCATCGCGTCTTCCATGGTGCCGTCGTAATCACCGATGTTATCGATGTGCCAAGCCGCTCCCCAGCGGATTTTACAGCCAGCAAAACTTGCACCTTCTTTCATAGCATCAGCTAAATCATCATACAGATTTAACTCCCAAGATCCGCGCCCGTTGATGTAAGCCATTAGATCGACGGCTAACCCATCTAAATGTTTACTCTTCATGGTTTGGCTTGCGCCCTTCTCGTACAACTCTTTCTGTTGTTCGAGGGTTCTTAAACCTTGGATGACTCCGAAGTCTGTTTTCGTGGCTGTGATAGCGTGTTTTACAACTGCCACCATTCGTTCATCTACACCCTCTAGCCTGTCAAGGCTACGTCTACTTAATTTAAAACTCATTTCTTGCCTCCAAAAAACTTAGTTGCTGACCTTACCGCGAAGCTACTAGCTACGATTACACCTAACGTATAGCTGTACCACTGAGGCATTTCATCCAACGCAGCAAAACCATCTGTCACCGCTTGCTTGGCCCATTCAAACGGCAGAAATGAAAGTATTAATGGAATTGAAAAAAGCAGAACCAAGTACTCGTCTTTCCACGAGTTCTGTGTTCCTTGAGCCATAAGCTTTTCCCACTCCGCTTCACTCGTAGCGGCAGACTTCATAATGGTTGCTTTCGCTTCCGCCTCTACAAGTTTAAGATTTGCAGCCGCAGCCTGTGCGTCTGCTTTACCCTGAAGCCAACCTCCTGCAAGGTTTGCTATCGGACCAATTAACTGCCCAATCATTTGTTACCTCCCATATTGGTAAACCCAAAGTATGCCGCCGTTACGCCCGACACAGCAACAACATATACCGCGGCTATATCTGCAAGTAGATTAGACGCTTGCTCCAGTCCCATCCAAGAGGCAAGCACGATAGCAAACGGATATAAAACCATACCGCTCAAAGCAAACCACGTCATGCGTAACTGTGCGTCTCTCTTTGCATCGGCGTCTTCCATCATACGACGGCGATCCTCAAGCATAATCTCACGCTCATCTGGATCAATCTTACCGTTATCATTCAGATCGTATTTTGCTTTGGGCATCTGCATACTCCTGTACTATTCGTCTATTATACCCTAGTATAATTAATTTACCATTCTTATCATATACTGCAAATTTCTTGCCTCTTTCTACGGCTACTGGCTTGAAACCTCCAGACACGCCACCTTCATGCTGTTGTGTGTCACCATTATTTTTGCCTTTTCTGCTTCTAGCTGGCATTCTTCAAAATCCGAATATGTACCAATCTGATAGTACTTTAAATTATCTGTGTTTATAAAATGAAGGAACACAAGGACGTAAACCATTACAATGCGCCTTCGTTCTTTATGTATATAATATCTAAGGCAGCAGAAATACTAAGATTTGCAGCAGAGCCACTTGCCACTCCTCGAACCTCTATATCTGTCTTTTCAGGAAAAACTAAAGGTGTAGTGTATGTAATTTCAATGTGATTGTTTCTAACCGTAACTTTTTCGTGGACTCTAAAAACACCCCCGACTTCACGGGAAAGAAGTCTTATAGTTCCAAACTTCGCTGAAGTTTCTGTCAAACATGTAATGTCTTTCTGCATAAGATACGCCGTGTATCCAGCGGGAACTGTCCAAAGAGCCATGAGGGTCTGGTTTTCACCATCACCTATCTGTGCGTATGTCGTACTTGAATTTGTAATTGTTATCGTATCTGTTGGTGCTTGTGAGCCAGCAACAAATGCACGGTATACACGTAAGAAAAGACCATTAGTTTCTGCTACTCCTGTTCCACCCAAAGTAACAGTTTCGCTCAACTCGTTGTAGTTCGCATCCAATCCTTGAATAGTAACCTGAACAAACTCGTCATCAGCCCCACCTGCACTTGTGGCTGTCATCTTAACCGCAGAGGATGGATATGAATAAACCCCACCTGCATCCCAGATAGTCTCTTCAACATCATCAATATCTACATTAAAACCAAATTTATGTATGCGATAGTGACCTGGTATCTGTCCTCTAGATACCTGTAATTCAAACGGTTCTGATGTTCCCACTTGACTGATTGAACGAATAGTATGCATTACCAAGTGCCTCGTGCTTTACCGATAAAGTAAATGATTACTCCAAATAAAGCAAACCCAACCAAGATAATAGCAATACCAACAACCCAGTTTATTAGATTGTCTATCTTTTCTTGCCTACGATACACAGCTTCTTTTTGTTGTCTTCGCTGCTCTGCTTCAATCTGAACAATGCTTTCCCATGCAGATGGCCCGTAATATAGCGAGATGTACTCACGTAACTCCTCGCGCATTTCCTTGGCTTTTTGTTGTGCAGCCCAAATCTCCACCGCACTTGTGTCAAAACCAGGGCTAACTTTTTTCCAAAGAGGCGGATCTTTTGCTTTACCGCCAAGATAATCTAAATCAGATACAGCTTTACCAAAAGCTGATAGGTCTTTACCAAGTTCACTAATTTCTTTGCCAGCTGCTACGGCTCGTTTAATCCCACTGTAAGCCGTGGTTGCTAGGGCAATCGCTGTGGCTGGATCGATCATCTTGCATCACTATGCACTGGCCCTCTAAGTAGGTACTCCAGTGTGCTTTCTAAGGATTTAATGCGACTTTGCATCTTAACAATATGCATCATATGTTCTGCCATCCCATCTACATCTTCCCACACCAGATCTATATCATCCCAAATTTCATTGTCTGCGTCTTCCATGTCCTCATAGAATTCAGCAAGTATGTCGATAATCTCTTGTAAATCCTCTTGATTTTTCTGCACATCCCTAATTAGATTTGTCCTGTCAGTTGCATTGTTCTCAACAGTCAAAACATTTACCGTCTCTTCAAGATTCTGTATTGTACTAGCTTGCTGCGCTGTCCACCAAATGAAACCACCGATCTGGGCTATTACAACCCCGACTACAGCAATACTTACCTTTGGTAGCTTATCAGACATCTATCTAACCTCTTCGAGCAGCCGCTTCTCTTTGTACCTGTATACGTTCACGATTTACTTCGTTACGATTTTCGGCAATCTCTTCCTGACTTTCCATCCGGGCTGCGTCTGTGGCGGCTCGTTGCTGCATCTTCTGTAATTCTAACAACATGTTGCCTTGATCATCTTCTGTCTTACGCTGTAAGTCCTGCTGTTTGAGTGCTAGTTCCTGCATACGGATCTGAACCAACGGATCGTTCATCGGATCGTTTCCTGTCGGCATCAACTGAGGTAGGACTTCTGCTAGAACCTTCTCCATTTGCAAGGAGATCAATTGCTCCATCTGAGCAGGATCTTGCATGTTCTGTTGTACTTCCATGATTTGTTGCTGCGCGGCTTGCGGGTCTATTGCACCGCTTTGAGCCGCCAGCTGCGCTTGACTGATCACTGCCTCAATCTCGTTAGTAACCATCTGTCGTGCTTTTTGTGAAACATGTTCCATTATGTGAGCATAAAATGTACCCATAACCTGCGGTGATGTCATCACCAAGGGTGTTTTTATAAACGCCAAGTGCACACGAATATGCACATCATGATCCTGATCAGGGAATGTATTCAGTATTTCTCCCATAAGAGCACGGGCATTCTCAATGGCAGGATCGAGTGGCTGCGGCTGTGGCGGGGGTGGGAGGATTTCGTCGATGTTCTGGACTTCCAAAGCCTGATACATCCGACGATAAGCCGCGTGTAAGTTGTGCATCTGGGGGTTTGACTGCGCCAACTGTAACTGAGTTTGTGCCAACGTGACCCTTTGCGCCATTGAGAATATGTTTGGATCACTGACAGGGACGACATCAATACGCTCATCGAAGTCTTCCGACATGATCATTCGGTTACCACCCTCTACCTCATAAGGGTATTGTTGCGGTAAATTATCTCTAAAGATCCGAGCAAGTACTCTGAACTCCTGTTTCTGAGAGTAATGCAATCGCTTGTGAATAGCAGACATCACTTTCATACCACGCTCTAGGAGCGCCACAGTCGTCCCTACAGGAGCCTGACCATTTGCATCGGCTGTTTGCTGGTCAGCAAGCGAAACAAAGCGTCTACCGCCCTCTACAAGCGCCGCAAGCAACTGTGCGAGAGTTCCAGAGGGTTCTTTGTAAGGTAGAGGTATAATTGAACCCCTGATATCCCCACCTGGTGCATCTATGTCCCGCCACTCACCCGGCTGTAACGGCTCGTCATCATTGCGAACCCTTACGCCTCTGGCCTTAAATCCTGCTGGGAGATTGGCAAGAGTTCCTGCATCGATTAATTGTCGGAGAATACTCGTTGCCGCACGACCAAGGCCACCAATCATGTGGATCAAACCAAAGCCATAAAAACCTAAACCTGGCATAAACTTGTAATGCACAAAGTATTGTTGTTTCTTAGCTAGGGTTGCACCTTCTTCAAAATTACGGCGGATAGCTAAAATCTCTCCAGATCCCTCATCAATTGTTACGATGTACGGTAACGCTATTCCTGTCTGTTCTCCTGTTGGAGACATGTCCTCAAAACCCTCAAGGTCTAGATCAACATGCATCTCCAGTATTGTGTAGATGTCATCACTGTATGTTCGTGATACACCCTGTATCTCGTCTACCTTCTGACGAACCTCGTCGTCCTCATCATCGTGAGCACTAATGTCTACGTCACGATAAAAACCTGCAATTTGCATCTTTCGTATTTCATTCGCATCCATGCGAAGCACATGCGTAACACGAGACGCTGTCGCTAAATCAGAAGCTGAATACGGTACAACCAGATCCTGTGCAGGAACAAACTTAGATACTGCACGTTGCTTGGCCTCGTCGAAGTATACTTTCTTAAATGTAGATCCAGACAACGGTAAATAGAACAGCAACTGATCCATGTCTGGGTCAAACTCTTCCATGACCTCCATGATCTGATAGTTCATGAAATCTTTTACTCGTGACGCCTGCTCCTCACGGGCCTGGTCCTGCAAACCCACAACCTGTGTCTTGACTGGCCCACCCGATGGTAACAATTCTTTATACGCTTGCGCTTGGAACTGTGTAACGCTCTCTGCGATCAGCGGGTGCGTAACCCCACTAGCGCCCTCAAACGGTTGAGTACGCTCTTCATAATTGACACCAAGTTGATCCAAGCCTTTTGTGTACGTGTCTTCCCACTCAGACCTAGACTCCATATCTTCTTCGTAAGACGCTCGAAGGTCTGACGAAATTTCTCCAAGATACCCTTCATCTAACATCTCCGCTAAGTTTGCATTATGCGCTGGAGGCTGAAGTTGATCCGCACCACCCATTGCTTCTGTCAAAGCTTGCACAAGTGCTCCGCCCTGACCGTCTGGTATAACTTCTGCACCGCCCTCAAAGGTTTCTGGTTGAGGAACAGATACGTCAACAGACGCTTCGTTAGGTAACATGTCCTCTGGTGATATCCCAGAGTCTACAATCGGTGGCAACGCCATTAGTAATACTCCCGTTTACGACGGTACTCGTCAAATTCTTCGTTTTCACCTTGTAAAGAAATAAATCCTCCTTGACGAAAACGCATCAGTGCTAAAGTCATACTATCACAAAAGTCATCATGATCGCCATTAGGAAATGAAACTACTTCTTCTATAACTTCTTCTGCAAATTTCTTATCTGTTGGTGCCCATACTACACCAGCTTCGAACAATGGCGCAACCATGTGCATTCTGGTTACCTTATCCCGCCCTTTGCCAGGTGCAAAGCCCAATGCTGGAATACCGCGTAGCCGCAACTCGTCAATGAGTGGTGTACCCGTCGCTTTCGCTTCGACCAACACCATGTCTGGCTCCCAGTATTCGTATTCTTCATAGGCTTTCTCCTTTAGTTCAGGGAAATTCCAACGCCCACGTTGGGCATCAAGCAAAACAATGTTATCCATTTCACCCTCTTCGGGTTCGAAAATACCCCAAGTGGTGATGGCAGAATAGTCTGCTGTTTCTTTCTTAGAAAACGCTGTATCGTATGATTGAAGAATATATTTCAAAGAAGGGATGTCTTCTTTCTCCCATGGTTGCCACCAATCCCGCTTAATAATCGCAGATTCAGAAGCTGTCGGGGTTTGTTGCCACTGTGCATTCCATTTTCCTACAGGAAGTGACGCTTTGATCGACAACAATGCGTCTTTTTCCCAGAATTCAGGCCACAATGGTTTGTCCGACGGTAGAATTGCAGGAAATTCTACCACTTCCCACTGATCTGCCATCACATCACTGCCCTGTGCCGCGATCAAACGGCCTGTCAAGTCCTTTTTACCCCACCGAGTCATAACAATTATGATCGCACCGCCAGGTTGAAGACGCTGACGGGGACCAGAGGTGTACCATTCGTACGCATGGTCAAACGCAGTCTCACTCAGAGCGTCTTGTTCCGAGTGAGGGTCGTCAATTACGAACAAATCCGCACCACGACCCGTAACCGCAGCGCCAACACCAGCCGCGAAGTACTCGCCACCCTTGTCCGTCTGCCATTTTCCTGCGCCTTTGTTGTCTTCTTTCAGATTGGTATCAGGAAAGATGTCTTTATATTGTGGATCGTCTATAAGATCCCTCACCTTCCGTCCAAATCGCACCGCCAGTTCCGTGTTGTGCGTCGCCTGAATGATTTTGAGCTTCGGATTACGTCCCAAAAACCATGCTGGCATTAAATATGACGCAAATTCTGACTTCGAATGACGCGGTGGCATGTTGATTATCAACCGTTTTAGCTCACCTCGCGCTACACGTTCGAGTTTTTCCGCGATAATTCGGTGATGTCGCCCCTCAATGAAGTTTTCATACACATGATGGGCAAACGGCATGAACTTTTCCGACGCTTGTTCACGTAAATCGAGCCGTTTCTTAGCCTCAGTGAGAGCTAAAATCTCTTTTAACGCTTCTTCTGGTAACGATTGTAAGTTCATGCTTTACGTCGTAATTGGTTCCGCTTGTGTTGTGGTAGTAACTGTCTTGCGTCTCTGACCTGGACCTTTGTAGCCCTCTGGGATTCTCAAACGTGTGTACGGTTGTAGGCTTCTACCCGCTCTCATGCGGATATTTTCCACACTCTTCTGACAAATCGGACCATCTGGGCCATCCACCATCTGATATCCATCAGGACATTTGGTTTCTGTGTTGCCGTCTTCATCCTCAGAAGTAACTGGTGGTACGAAGTTTGGAGCATCTATCGGTAAGTCTACTGTTACGCCGCCGTCATCGTCTGGTTCACCGACCAAGGCAGGTTCTTCTGGCGGTAGTGGAGGCAACGGTGGCTCAACTTCAGTAAGTGGAGCAACGGATGAGTCTGTATCTGTTGACACTGGAACTGTAGTTGCTGTCTTAACAGGGGGTATGGAGCTATCTACATCCACCACTGTCTGATCTGTGATTTGTTCCGCATCTGGAATAGCCTCTGCATCAATAATGATACCCTCGTCATCTACAACGTCGTCGGCTGGCCCAACTTCACCCTGTAGGATCTCTCCCTCCAGTCCGCCAACATCTGTTCTTGGATCATCCGTTACTGCTGGTGTTCCACGATCTATGGTTATTGAGCCATCTTCAGCCGCTGGTGCCGAAGCAAGTTGTAGATTATTTGCTCGTGTCGGAAGAGTGTCCTGACCCGGAAGAACTGGAGCAGTGTCTCTGGTTACCGCTTGGTTCAACTGACTAATAACACCCATATCAATCTCTGGTAACGCTGTAGCTATACCGCTAACATCTGGGGCTGTCTCCACAGTAGGCGCTGTAAACGGTGTTGATACCTCATCAAACACCTGAATAGCATCTGCCAAATTCTCACCTTCATTCACAACGGTCATTCGACCTGTCACGTTATTACGAAGCAACGTCTCACCACTTGGTAACGGCTCTACGCTGATATTGCTTCCACCACCGATGCCAGTTGGTTCGTCTGTTAAATCAGATGTACGTGGATTTCCTGTGATAGCAGGACTAGAGTCCGCAATGTTGTTTAGCTCCGCCATGCTTAGTCCCGTTGCCGTCTGAAGGTTTGTCATGACTTCAGGAGCAACCGTACCTGTTTCCGCAATCTGATTGTCAATAATCTCAGCCGCCGCCATCACATCCATAGATGTGGTTGGTTTTGGACCTTGAAGAAGTGCAACAGGAGCATCTGTCGTGAGTTCTCGGTTGTAAGATGTAGGCACATTAGATGTTGCTAACTCTCCAAAGGTAGGACTTGCCATGACGTTCAGTCCGCCCACCATACTCGTCTGTACTTCAGGCGCTGTTTGTACAGGCTGCGCTACCGCTGTTGTAGCCGCCGGAGCAAATGAACCAATTCCTGCTGCTTGATTCTGTGCCGCTTGGTTAGCGTTTGCTATAGCTGATAATTCTGGATCACCTCGACCCGACAAGGTAGATACAGCAGCAGACACCGGACCTTGACCCCCAGCCGACATCAATTCGGTAGCTACCGCACCCGCTAGGTTTTCTGTAATATCTAATCTGTTGTCGCCTGTAAGGTTAAGAACATCACTCAAAGAACTACGAGCCGTTATACTTTCAAGACCACCTTGTGCTCCTTCGGTAGCTGATCTTAGTGCTACGTCCTTGGCAACGCCTGTAAACCCTTTTCCAATTTTAGGAATAAGGGCATCACCCGTTGAAATAGCTGCAATGCTTCCAGTGCCATCGAAGAAAGCCATGTCGGAGATTGCTTTTTTAGCCGCATCTACGTCACCGCCTTTAGCCTGTAACGCTTGTTGAAAAACTTCGTTTTCTTGTAATTTACCCTCGTTATACAGTTGATCTACAAGTTGATCCGTTTCATTCCGAAGACCTGTAAACCCTTCCCCAACGTTCAACGCAGCACTTGCGGCTCTACTATAGGGATTTAAAGACAACAGCGTATCGACAAGACCGCCGCCGCCGCCTTCTTCCGCTGCAACGTTTAAAGCGCCCTGAACTTCACTACCCTTTGGTCCCGACACTTGAACAAGATCCAATTCTCTAGGGTCAGCACCAGGACTCGTAAAGACTGCCTGTGATCTGTCTTCTTCAGGATAGAAATAATTTTCTACCGCAGACGCACCCCGGTTAAACAAATCACCAAGTCCACCTAAAATATCTCCCGTAGGACTGCTGGTATCAGCAGGTTGATTAAGTATGTTTTGTTTTACAGCTTCTTTTCCTTCAGGAGTTCTCATCAAGATTTCTTGAGCAAGTAACATTGTTGGACTTGTAATACTTGGCCCACGCGAACTTGTGGTTACGTCTGCGTACTCCCCCAAACCCGTGACCATATCACCTACGTTACTGAGAACACCTATAGGTACGTTCTTTGCCGTGTCTATAGCTCCTTGAGTAATCGGATCTTGGAAAGTTAAAGCCTTGTAAATTGAATCTAATAAAGACTCTTCTTCGGGTTCAGGCTGATCGAAACTCGCTTCTTGAGCCGCCATTGCCGCTTCATTGTCCGTGATGTCTGGCCCAGCACCACCAAACGGACTCAAGTCATACTGTGAAAAGTCCACTGGCTCCGACGGTAAACCCAAATCATCGTCCGTTAACCCAGGATCTTCGCTCGGAAATAAAGTCTCAAGTATGTTACTTAACGGACCTGCACTTGCGGTCTGAACGCCACCCGGAAGCTCTGTCCGTTCCTCTTTGTCCTTCTCATACTGATTAGCTTTTAACCGTTCGCCACTAGTCAAGAGACTCGGATCTTTGTCCTTCAATGACAGCAACATCTCCATCTCTGGATCTGTGCCTACCTCATAGGTAAACGTGCCAGGAGACTCTGTCCCTTCAGGTGCACCTCGACCCAACTCTCCCATGCTTACGCCCGTGTAATCAAAAGCTGGGCCAGTTTCTGCCGCTGGTTTTATGCTTGAGAAAATGTTAGACTTGTCAACAGGTGCAAGGTCCGTGGTGTATTCTTTTCCCTCAAAGGTAAACGTACCACCGTCCCCCTGCTTTGCCCGTTCTTCAGCAAACACCTCACTAAACGTCTTAGTAGTTGCTGGCTCCGAATCACCATATTGCATCGTAGGTGTGTAATCTACCTGACCAACCTGCTCCGCATAAGAACCAGATTCAGGAAAGAATCCAGTCGGTATCCCGAAATCATTCGCAGGAATGTCTGTCGCTGAAGCTGGGGAAGATGCAAACGCACTACCCTCGTCCAAGGAGATCCGAGCAATCGTCTCTTTCATATCCTTCTGAGCCGTATTACCAAAGATAACGTCCTGACCAAGACCGTTGTCCTTACCAGCGCCCGTATAAGTACGAGTCAGGAACTCCGATCCACCAGACGTCGTCGTCTCTACCCACTCAAATCCGTCGCCAGCATACTGACCCGTCTTCGATACCTGACCAATTGTATTGCCCTTAGTTAAACTAGACTTTTTGTCATCACTACTACTTGTCGTCGTTGTCGTAGGCTTTGAAGAGCTACTTGTCGTCGTTGTCGTAGTGGTCGTTGTGCCTGCTCTCGCATCATCACGTTCCGCCACCAAATCATTCAACTCAGGTGTCCACGCGCCGCCGCTGTCCTTCAATGCCTTGTTGATGTCATCCTGAACTTCTTGCTCTGTACGAGTTGAGGAGCTAGAACTAGAACGAGAAGAACCGCTGTCCGAGGAGCTTGAACCACCGCCGCCTCCACCGCTCGGCTCACCAAAAACCCTACGATCAAATAATGGATCAAAAAACAACGAGTAACGCATCAGCTAACTCCTAAACTATAATTTGCACCAACCAGACCATACCCTCGTTTGTCCAGTATGCGAGTAAACTTATCCATGTTTATACCAGAATCCTGACTCAGGTAAACCATCTTAGCTCCTTCGTCCTTTGCCCAAGCCTCAAACATAGCCAATAATTCCAACCCAACACCCAGTTTTCTGTACTCTTCTCTCACATACCATAGCACATCTCGCGCAAATTTGTCAGAACTAAAGTAAAATTCGCTCATGTTGCCAGCAAAAACACCCACAGTCTCACCATCATCTACCGCAATAAGCAAGACATGACCGTCCTCAACAGCATACTTTTCCGCTATTTCCAGCAGTTTCTGGTCGTCAAACTCAACTTTTCCACTAAAGGCGCTCTCTCCAAACGCCAACATACCCATCTCCACAAAATCTTCTGCAATCTTTTGTGGTAAATGATCCATCACCATATACTCAATCATGTCTTCTTGTATAAACTCTCAATACCACCGGGCGTCATCGCCTGCTGCATCATCTTACGCATAGGATCACTGCCCCCACTCAACGGACTCATCCGACTACTCTTCCCAAAACGCTTGAAATCGGGCCTGGCCCTAGCCTGCGGAACCTTCGGAGACGCCATCAAAGCTGCAAGCATACGATCCAATTCCTTGTCTCCAGCCGCATCCGACTTCTGAGGAATCAAACCACTGTCCTTCTTCGTCCCCAATAACGCCGCCGCATACTCCTGCGAAGCAGAACTAGGAGATCCTTTGTCCACGTTTCCAGCGCCACCATTATACGCCATCAATGCCTTGGTAATATCACCATCGTAATACTTAACCAAAGCTCCCAAATACTCCGCACCAAAACGTAAGTTATCAAATGGGTCAGCACGATCCTGTAATGGCGTAACACCAAACCCAGGGTTACGAGCAGTGTCTGCCATGACCTGTGCCAACCCAAGCTCTCCCGCAGATCCCTTCGCCATCGGATCAAATCCACTCTCACGCTCGATTAACCGAACATATAACTCTGGATCTACCCCGTATCTCTGCGCCATCTGCGCTGCGACTTGCCTAAAGCGATTTGGATCTTGCATCTTGAACCTCTTTTTTGTCACCTTACAACAATCTCAAATGAAAATATACCCGCGATTTTTAGAGGGGCTAGGGAACCTAGTTGTTGCTTGGTTGTTGCCCAATGGAGATACCCCCGAATGAATTTACGAATCTAACATATACAGCGTATATGTGCGCGATACATGTGCAAAATATGGGGGTGCCCCTTGCTGCGGTGCGGCAATCCTGCTGCAATGCGGCGGAGTAACCCCTAAAGTGACGTAGGGTCACTTTGTAGATTACTTGTTGTTTGGTACTTGAATAATTGTGATTAGTGCTTAACTTGTTACTTGTAACAAGTTCGTTACTGTTAGCATTACGAAAGGAAAGTATGATGCAACCTAAAGAGAAACTATTCTTAGAGATTATCAAACTTGAAGAAAAGATTGACGGTCACAAAGCCGAGATTGAAAAGCTAAAAGCTAGAGCGGTAAAACTCGGATGGGCTAAAATGGGTGACGACTACGAAACTAAAAGAGCACCATCTAAAAAATGGTGGGAGGCTAATCAACCAGAATTGTTTCAAGAAATGATCAAGCACTATGTCACCACCATAAACAAAGGGCGTTTCAATGATGGCGGTTTTAAAGAGAGACTAGCTAAAACAATCACCGCAGAAAATGCTTAATCAATCGGGGTGCTACGGCACCCCATCATTACGAAAGGAAAGAAAATGGAAAAATATATTGATCTACCAAGAGAGAACGACGTTCCTGGGGACGTAGTTTACAATAACTATAAAGGCGCGGGTGTCGCGCTACTGTACTTCGATGGTACAGACTACACGGACCTGAAGTATGTCCCGCTGCGGGAAGACACTTCAATTCTCGTGACCTCTCCAATTCAGAAAATGGTCAAGCAAGCATATAAAAAGAAAGACCTAGGACACAAAGTCTTACTCGGTACATGTAGTTGCTTTCAATTCTGTTTACCTACCGAGCTGGAATTTGACAAAGAACCGACCGCAAAGAAAATAGAATATCAAATAGATATGATATGCGGTCACAATGGTTTTGGATTATTCCAATAAAATAACTTGTAGCCCGACCACAATCGGGCTACACTCACCTTATTCAACATTACGAAAGGAAAATATAATGTTAGATATCAATCTAGATAGTTTTACTGGCACCGAGGCATACCATCGCTGGACGCCGCTAAGTAGATCTGTACTTACAGACGGGACAAAGTACGTCGCGGACAAACTCCAAGCTTATTGGTTATTCGACGCTCTAGCGTCTCACATTGACTTTGGGGAATTGCCCGACCTCGATATGTATTTCAGTACATTTAAGGTCAAGGATAAGACGGGAACACTCTCAATCGAAGACGGTAATGGCGGCGTGGTCGCGACACAAACCTTCGAATACACCGACTTTCCTTTACCACAAATAAAGATCTGGTCCCAGACTAACGGGTCATTCTTTGTTCACATGCTACCGTCGGAGTACTAAATGTATCACGGTATCGAAACACTAATCAAATGGGTTCGAGGTAATTATACCTCGACCCTAGAGGACATACTAGGCGGGGTGGCATTGTTTGCCACCTTCGCAGCTATCCTGTTTATCGGGTACGGCTTATCATAAAATACCCAGGCGCGAGGGTTATCGCGCAACTTTCCTTTCACCCCTGGGGCCTGGCCCTGGGGGTTTTTGTATAAAAGAAAGAACCAAGCCGCAGACCCGCAGACCCTCGGACCAGTCAAGCCGCAGACCTAAACAAAAAACTTTTTACTTGTTGTTTGTTTGTGGTGTGGTATACTTAGACTGTTAACTATTACGAAAGGATACACGTTGAAACACGCTGTTATATACAAGGGACCTAGTCTATTGGATAACGAGCAAATTGTAGTGATTGCTACTTACTCGGATAGAAACACCAAAACGGGCAAGGTCGTTCAAACTTACATATTGCGGGAAGACTTGAACCCGCTTGAAGCGTCAAAGACAGGCGCAGACTTTTCTATTTGTGGCAATTGCATAATGCGCGGAACACCGACCGATGACCCAAAGCGCAAGATTGCAAAAGGTCGTCGCTGTTATGTTAACTTAGGTCAAGGTGTCTTGATTGTTTACAAAGCATACAAGCGCGGGGTTTATCAGACTGGCGACGCGGTCGAAATGGGGCGCGGTCGATTCGTTAGAGTCGGGACGTATGGCGACCCCGCTGCGGTGCCGCGTTATGTTTGGGACAATTTACTTAGCCAAGCTAAAACTTGGACAGCGTACACGCACCAAGAATCCTGGTCGCCGGAAATTTGTATGCAATCCGCGGACACTTACGAGCAAGCCCAGGAACACTGGGCCGCGGGGCGTCGCACTTTTAGAGTGATCCAGGATTTAGCAGAATTGGACAAACAAAACGAAACACTTTGTCCAGCTTCCAAAGAAGCGGGGCGACGGGTTCAATGCACAGCTTGCAAATTATGTCGCGGATCGAGCAAAGCAAAATCAATCGCGATAGTAGAACACTAAACAATGGGGCCAGGTATCCTGGCCCTTTTCTTTTTCCGGGCAGTCCCGTATACTATACCAGAATCAAGACGCAGGGCGCAGGGACGCAGGCAAACGAGACTCCAAACGAGGGCGCAGGGCGCAGAACAAAGCCGCAGGATTCTTGAACCTCGAACCTTGAGCCGCAGAAACACCGCCCTTGATCAAATCAGCACCCTGATCACCATCAAATAAAATTATATCGCGTGTAGAGGCACACTTTACCAAGAAGAAATTCGACCCACCTCGTGCCCAATAAGCCATATTCCATGCGACTTGATGAGGCGAGACTTTTACCGCGTTTCCTTTAGTTACTTTCAGTTCACACCAAAACGGCAACCCATCCCAAACCAAATGAACATCAGGAACACCGCCCCCATGTTTGTTTTCAATCCTCGTGGCGAAGCACTTCTTCGGCAAGTTCTGCCTGATCGTGCTCCAAAAGTTTGCTTCCTGACCTCGGCTCATTTGTTATATCCTTGTAGTCTCCTTCGATCTGAAATGCTTGAGGATATTGTTTCTGTAATGCCGCCAATCTTGCGGTGATTTCATCCCTAGATAACTGATCGATTGTGTTGATTGTTTCTCGCCTATCGATGGTCAACCCACCCAAAGCCGACCTGATTTTTTCTGCGTTGATCGCCGCAGAGAATTGACCTGCCTCTTCCGCACCCAAAGATAGATTGTGCAACCGTTCCATTTGTCCAATGGTGGTCACCCCATACCTACGTTCACGTTCGTCTCTCAATTCTTGGATGTACTCCACAACATGGGGATAGTCCCGACCGTTCAACAACACCGATGCCTGTTTCTTTGCCACATCTTCAGAGTACCCTGCCTTCCGAGCACACTCCGCATTAGAATAGATACCCTCCACAATATGTGTAGCAAAAGTCATCTGTCTGTTGGTTAGTTGCCGCCCATGTTCTTCTTCAATTTTCTTTTTGATCGAAGCCATGTTTACCTCATTATTATGTTTACACCTGTTTACGCTGTTTACACTATTTTTGGCAAGCTTGGACAATTTTTCAAATCAAATATAGAAAACTGGTGTAAACAATCGGGTCATTTTGTAAACAGGTGTAAACGGAGTGGGCTATATAAATAAGGGGTTGTTTACGCTGTTTACGCTGTTTACAAAAAAAACCACTTCAAAAAAAAAAAAAATAAAAATTCTGGAGAATGTGCGTAAACGGCGTAAACGGAAATATTTCTTGACACCTTTTTTGGTTCAGGTATTCTACAACCATTCAACATTTGTAATACATACAGAAAGGAAAGATTATGAATTTGGAAATGAAAGCTATCAAGTTCTCAGAATGGGCAAGTGAAGAGACATATTGCTATCAGGCAAATGTCTATCTGGATGGTAAGCCTCTTGCCATGGTGAGTAACGATGGTCATGGTGGATGTGACCGTGAATACTCACACAATAAATTCAAGGGCGACTATCGTGCGACCATGAAAAAGGTTAATGATTATTTTAAATCATTACCGAATACTGACGTTGGCAAATATAAAAATGTTCCAGAAGGTTTTGAACAAACCTTTGAGCGTTGGTGCCATGATCAGGTGTGCACGTATCTATACCGCAGGGATATGAAGAAAGCTTTAAAGAAGAACAAGGTTGTTAAGCGTAAGAATGATGAAGGTAAGATGTCTCTTTATGACTATGGGATTAATGTTCTTTCTGACGCTATCAAACATCGTTGGCCTGAAGCGATAATCTTGAATGACTTGCCTGAAGACGAGGCACTCACAATTTGGAGGGAGATTTTATAATGCCAAATCATTGTTATCAAAGTGTCTACCTTAGAGGAGACCCAAAAGAAATTGACCGTCTGTACGAGGCGGTCAAGGAAGAAAAGTTTTTGAACGCCGTGATCCCAGAACCGAGTAACATGTTCCATGGTGCGTTGGGCGATGAGGAGCGCAAGATGTGCGAGGCGCAAGGTCGTCCGAACTGGTACGATTGGCGCAATGAAAACTGGATGACGAAGTGGGACATTTGTCAGGCGGAGATCATTGAAGAACCGCAGGACTGTGATCATTATCCTGTGCCTACGAAGTACTTTTCGTTCCGATGTTGGACGGCATGGGCACCACCCATTCCAGTTTGGGAGAAGCTTCATGAGATGGGCTTTGATATTTCGACTGATTACCAAGACGAAGGTGGGATGTTCGAAGGTGAGTTTGTTGATGGTCAGGACAGATGTTGGCGACCAGTTGAGGAGGATCGATATGCGTGAGACGAACACAATTCATATCATCAATGATGAGGCGTGGACTTTAAGCGAGAGCCAAAAGAACGTGCTTCAGGTTGCGGTAGATCACATGATTGAGCACCTTGAGGATTTGGCTCATGAGTATCCGACCGCAGAACAGTACAAGCGGAGGCTTTGGGACGCTAGGGTTTTGAAGACTATGGTGCAACCATGGTAGCCTATTATAATGAGATAGACCCATACGCCGCAGAGTGGCTCAGATCGTTAATTCGGTCTGGGCATATTGCAGATGGAATAGTGGACGAAAGGAGCATATCAGATGTCCGACCAGATGAACTTCAAGAATTTACTCAATGTCACTTCTTCGCAGGGATCGGCGTCTGGAGTTACGCCCTCCGAGCCGCAGGGTGGGAGGACGACCGACCAGTCTGGACAGGATCATGTCCGTGTCAGCCTTTCAGCGGCGCAGGCAATAGAAAAGGGGTTGCTGACAAGCGGCACCTCTGGCCTCACTGGTTCCACCTCATCGAACAGTGCCGACCTTCAACGGTCTTTGGAGAACAGGTTGCGAGTAAAGACGGCCTCGGTTGGATCGACCTTGTACAAGCTGACATGGAAGGAGCGGACTACGCCATCGGGTCTTTCGATCTCTGCTCTGCGGGCTTCGGTGCGCCGCACATCAGGCAAAGACTTTGGTTCGTGGCCGACACCGACGACACGCGACGGCAAGGGTGGCTATCAGGGCGGTCGGATACGGAACGGCAAGATCAGCACGGACACGTTGGACGTGACAGCGCAACTGACAGGGTGGCCGACACCGAGAGCCAACAAGGTTCATCCGACGATAACGGAGGAGAACCGAGACAAGTTAGCCAGTCGGAACAAGTCCAATCTGGAGGAGGTCGTAGCGGTATTGGCAGGGTGGACGACACCATCGGCGACGGACGGAACGCGAGGGGGATCGGGGATCACGGACGGAATGTCGGGGAGCAGTCTGACCCAGTTATCGAAGATGGCAGGGTGGGCAACGCCCAACACGATGGACAGTCTACCATTACGGAGCCGAGAGGCGATGATCAGGATGCATCAGACGACGCGAAAGAACAGATCGTTTCCGTGCAATCTGAGGGAGCAAGTGTCACCCGAGATGATCGAAGCGGTGATGGAGGCGAAGGGGGAGGTGTTGCCGAAACCCACGCCCATGAGACTAACGGTTTCTGGTCAGATGCTGACTGGCTCCTCTGCCGAGATGGAAAGTGGAGGCCAGTTAGACCCGAGTCATTCCCGTTGGTTGATGGGGCTACCGCCAGAGTGGGACGACTCCGCGCCTACGGCAACGCCATCACAGCGCAAGTCGCGCAAGGGTTAATCGAAAGTTACATGGAGGTGAGAGATGCAAACTAGATTACCATTAAATCAAGACGAGTTAGAGAACCTTGTCTTACAGCACATTCGCATGTGGGTTGAGCACACGAATGGTCATGAGTGTCCCGATTTATTTCGGGACTACATGGATGACTTTACCAATTCGTTTCGTCGCAAGTGGTTCGACTACGAGAAAAAATATCATCCCAGAAAAAAGAAGGAGGTGGCGTGATGGAGATACAGTTAGAACTCGAACTCGATCACGAGGACAGCCTAGATCATTGGGCGGCGTTACTAGCAGATCAAGAGGTTGGTTCGAGAACTTATGACTCGGACTGGCAGATGCACTACGAAAGCTTTTGGCACAGTTTAGATGCCGAATACAACTACGATATTCTCAGACCGTAGGAGGTGAGAGATGGGAAGAGTGAAAGCTTGGATCATGGATCGTGAAGAGAGAGCCGCTGATCGCGGTTCGGCGGATCGATATTATGGGAGGTATCCTGAACCGCATATCTGGTTGGATACTGTTGGTAGGAATGTTGTGTCTGAAGAGGACATGACTGAGAGTGAGATCGAAGCGTACATGGAAGGGTGGCGCAACGAGGAAGACAGGAAGGATTGGGGTTATGAGTAAAGAAGAAGACTTAGCCTTACTGTGTGATATAGTGGGGTCATTAGCAATCGATCAGTTCGAAGATCAAGAGGAGTATCGGGCTGTGATAAATGAAATATTTTACGAATGGAGAATAAGAAATGTTCAAAGAACTATGGCAGAGAATTAAAACCAAACAGAGGACAGGCGCAAAGCTTACGCGCAAGGAGCAAATCCTGGCGGAACTAGATCGAGATATCGGAACCGCAAAGCAACTGGCTGACAGGTCTGGTATAAAACTGACGATTGTCCGCACGACATTGTCTCAGCTGCGGAAAGCAGGAAAGATCAAAGACACAGGGACAGACGCAGGAAATGAAAGCGTTTGGGAAGTTGTTAAATGAACTTGATCATGCAGATAGGATGGGAAACCGCAGACACTGAGGTTCCTTTATTCGAAACCAAAATCCAATGGGAAGAGTTCTATGCATTGAGGCCACCTAATAAAGTGGTGGCCTTGATGGAAATCCGTGAATTGATTGAGCGTGAATTGAAGGACGCATACTTTGAGTGCAAGGAGGACATGTCGGAAGACCAGTTCGAAGGTATGATGAGGGCAGTTGATCCGAAAGCTTTGAAGGTAATGAAAGCCGCTGACGATCTATTGGTTCAGGCAATCAGGAAGGACAAAGGTTCATGATTGAATACTTCACGGCATTGGTGATTGCGTACAGTGTACAAGATCGAGAGTTCGAAACGGCTGTGTGGTTTCAGAGTGAGAAGCATTGTTCGTCAGCCATGAACAGCGGGAGCGCAGATGGAATATACAATCATCTGTACGACCTATACGGCAACGACATCATGATGGTTTGTCACAAATCAACCACCGTTTCGAAGTTAATCAAACCGAAGTTAAGACCCAGAAAGGAGGAAGCTGATGGGCGATGAGCAGTTAAGTACGTTCCAAGCTGCACAACTCAAATGGTTAAAACAACAGGTCGATAATTTACAGGATGAAAAGGGAACTAAGAATGCCCGACCTGGAATTGAGCGTGAGTTGTGGGCGGCAAGGGAAGAGTTAAACGATTACGTTAATCAATTAAAGAGTATTGGAATACACATACATGGAGGAAGATAATGAAAGCTAGGGTAAAAGGTAAGGTTTACAAAAGCGAAGCGCACAGAATTCGATATGAAGATCTGTATCGCAAAGCTTGGGAAACGCAGAACCAATTGGATCGACAGGTCAATCCAAAGGTGCAGTTTAATTTAGCACCGCTACGAAAGAAACCAGCAACACCACCTAAAGAACGTCCCCTATCGATGGAAGCAAAGACTGTTAATAATTTATTAAACCATGGTATGCTTGCACATCAGATCGCGGACGCACTACATATGGAAGAGCACAACGTGTTTGTTCTGATTAAGAAATACGCATTACCGAGGGAGGAATCATGAAGGTATTAGGAATCGCGGAAGTCGAATTGATCAGCACGTTGATCAAGAAAACGCAGAAAGAACTGGACGATATAGAATGGGCAGACCCACAAGATCCCAGGATCGAGGGTCTAATAAATGAAATCAACTACTACAAACAAAAGGAAGAAGAAGGAATACTCTATGAACCAAATTTTTGATCTCAATACTACACGCCGACAGCAGATAATTGTTGAGTACTTGACGCCTACTGGTAGTGGGTTTGCAGTTACTCCACAAGGGGAGCAAGTCTTCCTAAATGCGAGGCTTGTGAGCGCCATGAACGTCCAACCTGGTGACATTTACAATGCGTTTTTGTTGCCGAATTATCCCGACAAGCGTGAGCAGATACCATGGAGAGCGATGCGAGTTGAACCTGCGGAGGTTGACTTGGACCTGGCCCATGTAAAGGACGACGCTAATCTAAAAAAGATTATCAATTACTTGCAGGGGTTTGACGAGAACGCACATTTCACCGCTGCGGAACTGGCTGACGCTTTGGATATGCCGTTCGGAGTGGTCGAAGATCTGTGCAAAGGAAACCAAGACATCTTTTTTGAACAGGATAGCTACTGCTTGCATTTAGGGTACAACTAATGTAGTAGTAATCTACAACCAAGGAGCAACCAATGGCTAAAAAGAAAGAAGAACAACGACGTTTCTGTAACGTGGCGTTGTTGCCTGAAGATCATGAGAGATTGAAGGAACTTGCGGACGACGAGCAACGGACGATGACCCGACAATTATCTGTGATTATAAGAAAAGAGTATGCAAAGGTGATGGAACCTGTTAAAGTGTAGGAACATACACTGCTCAAGGCTCACGCCTGTGGCCTCGCACACTAGCCCCGTTTCGACGGGGCTTTTTCTTTTCCTTTACGCAAGCGTTCTGGTTCTTTGGAATACCCACGGATCTGGGTGACACTGTTTCGCTTCATGTCTTTTAGGAATGCGGCGGCTACGTCGGGTGTCAATCCAGAGATGCGAACCAGTTCTTCTGTTCCAGTTTTCAGGTTTCGTAGTCCACGTTTGTAGTCTACAACTGTTTCGATTAGTTCTTCGTGGGCTTTAGACTTAGCCATTCTCTTGCCTCTTCTCCTAATACTTTTGCACCGATGTCAATCTTACCGCGAAGGGTCTTCACAATCCGTTCGTCGATTGTGCCCTCGGATATGAGATCGATGTATGTCACGTTGTTCTTTTGACCAATGCGGTGTGCTCGATCTTCGGACTGCATTCTTGTTTCCAAGTTGAAATCATTTGCATAGTATACCACGAGGTTTGCTTCCGTCAAAGTCAGGCCGTATCCAGCGGTCGATGGGTTACCGACAAAGAACCGTAGGTTCTTGTCACGTTGAAACCTGGTAACGATGTCATTCCGCTCGTCGTCTGATGTATCTCCGTAGTATGCAGCGGCACATCCCTCTCCAAATTTTTTGTTTAGCATCTCTGTTATCTTGATGATGTCGTACCGAAAACGTGACCAGATGATTGCCTTGCCGTCGTACTCTTCAATGATTTCTTGCAACGCATCCATCCGACGTGAGGGAAAGTACTTCATCTCTCCGTCGTCAGTCTTCAGATGTCCTGATAGAACCTGTTGAATGCGTAGCATCTGGGTGATGACAGCAGGAGCAGAAACTATCTCTCCATCTTCGAACAGCAACATGGCCTGTTGTTGTAGATCGCTGTACATTTTATATTGTTCGTCAGTCAGCGTAACGTACCGAGCCGTGTAGATTTTGTCTGGTAGATCCAGACAATCCTTCTTGAGTACACGGAAGCTGAACGCATCGATCTTCTCGGTAAGTTCGTCCAGATTTTTGTAACCTAAGATCTGTTGAAAAGCGTGGTTACCCATGGTTCGCTTTTGAAGGACAGCATACCGAGCCTGAAACGAGTAGAAAGATTCGTGACCCATGAGACCAGGGCGAAGGAACTCGGTCTGTGCATAGATGTCAAGCGGACTTTTTGTAATTGGAGAGCCTGTCAATAGTCTTCTGTACTTGAACTGCTTTGCAATCTTGAGTAATGACTTGGTGCGTTTGGCCTTGTGGTTTTTGATGGTAGTTGATTCGTCGATTGCAATCATACCATAAGGCCCAAGCGCACGAGCCATCCACTCTCCAGCAACCTGGCCCTTGCGTGTTGAATACGACTCAACATTCATGACAAAGATTGTCAGCCCCGCAAATGGTTCTTTGATTGACCGCATCTCTGCCTGTTGTTTCTTGTTGGGAGTGGAGACCCATCGAATCACTCGATGTGGTACGTCATCTGACATATGTTCTGGTATTTCTTTGGTCACCCAGTTTCTATACACACCCTTTGGTGCGAGGATCAGGGCAAAGTTTATCTGCCCTGCGAGGAACAACATCCCCATATTATCGAGCAGGACTTTCGATTTACCTGTACCCATCTCCATGAAGTAACCGAACTCGGTTTTGTTCCATCCTTTTTCCAGTGCATCTTCCTGGTGTTTGAATGGGGGCAACTTAAATTTGTACTTGACAGTCATCACATACCTCCAGTAGAGTCCACAATACGGATGGCGAAATGGTTTGTCAACCGAACCCTGAAGAGGAAACACTTATGGATATATTTGAAGACTTAATCGATGAGGGTGACAAGTTTGCCAGTGTCGATACTGGAACAGGAAAGCAGCTTAGTGATCTTGTTCGCAAACTCCGCAACGTCGAACAAGAGATCGAGGATGCAGAGTTAAACCTGAAAGCCTTGAAAGCTGAGAAGCACAAGCTTTCAGTTGAAAACATTCCTGGACTAATGGATGAGATGGGGGTTGATCGTTTGGATGTGGACGGGGTGTCTGTGTCTAGGAAGATGATTGTACATGCATCTATTCCTCAAGACCGCAAGGAAGAAGCCTTTGCTTGGCTACGTGAAAACGGATTGGACGACATCATAAAGAACGATGTCACCTGTTCATTCGGAAAGGGTCAGGATAACAGCGCAAAGAATGTGATTGCGATCCTACAGGAAGCGGGATTTGATCCGGCGACCAAGACCCACGTTCACCCATCTACACTCAAGGCGTTTGTTAAGGAACGCATCGTTGATGGTAAACCAATCGACCTCGATATGTTCGGGGCATTCATAGCTAACGCAGCTGAGATCAGGAGGAAAGCATAATGGCGACCGCAGTAGCAAAAGCAAAAAGCACAGAAGTAAGCACCGATGTGCTAGATGACATCTTCGAAACCGCTGGAGATGGTGCATCATTTGATAGCAGTGAGATGCAGATACCGTTTGTTCGGATCTTGCAACCCATGTCACCGCAACTCAAGAAAGGCAAAGCCGAATACATTGAGGGGGCAGCACAGGGTGATGTCTTTAACAATGTAACTGGTCAGTACTGGGAGGGGTCAAAGGGCATTGTAGTTATACCATGCTTTCAAACCACCAAGTATCTTGAGTTCATCCCAAGAGAAAAGGGTGGTGGATTCCAAGGGGAACTGGCTCCTAACGATCCAATGGTAAGCCAAGCCAAGAGGGATGGATCAAGTGAGGTTCTACCAAACGGCAACGAACTGGTGAAGTCTGATCAACATTACTGTTTGATTGTTGAAGAAGACGGATCGTTTCAACCTGCTGTGATAGACATGAAGTCTAGTCAGTTAAAGATCAGCCGTCGTTGGAAGACCCAGATCGCAATGCAGAAGATCAAGAACCCAAAGACTGAGCAACTTGTGACACCTGCTGTGTACGCTACGATGTGGAGACTGTCGGTCACTGAAGAGTCTAACGACAAAGGTGATTGGTTCAACTATCAGGTTGCGAAAGAAAGCTTGGTTAGTAATCGGGATCTGTTGGTGGAGGCGAAAGCTTTCAGAGAATCGATACAGGCGGGAGAGGTCAAGGCACAACCAGAAGAGCCTGTCGATCCTGTCAATCACGAGGAAGAAATCCCCTTTTAAAAATTTAGCACGGTAGATCTTCTCAAAAAGATTTACCGTGTTTTTCATCTTAATGGAGACCGATTATGGAACACACAGAATCACAGAACAAAAAGATTAAAGCATGGCTTCAAGAAGGCCACACTATTACCGCAATTACCGCACTCGAAATGTTTAAATGCTTTCGATTGGCTTCACGAATTAGAGACTTAAAGCTGTCGGGTGTCCCAATCGACAGTCAGTTTATTGAAGTAGAAAGTGGTAAGAAAGTAAAAGAGTATTGGATTGCCCAATAGAATAAATCACCCAACAGGAGCCAAGCATGTCATTAGCAGACAGAATGCTTGCGGCCTTCGAGGGTTCGAAGGTTGCACATGGTACAACTACAGTCGGTCGAATTGGCAGAAATGGTAAGGCCGATGCTGACAGTAGGATTGTACGGCAAGCATTAACCGTTAAGATTATGCAAGGACACATTGATGGTAAGCAGGGGGTCGGGGCTATCCCGATCAATGAGGAGAATAAATGTAGGTGGGGTGCACTGGACATAGACATCTATGATCTAGACCACAACGAACTACAGCGTCGAATACAGAAACTGAAGCTACCGCTGCTGCATTGCAGGTCGAAGTCAGGCGGTGCACATTTGTATCTGTTCTTGAAAGAGTACGAGCAGGCAAAGGTTGTACGAGAATATCTGGTAGAGATGGCAGTTGCTCTGGGGCATAGTGGATGTGAGATCTTTCCAAAGCAGGACATTATCCTGGCGGACAGAGGAGACGTGGGTAACTTCATTAACTTGCCATACTTCAATGCGGACTTGCCACAAAGATATTGTTTCAACTCAAAGGTTGAGGCCATGGAGATTGAGGACTTCCTCAATGCCATAGATAAAAACAAGGTTCACGTTTCGGAACTAGAAGGACTAAGATCCAAGAACAACAAGCCGAGGAAACTATTGTCGGATGCTCCGCCATGTCTCCGGCACCTGTTTCGTGATGGACCTTCGGGCGAGGATCGCAACAAGAAACTGTTTATGCTTGGTGTGTTCTGTCGAATGAAGCATGGGGACAACTGGAAAGCAGAGATGGAGACCATGAACCAACAGTTGTTTTCTCCACCGCTTGAGGCCAAGGAAGTTCTGACACTACAAAAAAGTCTAGATAAGAAAGAATACTTTTATACGTGTGAACAGGAACCATTCAAAAGCTACTGCGATAAAGAACTGTGTATGTCTTTGAAGTATGGGATCGGGGATATAGGATCGGACATCGAGGTACAAAACCTAATGATTATTAAGTCCGAACCCCGACTATATTTTCTGACGGTGGCGGGTCAACGTGTTCAGCTAAACACAGAACAGCTTCAGAACCAGACGTTGTTCCAACGTGCTTGCATGGAACAGGCTCAAGTTGTACCTCCAACCATGAGACCAAAGACATGGCTGTCTATACTTCAAAGGTTGATGTTAGAGGCTACGACTCAGGAAGTCCCAGAAGAATTGACAATAACTGGAGAGTTCAAAGCATTACTCAGGGCATATTGCACCAGTCGTATTAGGGCGTTGCACCCAGAGGAGTTGTTGCAGGGTAAACCGTTTACAGACAACGAGGGGTACACTTCGTTTACCATGGCAGGTTTGACAGAGTTTTTGCACAACAGGAGGTTCACTGCTTTTACAAGGGCACAGATCCAAGAGCAGTTGAAGAAACTAAACGGTGATAGAGAATGTCATGGACACAAATCAATTAACAAGGAAGATGGATCAAGAACCACCGTTCGTGTGTGGTGGGTTCCTGCATTTGAGAATGAAGAGGTATCTATACCTATAGAGGAGATGGAAAATGAAATCCCATTCTAATTTTTTAAAGGCAAAGGACATAGCTGATTGGCTCGATGTATCTGAGTCTGCCATTTATAAGTGGGTAAACGAGGGAAACTTTCCCAAGCCCTACAAACTTGGCAACGGAGATGCCCGACGGTCTGCTAGTCGTTGGAATAAACAGGACATTGAGGACTGGTTAGAGGGTCGTCGTAACGATGATTGATAATGCTACGCTGATCTTGGGACCTCCAGGTTGCGGCAAGACTTATACTTTGATCGAACGAGTACAGGCAAAGCTTGAAGAAGGTGTGCATCCTTCTCGCATTGGTGTGGTTTCGTTTACGACCAAAGCAATAGGAGAGTTCATTGATCGAGCCTGTGCCAAATTCAATTTAACCAAGCAAGACTTTCCACATTTTAAAACGCTCCACGCCACTGGGTATCATGGATTGGGCCTGGCCCAAGGAGACGTGTTGAGCCGTCAAGATTTTCAAAGACTGGGAAAGATGCTTGCGTTGGACTTTGATGGTGCAGATAGCACTTCGATTAACGACGGCATTACTGTGCCAAGCATGAAAGGATCAGGAGCCAAGTACCTACAGATCAT
>Ga0255781_10000294_pt1 | contig 38981 bp, 38 predicted proteins | sample 101ome_21_FD_179979 | JGI IMG/M metagenome (GOLD analysis project Ga0255781, IMG submission 179979) | Coastal salt marsh microbial communities from the Groves Creek Marsh, Skidaway Island, Georgia - 101413BT metaG (version 2) | ecosystem: Environmental > Aquatic > Marine > Intertidal zone >... | reverse complement strand
ACCGTAGTCGCCGGATGACAGGATCTTAATCTTACTTTCCCCTTCCAGTGCTAAAAAAATTAAATGACCAACTTTAAGGAGTCCGTAGGGCCTACTGCCGACTGAAATAGTCTTTTTAACACTCAGGGTATCTCTGCCTAAAATGGAAACAGAACCCTCCAAGTGGTTAGAGACCAAAATTTCTGACCCATTAAAGAGCGCCTGAACAGGAAAGTTTCCGACACCTATCTCACCTACCTTTTCATAGCCTTCTGATACAAAAAATATCGAAATGGAGTCTGCAATTGGATTAACAACAACCAGTTCTTGCTCTTCTACACCGTACGATAAGTACCCACTTTCCTCGGAGATTACATTAAGAGAAATCAGGAGAAAGGCGACGCCCGTGGCAAACTGATAGGCTATTTTTTTCAATTTTTTCTGTCTGAAAAGCGTAAAAGAAGTAATGCGATTTTTGAAAACCTTGACCAAAGGTAGATAAGAAATTCAAAAAAAGAGTCTATTATTTATCCCGTATTGTTGCCAGATATGTACTAAGGAATGATAATACACCCCTCTTTATCGAGGGCCTATAACTCAGTTGGTTAGAGTAGCGGACTCATAATCCGTTTGTCCCAGGTTCGAGTCCTGGTGGGCCCACCAATATTTTCAATAAGTTACATACTTACCCATCAAATCGGACGCTATCATTCAATCAGGTGTCGACGAAGTTGCCAATCGTTCGACCGGCAAAACCCGCACCCTGGTCCTTTAAACATCGATGCCGCTGCCGGATCATCCTTCAGCTTATACTGCAGCCAAGCAATAGGCCCTTCCGCAAAAGGATAACCGCCAGTGAGTGAATAGGTAGCACCATGACCCACATCCATGTTGGCATTGATGGCTGGAACGTCGAGCTTTTGCAGGTCCTGCCAGTCAATTTCAGCATTGGCAAAGGCAATATCAGTCTTCCCGCCTATGAAATAGGCAATTGGTGCATGCAACTGGTTAAGGGCGGAACGCTCGAGGTCATGGCGAACCATGTACTGATCGCCATCTGGGAAAAGCCCGCTGTTGAGTACCAGCGTCGTAGTGATACGCGGATCCGGGGAGACCTTCACCGCCTGCAATGCGCCGCAGGAATGCCCCATCACGGCGACGCGGCTTTTATCCACGTGTCCAGCAAAATCGCTACCGTCTCGGGTGTTCTCCGCGGTGATCCAGTTCAGGGCATCCAGCATCTGACCAGCTTGCGTCTCGAAGGGCGGCCAGTCTGCCGGGTTCTCGGGCCGCGGCTGGCGGGGCGCAGGCGATTCGCGGAAAGGCCCGATGGCCAGCACGATGAAGCCTTGGGAGGCGACCTCGGACAAAAACTCCCGATAGCCGAAGTTGCTGTTGACACAACTGCCGTTGCCCCAAAGCACCACCGGATAGCGGCCAACCAATTCTTGTGGCTGGTAGACCGTGTGTGTCGGCAGCCCAGAGGCCTGGTAAGCCATGGCCGGTTCCGACCCACCGCCGACGGGATACTGTCCAAGCGCCGGCAAGGCAAAGGCTAAGACCAGACCGAAAACCAGTTTCTGCATGTCGCTCCTCCTGGGCATCATCAGGGTAACAGCCTCACCGTGACGCGGCGGCTCTGCCAGTCATCCACGCCATCAGCCACCGCGTCGATCCAGTTGACCTCGCCTTGCACCGCGATTCCGGCATCGCGCAGCAGCCCTGCCACCTCTTCGGCCCGGCGCCGACCGGTATTCGGGGCTTCCCGCAACAGCGTGCCGTCGCTCAGCAGGTGCGCGCCGCGTACCCCGGTCACCACCAGGCGCGATGGCTGCAACTTTTCGGCGATAGTCAGGATTTCCGAGAGTAAGCGCGGATGACGGAACGAGATGCCCTTGTCGAAATCAAAGTAAATGTCGAACTCCTGCGGCCCCTCCGGTGGCGGCGGCTCTTCCTTGGAACCACCCGGGGGCGGGTCGAAAGCCAGCCGTCCTGCGCTCGGTCCGGGCGGGCGCGGATTGAAGTCGATGATATATCGGTCATCCGCGGGCAGCATGGTATTACAGTTGGCATCGAGTTCCGGCATAGCGGTAAGACGTACCTCGTCGAGAACGATACCCCCACAAATAGCTGGCGCATCTGTCACGATACCCTCCACCAGTACCTGATGTCCCAGCAGAGGCGGCTGAACCGAAGCACTGACATCACTCTGAATCGTAAGATAATAAGAATCCCCTTCATATTCACTGAGCCAGCAAGGCACGGTCGCTGTATCCCTCACGATAGGACAGCTGACAAAGCTGATGCGCTCACCAGGGGCTGGCGCAGCCAAAAGTGTGTTAGCAACACTCGCAACTGCCAGACTCATAAAAGTTTTGGATATCAGATTCATAATATGCTCAGGAAATTTACCAGGTCGACTTTTTCCTGCTCCGTGTAGCGAATGTTGAAGCGCCTGTCGTAGAAATCGACAAGCTCTCTGAGGTTGGCTGCAGAGCCATTGGAAAAATAGGGCGCCCTTGCTGACAAGCCTCTGAACTGCTGGATGACGATGGTTCCCACATCTTCACATTTACCCGATATCAATGCTCGCCCAGGGTCCTGGGTATAAATCGTTCTTCCAAGGAATGGATGTGGAGGAAGGTCATCACGACAGGTAATCTTGAACAGCGGCATGACAGGTTCTTCCTCGGCCCACGGACTTTCGGGGGGCTCCAGAGCCCATGGCAGATTGGTCGTACCCAGATCCATCCATCCGTTAGCAGTATCCATACCGGTCATATGCATCCCGTGGCATGTGGCACAGGTACGCTTGATGGGGTTTCCGAGCCCGACAGTGTTGATATGCATAGCATCCTTGATCCAGAACGTGCGGTAGAAAAAGTTATCATGCCCACGTTGAACAGATTCCAGGAATGCATTACGTGTAGCCTCATTCTCCGTAGCCCCTTCAGGCAGATCAGCCCATTTATTCTCCATGGGGAATACGAAGCGAGTAGTGTTGTTACCCAACACACCATCGCTGCCATCAGCCATCGCCTGAGGCCCGATTCCTGAAGGGCCTCCGTCCACACTTAATGGACCACCTGTGAAGTCCCATGCCTGTGCTCCATACAACTGCAATTCAAATTCCTGAATGGCGTCAAGCTGATCATCAGAGAGTGGCGTATCGACTTCCAGATGCCCCAGTGCTGCATTCTGAGCCTGTTGCTTAAGAGTCGAATCACGGGCATCCGCCATCATATTCATATTCAAGGGGCGCCCGGTCTCTGGATCCACTGCAGCGAGTTGACCGGTCTTGCCGATAAATGGTGATACTCCGAACCGGGAAGAAGCAACATAACGCAGATTGATGGCCGGTCGAGGGCGGCGATAAACGGACACCTGTTGCTTTTCCCCTTCGATCCCATATACCGGGTCTGTATTACAACCCGTTGGGTCACGCACAACTTCAAGATCAAATTCAGTCTCAACATCCACAGGCGGCCAGGGCAAGGCGACTCGAATCAGTCCACGTGATAGTAAGAGGGAATGAGACACTGGATCACCTGCTGGTTTGTTAGGACAATCCATTCCATCTACAGGTGCAAACAATGGATCAGTCCCATTGGTATCCTGCCAACGCTGCTGGATAGTTGCCGCTGAAATACTCATCGCGTCAGCAGGCTGATGGCAGGTGACGCAACCGCGGCCATTAGTACCCAGAGCCTCGAAGAAAGGATGCCCATCTGTTTCGATTACACCACTGGTGTTCAGCAGACCAGTCCGCCCATATTCATTCTCATATTCAATATAGGCAGGTAGAGGGCGGTCTTCACCTGGCGACCACCAAAGCAAAGACCTGTCACTGAATGCTTCTTCCTGCACAGGCTGGGCTACAGCCAACGTCCCATCGATAGAAGAAACCATGACAGTTATCAGAAAACAAAGCAGACGTTGCCAGGCAACCAATTTGGTTTTCAACTTACTCATATCTACACCTTACCTGTTGCTTCTTATTTAGGTTTTAAAAATTGATCATCCATAAAGTCGCTACACTCACGCCCATGAAAGTAAGTCTCCTGACCACAGCTACTGACCTGGTGATCTTCGGCGACAACAGTGGTGCTTTCACGGCCCTCGATACAGACGCTGGAGAGGTCCACTGGAAATACAACGGCAACCAGGGTTGGCGGGCTTCCCAGATGACATACGAATTAGATGGACGCCAATACATCGCTGTAACAATCGGCCGATCAATAACTGCTTTCGCCTTACCCGAAGGGATGAGGGTAAAACCACACTCACTAACTATCTGACGCAGTAAGAATCCTAAGATGAGTCAGTTTCTATCACGGGATTCAATGGCTGCTCCATAACTCGGATCGCAGTCATAAGGCCAGACTACGTCACCTTCGCCGCCTTTATCCAGCGGGATCAAGCGTGCGGATCGACCTGCAAAAACCGCCGGATCTTCATATTCCTGCATGATATAGAGTTTTTTACTGTCCTCACTGAGCCGGAAATGCTCAACCAGGTGCATGTCCTCTGTATGATCCAGACCGTTGTTAAGAAATGTGCTTTCCTTGATCGCGACAGTATCTACCACAAGCGTATCACCCTCCCAGTAACCGATGGAATGACCACTGACTGTTGCGGGCACTTCCTCCGGATGTGAATCCTGGTTCAGATGAATGACGCGCACCACGTCGAAGTATTCCATTTTGATGACAATTAAATCCCGGCCCTGGTAGATCTCGATGGGAAACGGTCCCTGCATGGAATAGATGATACTGGGTGGCTGGCAAGTACTGCCAATCTCTACCTGTGCAGATGAATCATAATTAGCCGCTTTTTGCCGCGCTGCATCGGTTATTTCCATGCCACCATACTCACCTTCTGGAAATTCCCGCAACCCTGAGTCAGCCAGCAGGATCGTACCCGCCGGCAAGTCGTCTATCATGGCCTGTTCCCCGGACGTTGCCTCGCGCTGCGGCGGAATGGGTCCGAAGGAAATCATCCAGTAACCACTAAGGTCTGGTTGAGCGATAACCGATGTCGAAAACCCTATGGCAGCGGCGCATAACAGCTTGCCTATTATTTTTTTCAATTCAATCATTGAGATTTCTCGACACGCCGATTTCAGTGCCGTCCTCCTTTATTGCGCGAGTGATTCGCATCAGATTTGAGCCGTCACGGGCCCTGATACCCCACAAGGTCATGGTATCGCCTTCCTGCATGACTTCCTGGCTCCAGCCCCTACGACGCAGAGCAGATGGAGCCGAAGTCTCGCAGGTCCAGCGTTCAGTCTCACCAGTCTCATTGATCACCATCAGTTCAACGATGGCGTGTGGATTACGAAAGTTGAATTTAGCTACCGTGCCCTTGATGGAAATGGGCTCGTCATTGGTATTGTAAAAAACAGCAGCAGAGTGATGGGCAGTTACAGGCGAGGCATATAAAAAACCAAGCAAGAGCCCATGAATGAGTAAAGTTTTTAAAGGTGTCATGTGTCTTTCACCATAATTATTTAAAGGAATTTGCAGAATGTCGCTAATACCGCAATTTAGTTTGATTTATGGACGGCTATTATCTGGCTTGAATTTAGCCAGCAGGGCAACGTACTGGTATCCCTCAACACTAGAGCGATGTCAGCGATGAATAGGGAAAGCTGTTTTTCCATTTTTATGTCACTCCGCCCTGCCGGGTCACTTGATCTGGTAAAACTTGATGCGGATGGCGGGCACCGGGTTACCCGCCTCATCTGTGGCTACGCCGCTGTTATCTCCCTCCAGAGTCGCCACGAAAGTACCGCGTGTTAGCCAGTCGTATGCCCCCTCGGGTGCCTCGAAACGGGGCCGGAAGAAGCTGCGCTGCCCGCCCTGGCCAGGCAAGCCGCAGCTGAATGATTCGTTGAGTATATGGATGATGGTGCCGTCATCCGATTCCAGGAAATAATCGGCGCTTAGGGTGCCGCAGCCCCCTTCGTAGCGCAGCTGGTAATCCCACCCCCCAGGGATGACCCGGCCATTGAGCCTGGGCCCGGCAATTGTGCCACCGGTGATAGGTATGTACTGCCTGTGACCAAGGGCGGTTTCGCCCTGCACGACTGCGGGGGCCAGGGTCACGCGCTCTTCGAACACAAATTCCACCTTTGGGAACTGTTCCTGGGTTGGCATGCTACCAAGTGCCGTGGCCGGCTGCTGGGCCAAGGCCTGGATGGCCAGACAACCGCCGGCCACCGTTATCAAGAGTACTTTCATGGTTTCTTCCTTTTTCTGTTAGTCACTGTGCGCTAATTCAATCGTCTTCCAACCTGGCTGTTCTGGCTTCCTTCTCCGCATTCACATCAGCGATCCAGGCATCCAGCAAACCCCGCAGGCGGCGTACTTCCGCCTGTCCGCTATTAGTCAAGTCATTACGCTCACCGGGGTCCTCGCGCACGTTGAACAGAAAGGCAGCGTCCGGGCCATCCATCACCAGTTTGAGGTCGCCGCTACGAACCGCGGTGAACGTCGGGTTGCTGCGCCAGAACAGGGTTCTATCCACCACCGGTGACTGGCCGGTGACGACCGGCATCAGGTCGATACCCTCGGGCAAATACCCCGTGGGGAATTTGGCGCCGGCCAGGGCAAGGATAGTAGCAGTGAAATCCATGGTGATGCCCACCTGCTCCGACACCTGGCCGGCGGGGATGACACCGGGCCAGCGCATGATGGCGGGCACCCGGATGCCACCTTCCCATACTGTCCACTTGCGGTTGAACAGTGGAGTGTTCCTGGACAGCCACTCACCGCCGTTGTCGTTGGTGAAGATGACCAGCGTATCTTCCTCGAGTCCGGCCGCCTCGAGAGCGGACAATATCTCCCCGATGCCCTCGTCGGCACGTTCCAGCATCGCCACGTAATCCGCGCGCGAACTGGTACCTAGCTCGTTGGGCTGAAGGTGGGCGGCGTTGCGGATAGCCACCGACGGCATGTCCGGCACCTGGTAAGGCCAATGAGCGGCGTTGTATTGGACGGACAGGAAGAAGGGCTCACCGGCATGCTCGTTGATGTAGCGGATAGAGCGCTGCGTGATCATGTCGGTCATGTAGCCCTCTTCCTCGATGAGCTGCCCGAATTCCCAGAGGTCTGGCTTTCCCTCGCCGCTGGTATGCCGGTAGTAGTCTGTATAGCCGGCCTTGAAGCCAAAGAAGTAGTCGAAACCGTGGGCCTCGGGCAACTCGTCAGGTTCGTAGCCAAGATGCCATTTGCCCACCAGCCCGGTTTGGTAACCGGCATTTTTGAGCAGGAAAGGCAGGGAATGGCCTTCCGCCGCAAGGCCGTGCCCCCCGCGATTGGCAACGGTTTCACCACTGGAGGACAGCGGAATCTCGATGTCGTAGCGCTGCTGGTAGCGGCCCGTCAAGAGGCCGGCCCGCGTGGGGGAACAGACCGGCCCGTTGGAATAAAAGTCGGTGAAGCGCACGCCCTCGGTCGCCATACGATCAAGCACGGGGGTGCGGATATCAGGACCCCCGTAACTGCCGAGATCACCGTAACCAACGTCGTCAGTCATGATGAATATCACGTTGGGCTTGTCTGGCTGGGCACATAGGCCGGTACTGGCAAGTAGTGCGAGGATGAAATTTGCGATGTGTTTCATGGGACCCCCTTTTTTATTTGTTGTTATCGTCGATCCGCTGAAAATGAGTGTATTGGTGATACCGGGAAAACTCAAAAATAGCGGAATAGGCCATTGGCACCTTTTCCGGTCTACGCGGGATATTCGAAGAATCCAGCCTGAGCATCCGAACATTGCCACCCCCCCGACACCCTTATAAACTGTTTCAGAAAATCGGCGACTCTATAGTTACATAACAAGACCAAGGACCGCACCATGCTACTTATCCTTCGAATCGCAACTGCACTCATAGTATTCCTGTCAGCGTTCAGCTATATCGGTATCGCCACCGCCCAACCGGGTAATGAGGAGCGCAACCGCCAACCGGACAATATCGGTACCGGTCCGTACCCAGCCATGAAGGAAGAAGTTGCCTCGCTGCCGGCACACGTGATCTACCGTCCGCGCAATCTTACCGCCATGGGCGACGAAAAACTTGGGTTGGTAGCCTGGGGCAACGGCGGCTGTTCCGATGACGGAGCAAGCACCCGCTTCCACCTGCTCGAACTGGCCTCCCACGGCTATCTGGTTATCGCCAGCGGGCATATCTACAGCGGCCCCGGTGCAAAGGAGAGACCCGAAGTGGCGCCTGTCGCCGAAGGCGAACTACCCCCGCCCCGCACGTCAGCGACTGACCTGACCGACGCCATCGACTGGGCCCTGCATGAAAACGCGCGCAGTGACAGCCCTTACTATGGACGCATCGATGGTGACCAGATCGCCTTTTCCGGATTCAGCTGCGGCGGCATCCAGGCCATCGATGTCGCCGGCGACCCGCGCATCGACACCCTGGTGCTGCAAAACACCGGCATCTTCATCGATAGACCACCGCGTAACATACCCGGCATGGACCTGGTGAAGGGGGACCTGATGGCCATCCACACCCCCACCATTTATATCCTTGGCGGCGAGACCGACATTGCCTATGACAACGGCATGGACGATTTCGCGAAAATTAACCACGTGCCTGTCGCTGTGGCTAACCTGCCAGTCGGTCATGGCGGCACCTACTTTGATGAGAATGGTGGCGAAGCGGCTCAGGTGGCTGTCAACTGGCTGCAGTGGCAGCTGCGCGGCGACTCTGATGCCGCCAAGTGGTTTGTCGGCAAGAACTGCGTTCTGTGTTCTCATGACGCATGGGCCCTGGAGACCAAGGGGCTGGAATAGAGTTCCTTGCAGGATAGTGCCAAGAGAAGGCCCTGAGGATTGAATGACCCATGGCTTTTTCTCATTCGACAAGCGCCTGGTATATCAGGTTCTGTACCTTGTCGAGCAGGGCCTGATCGCCCGGGAAGGTCTGGGCATTGATCACGTAGGCGAGGTTCTCGACCGAGTCGACACGGAAGGTCGTGGTGGCCGCTCCGCCCCAGCCGAAACTGCCTGCCGAATCCATTCTGCCTAATGCAGGAACATCCATCGTTACGGAAACGCCCAGGCCGTAACCGGTCGATGACGGCCCGGTGCCGTTATTGATGGAGGGTATGTTAGCGGGCAGGTGGTTCTGCGCCATGAAATCCACCGTCTTGCGACCAAGTATTCTCACACCATCCAGTTCCCCGCCGTTAAGCAGCATCCGGGCAAACTTCAGGTAATCCCCCGTGGAAGAAGAAAGGCTCAGCGTGGCGAAATGGTGGTCGGTGAAGCGCGCATAGCGATCTTCCGCCTCCGGCTTCAGGCCTCCTTCACCGTTGGGCTGGTAGACCCTGACAAAATCATCCGCCCGTGAAGGCGGCACGCCAAACATGGTGTCCTCCATGCCCAGAGGGCCGAACAGTTCCTGATGCAGGTACTGTGCGAAGGGCATGCCGGAAAAGACCTCAACGAGATAGGCCTGCACATCATGGCCCAGGCCGTAGACCCACTGGTCACCGGGCTGGTAACGCAGCGGCACCTGCCCGAGCCTCTGGATTTCATCGGTGAGGGAATCCAGACCGAACATGCCGATACCGTGCTCTCGGTATATGGCATCCACCGGGTGACCGCCGAGTCCCCCGGTCAGTCCCAGGGTGTGGCGGAAAGCATCATGGACGGTGGGCTTGCGGTCCAGCACCTCCAGGATCGGGTTGCCGTTCTCATCGACACCAGCAAACACCTTGAGGTCACTGAATTCGGGGATGTAACGGTCCAGTGGGTCCGAAAGCTGGAAGAGGCCGTCTTCGTAGAGTGTCAGCAGGGCGACGCTGGTGATGGGCTTCGTCATGGAATACAGGCGAAACAGGTGCTCCGTCGTCATGCCCACACCGGCCTCCCGGTCGGCGTAACCGTAGGCCTTGTTATGCACAACCTGGCCGTCGCGAGCAACGGCGACGACGAGGCCAGCCACCCTGCCCTTGTCGACTTCTGCCTGGATCGCACTGTCCATGCCGGCGAGTCTTGCAGCCGAGAAACCTGCGATAGTTCCTTCCTGCGCAAATGCCACCCCCAGCTGAAATCCCATGACAACAGCCACGATTGCGGCCTTGCTGAAAAATTGAAGTCGCCCGATCATGCGTGTATCCCCCTGTATGTTATTAATTAAACCTGGAGGCATCCAGAACGACGGCCTGTTATGCGGTTGCGCCATGTTTTCCCGCGCTAGTCCTCCCACGCCAGCGGACAGCCCGGCATCGACATGCCGGCGCTCGCCACCTCGGCGCACAGGGCCCTAGCATTCGCCTTCTGCCGGTCAAGAATGCGATGTACGTCTGCTATCGGCGTGACCCGCCCGTGAATGGGTACGTCCCGTTCCACGTCTATGCTGCGGTACGTCACGTTGTCGTCGTAGGTGTCTCCCCAGAAATACACCTGCCAATTAAGATCAAACAGGTCACCCTGGATCAGCAGCCTGTGCTCCGGCACGTAGGCCAGCAGGCCATGAGCCATATGGGCATTACTAATGGTGTGGTAGAGCTCTACCGTCAGAAAGTCGTCTGACAGCTGAAGATGGTCCTCCACCGGTCGCAGACTGATCGGGCGCGGGTTGCGGCTAAGGTTGTCGTGGTACATCATCACGGGTCGCTCGCTCAGTTCCCGAAACCAGTCCATGTTGCCCTCCTGGGCGACGATGGTGATGCCTTCGGCGATGGCTTCGCGCAGTCCGCCAGTGTGGTCGAAGTGGTGATGGGAAATGATCAACTGGGTGATCGGCTTGCCGGGCACGGTTTCGTAGGCTGCCTCGATAATTGCGCGCGACCAGGCACGGTTGGTCGGCAGTTCAAACAGGGTGAGGTGATCCTCGAATTCCAGCAGCACCGAGTTAGCTCCGTTATTGCCAATCATGTGCCAGACATGGTCGGCCACCGGTTCGGCAGTAACGGTATAGGAGGCCACCGGCGCGGGAGTGCTGCGTACCGCGGCCGGCGCGGCTAGGTTATCGATGACTGCGTTGACGACGTAACGGTCAATATGCAGGCGCAGCATCACGGTGTCCTTCCAGTCGGAAACGGTATTGATGCTCATCGGCAGCAGCAGGCCGTCCACCGGCAGCCACGCACTGTATTCCGCGCGCTGGGTCATCTCCCCCAGGTTTTCGTGGGGTTCGAGCCAACGCACCCAGTGAGGCAGGCCGGTGTCGCTACTTACCGCCAGGGTGAACATGCGGTCGTCCGTGGTGGTGACGTCCACCAGGGTCAGGTTGTCCTGGCGGCGACGATTGCCCACGGTGCTGCCGGCTTCCAGCGCTTCGCGCACGGCGACTGGCGCAAACGACAGCATGTCCATGCGACGGGTAAGCGCCGTCACGTCGGAAGCGCGCCGCGCCGCACCGTTTCCGGCCAGGTCCCAGGCGATATCACCGTCCAGCGACTGATTGATCGGGAGCCCCTTCATCATGGCCTCGGCCGCGAAGACAAAGGCGCGGTACAGCCGTGCCTGCACACGGGTGCGATCGTTGGCCATGTCGATGACGCGGTGGTAGGCGGTCATGTTGGTCATTTTTTCCGGTGCAGTGGGTTCCGTTGTGACGAGGCTGCCGCCGTCCTGGTAGGCCTCATGGCCATAGCCGTAAATCTGCAAGGTATCGAGGGATTGGATGGCGTCCACCCCACCCATGGCCTCGGCGGCGTCGACCACCACCTGCCGCGCGTTATTGCCGGTGGCCGCGCAGCCGGTGAGCATAGACAGCGCGAGCAGGTAAATGACGACAACGTGTTGTGAAAATTTCATGGCGGCTTCCCAGTTAGTATTAAAAGTCAGTGATACCTGATGATAGCCCTGAGGGTCTTCTCCGACCTGTGCTACCAGACAGGTCATTCGTCAGGTTTTTCCCATCCCTGCTCGAAGAACTTCTCCCAGTTTTGGGCCCAGGGGCGGCCGAGGAAATCGATATACCCCTCATCGAAAGGCGTCAGTTGTGACGGGCGGCCGTCGGGACCCAGCACGATGCCGTTTTCCACCCGGCATTCCACGAACAGGTAGCGCTGCTGGGGATCTTCGATGCCGGCAGTGTGGTTCCATGGCGTGACGATGCGCAGCGGCGCAACAAAGGCTTCGGGATCGTAAAAGATGGCCTCTATTTCCAGCCCTTCGCCGTCCTCGGCTCGCCTGATGATTTCAATGACTTCCAGCTCGTTGCTGAACTCGAACATGGAATGACTGGTGGTCCAGCCCTGGACGTTGGCGGTCCAGGCGATGAGCGTGTCGTTATCCCAGAAGCCGATGGTCTCACCATACCACTGGGGAATGAGTGTGGAGTGTTCCTGGTTGATGAGGATCTTGCGGATGAAGTTGTCGGCGACGCCGCCCAGCAGCTGCACCTGGTTGGGCGTCATCAGCACCTCCATGTCGCGGATTCCCCACACGTACCACCAGCGCATCAGGCCTTCCGGGTAGCAGAACGAGGCCATCCACTGCGGCGCGTTGTTCACCGCCTCGTGGTAGTTCATCTGCGTCATGCGCTCCTGGTATTCGGGGGTCAGCAAGGAAATCATTGTCGACGTCTGCAGGATGTTGCCGTTGGTCCATTGACCCACAGGTGGCTGGGAAAACGAGCCACGAAAATACCAGCCGTCCCACTCCGGCAGGGTAGTGCGGGTGTGGGTGGTGAAGGTGCCGTTTTCCTTGGCCTGCGCCATTAGTGCACGGTAGTGCTCCTCTGCTGTTGTATAGGGATAGGGACTGAAGATTTCCTCTGTGCTGGTGCCGTAGTTGCAATCGCCCCAGTGGCCAACTCGGCCCTGCACCCACATCATGGTGAGCTGGTCGGGCGTGTTGCAGCGGGCGTACCGGGGGTCCGTCCAGTACTCGCTGTCGAAATAGAAGTTTTCCGTGGTAAACAGGTCAACCGGCAAGGGCTCTATGCCGGGAGGAGGCGCTTCACTGGAATAGCGGTTGCCCTGGGGCGGCTGTGCCAGGGTCAGCATGGACAAAACCACCAGCGGTAGTGCGAGAATCAGTAACACGCGCATGGCGTCCTCCGGGTTCAGTTGTTTTCGGACAGGAAGGAGGTGCCCGTGTCAGCGTTGCACCCTCCGGCGGGCATGGTCAAGCCACAATTGATCAGTGGTGCTCCGTTGGGCATGGCGCCGAAGGTCTTGCCATTGCGCAAGGGGTTCAGCTGCACGGTAATAATGGTGCCGACGGGGAAGTTATTCGGCGTCACGCCCAGCCTGGCGATGCGCGTCGCCGGCCCCATTTCCACTCCCCATTGCAGCACATTGCCCGCATCGTCGGTCAGGGGGTCACCACTGTCATCAAGCAGATCGAAGATCATCTGGGCATGGTTCGCACCGGGAATATAACGAGTCAGGCGACCGGTTAGGATGCGCCGTTCCTGCTGATCATACATGGCGAAGGAATGATGGGCCTGGCCTGAAGGCGCCAGGCCGCACAAGATGGTGATCACGGCAAGAGCTAATAAAAGATGGTGCTTGTTCACTGAAAATTCCCCTGATAATCCTGTCGAGTATAAGGTCGGCAGAGTTTTTGTAAAATGAATCGTTCTGATGAATACCGGTGCATTTTGTCAATGCCGGTCGTAAGCACACACGACCTGCTCGAGTCGCCCGAACAACTCCCCGGCCGCCATGCCTACCGTATCCCCGAAGCGCATGTAATCCGTCACCGGCTTGCCACCGTCCAGCATCTCAATGCCTCGCCTTTCTGAGATACAGGTAGAACCAGTTTTACGGTATGAGTGATTGGACACTGTGCCTGAACCGATCACGGTACCAGCACATAGACTGCGGGTCGAAGCAGCATGAGCGATGAGATCATGGAAACCGACACTCATCTCTCCACCATTCGGATTACCAAACCATTCACCGTTCCATTCAACATGCAGTTCAAGATGCAAACGCCCGTGCTGCCAGGCATCACCTGCCTCGTCAGGAGTCACAGCGAATGGCGCCATGGAACAGGCGGGTTTTGCCTGGACCCAGCCGAAGCCAGTCTTCATTTCAGGTATGGCGAGATTTCGCAGTGACCAGTCGTTGATCATTACCAACAATTTAATATGCCCTAGCGCCTCTTCGGGACTGACCCCTATAGGGACTTCATCGGTGATGACGCCGAATTCGCCTTCGAAATCGATACCATCCTCTTCACGGGGGAAAGGCACATCTTCAGTCGGACCGAAAAACCGGTGAGACATGCCCTGATACATCAGTGGTTTGTCGCGTTCGATGGGTTCATGCTTGAAGGCCTGTTGCATGAGGTCACCATGGTTGTCAAAAGCTGAGCCGTCCAGCCACTGCCAAGCCCTGGGCAAGGGCGCCATGCAGGCAGCAGCATCCAAAGAGTCGCCCTTGCCATTCGCAAGCTGGTCGGCCAAAATCCGGCATTCTTTCTCTGCCGCACTCCACTGTTCGACGGCCTTCTGTAATGTCGAGAACGATTCAGGCATAAGACAGCGCTCACCATCGGAGGACACCACGACCAGTCGGCCATCCGGTGTTCCATTATTGATTGAGGCCAGTTTCATTGCTCTTTAGTCCTCGAAGATCGCCACTGCACGGGTCCATCCTGCAGAAGCACCTTTAATCTTGTGGGGAAAACAGCTCACCATGAATCCTGAGGCGGGCAGCACTTCCAGGTTATGGAGCTTCTCCAGATGACAGTACCCAATATCCTTCCCAGCCTTGTGTCCTTCCCAGATTAGAGAGGTATCACCAGTTTCGGCTACTTTTTTCGCTGTATGGGAGAATGGCGCATCCCAGGACCAGGCATCGGTTCCGGTCACCCGCACGCCCTGTTCGAGCAGGAACATTGTCGCCTCATAACCCATGCCGCAGCCGATATTGACGAAATCAGGATCCCCAACAGCCTTCCCAGCGGCGGTGTTAACTAGCACGATATCCAGCTGCTGTAATGTGATGCCGTGCTTATCCAGTTCGGCTTTCACTTCATTGGCTGTGACCACATGCCCGTTGGGAAGATGACGAAAGTCCAGCTTCACCCCCGGACGAAAACACCAGTCCAGTGGCACTTCGTCGATGGTTATCGCCGGCTTGCCGCCATCCATGGTGGGATGAAAGTGCCAGGGAGCATCGAGGTGTGTACCATTGTGGGTGGTAAGCTTTACCCATTCGGCAGCCGCAAAACCTTCACCACCCGGAAACTCATCGGCCCCTACTCCGGGAAAAAAGGCCTGGGCCTCCGGCACCGTATCCATATGATCCTGGTAGGTGATCTCGGGTCGCATAAAGGGTGGATCAGTGATGACGTCATTTTCCAGAGTGATGGAAAGGTCTACGAATCGACGTGTCATTGGTTTACTCCGTTCTCAGGCAGTATGGCCGCCAAGGGTATCGGCAAACCAGTCAGCAATGTAGTCACAGCCGAAAGACATATTGTCGGCACCCACATGCTCGACCCCGCCTTCTCGCTCGGTAAAGATCTTCAGTTCGCGTCGTGGCGAATTCACTAACTGGTCGTAACTCTGCTGCGCATAATCGAGTGCGATCTGCCTGTCCTTGGCACCATGTGTCACCAGGAAGGGGACGGTGATCCTGTCCATGATGCCGTTAAGCGTCATGCCCTCAGCCTTGGCAAGGAATTCTTCCATATTGTCACATCCGAACACCCACATCACATGATTCCAGTAGTGGGGTACGGGATTTTCGCCTTCGCGCTGCAGGCGTTTCTGCTGCACTTCCGCCCAGTTGTGGTTTGCTCCCCACACTGCGCCGGAAGCAAAACGCGGCTCGAAGGCCACCGCTCGCGGCGCGAAATGTCCACCAAGGGATATCCCCGTCATTCCCAGACGTTTTGGATCTACACCCTCCTGCTCTTCAAGCCAATCCATCCAGGGTGTGGCCCACTCTTCGCTGGCATGGGTGGCCGGCAGGTTATGAAGGCGTATGGCATCCCCCGTTCCGGGCTGGTCGACGCACAGGCAACTGATACCGCGCTTGTTGAGTGCGGCCGGAAATCCCCCGAGGTAGAGCATTTCTTTACAGCTGTCCAGGCCATTGCAATAGATGACCGCAGGATGAGGCCCTTCTCCGGGAGCTGGGCACCAGTAGGCGGACAGAGTGGTATCGCCGTGATAGGAAATCTCAACACGCTCCAGGGATTCGCCGTTATACCGGACAGACTTCATGAAAGAGTCCACCCCCTTGCGGTAGGTTTCATCGCGTCCGGGATGACCATGCCCTTGCATTCGTTCAGCAGTGACATAATAGATGGAGGCACGTTTGAGTTTTCCGGCGGCAGAGTAGAGCCTGTTTGCGGCCTCATCCTCATTCGACAACTCCACCAGCATATCGGCTTTTTTCACCCACTCTTTGAGAAATTCAGCTGTGCCGGCATCTTCACCGTTGGCAGCAGCCTCCCGAATGGGCTGGCACATATCCATGAGCTCTCCAATCCTGCCACCGTTTTCCAAGGCGATGGCAAGTGAGAGATTCCAGACATAGTTGGGGAAGTATTCAAATAAGGCCATGACTTTTCCAGGATGGTTATATAAATATCAGATAGGTTCGGCGGTCACCTTGAACATCTCTGCCGTGGCCTGGGCATTGTTGACCAGCGGCCCTTCACCGAGTTGGCCCTTGCAGATAGCAACAGAACTCTCCACGATATATCGGCAGCGATCAGCGCGCCTTTGCATAAAAGCCCTGAATGCCTTATCGACACTGTCATGGGTCGCAAGTGTTTCGGCCAGGACAAGGCTGTCCTCAATCGCCATACCAGCCCCCTGACCAAGATGGGGCGTGGTCGCATGCGCGGCATCACCGATCAAGATGACACGATTGACAAACCAGTCTCCCTCCAGCATAAGCCAGTAAAGAGGTCTGTAGACAACACTCTCATCGTCTGTGATCGTTGCAGCCAGTTCCGCGATACGCGGAGGAGCGTTTTTGAGCTTGTCGCGCATCACAGAGGCCAGCCCCTGTGTCTCATAGCGAGTGTTACCCGGCTCGGGGGTCGTTACATACATATACATCAGGTCGGGTGCTATTGGCACAAGCCCCATGCCAATGGGGCCTTCAAATACGCTCAAGGCCTCAAGCCCATCAGGACAGGGAAAGTTGTAACGCCAGACCCCCTGTCCGGCAAAAGCCGGTTGGGCCACCTGAGGGAAAATCATCTCCCTGATCTGGGAATTGACCCCATCGGCGCCAACGACCAAATCATATCGGCCGCTGCTTCCGTCAGAATAGGTGACGATCGCCCCCTCTTCGTCTTGTTCCAGTGTATCGACAACAATGCCCAGACGAATGGAGGCGCCATGAGACCTTGCCTGGTCACCCAGTACTCTCTGTAATTCCCTGCGACTGATTCCGAGCTGCGCCGGGTAGGACTCGTTCAGTTTCGGTGCGGGTATCTGGGCCGCCAAGCTGCCATCAGGCAGATAGATATCGATGCGGTTGAATCCATAGCCGGCATCGATATAGTCATCAAGGATGCCCAACTCAGCGACCGCTCGCAGGACATTTCCCTGTTGAATGATGCCTACACCGTAGACAGACCAGTCAGGATCCTTTTCTATTATTTCTACGTCGAACCCACGCTGGCGCAACGCGATCGCCGAGGTCAAGCCGGCGATACCACCGCCTACGACCAGTACTGACAAGTTATCCAAGACTTCTCTCCCCACTTCAAATACCCAACGTGAAGCCCTAGCCTAACCCAGCATCCAACTATATTGAAAACTGATAATCCTGATAAATATCTATAAATTTTTTCAATGCTAAGGGCAGGACTGGAATCAGGCCTGCTTTGCACATTCCTCAAGGGTTCGCATGAACCACTTGAGCCCCTGGTCATTTTCCCTGGCATGGTGGTACTGCGCCATCTGGCGCATGACAGGAAACTCGAAAGGCAGCGGAGAAATCTTCAGGGGCAACACGCCGGCATACCTGTGAGCCATACTCGCCTGCATGACCGCGATACGCTCAGTATTCAGCAGAAGCCATGGCACAGCGGAAAAAGAAGGTGCAAAAATATCTACTTGCCTTTGCATGCCGTGCTTTTCCAGATGGCGCTCTGTAAAAGAGGGGTCACGCCGGGGGCCCAACGTAACGGCTACATGCCCCGCACCAAAAAACGCCTCTTTCGATATTCGCTTTTTGAAGAGTGGGTTGTCCTCACTGGCAACGACCACATGCTGCTCCTCCATGACCAGCCGGGAAGGATGATTTTCCAGCAGGAATTCCTCGGGTAACAGCATCAGGTCGACCCCGCCCCGTTCAAACACCTGGTAGACAGAATCTTCAGGCAGACGCATGTCCAGCCTGATACCGGGTGCCTGCTGTGCAATCTTCTCCATGACTCGAGCCATCAGTACGGTCACCATGTAGTCGGATACCATAAACCTGAACATACGTTCGGATTGCTGGGGATCGAATTCAGTAGACATGGAAATAAGATCATCGATCTGTCGGGTGACCCGTTTTAGCTCAGGCAGGAGATTCTCGGCAAATGAGGTAGGAATCAGGCGTTTGCCGTGCAGCACCAGCAGATCATCCTCGAAATATTCCCTCAGCCTTCCCAGGGCTGCACTGGCCGCCGGTTGACTCAGGTGTAACCGCCTTGCCGCCCGGGTGACACTGCGTTCTTCCAGCAGCACATCCAGGGCAATTAGCAGGTTTAAATCCAGACCTTTCAGGCGCATCATAATCTCCGCACTTAACTATAAAATTTATTAATACATAAACATAAAAACAAACAGTTGGATTGATGATAACAGTAATGTTGAAATCCATGTAAGCACTCAGCCATAACACAATGGACTCCCATGAAACGCTCAACATTACTGCCACTGTTACTACTGGTTACTGCTGCCTCAGTAATTCAGGCACAGCCGGAGGAAATCGCATTCATGACACTTGGTACAGCGAGCGGGCCTGATGCCGTTCCTGACCGCGCACAGCCTTCAAACCTGCTGATCTCAGAAGATGGGATATACCTGGTGGATGCCGGTGACGGTGCCGGTGCACAGTTGGCAAAAGCGGGATACCGTTTACCTGATGTCAAAGGGCTTTTTATCAGCCACCTGCATTTTGATCATACCGGTGGCGTGCTGGCTGTGCTGGGTCTGCGCATGCAACTGGATGAGACTAATGCCCTGCTCATCGTCGGCCCACCCGGCACCCAGGACTTTATCGATGGCCTGATGGCAGGCATGGAAACAGCCCGTATCGCCGCCTTCGGTGTACCCGGCAGAACCTGGCAGCACCGCCTGGAAGTCAGGGAGATCCGCGACGGGGATACCATGACGCTTCCCGGTATAAACGTCACTGCTGCAGAGAATACCCATTACCAGTCACCCCAGTACGATGCTTCCCCAGGTTCAGTCTCCCTTTCATACCGCTTTGATAGTGCTGGCCGCTCAATCGTCTTCACTGGTGATACCGGGCCAAGCACCGCCGTGACAGAGCTCGCCACCGGGGCCGATTTACTGGTTAGCGAGATGATGGATATCCCGCTTGCCCTGGCCAATATCCAGCATATCAACCCCGGTATGCCGGAAGCCGTATTGCAGGGACTGGAAATCCATTTCCGCAGTCACCACATCACGCCCCGACAGGTAGCCGAGATGGCGGCAACAGCTGGCGTGAGTGAAGTGGTCATCACGCATTTCGGACCGGGCATCACATCCCCCGATCAGGCGCAGGGCTATACCGAAACCATGGCAGAAACCTATAGCGGACCGGTGACTTTTGCCAATGACCTGGACCGCTTTTGAGAGAACCGATGAATCACTTAACCCTTTACATGGCTCCTGGCACCTGCGCCAGAGTACCCTGCATCCTTCTTGAGGAAGCCGGCGCGGACTTCGAGACACAGGTCATTCGCTTTATGCGCGGAGAACATAAAGCACCGCCATTCAAGGCGATCAATCCGAAAGGCAAGGTCCCGGCATTGACGATAGATGGGCAAACGCTATCAGAGAATATCGCGATCATCACCTATCTGGCAGCGCGGTTCCCTGCTGCCTCGCTTTTACCGGAAGCAGGCGGCGATCTTGACAGGGCCCGCCAGCTCGCTGATCTGTCCTGGTGTGCTGCAACCATGCATCCTGTCGTGACACGGATACGCCTGCCCGGATTCTTTGCTACGGAGGCAGCCACCAGGACTGTCTGGAAAAAAGGCTGTGAGGCGATGGATGAACATTTCCAGCTGGTGGAAGACCAGCTGGCGTCCGGCGACTGGTGGTATGGCGCTTCCTGGAGCGCCATGGACGCCTACCTTTACTGGATTTTCTGGCGTGTGGAAAGTGCTGGCTATGATGTCAGCCGTTTTCCACGTTACTGTGAACACAAAGCCAGGTCGGAACAGCGACCTGCTGTGGAAAGGGCACTGGCCAGAGAAAAGAAAGCAGAAAACATTCTGGAGAATGAAGGCTTGCTGTTTACGCCTCCGCCAGTTCCGTGAATCAATAAAATGCAATGATGAAAAGAGGTAAACGATGAATATTCTTGGACCAGACGCCCTTGTCTTTGGGGTTGATGACGTCGCCGCGTGTGAAAAGTACCTGCTGGATTATGGCCTTGATGCTACCGGCGATGGCCACTTTGCCGCCCTTGATGGCACCTATATCGAGGTCAGGGCCAAGGATGATCCCTCTCTGCCGCCGCCACTACCAACAGGCAGCACCTTGAGAAAAACTGTCTACGGTGTCGCCGACCAGGCGACGCTCAAGGCCATCACCGCCGAGCTTTCTAAAGACCGCGACGTGAAGACCCTGGGAGATGGCTCACTGGAAGTGAATGATGACCTGGGCTACACGCTTGGCTTCCAGATCAGCGTCCGACAAGAAATCTCCCTCCCGGCCGAACGCATCAATGCCCCTGGGGATACCCCCAAACGTCCACTTAACGAGATTGGTGCTGATCCCGATGCCGAAGCGAAACCACGGTCCCTGTCTCATGTAGTCTATTTCGTCCCCGATGCTGAAAAAGCAGAAGCCTTTTACGTGCAGCGCCTTGGCTTCAGACGCACCGATAATTTCACCAGGGTCGGCCCTTTCCTCAGGCCCCAGGGTAGCCAGGACCACCATACACTGTTCATGATCCAGACCCCGCCTTTCCTGCAGGGTTGCGAGCATTTCACGTTCCACATGGGAGGTCCCAGCGATGTTCTGCTGGCCGGGAGTCGTTTTGTCGAGAAAGGCTATGAGTCCTTCTGGGGTCCAGGCAAACACCTGTTCGGCTCAAACTGGTTCTGGTATTTCAACAGCCCCTTCGGCTGTCACGTGGAATATGATGCAGACATGGATATTCATGATGATGACTGGGAACCTCGTGATGCCCCTAGCACTGCAGACACCTCCCAACTGTTCCTATTCCAGGCCCGTGAGAAATGGCAACCTGGTGGCGGACCGCCACCGAAGGATGATTGAATCTAGATATGCCAGCAAGACAGTATCCAACTAAGGAAAAACCTCTCTGGAGACCAACTCACGCGCAAAAAGAACAATCTGCTCTTTGGCAATTCGCTTCACAATTCTGCAAACAGACAGGCATTTCACTAGATGATTATGATGCTATTCATGCGTGGTCCATAGCCGAGCCTGAAGAATTCTATACATCGCTTTGGGAATTTCTGGGCATCATTGGAGAAAAAGGTCACTGTGCATATATGCCCGGATCAGACCTTAAAAGTGCACACTTCTATCCAGGCGCAAGATTAAACTACGCAGAAAATTTACTAGACAATCCAGATGATAGTGATGCCATTATTGCTCATCGTGACGATGGTTCGCGTCGCTCGCTAACGCGAAGACAACTCTACGATGAGGTCTCCCGACTTGTTCAGGCACTTCAGCATGAAGGATTAAGCAGAGGAGACAGGGTCGTTGCTGTTTTGACCAACGACCTTGAAGCCATCATTGCTTACCTGGCTGTTTCAGCCATTGGCGCTGTTTGGTCTTCCTGCTCTCCTGACTTTGGGCCTTCCGCTGCCGGTGATCGACTATGCCAGGTAAAACCGACTATATTGTTGGCAAACGCCTGTTATCGTTATGGTGATAAAGATGTTGACGTAAACCCGACGATCAAAGCTATTGCAGAAAACTCACAGCTAAAACGCATTGTTATAGTAGGCGAAACTTTTACCCAGGGGCTATCAGAATATCCTGTTATCCACTGGGATGATTATTTATCCCCTTGGCAACCAGCCGAGATCACTTTCACCCGACTCCCCTATGACGCACCATTAGCAATCCTGTTTTCATCGGGAACTACAGGCAAACCTAAGTGTATCGTTCATTCTGCCATGGGCCTTCTAATTCAGCATAAGAAGGAGCATGTTTTACATTGCGACTTAAAATCAGGTGAACGTTTTTTCTATTTCACCACTTGCGGCTGGATGATGTGGAATTGGCAAATTTCGGGACTAGCGTCTGGCGCAACACTGGTTACCTATGATGGAAATCCATTCCATCCTGCTCCAGATAGATTACTGCAACTCATTGAAGGCGAAAAAATCAACGTCTTTGGTACCTCAGCCAAATACATTTCCTCTTGCGAAAGTGCAGATCTAACCCCTGTAGCGACCCACGATTTTTCAAGCCTAAGGCTAGTGTTATCAACTGGATCACCACTGCTACCTGCCAATTTTGAATACATATATAAAAGGTGGAAAGAAAATGTTCACCTCGCGTCAATTTCAGGCGGCACTGACATTTGCGGCTGCTTTCTCGGAGGAAATCCACTCCTTCCGGTCCATTCAGGAGAATTACAGTCCGCCTTTCTAGGCATGGATATAGACACTCTTGATGATGCAGGCAACTCTATCTCAGGCAGGCCCGGGGAACTGGTCTGCAGGAATGCACATCTCAGCATTCCTCTTGGATTCCTGGAAGACAGCGATGGCAGTACTTTTCATGATGCATATTTTCAGAAATTTTCTGATATCTGGGCGCACGGAGATTTCGTAGAAAAAACACCAGTTGGAGGTTATGTCATACACGGCAGATCCGACACTACGCTGAATCCAGGAGGTGTCAGAATTGGCACCGCGGAGATTTATAGACAAGTTGAACACATTTCTGAAATTGAAGACTCCATAGTAGTAGGACAGGACTGGAAAGGAGACCAGCGCATTATTCTTTTTGTCTGCCTTCAGGATACAGTAGAACTAGATGAAAAATTAATTGATAGGATAAAAACAGCGATACGTACTGATGCCAGCCCTCGTCATGTCCCTGCTAAAATTATTGCAGTCAACGAATTACCCAGAACACGTTCAGGAAAAATTTCGGAAATTGCTGTTCGCAATACGATTCATGGTCAGGCCATAAAAAATACTTACGCACTTGCAAATCCCGATTGTTTGGCAGAATACACAAACCTTAGAGCACTCCAAAGCTAAAAATCATCAACCTCAGGGAAATACTATTGACAGTCATCACTGCAGCATTACGAACTCCAATTGGAAAATTCGGTGGAGCTATGTCATCTATATCAGCCACTGATATGGCAGCACAGTTAATTTCAGCTCTTATCGAGCAGAGCAATTGCCCGGCTCAAGAAGTAGATGAAGTAATTCTGGGAAATGTACTTCAGGCAGGACAAGGACAGGGCCCGGCCCGGCAGGCAGTCATTAACGCCGGCTTACCCAATACTGTACCGGCTACAAGCATCAACATGCTCTGTGGATCAGGACTCAAAGCAGTCAGTATTGCCAACTCGATGATCAACAGTGGTCAAGCAGATGTCGTCATAGCGGGAGGGATGGAAAACATGAGTGCCTCCCCTTTCCTTCTGCCCGAGGGGCGTTGGGGAAAAAAGCTTGGTGATAGCAAACTGATCGACAGCCTTTTGAACGATGGCCTTATTGATGCATTTGACCGCAATCATATGGCCATGACCGCAGAAAAGCTGGCAGAGGAATTACAGATCAGCCGCAAGGAACAGGATGAATTCGCAGCACGGAGCCAACGAAAAGCTGAGCGAGCGATTCTTGATAAGCGCTTCGATGATGAAATTATTCCTGTTGAAGTGAATGAAAATGGCCATTCGCGATTAATCAATCGGGATGAATATCCCAGATCAGGTGTGACGGCAAAACAACTGGCAGAACTCCCGGCAGCCTTTACCAACAATGGCACAGTCACGGCAGGCAATGCTTCGGGCATTAATGATGGTGCTGCAGTTCTGTTGCTCATGTCTGATGAAAAGGCTGAAAAATTAAAAGTGCATTACAAGGCCGAAATTCTGTCAACAGCAAGCACAGGTCTTGATCCTGCATATATGGGACTTGGCCCGGTTTCCGCCACGAACAAGGCACTAGCCAAGGCTTCTATCAACCTTAACCAGATTGAATTGATCGAACTGAATGAGGCTTTTGCTGCTCAGGCTATCGCTGCATGCAGGCAACTTGATTTACCTGACAATATTGTCAATGTGAACGGTGGCGCCATCGCCCTTGGCCACCCGATTGGAGCTAGTGGCGCAAGGATACTGGTAACTCTTTACCATGAAATGAAAAAACGAAACTCCTCATTGGGACTTGCTTCATTGTGTATTGGTGGGGGCATGGGGGAAGCCGTAATACTCAAATCATGAAGCAACAATGACTTTTGAGTAGCTGGATCGAACCAGTGCCGGGTCTGAGCCTGGGTTGCGAATGTTATAAAACGAGAAATGGCAGATTAAATAAACGAATGGATGTACTTATGAAACCGGAATTCCCCTTGGTAGTGTAGTTATTTCGCCAAAATAGACTAGTTTGAGCAGTATGTATTTGCGGCGAAATCACGGACTGGGAGAAATGCCTCTGATCAATAGCCTACTAGGATTGAGCAACATTGATGATTGGCGGTGCAGCGTTGAGTGACTCAATAGCAAAACCTGCTGCCTTTTTGTAGACAGACATGAATTCTTCGCGTTCAGCCGCGGGAATGACTTCTTCGATGTTGGTAAATTCTCCGCCGCAACGTTCATGTAAAAGATTAAGCAAACCAAAGGGACCGGCCCCGCGGTTGCGCAGCACCAGCGCCGATACCGGTTCGCATAACTGTTCATTGTAGGCCGACAGCGCAGCCGCGTTTGTCCCTATTTCCAGAATTTTTGCGCCAATCAACCTCGCATCAATAATAGCCTGGCTGGCACCATTCGAGCCGGTTGGATACATGGGGTGCGCGGCATCGCCCATCAATGCAACAGGCCCATCAACCCAGGTGTCCACTGGATCACGATCAATCATCGGATTTTCATAGGCCATTTCGGCTTGTTGCAGCATCGCCGGTACGTCCAGCCAGTCATACCTGAACTGTTCAAAATGATGGGCAAAATCCTCGACGGACACGGGTTTGAACCAGCTGTCACTTTGCCAGCCTTCTGAATTATCAACGGTTAACTCAGCGATCCAGTTGATTTCTGCCTCGCCGTTCTTGTCGGTGTCAGAGATGGGGTAGATAACCATGCGGTGCTCGTGTGTGCCCAGCCCGATAAAAGAAGACGAGGTGCGAATGGGTTTTGCCCGAATGGTTCCGCGCCACATTAGTGCTCCCCCCCAGTGAATTGGAGCCTGGTCAGGATGCATTTGCGCCCTGACTGCCGAATGGATACCGTCAGCGCCAATCAGCAGGCTTCCCGTCATAACAGACTCGCTGCCATCACCGTGCAGAACAGTGACATCCACTTTATTGTCGGAGTTAATGGCATAACTGGTAACACGTGAATCAAGCCGGACAGCATGCTCACCAAGACGTTCCAATACTTTCTTGTACAGGAGCATCAAAAACTTGCCGCGGTGAACGGCATATTGCGGCCAACGATAGCCGGCATCAAGACCACGTGGTTCCGCATAGACTTCCTTGCCGTTCAGGCCGACCAGGGCCCACTCCCTGGCAGGGATACCGATGGTATCCAGTTCGTTCGTGCCTATACCCAGGTCTATGAGTTCCCGCACCGCATTGGGCTGAATATTGATGCCAACACCAAGCGGCTTCATGCTGCTTGCGCTTTCGAATACCTGACAGGGTATGCCCAATTGCTGTAGCGTCAGCGCCATGGTAAGACCGCCAATACCACCGCCGGCGATTATCACAGGTGCTTTGGACATAGGAATGCTCCAGGAATTTCAGTGTTAACGGGTTTGACGGGTGTGGATATTACAGCTTAGGCTTGATTTATATTTTTTTGCTAGGAGCAAATATGGATCTTAACCTAAAACCCGTTTGCAAACTATCTGTTCAAGTAGCTCCCCCAGTTGAGATAGGGCAAACAGAAACGGGTAGAAAGCGCATCATTCCCATCATTGGCGGTCTTGTTGAGGGTGAACGGATCACTGGAACAATTCTCAACCTTGGTGCCGACTGGCAGACCATTCATGATAACGGTACAGCCGAACTGGATACCCGTTATGTAATTAAAACTGATGACGGTGCAAATATAGATATCAGGAATTGGGGGTTTCGGGTTTGCACACCGGAAGTACAGGCCAGAATCGCGCAGGGTGAGTCTGTAGATGTCTCTGATTACACCATGATCACAACACCCAGGTTTGAAACAGCCTCGCCGGATTACCTCTGGTTAAACAATGGCATCTTTGTGGCGCGGTGCGAACGGCATCCAGATGCGGTCAGAGTTAACATTTATGAGGTCGTCAAACCCTAGACATTACGCACACCGGATTATCCTCGAGCGCCAGATCGGGTTTGCCGCAGGACATGACTCAAGCCCTGAAATTCTTTAATAGATACTGTTCAGGGCTGATGAATCAGACTGAATCAGAGGGCTTTGACAACGCGAAAACCCAGGTAGTTGCGGCCACGCTGGGTGTTGGGATAAGGCGCCCCGCGACGGGCAGAGCGCTGCATGTAGGGGTTGCTGAGGTAGGTGCCGCTTCTGAAAACCCGGTTGGCGCAGTTGCCATTCTTGTTGGCCGAACCGTCGCGCGGGGCACTGGCGAAATCAGCTTCATAGCAGTCTTCCACCCATTCAAAGATATTGCCGTGCATGTCATAGACGCCAAAAGTATTCGGAGGAAATGATTTCACCGGCGAGGTTTCATTAACCCAGACATCTTCGCCCTCGGCCATTCCGCCCAGGCCCGTGTCACGCAGGCCGAAGTTCCCATAGTCATAATCCAGTTGATTGCCCCAGGGGAAGATAGTGGTGGAGCCGGCACGAGCGGCATATTCCCATTGCGACTCTGCTGGCAGGCTGTAGGCATCATCCTCACCGGTTTTCCAGTTCAGCCAGCCGACAAAATGCTGGGCGTCATACCAGCTCACACCAACGACCGGGCGGTCACCTCTGCCCCAGTCCCAATCCGGATTTTCCGAACCGTCGAGTTGAATTTTCAGTGAAGTTTCGACACCAGCGCCATCACAGCGCGCGTCTCGGACGCAGGCTTCCCACATATCCCAGGTCACGGGCGTGGTGGCAATGGCAAAAGGTTCAGCGATGGTAACTTCATGCTGCAGTTCATTGTCACGGCGCTCGGGATCACTTTCCGGCGATCCCATGATGAATGTGCCCGCTGGTACGACAACCATCTCCGGACAATTGGCACATTCCTCAAAGGTTTCACCTGGCATCATATCGGCAGCAATGGCACTGCCAGCAAACGTCATAGTGAGCAGGAACAGGAAAGGAGTGGTGAGTTGGCGCATGTCGAATTCCCTTTTTATTTAGATATTATCAAATACAAAGGTACCCGATGATACAACTCAGGAGCAAAAAAAATGGGGTCAGAACACGATTCTCATGGTAAATGATCTTTACGGCGAGGTGATTGGACAGCTGTCTATAATATATTTCAATATTTTCTGACACACATATCACGAACCGCACTTGGCGCACTAATGGCGCAATTGTTTTCAAAAAACATTATTAATCTTCAACGCATCCAAATAAAAACAATGTGCTAACCCCATATTTTATCGTTGTTATTTTTTGGTAAAAGTTGGGGCTGATTGCATAAATATGACTCATAATCCGTTTGTCCCAGGTTCGAGTCCTGGTGGGCCCACCATTTTCCCTTCGATAAATTTCAGGTAATGCTGCAACGAAGTTCCCGGCCTGCGATCACAGATCGCAGTCGTTCCCGGCGTATGAAGCATTGCTTCATGTAAAACGCGCCGGTTTACCCTCAAGGACTGTCCAGCCGGTAATCAAAGGCTGCAACTATCAGTTTGACCCAAAGGACGTCGCCTTCCCTTATTACAGTCAGAAATATAAGTGAGCCTATTTCAGCTTTCCTTGTTTGTATGCCGCTTCGAAAGCTTTCCACACAGGTGGCGAGGTAACGAACAGCAATCGACAGCCTGCTTTAGACGCGAAGCGCACCTTTGTTCCCGCTTCTATGTAAAAGAATTGTCCCGCTGAACCAGAGCACGGCTCGTCATCCACTGTGAGTGTCACATCCCCTTCCAGTACGACAAGGACCTCTTCGTAAGACACAGGTATCTCTTCATGACTCTCTGTGTCTGGCTGGAATTGCCCACACCCGACTGCCAGGTTGTCGCTGTCAGAGACAGCAATGGAATTCTCCATACCTTGGTCGGTAAATTTAGCCAGAATCCTGTCCTTCAAATCAGGGATGGAAACATGTTCTGCTACATTTTCAGCTATGGAACGATATTCCATAGTCCTTGAATCAAAAACCCGTATCGCCATTGATATGCCCCATGCTGAAATTGATGGATGATTATTCAGATCAAAAACCAGATTTTGTTTTCTGCTATATCAGGCACTCCACTTACTGTCTGACAGGCGCCTCACAATCGGCGATTTCACTGTCGCAATAGATTTCTCCCGCAACAGCGTAGAACCTGTTATTAGCCTTCACATGCGCAAAAACTTTCTGATTCCCCAGATCCAGAACAAGCGAATCCACACCAATGAACGGGATTCGCCAGGTCACAAAATAGATGTCATCACTGATGGGGGTGTAATGGGGGGAAACAGTCGCCGCTACGCCATCGAAAAATCCGCCAACACCCTCCCAGTAGACTTCTTCCTTTGTCATTTCAATACGAAAATCCCAGCCGATATCGTAACGCCAGTGAAACACCCTGCCTTCCAGAGCAACTGGAATAGTCGATTCCTGGTGAGTTGTTTCATCCGGCTTGGCATTGTAAAAAAGGAAGTAGTAAGCAAAGCCGGTTAGCAGTAAAAGAGCCAGCAATGCCCGATAAACTTTAAGCTCCATGCTGGTACCTATGGCTCAATCTATTGAATCCTCTTCAAAGCCAATACCTTCCCAGCCATCAGAGGGCCTGGTCAGGCTCAGCATCTGCATGCGGTTGGAACCGTTTTTGGCTTTTCTGCCTTTCAATATGACTTCGTCACCTGCTTTCAGGTCATCGTGGTTCCAACCACGGCGGACCAGTATGTTGCGAGGATAGGTTTCACTCTCCCAAACGGTTTTACTGCCATCGGCATTTGTTGTTTCTATGTACACACGACTGTGAGGGTTCTCAAACCACACCTCAGTCACAACACCTTCTATAGTACTTACAGCATTCTGGTCATAGATGGAAAGAAATGAATGGTGGGCTAAAGCCGGCATAGCAATCGCAGCTAACATAATCGTGATCACTATTTTTTTCATGAGAATTATCCTCTACTGTTCTTCAATGTGGGGCCTGACCACACAATCGTAGTCCATGATCTCAAAATCTGACTTCTTCCATTGGGTAGTTACACCCCAGGGTTCAGTGAAAAATACCGGGTCGTCGATGATCGTTTCTAACAGCTTGGTATTGCCGTCTTCCTGCAGGGTGCGTTTTTCGATCACCCTGAGCTGGTCAGAATGCGGAACACCTTGCGGCCGCAGGTAACCTGCCTGCAATCCCACCGCCTCGATCACCAGTGTGTCGCCTTCCCAGGTGGCATTGGAATACCCCATAAACGTGGGATAGGGGTTTTCAGGATGCGGACGATCGATATATGCCCGCCGTACCTGGTGCTCGTATTCATACAAAATGACTACACGGTCTTCCTGCTGGATGATTTCGTGAAGCATTGGCGCGGAGGTGATGCGCACAAGACTGAAAATACACCGGTGTGCCGGATCGCCCAGGGGATCTGCAACCCAGGCATCAAAGGCGGCCTTCCCTGCCGCTGTATAGGGCGGCTCGACATCCCATTCATCTGCCGACCAGCCTTCCATCTCCCAGATACCTGAGAAATCCGGGCGGGTCTGGGCCATAAGTATTGAAGGGATGGCAAGCAGCAGGAACAAGCCAGCCTGGAAGCCGTGTTTGAGAAACTTTTTGGCAATATCCGTGTTTCGGTGTTTCACATTCATTTCACATACCTCAAATACAGAATTTATTGACCCCGTTGCGGTACTTCCAATGCATCAGACATGGAGCGGATTTTTACTCTGGTTTTCAGGTCAGCCTTGCAGAAGGCATGCAGGAAACAGGTTTGTTCCGACATATCGAGAATCGTTCGGGCAAAGTCATCATCCTCACCCGTCACGAGATGTACATGAGTTTCCACCGGATCGGCTGTACCGGCCTCTCCGGTGCCGCCACTGGCGCCGCCCAGGGAAAAATGGGTGTCCTGGATGATGCGATATTCCTGCAGATCCTTTTTCACGATCTTTGCATAGCGGCCAAACTGCGTCATAAAACAAAAACCAATGCCGGCACTGATATAACTCACAGCATCAGGTGCCAGCCCCTTACCGCCATTTTCAGGCGCTTCGTCACTGAGAAAATAAAAAATGGATCCATAGGGGTTATACAAATGCTGCTCGATCTGTTTCACACCATCGTCGCGCAGGGTACAGATCACTCGCACATGCAACAGCCTGTCCTGTTGTTCAGCAAGACTGTCCCCCGCCATGGTTACCGTGTGGTCTGACTTTGGGGTTTTTCCGCCTCTTTTAATCAAACCGCTCCAGTCATCGCTCGTTGGCCGGGCGGCATCAAAATGATCACTGGGATCAGGCTCTGCCGGTTTGCCAACCGGAAGGGCTTTTGCCGGTTCAATTTCCGCACCATTATGCGTGAGCGTAAACAGGCTCTCCTTGGCACCGTGCATCAGGCCGTTCAATGGCGAAGCGGCAGTCGCATCCAGCACCAGGCGGTTGATGGTGTCCTGGTCTGTATCGGAGTCGATATGCACAGCGAGGTCCGGATTTTTTGCGCCGCCAATCATGGAACCGTCTTTCGCGGAGCCTTTCATGGTGTAGTAATTATCCTGTACAAGCTTGATGTCATTGATGGTGATGCCCCGCATCTTCGCCAGGGCAAGAATCTCATTCATGTATGAACAGACCATGCCGGTGGACAGAAAAGACAAAGGACAGGGTGCCTCGTCATGACCCGCGAGGTAAGCTCCTTCGTCGCTTGAGAGCCGCCAGACTGCACCGGTGCGCGTGGATTTCACCAGCGCTTCTTTTTGCATCACTGTTAATGAACGCACACAAAGCCTGACGGCATCACCCAACCTGATGTTCGGCGTATCAAATCCCGTTTCATCGGGATTGCCAACTTTGAAAAACAGCGGTTTTCCGCATTCGATTAAGGGGTTATCTGCCATGAAATTTGCCTGATTTGAATAAATTATATTTGCTGCAAGGTTTTGCCCACTGAATTGAGCAACCTGACACCGTTTTCTGTAACAAAGGCACTGGATCCTACCTTGACCTGGTTCATTCTGCCCATTCGCGCACCAGGTTCAAAGCTTAGCGCCATTCCCGGCTTCAATTCGATGTCTGACCCCAACGGATCGTCATAGGTGCCAATAGGGCGGCCAATTCCAACCGGCCCTGCCAGTACCACCGGCCGGATGCCATGGACAAGTGGAAAGCCGTGCCAGCAGCCGGCATCCCTGACTACTTTTTCCATGGGCTCATAAACTTCCCTAAACCGAATGCCGGGTTTTATCACCTCAAGGCCTGCCGCAAAACTATCCTGCGCAATTTTATGTAAATCCCGGATTTCCTGATTGGGTTCACCCACACACATACATAGTGACACTTGCGCATAACCTCCGAAAGCCTCTATGCCGTATTCGGAGTTAATGATATGCCCTTGCCTGATCGGACCTGGCTGTATTTCCAGGGCCTTCACATCCGCGGTAGCCCCGTTACTGATCAGGAATTCTTCGACTGTTGAGCGAAACTCACTGTCCGTAATTCCTGGCCTGGTATATTCAAGCAGCATCCTGTGAAATGCCTCTCCCAGGTCGGCCGCTTTTTCAAATGCCGCAATCTCCTCTTCCCCTTTCACCATGTTGACCATGGCATAGGCCGGTGTCACATCAACAAAATCAGCCCCTGGCAGACTCGCTTCTATCTCGCTCCAGATGGCATACAGCATCAAACCCTGAGACGTGAAATTGTTCAGGCCAAAGACACCTGTCTCTGTGCCCACCACACCGATCCTGTCATTCTGATTGCCAAACTCATTGATCAGGTTGGCGATAGCGGGCCCCATCGGCTCTCCCCTGCTGCCAACCACTCTTGCCCAGGCACCCGGGCCGGGGGATAAGTTCATTGCCACGGCCTGACCTTCCCTCGGCAGAATCACAAAACCTGTACCATAGTTAAATGGGGCATTGGTAATGTAGGAAGCATAATGCAGGGTGAAATCCCCCGGCATTGCAGGTACAACCAGGCAGTCCACTCCCTGTTCATCCATCATCGCCCTTAAAGCTGACCAGCGCCTGTCTCGTTCGGCTGTCGTATAAGGACTGGGAGATCCGCTGGGTTGGGCCAACCCCGATGAAGGGATGAAGGTTGAAGCCGCCGCTCCAGCCATCAGTGTTGAAGCCAGCATCACCTGCCTTCTGCTGAGTTTTAGCCCGGTTTTCTCATTCATATTTATTCCCTCCATTTCAATCTGTTATACCAATGCACTGAATTTGATCAATCCCAGCACACCGGAACATGTAAAAGTAACCATTGCCGGGATGCCGGCTTTCCATGTGTCATATTTCAAATGACAATAAATGGCACCGGTAGAAACAATCAGTATTGCCAAAGCGCCGGATAAACCGGGATATGAGGGTAACCAGAGGCTGACTGCACCATATAATTCGATCAGCCCAACACCCATCATGTGCTGCCTTTTGAGGCCATACTTGTGAAAGAATTCCAGCTGAATCGCGAAGATATTCTTTTGCCAGCCCGTAATTTTTATGGAACTGGCAAACAGAAAAAAAAGAGTAAGCAGAACTGACAAAATAGAAGTGATCATCCCGGTCATGTTGCTTCACCGGCATTGCTCATTAGCTGGAAAAGGGCCTGGGAATGCCGTTTCACAGTTTCTGCTGATGATTTGGGCTTGCCCAGGTAGAACTCGGCATCTGCAGGCGTGAACATGCGGTAATTGAGCGCACCCATAAATATCATTACCAGGTCCTTGATCGGGATACTGTTGTTTATCACGCCAGCTTTTTGCAGCTTGCTCAGGAACTTCTCGGTCAGCTGGTAAAGCTGCTTTACATATCTTGGGTAAATATTCCTGTAACGCTCACTGTTTTTCATCGATTCACGAGTAAGAATGATCCAGAGCTCCGGATTCTCAACAGTGTAGGAGACCAGAGCGGTAATCTGCGCCAGCAATTGCTCTTTCAGTGGTAAAACGGCAATCACCTGTTCCTGGTGCCTGCCCACTTCAACTGCTTTGTGGCTTAAAGACTCAACCACCGATTCCCATAGCGCTTCCTTGGACCCGAAGTGATACCGGATGGACTGGAAATTGATACCAGCATCCTCGCCTATCTCTCTTAACGAGGCTCCGGCAAATCCGTTTTCTGCAAAATGCCGGGTAGCTGTACGCAGGATAAGCTCCCTGGTGCTCTCAACTTCGTCATTCATGTTGGCGGCTGCATGAACCACTGAAATTGCTCCTCATGAAATATTTGTTGACTGGAATTTTACACTTGTAAAAATAATTTTTACAAGTGAAAATACCGAAAAAGAGGAAAACACCATGATCAACCGCCGACTTTTTTTGAAAACCAGTTCCGCAACGCTGGCTTCCATAGCCAGCATCAACCCTGCCCTGGCAAAGGGGTGTACGGGAAAACGGGGAACTGTGATTGACCTTGTTCTCTACGATGACAGGGTCGATGCAAGTTCGCGTTTCGCGACTGACGCCAAATCCAACGGCTCCGCCATCCTTTCAATACAGGACGACCTGACTGAAGCGAGTTTTGGGCAATTACAGAAGGTTCTTACCGAACAGGAAGCCGTCATTGGAGGTTATACAACACCACATGCCGCTTCCTATGTGCTTGGCCTGGCCAGGGACTACCAATACCAGCAGGTGCACTTCACGGATCTAGAGCCGGAACTACGTCAGCTACTGGATGACGCCGGCCAGAAAGATGCCCTGACCGCCTGGGTACTTGCACCAATGCAATCTGCAGATTCGGGGAGGGTGTAACCATGACAATTCCACCAGGATTAACACAAAGCCAGTTTGATAATGCCCTCGGCGAGTTCAGGGAAGCCGTGGGCAGCGACTGGGTGTTCACCATTGATGAACACATCGCTATGTACAAGGACTATTTTTCGCCGCTTTTGAATACTGATTTACAGCCGATTCCCTCGGCTGCAGTAGCGCCTAATTCAGTGGAGGAAGTCCAGCAGGTGTTGCGCATTGCCAATGATTACAAAATACCGCTCTGGACCATTTCCACGGGCAAGAACTATGGCTATGGCGGTCCCGACGCCCGAGTCTCCGGCAGCGTCATTGTTGACCTGAAACGCATGAACCGGATTCTCGAACTGAACGAGGATCATGCCTATGCCCTGGTTGAACCCGGTGTCAGTCATTATGACCTGTGGCTGGAAATCCGCCGGCGTGGATACCGGCTCTGGACTGATGGTCCTTCACCCGCTTATGCCAGCATCATCGGCAACACCATGGAACGCGGAGCCGGCTACGGACTGCTGGGCGAGCGCGCCGCAGCGCAGTGTGGTATGGAGGTGGTGCTCGCCAACGGCGATGTTGTGCGTACCGGCATGGGAGCAAACAGCAATTCGGAAACCTGGCAGCAGTACAAACACGGATTCGGGCCATCCATCGACGGCATGTTTTTCCAGTCCAACTTTGGCATCGTCACCAAGATGGGCATCTGGCTGATTCCAGAACCGCCCGCTTTCCGTTCAGCGGAAGTCTATGTAGAGAACCACGAAGACGTCATTCCACTGATTGACGTAATGCGGCCTCTGCGTCATGCCAACGTGATCGCAAACAGTGCGACAGCAAGTCTTAACTTCGGTGGCTATGTGGAAGGTGGGCAGGGTCCAGGTGGCGGCATTGCAGCCCCTCCGGGTACACCGCCCCCGGGACCTCCGGGATGGCGTGCACGGCTGGGTTTTTACGGCTACGACCGCGTGGTGGAAACCAACTGGGAGGAAGTCCAGGATGCCTACGCCTCAGCCATTCCCGGCGTCAGTTTTCATTCAGACAAATATTCCGCTCCTTACAATCCAGACACCATGCTGACCGAGTCCAAACTGGCTGCAGGCATCCCTTCCTTCCAGGAATCACCTCTCTGGAACCACGCTGGCACATTCGTGTCCATGGTGATGAATTTTTCAGGAGAAACCTACTGGGATTTCATGCAGACCTATGATGCCATCTACCAGGAAAACGGCTTGCGCTACATGGGTGGCCCGCTGCATATGCACACTCCCCGTTCGATGATGACCCTGGCCGGTGTCCCGCTGAGCCCCTCCGATCCGGAAATGAACCAGGGCCGTATCGCCATGGTGGAGCAACTGATCCAGGCCTCAGCGGAAAAGGGCTGGTCGGAATACCGCACACCGCTGGTGTTCATGGATCATGCCATGGAATCCTTTGATTTCAACAACCATGCCCTGAAACGCTTCAATGAAACCATCAAGGATACGCTGGATCCCAACGGTATTTTGTCTCCGGGTAAAAACGGTATCTGGCCGCAGCGGCTGAGAGAGGAACAGGCATGAAGAAAATAATTCATACAGCACTGACGCTTTTTTGCCTGGCCCCGTTTGCAGCAGGTGCACAGGACTCAGCGATGGAAACCGGGGAACGTATCTATCTGGCCCGCTGTGAATACTGTCATGGTGAAGGCCCGCAGAAAGGTGGCACCATGATGCTGCATCGGCGCTATGGGGAAAGTAAACCCGCCGTGCTACATCAACGCATCGATCTGTTACCGGAATATATTCGTAACGTGGTCAGGACCAATACGCCCGGTATGACGCCAGTGCGAATTACCGAGGTCAATGAAGAAGAACTTGATGCCCTGATTGCGTTCCTGACCAGGAATAATCCAGACTAATAATGGCCAACAAGACGCAGAAAATCATTTACTGGATAGCTACCGGTTATATGCTGTTTGCCATGTTATGGTCTTTTGTAACCTATCATGTGCTGAACGAAACCATTACCGATTTCTTTATCAGTTACAACTATCCGACCTACCTGATTTACCCCCTGGCGTATCTCAAACTGGTCGGTGCAATTGTCATCATTACCAATTTGTATGCTGACCTGAAAGAATGGGTGTACGCGACCTACTACATCAACATGATCCTGGCCTTTGTCGCACATTATGTCGCCCAGGATATGTTCTGGCATGCAGTCCTTGGATTGATTCTGGTTCCGGTCTCATACCTGCTAAGTAACAGGGTCCGCGGGTATCCATCAAAGAAACTGATCACATATACAACTGCATAAAAATCATCGCCCATTAACTTCACGATGAGTATTTTCCGATTATCTGTTTTCTGTCTCACGTTCGGGCTCCCGGTTTTTCCCGTCAATGCAGCCCCTAACATCCTGGTCATCATTGCTGATGATCTGGGAACTGAAGCACTGGGCATGTACGGGATTGGTGAAGAGACAGCTGTCACACCCAACCTCGACAGTCTGGCAGCGCAAGGAGTGCGCTTTGAAGGATTCTGGTCGCAACCCAGTTGCTCACCCACACGAGCGGCTCTTCTTACTGGTCGCTATGCTTTCCGTACCGGCGTGCGCAGCCCCCTGCGATTCCAATGGGCCAATATGGAGGCACCGGTTCCTCAACTCCCTGAAAATTCTCCGACAGAGCTCTGGTATGAGCCAATCGGGCTTGCAGAAAATGGTGAAGCCGCCGTTTTGCGTCAGCCCCCGCCTCCGGAACAATTACCCCGGGGCCCAGGGCTGGATGAAATCATGCTGCCGAAGATTCTTGGCGCTTTACCAGAACCCTATACCTCTGCAGCAGTAGGCAAATGGCACCTGGGAGATTTCAGCAACGGCGGGGTCAATCATCCTAACCTTGCCGGTTTTGATTATTATTCTGGCGGGCTTTTTGGCGCGCCTTCCAGTTACTTTGCCTGGCGTCACCTTGAGAATGGAAAACTGACAGCCGAGACCGGCTACTATGATCAGCGTGTTAACGACGATGCCATCAACTGGATATCCGATCAGCAGGAAAGCCCCTGGTTCATGTGGCTTTCCTACAGTAATCCCCATACCCCTGTGCATTTACCACCAACTGACCTTTTGCACAGTAATGCAAAGTATTTACCAGCCAATTTTGCAGGCGAAGAGAATAACCGGGCCTATTTTTATGCCCAGGTCGAAGCGATGGACACCCTCATCGGGGAGTTGCTTGAAAGTATGTCACAAGATGTTAGAGATAATACCTATGTCATTTTTCTGGGTGACAACGGTACGGTTTCCTGGGACAACCCTTCCCCACCCAGAGATCCACAACGGGTCAAGGGAACGGTCTATGAAGGCGGCGTCAGCGTTCCATTGATCATTACAGGTCCTGGAGTACCAGAAGGCAGGCAGTCAGCACCCATTGCTCACGTGGTTGATCTTTTTTCCACCATCCTCGATCTGACTGGCACTGACCATGAATCAGTCATCCCCGAAAACCTGCTGCTCGATTCCGTGAGTTTCGCCCCCCAGATATTTGATCCCGAAGCCCCAGGCACACGCACCTGGGTATTAACCGAAGGCTCACTACGCGGACAGGACTGGTCAGCGATCCGTGACAGGCAATACAAGTTGGTGATAAGTGACGATCGGGAAGAATTTTATGATCTGCTTAACGATAACAATGAAACCGATGTTCTTTCTTTGGAGAGCCTTCTCGGCGAGGCACGCACTGCCTATGACACGCTCAAGTCTTTACTTGATGCGTTAGTGAATTGAGGCCTGTATAACAGCTGGGAATCAAGGGGTCAGAGTAGTTTGATTTATAAACGCAGAATAAATCTTGATGATAAAATTTACACACTTACATACACACTGCAATTCTTACCTCTATATCTTTTTGATTTATATGGATATAAAGTTTAAGGAATTAACTCATAATCCGTTTGTCCCAGGTTCGAGTCCTGGTGGGCCCACCACTTCCTAATCTGCCACTCTTGATTACCCTAACCCCTTTGCTTCCCCCCGTCCTATAATTGCGCAATACTCCAATTGCCCACTGGCTAAGATCTTTGCTGAAAGATGGTTAAGGGGTTTTCACCATTAACGACTACCAAGGAATCAGGACATGGCATGGAAAAAATGGGGCATCACGCTACTAGGTTGCCTCCTTTGCGTGGGGACACTGGCGTACATCAAGGCTTCCCAGATCGGTGCAGCCATCGCCGCCGCCGAGGCCTACCCGGAACAGTCTGAGACCGTCGAGACAACCACTGTCGGAGAAACCTTGTATGCACCGACAATCAGGGTGCTGGGCGAATTGACGGCGCCACAACGGCTGGATCTGCGAAATGAAATCGACGGCGAGGTCACCAGGGTTAATTTTGAATCCGGCTCCCGTGTTAGTAAAGGCCAGGTGCTGGTTCAGCTTGACACCTCTGTCGAGGAAGCCAATCTCGCGGCAGCCCAGGCGCGGGCACAATTAGCGCAGCAGGTCTTCACCCGTGCGGAGAACCTGTTTGAATCCAACGTGTCCAGCCAAGACCAACTGGACCGGGCGCGGGCTGACCTGAGCGCGGCCAGTGCCGAGATCCGCGCCCTGGAACGCACCATCGAAAAGAAAACCCTAGTTGCTCCTTTTACCGGCCGG
>Ga0255781_10000280_pt1 | contig 39699 bp, 67 predicted proteins | sample 101ome_21_FD_179979 | JGI IMG/M metagenome (GOLD analysis project Ga0255781, IMG submission 179979) | Coastal salt marsh microbial communities from the Groves Creek Marsh, Skidaway Island, Georgia - 101413BT metaG (version 2) | ecosystem: Environmental > Aquatic > Marine > Intertidal zone >... | reverse complement strand
CTAAGATGCGCAGTATTGTAAAATCAAAAGTTGTAATGGAATCATTACTAGAACAGCAGTTTAGTTTAGCTCAAGAAATTGCCAATGCAAACTTAATGCCTATTGTTGAACCTGAAATTCCTATAGACCATCCTAGTAAAGAACTTTATGAATATATACTGCGGGAAAAATTAGAGCAACATCTAAATAATTTTTCAGGTAAGTGTATCTTAAAACTTACACTGCCTGAGAACGACAATTTTTACAGCAATTTAATGAGACATAAAAATGTGCGCAGTGTTGTAGGACTCAGTGGTGGATACAGCACACAAGAAGCATGTGAAAGACTAAACAAACAGTCAAACATGACAGCAAGTTTTAGTAGAGCACTTAGTGAAGGACTTTATTACAATCAAACTTACAATGAGTTTGATAAACAAATTACATCTAATATAATGAAGATAAAGGAGGCAAGCAGTGCCTTATAAAACAGAAGCAAATTTATTTGAAGTTGGTGATTTTATTTCACATGCAGGACTACCATTGGCGTGGAAGATTGAATGTGATGCAATAAGACCTGCATGGTGGGACGGACTAGCACGTATGATAATGGACTATCAGACAGAACCGTTTTGTAATGTTGTTGGTATTCCACGTGGAGGCTTACCTTTGTCACAAGCCTTGTCAAAGTATGTTACGCCAGGCGACCATCCTTGGTTAGTTGTAGATGATGTATATACAACAGGCACAAGTTTTAGAGAGTTTTGCACAACCAAAGAAACAATGTATGCTTACAAGTGGTGTGTTTTTGCTAGAAAGCCAATTGAATACCAAGAGCCTACTGATGTAAGAGCATTGTTTACTATGCCCGCTACACTTTAACGCACTTATACAACTTGACATTGTAATTTTTCCGTGCTATATATTATTATACACAGGAGACACAGATGTTACAATATTTTCTAAAACTATTCGCCACTGAAACACTTCCCAATGGTGTATTACACAGAGCTCATACAACAAAGTATGAGGATTTGTGTCAATGAGTGATGATGTAAGAGCAGCCGCACAAAAACAAGCAGAAGAAGCAATGGATGGCTTTATTCTGTGGAGTAAACGTGCTACTCTGTGGAGTGCTTTCTTTCTATGCTTAGTTGTATTTGCTTGTAATAGCGGCGTAGAAACTGGACCTAATGCAACTGGTAGTGGTTATAACGGAGAACAATATTCTCCTAGCAACTTGAATGTAAAAAAATGAAGTGGCTTATTGTATTTGTTATGTTAGAAGCAGAGCCTTTTGCAATAAAGAGTTTGCCATTTGAAACACAAAACGAATGCAAAGCCTATATAAATGATCCTGCTAATAGCGATAGGCTTGCAATAGAAGTGATTGATGTGGCAGGATTTAACGATACAATAGTTAATATTGCTTGTATGCCGGCTAATAAAATAACGAAAGAAATATTAAATGAAACCCAACAAAAAGTTTGAGTTAACAGTAAGAGATATAGAAATAATAGAACATGCATTACGAGCAAAAGCAGGACGTAGAGGCCTTGCAATTGCACAAGGTGAAACAAGTGAAAAACTTAGAGAAGAAATGCACGAAATACAGGAATTGTTAGGACGTATACATTCGCAGAAAAATTGGTATCGTCCTAAGGATAGGAATTACGTAGGAGGATAAAAAAATGAAATTAACATTGGCATCAATTTTACTTGCTGTAGGCATGAGCACTGCTCATGCTGCTGATTCAACTATCGAAATGCTCAACAAGCGTGACGATGGTGCTAAAATGGTTTTTAGCGAAGACATTGCCCGTATTGACGTAGGAGACACTATTACTTGGTTACCTACAGATAAAGGTCACAATGTAGAATTTATTGCAGGACCCGAAGGTTGGGACTTGCCAAAGAAATCAAAGTTAAACAAAGAAGTTGCGATAACTTTTGATACAGTAGGAATTTACGTTTATCAATGCACACCACACAAATCAATGGGTATGATTGGTATTGTTGCAGTTGGTGATTGGAATGAAAGCCACACAATTGAAATAATTGACGTAAAAGTTCGTGGCAAAAGCAAAAAGAAATTTGAACAACTTTTGCGCGAACTCTAAACACATTTTGTTTAAAAGTGTAGTTTTTGAGCAACACCACATGGTTTTGTAATACTATCCACAGGGTTAAGTGCTCATAAAACTTGCAAAGCAAAATTAGTGTGTTATAAATAAAGAGTAATTTGAAAGGACGTTTTATACCTTCTTTCATTTTGCCTCATAATAAAAAGAAGGAAAAATATTATGCGCAAGGTATTTACCATTTTAGCGGCTACCATGGTAGCTGGAGTAGCTTCAGCACAAGAAGCACCAGCACCGACAGTCGTAATGCCAGTTGTAAGTGGCGAAGTTTCACTAGATTTTGCTGAAACTGCTGCTGGTTCAATTGGCGGCACCATGGGTCTTGATTTAGGAATTGATGCAGGCGATATTGCTTACATTGATCTTGATCTAAGTGCAACCGACGGAAATGCAGTTACACTAGATAACTGGGAAGTCGGGACCGAACTAGGCGGTGTAGGCGTTGCATTAGGTGACGACATTAACCTATTCTCAGAAGCAGAAGATGGTTCTACACTATCAGCACCAGGCGGCGCTGAGTCAGTTAGGGTTACTGTAGGCGGTGCAGCAGTTGCAGTCGGACTTACAGATTGGACTGACGACATTACTGACTTTAGTAATGTTCAAGGTTCATACACTGTTGGCGATGTATCAGAACTTTCAGCAGTTACAGTTGCAGCAGAAATGGATCTAGCAGATGATACTCTATTGCTAGGTGCAAGTGCTGGTTATGGCTGGAATGACATCGGTATCACAGGTCACTTGACTTGGGAAGAAGATGGTTACAACTCAGATACTACAGACGCTACAGTGATGGGTGATCTAATTGGTTACGAAGTTGTAGCTAGCCTTGGTTCACTAACTGGATACGTAAACGGCAACGATCAATCAATTGATGCTGCTGACGTTGAGTGGATCCAAAACATTGGTGCTTCATATGAGTATGAGCTAGGCGGTGCAACATTCACTGCTGGTGCAAACTACGATATGATTGCAGAAGAACTTGCTCCAACAGCAGGTATCAGCTTCAGCTTCTAATTGTATTAGATACTGAATAAAAAAGGCGCTTTTCGAAGCGTCTTTTTTTATGACTAAATAATACGGGCATATTACTTAGGAGGGCAGAAATGCAACAAAACGAATATGATGTAGTCCTACTCAAGTGTGTTGATGGAGACACAGTTGACGTAGATATTGACCTAGGCTTCGGTGTATGGTTGAAAGATGAGAGAGTGCGTATTATGGGAATCGATACCCCAGAGTCACGCACAAGTGATAAAGTTGAAAAGGTCTTTGGGTTAGCAGCAAAAGAAAGACTTCAACAACTTCTTAACGAAGGTGGTAAACTGATTACCACAGAAAACAAGAACGGTGAAGATATGAAAGGCAAATTTGGACGTATATTAGGAGACTTCCGTTCGCCCGACGGCCGTTTAGTCACAGACATTATGATCGAAGAAGGACACTGTGTAGCATATTTTGGCGGCAGCAAAGAAGAAATAGCAATGAAGCACATGGCCAATAGAGAGAAGTTATTACGTGAAGGAGTGGTAAGTAGAGAAGCATACGAAGAAGCTCAAAAACTTATGGAAGACAAATAATTGTTCAATACTAAACCGTCAACTATACGAGAAATACAAAGTTGGATTCACGGAAGACAAAGTGCTGCAAGAGCAGAACTAAAAAACACAGAACCAGGCACCGAAAAGTATGATTACCTATTAGGTCGCCTGGCTTACTACGAAGAATGGTCACAAAAATACGGATCATTAATAGGAAAAAAGATGCCACCTAAACGTGATCGTAGTAATGAGAAAAACTTACCAGAACACCTTAAATTTAAAAAGAAAAAATAAAGGTTGACACACTCTACAAACATGCTATATTAGTTTATTGTTAATAACTAGGGAGTTTATCGTGAGTATGCATCTAGTAGGTCCGGGACTGACCACTACCAATTACAAGAAACGTAAACAAAAAGGTCTTACCAAGCGTGACCGACAAGCACAAATTGAACATGACAAATGGCTTAAGAAAATGGGTGTTCATCCTACACAGATTAAGACCAAACCTAAACCGCTTGCTCCTCGTGAGATTTATGAGCGCAAGCCAGATTTGCCAAAGTTGAGCAACACAGTTGATGGTTATGCACCCAAAAAAGAATCACAACAGTATACCGGCACATACATTACAGGTATTGCAACCATGCACAAATCGAACATGATTCCTATCAGTTCTAAGAAAGATGCAGTAGAAGTTGCACGTATGCGTCGAGGTTAAATAAAAAAGAGGCAGCAATGAGATATTATATGCTTGGAGCCATAGTCGTAATGTTCTATGGTATCCTTTTAGCCAATCAGGCAAAAGCACAAGAATTGTATAGTAAAGATCAATACCCAGAATTGTATTGTCTTGCACAAAATGTTTATTATGAAGCACGAGGTAGTAGCCTTGCTGATCAAGCAGCAGTTGCAGATGTGGTATGGAATCGTGTAAAAGACACACGATATCCTAATACAATTTGCGAAGTTGTAAAACAAGGCCGTAAGGATTCTGCCGGCAATATGATTAGACATAAATGCCAATTCAGTTGGTATTGTGATGGCAAAAGCGATAAGCCACAGGACATTGACCTATGGGTAAATGCGCAATTACTAGCCTATCAAATGGTTTATAGCGAAAAATATCGTGGAATAACAGAAGGAGCAACACATTATCATGCTACATATGTTAGTCCACAATGGGCAGATGACTTACAATTTGTAGGTAGAATAGGTGCGCATATTTTCTACCGTTGGGAATAGGTTAAATACTTAATGATATTAGGACTTTTGGTTTTATTCACGGCGCTGTCAATCAGCGCCGTTGCTATCTATTATAGTGTAAGCGGACTTGTGGCTATTTTTGCTGCGGCCGCTATTCCAATCCTTATAATGGGCGGAACACTTGAAATTGGCAAACTGGTTACAGCGGTTTGGCTGCATAGGTATTGGTCACAGGCAAAGTGGTGGCTGAAAACCTATTTAAGTATAAGTGTGCTGGTGCTGATGTTTATTACAAGCATGGGAATCTTTGGCTTCCTATCAAAAGCACACATTGAGCAAACAGCAGCAGCTGAAGAAGGTGTAGCACAACTTGCAATCATTGAAACTGAACTTGCAAGGTCTAGTGCTATTATAGAAAGAGCAGAGCAAAAAATCATTGATGCTCAAGACAGTATAGGTCAAGGTAATGCTGCTATACAAGAACAAATTGACCGCGAGCAAGCTCGTATTGACACAGCCTATGATAGAATTCAACCTGCCATAGACGAACAAAATACAGTTATCCGTAACGCTAGGCAAGACGATGCCAAGCGAACTGAACCATACGAACAACAGCTGGCCTCATTAGACGCCGAACTTTTAAGTCTTGCTACACAGGCAAATCAATATGAAGAACGTATAAGTGCTCTAGTAGTTGACAACAGTGCAAGCCAGCCGTTGCTGGAAAATATTGCGCTTATACGTGAAAGTATAACAAGAGTTAATGCGCAACTTGCTAGTCGCGAAAGAGAACAAATACGACAAGCACAAAGGACTATAGGCGCAAACGCAGACGGATGGGCAGGACAGAATACAAGACGAGCAGCTGATGCATGGATCAGTGAACAAAATCTTGTTATTGAAGATTTGCAGGCGCAGGTTAGTGAGCTTAGAGATCAAGCACAAAAAGAAGTAAATGACGAACGTGCTAGGTTAAGCAATTTGGTTGCTACTTTACGTGGCGAACAAACAGATGCAATCAAAGCTAGACAACTAGAAATTTTGGCCACTATAGATCAAGTCAGAGCAAAAGAGTCTCCGATCATTGTGTCTGCCAGAGAAGAAATAGCAAGGCTGAGAGCAAGTGCAGAATCTCAAATATCGCAGTCCAATGACTTGATACAGCGTCTACGTGATAGCTTAACTGTAGGTGCTGATGCAGAAGTTGAAGCAATTGTTGAAGAACAACAGCAAAAAATTATTGAATCAAATAACACAATTGACACACTTACAGAACAAAAATATACACTGCAAGCAGAGTATAGAAAATTAGAAGCAGAAGTAGGACCAGTAAAGTATCTTGCAGAATTTGTATATGGTGATGCAGCAGAACAAGATGTTTTAGAAGAAGCAGTGAGATGGGTCATTATAATGATTATATTTGTATTTGATCCTCTTGCAGTTTTACTTTTGATTGCAAGCCAGACAACGTTTGAAATGCATAGAAAAGAACGCCAATCTAATAAGGAGTATCTTCGGCAAAAAGAACGTGAAGAATACGAGCATAAAAGAGCACAAGCAATTGTAAACAATCCTGGCTTTGTAGTAGGAGATAATAAAAATGATAACATTAACAGAAATGATAATGGCGGGGATGATTGGCAAGGGGACTACGCAAGATCATATGACACAAGATCTGATGAAGACACAGATGCCACCTACGTATTCGAGTCCGGCAATGACAGTGGAGCGGATGCGAGACTTTATGACGACTCTGGAACCACCGATGATGGAGGAGTGCTGTCCGGAATCGTTTTGGAACCCGAACAAGAAGAAAGACGACTTGAGTTAGAAGAAAAAGAACAGTATTCACATTATACATTATTAAAGCGTAAATGGAAATCTAAACATCCAGATCAGACTGTAAAGTTTTGGAAAGAGCAATATATATTAGGTAGAATTAAAAAACTACCATGGGAAGATATTGACAAGGAATCTGGATAAGACAGCATGGCTGACATCAATGTAATTACACCACCTGATATATTACACAATCAGGCAATATCTTTTTGTCTAATTCAACCAAGCGAGGCAATAAAAGAGCAAACACAAAAGTTAATTGAAAATTTTGAGTGTGCTGTAAATGTATATCTTTATGATCCACAAGGCGAGGAAGATAGAGATTGGGACTGGCTATTATCTACTGCAAGATTGTGTGACTATACAATTTTAGATGTGGATAACCTTGACAGTTTAACTAGAAATTTTGCAAGTTATTTCATTAGTTTACCTAATGTTTTCTACTTGACAAATGATGAGTATACGCCTTATAATAAACTTAGCGTAAATAGAGTTTACAACCTAGACTGGCTTTACGACAAAATCTTAGAAAGAGGAAATAATGAGTAGATATAACAACAACCGGCACAGAAAGGAAGAAAGTTTCCGTGGGCTGGTCGTAGAAGTTTACAATAACGATATAAACAAAGCTCTGCGCAAATTCAAAAAGAAATTGCAAGAGGATGGTATTTTACAAGAGCTGCGTAAAAGAGAATTTTACGAAAGCAAAGGAACAAAAAAACGCAAGGCGAAAGAAGCTGCTATCCGCCGTTATAAAAAACAGCGTTTAAAAGAACAAGAAAACTGGTAGGTTGATATGCGTCTCGAAGAAGACCTAAAACTAGATTACAAGGACGTTTTAATTCGTCCTAAACGTAGCACTCTTAAAAGTCGTTCAGAAGTCAGTCTAGAACGCAAAACAAACTTTCGTAATTATGAGCCAGACTTTGACATAGGTGATTATCATTATTGTGGCATTCCTATGATGGCAAGCAACATGGATGGTGTAGGCACTTTTGAAATGGCTGACAAACTTGCCGAAGGCAATATATTCACTTGCCTTGTAAAAACTTACACTGTTGAAGAACTAATTGAATATTTCAATGGTTCTATTGAGCGCACCGAATGTGTTGCAATGAGTATTGGCACAGGTGATAGTGATTATAATAAACTTATCCAAGTGAAGAAAGAATGTGATAACAAATTAAAATATGTTTGTATAGACATTGCAAACGGATACAGTGAACATTTTGCTGACCATGTAAGAAAGGTCCGCGAAGATTTTCCTGATCTTGTGATTATTGCTGGTAATGTTGTCACTAGAGAAATGACGGAGGAATTGATTCTTGCTGGAGCCGACATTGTTAAAGTGGGCATTGGCCCTGGTAGTGTTTGCACTACTCGTATTCAAACTGGTGTGGGTTATCCACAACTTTCGGCTGTTATTGAGTGTGCTGATGCTGCTCATGGTCTCGGCGGTCACATTATTGCTGATGGCGGGTGTTCGACGCCTGGAGATGTCGCAAAAGCCTTTGCCGCAGGAGCCGACTTCGTCATGCTTGGAGGAATGCTTGCAGGACACGATGAAGGCGGAGGAGAATCCATTTTCAAATATGAAGGAACTGGTGAGTTCTATTTTATGAAAGATGACGAAATTTACAAGCCAGTTATTAATAAAAAAGAATATCGTAAGTTTTACGGTATGAGTAGCGAAACAGCTAATGAAAAACATTTTGGCGGACTTAAAAATTATCGTTCGTCGGAAGGTCGCACAGTGCTTGTGCCATACAGAGGACCTGTAGCTAAAACAGTGCAGGAAATTATGGGTGGTGTGCGCAGCACCTGCACCTATACAGGTGCAAAGAAAATCAAGCAGTTGCCCAAGTGTGCAACTTTTATACGTTGTTCACAAACACATAATTCAGTGTATGAAGGAAGCACAATTGGTAAATAAACATGAGCGCCGAAAGGGCTCAACATATCTTGCTTAATAAAGGAGAAATGACATGACAAGATTAACAACCCTAAACCTACCTGATTTTCACAGAGCCACAGTAGGCTTTGATAGAATGTTCGAGCAACTCGACAGAGAGTTTTCAAATAGCAAATCACAAGGTTATCCACCCTATAATGTAGTTCAAGAAAACGATGACGAATATACCATTTCATTGGCTATCGCAGGATTTTCAATGGATGATCTTGATATTACACTTGAAAAGAATGTTCTTACAATTGAAGGAACATCGCCAGAAGTTCCAGAAGGTAAAAACTATCTTCACAAAGGTATTGGCAACAGAAACTTCCGTAGACAGTTTACATTAGCTGAACACATTGAAGTTGAAGGTGCTGAACTAGAAAACGGTATGCTACATATCAACTTGGTTCGCAATGTGCCAGAAGCACAAAAGCCAAAGAAAATTACTATTCGTGAAGCTGGACTAATTGAAGGCTAAAAAGTTAGGGGGGCGGTAACGTCCCCCAGTTACAAGGAACAAAAAATGAGTGTAGATACAGACGTAGTTTTAGACGAAAAAATTAAAATTAAACAAAAGAAACCAAAAAAATACAAAGTTGTTTTTTTAAATGATGATACTACTCCTATGGAGTTTGTTGTTCGGGTATTAATGGAAATTTTTAAACACAGCGCTGATACTGCTGAAAAAATAACTATGACTATCCATAATGAAGGCAGCGGTGTTGTTGGAGTTTTTAATTACGAAATTGCAGAACAAAAAAGTATAGAGACTACCAACGCTGCGAGAAGCAGTGGTTTCCAATTACAAGTTAGAATAGAAGAAGAATGAGCAAACTCAAAGAACTTACATGGGCTAACCATCAAAAGGCCGAGCGCACAGAACATGCCGGCAAATTATTAAAGGGCATGTCACCTGAAGAATATCACAGATATATTTACAATCAGTATGTGCAATATGCTGTGTTAGAAAGCAGAGCAAACGAAATGTCAGCATTAACTGGTATTGAAGGTATTTGCAGGGCCAAAGCTATACTTGCAGATTTAAGAGAGCTGGAAGAAGAACATGATATTCAACGCAATGTTGATTTGTTATGCCCTGTGGTAGCACAATATACAGGACATGTAATGGGCCTTAATTCTATAGACGATTTACTAGCTCATATATACGTTAGACATTTTGGAGATATGTATGGAGGGCAAATGATTAAAAAACGCAATCCGGGATCTGGAAAAATGTATGAATTTGATGATGTAGAAGGTTTGAAAATTACAGTAAGAGCTAGGTTAAAAGATTCAATGGCAGACGAGGCAAATCGTTGTTTCGAGTTTGCTATGCAACTATTTGAGGAGTTAGGCGAATGAGTATGATTTGGGAGAAATTAATTGAGTGTCAAGATAAAATTATTGAAACCTTTGATAACCATGCAGAAGAAATTGAAGAGCCCGGACTTTCAGCGTTCAATCAGCCGGATAATGGCTGGATCAATCGCGTTTGGAGTAATAATAGTATTAGGCGTGCTCATATTGATGTTGTAGATGCTAGAGACAGTAAAGGTCTTTGGATGATGCATGTTTGTATTTTTCCGCAATTACACAACGATGCTCCTATTTACGGCTTTGATGTTATCGCTGGCAAGAATAAAATGACTGGAGCCTTTCACGACTTTAGTCGCAGTGCTGATCCTGAACACCCAATGATACAAGGTTACTATGACAGCGTAGATCATTTTGTTCCTAAAAAACAACGTGAATTACCTGAATGGGCAACCAACATTTTTACGGGTAAAATGCTTGCCGCAGGTAATGTAAATTCTGAAGAAGAAATTACTGAAATTATTAGAATTGCTTTAGATAATCTCAAAACTTATATTGACGAAGTAAAAGAATACAATAATACTGCCGAAGAATCAGCAGTGGCAGAAGCACAAGATTATTATTGTCATAATCAGCAACAAAATCCGCATACGGCAAATGTAATGAAGTCTTTAGGCTTACCTGAGGATGATGTAGAAATTTTCTGCAGAGACATGTTGTTTCCAAAACTAGCATAAATACAATATGCATGTTAGTGAAATTGTAGAAACGAGAATATTGCCAGAAGCAATAGGCGGGTTACTTAAATTATTTAAAAAAATACCGCAAGGTCTTTCTTTTGCCGAAAGGTTAAAGGAACGTAGGCGAGCACTCGAATTCGTCAAAGCTGACTTAGCTCAAGTTCCATCAGATAAAATTGATGATTATTTCCAAGAATGGTTACGGTTAACTAGAAGCGTTGATGCAAATGATCCCCGTAATAAACAACTTGTTGACGATTTAGAAGATATAGGTAAACTTATAACTATAAGAACTGATCAAATAAGATTAGATAATAATATAAAAATGGTCTTAGATGGCAGTATTCCCTATATGTTAGATTCAAAAACAGGTAAAATAGTTGCTAGGCCTTTACAATACTGGCCTAGCTGGGCCAAGGAAGCATGGCAAGAGATAATTAATACAAAGGGTGACGACGAAGCACAACGCATATTGAATATGATAACTAAGAAAATACAAGACAGAGGACCGAATTAATGCGCTATGATGATTTTAAACTAGTTGAATATGTTGATCCAGAAGAAGCCAAAAGAGAAATTTTAACTAAGGTGCAACAGTTGGATCCCAACACTGAGGAAAATCAAGCACTGCTTGATCGTGTTTATAGTATTGTGCATCAAACTGGTGTAACAGACAGACTAATGCCTACACTTGATGGTGCTCTAAAAGATGAATACAATGATAAAGCAATTAAAATGATTGCAGAAAAAATTGTTATAGCCAACACATTAAATTTGCAACAAAAGAAAAAATTTCTACAAAACCTTGAAAATAATAAATGTGTAAATCACAAGTTGTTTCTTCAAAATGGTCACTTCAACTTAGATGAACTTTTTTACAATGATCCTATAAACAAACAAATGTTTATGGAATTTATAAACTTTGGCGCTGGACAAAAACGTGCAGGTAAAGGCGAACATGCATTTGCAATCCTAAGCCAGAACATTACACAAAAAGGTTTGGGTGATCTTGATGTTGATGGTGCACCAGTTGAGTTAAAAGTTGCAACCACAAAAGGTAGCGGACGACTGGGCGAAGGCGGTGTCAACCCAGAAAAAGCAAGACAAATAATTGCACAATTTGAAGACATTACAGATGCACTAAATGGATACTCCAAAGGTGGACACCAAGGCGATAACGAATTTATCAAAAGTCGCGGCACTCCAGACAAACCACAGAAAAGTGTAAACTTAGTAGATTTTACTAGAATTTGTAATGCACTAAGATTGGATCAGCCTCGCAGACAAGCTATCGGAAAAGCAGTGTTCAATGATAGATTTGGTAAGTTTGGTGATACTATTACGGCTGTATTCCAACAACCTGGCGCTGCGCCAACCGCAGTGCTTGATGCTTACATAGAAGCAAACTTTGAACACTACAAGGCCAGCGAAGGTGGCGGTGCATGGCAAACATTGACCAGTATTGCTCTTGGATCTAACAGCGGCGTAACAGCTGACACTGGTAAAGCACTAGCTCAATTGTTTGCAGATGGAGCTCTAGCTAGCAGTATTCCTGCAATTATTCCAACGCAAGATCCTGAAGTGTTCTATCAAGTAAATCCAGCTGTAAAATAATTAAAAATTTAACCGTTTCATAAATAACATGGAGGGCCATGTATGAAAAGATTTACGACCATCGTCATGATGCTGCCTATGTTTGTATCACTAACAGTGTCACATGCAGGGGCAGATCTAGTTCATCAGTTTAAAAATCCCAGTTTTAGTGGTATTGGGTATAGCACCCATGTTTTGAGTTTGGAACAATTACAATTTAATAGAACTGTGGATATTGCAAAGGCAGAAGAAGCAGAAGAGCGTAGGCTAGAGCGCGAGCTAGAAAATTCAACATTAAACAAATTTATTAAAAATGTAGAGTCTCGCATATATGCAACATTGAGCAAGCAAATGGTAGATGCTATGTTTGAATCATGCACTGATGATACTGGGCTAACCTGTCCTACAAGCGGAACTACTGAAATTGAAGATAGCACTATTACCTGGAACAAGGATACAACCACAGGAGAAATTACCATTGTAGTTGATGGTCCTGACGGTTATACTGAAATCAGCATACCGGGATCGGGGGAGTTTGCATTTTGAAGTATTTGATGCTACTTGGGATTTTATTTTTAGCAGGTTGCACGGTTCCACAAAGCGTTCAAGAAGCAATGGATAGCGAACCAGAAGTTCAAGTAAATCCTATGGAAGCGGAATTAAGAGCACTACCTGGTCCAGATGGCGAGCCAGTGCCAATAGGTGTCTACAGTTTTTCAGACAAAACTGGACAGCGTAAGCCTGCTGACAGTGTGGCAAATTTAAGTTCAGCTGTCACCCAGGGCGGAGAGGTATGGCTTATTGATGCACTACTGGAAGCAGGAGAAGGCAAATGGTTTAATGTTGTTGAGCGTGTTAGTTTAGACAACATTATAAGAGAAAGGCAACTTATAAGAAGCACAAGAGAAAATTATGACGATCCAAGTCCTTTAGAGCCAATGCTCTTTGCAGGAGTTGTTTTAGAAGGCGGAATTATCGGATATGACAGCAACCAGACCACAGGAGGGTATGGTGCAAGATATTTTGGAATAGGCGCTGCTACTGAATACAGAGTAGATACTGTGACAGTTGGCATGCGTTTGGTAAGCGTTGGCACTGGCAGAGTGTTAATGAGCGTGGCAGCAGAGAAGACTATAGCTAGCCATAGGAGTGGGGCAGATGTTTTTAAGTTCTTAGACATGAGCACCAAGGCACTGGAAATAGAGAGCGGATACAGTGTCAATGAGCCTACCAATTATGCTGTGAGGGCAGCAATAGAGGCAGGAGTAATAGAACTAATTTACGAAGGAAATCGAAAAGGTTTTTGGACATTTAAAGAATGAGGGCAACAATAAATGAAAAAAATAGCATACTATGCCGCCTTATTTGGTCTTATTAGTTCGGTTGCATTAGCAAATGAAATTTATATCAGTCAAATAGGTGACACATTAGACTTAGATATTACCCAAAGCGGTGATAACAACAAAATAGGAACCAGTTTAGCCGATATGGTTATCCAAGGTGACGACATGACATTCAGTATTACACAAACTGGAGATAGCAATACAGTTGACGCAACTATAAAAGGTGCTAATTATACAGGCACATGGGATTTCACAGGTGGCAACAACAATGTAGATCTATTGTGTAGTTCAACTACAGCAGGCAATTGTGATACTGTTACTTTAAACATTGATACCACTGGCGGATATAACGATTTTACATTTGCTATTGGCGAAACCGCTTCGGCTGACAGCAGTATTATTAACTTTACTGTGACAGGCGATAGTCAAGTATTTGATGTTACTGTAGATGGTGAAGCAATTGATGTAACAGTAGTAATTGATGATGGCACAAGCGGTCTTACAAACACAGCAGGTAATACTAACGATGTAACAATTGATACAAGTGGCGATGGCGGAACCAATGGTAACACAGTAGACTTGAACATTACAGGGTCAGGTGGAACATACAATGTTACACAGACAGGGACTTTAATCGATCAGACTATTGATGCTACATTTAGCGGCGATGACGCAACAATTGATATCACACAGAGTGACTGATGTGGCGATTGTTATTTGTGCTGCTGTTTTTTGCCAGCAGTGCTACAGCTCAGATAGGTGAAATCGCTGACATAGAAGGTAGCGGTGTTGTCAAGCGTGACAGTGAAAAGATAAAAGGCGAGCTCGGCATTGGTGTCCAAATGGCTGACAAAATCATCACGGCTAAAGGACGTATGCAATTAAACTTTAATGACCAAACTCGTGTAGACGTTACAGAACACAGTGCAATGGTGATCGATGAGTTTATATATGATCCTGCACAAGGCACAGGTGCATTAAAAATGCGAGCTACATTGGGTGCAGTAAGATATGCCAGCGGACAGATAGCCAAAACCAGTAGACAAAGAGTAAGTATCAGAACACCTAGTGCAACTATCGGTGTTCGCGGCACAGACTTTATAATGATTGTTGATGAAATAGGCGGCAGCATGGTTACCCTCTTACCTAGCTGTGATGACAGAGGCTTTTGTATGGTTGGTGAAATTACTGTAGAGAGCGATGCAGGTATTGTAATTATGAATCAAGCCTATCAAACAACAATAGTTAAACACAGTGCTGCTCCCCCTGCGCCTCCTAAGATATTAGACTTACCAGACGATCTTTTACGTGCAATGTTGATAGTAAGAAAGACTTCTCCTTACGATGAAATTAATGAAGAGGCTGTGGCTGCAACAGATATTTTAAAATTTGATTTTCTAGCATTTGATGGTTTAGATGAGGATTTACTTAATGCAGAGGAGCTATGGGTAACTGATTTAGACAATGAATCTTATTTAAACCAAATGTTTGTAGATGAGTTAACCCAGGCACTGAAAGAATTGTTCACATTACTTACAAGTCTATTGGATTTACAAGCAGAAGAATTTATGCGTATACAAGTATTTGGATACGATCCCGAAACTGGTATTACTTTAGAAGACCAGCCACCAAATTACGTGTTTACGAGAACAGAAAATACACACCATGTCAGATTGACATTAAATGAAAATTATGGTTACGCCATTGATCTAATTCAAAACGATTTTTCAATTTTTGATTACAGAATAGGAGTAGGTGAAAATGATATTTACATCAATCAGCAAGAAAATTAATTTTCTGTTATTATTCCTTGCATTGCCTGCTCATGCTAACGAAATTTATATCACGCAAACTGGAGATAGCCTTGACTTGCGTGTCGAACAGCGCAGCGCAGACAATTATGTAAATCTAAGCAGCACTGGTAATACAAACGACATAAGCATTACACAAGGCATGCACTACGATGGTTCATCATATTGGACTGACACAGATGAAACTGGCGGCCACGAAGCATACTGGACTATTACTGGTGCAAACAATACCGTGTGGAGTGCTCAAACAGATACAAATAGAGGAGGTGGTGGAGGAAGTCCGCACCATTTGGCAAACATAGTAAATGGAGATTACAACACAATTGCACATACACAAATGGGAAAAGCAGGACACGATGGCTTTGTAGAAATACAAGGTGACAACAATGATGTTACACTTTATCAGAGAGGTAATGGTGGTGCAAAGTGGGCAGATATTGTGCTCGACGGTGATGGACATGCTGTGGATATAAATCAACGAGGAAGCAATAGTGCAAATGCTACTGTAGATTTAACCAATAGTGGCGGTGCATATGATTTTACACTAACACAGAATGTAACTACAAGTGCTGATACATATAGTATAACTGGCATATGCACAAACAGTGCAGGCTGCTCGTTGTCTGTTGATCGTAATAACTAAATAGTGTTGAGGGCTTAATGGAACACGTTTTAGTTTACTTCTTAGTAGGATTCATGACAGCGTTTGGCTGGTGGGCTGCCGGCAAGGTTACCACACACATTGACTCTCATATAGAGGAGCAGCATAATGGATCTGATTTGGGCATTAGCGATTAGCACACATCTAGGAATGGAAGGCGATTATAACAGCATCCATCCACACGTGAGATTTGTAGAAGATGGTGCTATTGCTGGAGCATATTACAACAGCATGGAGCGCATAAGTTTGTATGCAGGACATAGGATAGAATCGGGCAACGCAGGTTTGGAATTTGCGCTGGTCACAGGATACGATGAATGGATGCCCGTAGCACCATACATTAGAGGCACATATGACTTAGGCAATGTTAGAGCGTTTGCATCACCAACAGGGGAAGTTTGGGACGACGAAACCAATATAGGCATAGTTTTTGGAATCGAATACAAGTTTAAATAGTATGTGGACCGCGGCGTGAGGGCGCAACCGGCATAACAAGAAGTCTTCAATCAAGGAGAACATTACATGAGGGCATATATAAAAGAAGCAAGTTTACTTGCTATTCTGTTGAGCACCACTGCTTTAGCAGATACATCAAGTTTAAGCACCACTACCACAGGAATGGGTGTGCTTGAAAACGATTACATCCGCGCAGGTGTAAACGGCACAACAGGAACATTAGGTTCAGGCGGCAGTGTATCGCCAGGATTGCTATATGATAGCACAGGCACAGGAACATTCAACACAAGTTATGACTATTTAACACCAGGATCACCGTTTGACGGATATGCTGTGAAAGTAGATGGCACAAACTACACAAACAACAACACTGGTTCAACTGGCATTACAGGCGACGGTAATGGGCTTACTGATGGCACCGATACATTAAGTTGGACAGGCGGAGTAACGGGTGTGTTTGATATTACAAATACTTACACATTAGGCACAAGTGCAGAGCACATAGAAATTGGATCAGAAATTACTTTAGGAGTTGATGCTGACGATGTTTATTTTGGACGCTTTATTGATCCAGATGCGGTTGCTGCCGCAGGCGATAGTTCAACAACAGATAACGTGCTAGGTTACGGTGTTATTCCAGATTCAAATGTTGCGTTCTCAGAAGCAACTACTTCACGTTATGCACTAGGCTTGTATTCAACAGATTCAAATGTTGATGCTGGTATCACAAGTTGGACCACAGACGCAGCCAGTTATACAGAAAATAGTGTAGATGGAGATGGATCAAACACAAACACAGGTGACAACACCATTGGTTTAAGTTGGCACTGGACTAGTGTTAGCACAGGTGATATCCTAACAGCAAGTTATGCATACATTTTTGGACCAAGTGCGTTTGATGCGGCTGACACTGCTATGACAGCAGGTGCTGGTGGTGGTGCTGATGTTAGCAGTTGGGGAACACTAGAAGATGTTGGTTCAGCAACTGATGCGGCAGAAGGCACAGCAGAACCAGTTATTACAACTGAAACTGTTGTAGATACAAGTTTGCCTGTATTAACACAAGCACAAACAACACACGATAGCAGTTTAGCTGCCGGTGTTCAAACAATAGCTAGAGAGACTACAACAATAGTAACAACAGCAATGGTTACAAATACATATACAGACGGAACACTGACATCGAGTGTTGCGGCAGACAACGATGTTGTTACCACTGTTACTGATCCAGGATCATTTACAGGACGTATGGATCAAGTTGATCAAATGCTAGGACTGAATATTCATAGAAGTTTAGGAATTGCAGAAGGAATATCAGGCGGCCGTGTAACTCACGAAATGGGTAATGGATACAGTGCTGACACAGATGCCTATGGAATTGGGCATTCTGCGGGAACCGATAACGGAATGTTAATAAGTGGCGGATTAAATCGTGCTACAACTAGTATTACAGGAGAAGGTAGCACAGGAGAAATGCAAACAACCATGTTACAAGGACGTGTGGGCAAGGCATTAGATGATAGAGATCTTACAGTTGGTGTAAGCGGACATGTTGCTAATAGCGATCTTGAATACACAAGAACTATTGGAGACTTCAACGCAGCTGGTGCAACTTCATCAAGAGACATGGGTGCCAATATAACTTTCGAAAAGTCAACAGGCAATGTTAGACCGTTCTTAGGTTATACAGTTGGCAAGCAAACAACAGATGGTTGGACAGAATCCGGTGATGTGCAGGCTGCATTAACCTATGTTGACACTGAAAATTCCTATCGTTATGCAACACTAGGTGTAAACATTGACATAGGAATAATGTCAGCAAGCATAGCAAGAGATTTTGATGATGCAAACACTACAACACTAGGACTTGGATTAAACAAACATCTTAACGAACGTGTATCGTTTGGTGCAAGTGCAAATCGTATCACTGCCTCAGACAATACAAGCACATACCTAAGTGCAGGATTTAAAATTAATTTTTAAATGCTAGTATTATTGCCCTCATTGGATAAATACCTTTGAGGGCAATAATGAGGGTAATATTATTATTATGTATACTGGCGGGACCAGTATGGGCTGACTCCAATCACGATAGCAAACTCTGCTTGGAGCGGTATGAGTATTCTGTAGAAAATTTTGATACATTTAACTGGAATAAAGCAGCAGCATGTGCCAGTAAATTAAGACAAGAAAAAAATGCAGAAGATTTAGCAGAACTAAGAGACTTTCTCAAACACAATCCACGTTACAGAGTTCCAGGACAGAGTTTAAACCGTTGCTGGGGCAAGCCACGTGAAATGCCATTTGAAAGTAGTTATATCAAAGTAACAGGTGATAGTTTTGAAGCAGGCGTAAACTATAAAGATACGCTGCCAGCAGGATGCTATGAAAATGCACCTTGGGATAATAGGGATTCAAAATAATGTGGAAAACATCAATAGCAATACTTTTAATTATTCTAGGATTAACTTGGTGGCGATATGGAGAGCAGAGTCAAACATATTGGCAGAACGTGGGACCTTCTTGGGACAAGATGTTAAACCCGAATAAATACACGGAGCAACACAATGAAGGACAATAATAATGACCAAAAAAATTCTCCTGTCACCACTGTGGAGCGTTCTGCTTTTAGGCCTCTTAGCCTACGTGATATCGCTGTCGCCCAGCTTCCTGCAGAGCATCCAACTGAGATACTTCGACCAACTTATAATCAATCAACCAAAAGTTGAAAACAATATCTACACTGTAGACATTGACGAAGATACAATCAACGCATATGGACAATGGCCATTTCCAAGGGGCGATTATGCAATGCTTATTGATGATCTTTATGCTAGGGGTGCAGGTTTGGTTGTGTTCAATGTTTTAATGAGTGAGCCTGATAGGTCTGGTCAGGACGATATACTTGCAGATACAATGGAACAGTTTCCTGTTATTTTAACCATGCTAGGAGCAGCAGAAGGTAAAAATGAACCTATCAATCCAGGTGCAACCATTGTCAACAGCGACTTCTTACACACAATTCCAAGTGTTCCAGGCATAATTGCTAATGTGCCTGAAATTGAAAATGTAGCAGTAGGAAGCGGAATAATCAACTCATGGGCAGAAATAGACGGCGTTACTAGACGCATACCACTGGTTGTTATGGCAGATGGCACACTGTATCCTAATGTTACAATGGAAGTGTTGCGTGTATTAGCAGGTGATCCTAGCTTTCAAATCAAACTAAATGCGCTAGGTGTAGACAAACTACGCATACCACAGTTTGGATTTTTACAAACAAATCCAGATGGAGAAGTATGGATTGACTGGAGTCAAGGATACAAGAGTTACAGTGCAGTTGATTTGCCAGATGACTTTGCAGGTGGTATTGTATTTGTGGGTCCTACAGCAGCTGGTGTTACACAACCTATAGCTACTGCAATGGGCAGTGTATTTCCGCATCAAATACAAGCAGCATTGCTTGGCACAGTTTTTAACGAATCAAACATAAGCAGACATCCTGACGCAGAAGCATGGGGCGAATTAGCGGCCTTTGTAGTTGCAGGCTTGCTGTTAATCGCACTCGCCCGATGGACATATGTTGGCATAGCTTTTTATATTATGTCAGTAGGCGGTTTTATTGGAGCATCAATTTATGTATTTAATACGCAAAACATTCTTATCGATGGCGCTACTATCAGTGCTTTCCTCTTGCTCGTTGGCTTATCAAGATATGTGGTCAAATTCATCGACGAGTTCTTACAAAAGCAAGCAATCAAAAAGCAATTCGAAGGATACGCCAGCCCAGCAGTGGTTAAACTATTACAACAGTCTCCAGAGCTTGTTAAGCAGGGTATAAAGAAAGATGTGAGTATTGTGTTCTCAGACTTGCGTGGCTTTACCCCACTAGGCGAATCATTTGGTGATGATGTGGCAGGACTTACAAGAATAATGAATGGCTATATGGATAGCATTACACAACCTGTGCTAGACGCAGATGGAATGATTATAAAGTATATTGGTGATGCTAGTATGCACATACACAATGCACCTATAGACGATCCTGAACACGCTAAGACAGCAGTAGCAACAGGGTTAAAAATGTTGAAAGCAGTGGAAAAGTTCAATGAAGAAATCATTATCCCAGAAGGAAGACCACCAGTTGGCATGGGAGCCGGTATCAATACAGGGCTTGGATATATTGGCGAAATGGGCAGCAGCAAACGACACTCATATGACGTGTTGGGAGACGCTGTTTCAACGGCGGCAAGAGTTGAATCCAAATGTAAAGAATACGGATGTCTCCTATTAGTAGGTGAAGCTACTTACGAACAAACCAAAGACGACTTCTTTTACCTCAAAGTGGATGACTTACAAGTAAAAGGTAAAAGTGTAGGACTTGGTATATACACTGTATTAGATGATACAAAATCGCACTTTACAGTTAGCAAAAAGTATCACGATCAAATGCACGACCAATACAGAGCTCAAGACTTTGATGGTGCTTTACAAACAATAAAGAAAATATACAGTGGATTTGACGGCAGGATGCAAGGATACTATGATATGTGGATTGATCGTTGCGAGTATATGAAGACCCAAAAATTGCCTAAAGATTGGAATGGCGTATTTGTAGCTACTTCAAAGTAAAATCATAAATACTGTAATAATTTGGAGTTAGCATGAGATTTTTTCATTTGGTCGAAGCTGAAAGCCTTTGGGCTCTATCACAAAGAGGCGCAGTAAATTTACCACAGGTAAAAGAATTACAAGATAAATTAAGAGCAGCAGGATTTGATCCGGGCGTAAGCGACGGATGGTATGGCCAACGCACTGCCAATGCTGTGCGAGCTTTTCAAACTGCAAATCAATTGACTGTTGACGGTGATGCTGGCCCACAAACTCTAGCAAAGTTAGGAATGGCAGGCGAACAAAACAGCACACCAGAACCAACTCTAGGTAATCCTACACGACAAGATCCTGTAAGAACTGCTAATGGAGATGCAATGGCAGCAGGACAAGCTGGCGCTGCAAATGCACAAGGAACTACAACCAATACAACCACAAGCGGCATAGATGCTGACGTAAATGCTGGTATAGGCTATGAAGTAGAAAGAGTGCTTACTAGTAGAGGCACAACTACGAATATTAATGTTTCAAGAAATCGTGACAAGCCTTACGTCATTGGGCGAGTTGGCGGCGGCAAAATGGCAAAAATATATGGACCAGTTGATTTGCTTCAACAGTATTATCCAGATTTGCCTATAACAAATCCAAATGCTCCGCCATTGCCGCAACAGCGTCCAGAAGTGGCACCGTCTATAGATACCGATAGTGTGCCTGTCCCACAAGCTCGTCCTGCGCCAGGTGATGCAGAACAGCCTTTAGGAGATCCATTAGGTGGAGAACCGCCAACAGGTCCAGGCGGCGATCAAGCATTGCCACAAGCAGCACAAGGGCAAGCACCCAAAGCAGATCCAGAAAATGACGTAGCAGCAAATGAACCAGGTGGTCAAACAGAACCCGAAGTCACAGCAGCACAAGGGCAAGCACCCACAGCAGATCCAGAAAATGACGTAGCAGCAAATGAACCAGGTGGCCAAACTGAACGTAACCGGTTCGATTTAGAGCAACTAGAAGCAGATATTGCAGGTATTCCAGACTTAGCAGGGAGCCAAAAGATATACGATAACGAAACAAAATATGGACCATTCCAACAATGGCTAATAGATAACATAGAAACACATCGAGCACACTATAGAGATTGGAAGAGCAAAACTGACACTCCAACCCAGCCGACAAACAATTCGATGATCTTAACATATTTCTTTGAAAATCAAGATAGGTATGCAGAATTCCGCCGTTGGTATGAGCAAAACCAAAGTATCTATACACAACAAGATACTGGCGCTGGAGTAGTGGCAGGTGATACAAATGCAGGCGGCCAAGAACCAGAAACTGCTACATTAGCAAAACCAGTGCCACCGACCGATACTGATCAAGATCAAACAGCAGCGAGTAGACCAGAACCTATCACGCCTACCTTTACAGGGACATGGGAAACAGATTTAGATCAATTTTATAGGTCAGCAATGACCGCTGAAGATGCACAAGCATTGGTTGACGCCATATCATTAGAAGGCAAATCAGCAACAGATTTAATCGGTGTAGACGCACAAAATGTAAAAAGATTGCTCAGTCGTATAAACAATGGAAGAATTCCTGACAACGAAGAATATCCGCAGTCTGGTGAAATATTAGGCAGTGAGCAAAGAGAAGCAATTGCTCAAATACTACGTGATTATTCAGCTGCCGATGGACCGTTGTATACCGCAGCTAGAGAAACAACGAGGACAACATCAGCAACACCAGCAGATACTAGTGGTGCAGAGTCAAATGATGATATTCCTGATCCTTCCAGCGATCCAGAAGATGGTCCGTTTGGAGACGTTGACCAATCAACAGCTGATATTGCAACAGGTGGCGATCAAGAATTAGGTATAGAGGACCCATTTGGAGAACCGGAGCAATCAACAGTTGATGTTGCAACAGGCAGCCAAGATGCTGATGAGGTATTCGGAATAGATACAAATCCTATTGTAATTGATGCTGTTGACGCAATCAACAAAGCATTTTACGGCAATAGGGGTGAACGCAGAAATAGAAAAACCAAAATTAGAGATGCACTTGAAACTCTTAGCGATTTTAAAGGAGAAGAAAGAGCAGCCGTTTTTGATGCCATAGTCTCACAAAGTGAAGAAGGTGAAGCAAAGTTTTTGAAAGACCTAGCTGAAGTATTTGACGATATGGGCGCTGATAGACGTTTTATAGAAGACTTTTTGCAGGATACTAATTTCAAGGTTATTCGAAATCCCAGTGCAGCAGGTAGAATGTTCAATCCAATTCTTATTACAAGAGATTCTCCCGCAAATGAGTCTATACGGAGACTAACCACTTTGGCAGGAATTGCATAATCTTATTGTAAATACTTTATGTTAAACTACATTAAGAACTTATTCGGCAATATTCCTGCGGAAGAAAAACGCACTACAAATGATATTAATGTTATATGGCTACATGGAGCGAACCAATCAAGTTTGAGTTTTAAATACTTACAAACTAAAACACAATTTCCCAACGAAATACTTATAAATTACAGCAGCATGAATAGGTTTGCAGACAATCTCGAAATGATAATAGAAACTGTAAAAGGCAAAGGTCCACATTTTGTTGTTGGACACAGCATGGGTGGATTGTATGCACTGCATCTTACAAAGTATATTAGAGTTGTAGGGGGTGTTAGCATAGGCACACCGTTCCGCGGCAGCAGCACAGCAGATTGGGCCAAGTATATTGTGCCTGGCTATGCGCTATTTAAAGATATAGGTCGGCGCAGTGATCCTATAAAACAAGCAAACGAAATAGAAATTGGCGTTCCGTGGACACAAATTGTCAGCACACACGGTCATGTGCCTTATCACAATGGACCTAATGATGGAGTTGTAACACTTGCTAGTATGAAGTCTCGAGATGATATGACGCATATTGAAGTTCCGCATACTCATCACGAAGTTTGTGTAAGCGATCGAGTAGCAGAAATAATTTTAGATTCTTACAATGCTATTGTAAATCCTTCTTGATCTCTTTTAGATCGTCTTTACTAAAACTCTCTTTAGTTAAATCAGGCTTAGGCTTTGGCGCTTCTTCTATGCCTGTGCTGTTGAAAACTTCGCTGGTGCTTTGATACTTTGCAACTATGTTGTTTAATTCGTCATGTCTTTCTTTGTCTAACATAGCACGATGTTCGAGGACCATACTTAGTTTGCTGTTAAGACGAATCATATCGTTGTCAAGCATACGGATACGATCAACCAGTTTAATTAGTGTGCCCATTGTTTCTCCTAGCACAGGATCAATGGTTTCAGTTACCCACTTCCATATAAAGAAAATAAAGTAGCCCATACCCATTGCTGCTATGATAGGAAAACCATACTCGCTTACTGCACCTGCTATGTCCATTAATCACGCCTCGCATCGTTTTTGCCTTCATTGGCTGCAATACGGTCTATATTTGGTTTTACATTAAGTGCGTAACTAAGTAGTGCATCTATCTTAACAAGGTCATTGTTCATGGTTTGAACACGATTGTCCAATTGACCAATGATGTTCTTAAGAGTCGTTACACTACCTGTTACACCAGCTAATATGAATTTCAGTGTGAGAAATACAAATCCCCCTGCGGCTAATGCCCCAGCTATTGGAAATCCTACATCGCCCACTAACGTTAAAAAATCCATTTGCCCTCCTGGTAGAACGCCCTCACGCTCTGCATTTGTATTTAGTTGTTGACAACAATAAATGATGTGTTATACTACAACAAAGGAGTGAGAAATGGCTACTAAAGAAGAAAAGCAAGAAACTGTTGATGTTCTAAAAGGTCCTCGATACTTTCGTATCTATTTGAATGGATATGGTGGCGAAGCAGCATACATTAACATTTCAAAAGAAGCATATGAATTTTGGAATAAGGTTGTAGAAGACGAAGGTGATTCCGATCTTGTAAATTACATGGTGGAAGCGGAAAATGGAGACCTAGATGATCTAGAAGTTATTGTTCCGCCTGAAGCAATGTTTATGCAAGTTGAAGAAGATGGCGAAGTCTATGCTTATCCTTGGTATGAAGCAGCAAATGAATATGTGCATCAATACGGTGTAGAATACGGTAGTGCTAGGCTTGTAGTTGAAGAAGTTGATTCAGATGACTATATGAGCAAAACAATTGCAGATGTAATTGATGGCGAAGATCTACAAGAGTATTTGGACAATATAATGGCAGAAAATGAATATGAAATCGATCTTGTAGAGTCAGACGAAGACTTTGGTGAAGAAGGTGATTATGTTGTTCAGTTCTACAGTTCAGAAAAAGGTTGTTTTTTCGATGGTATCATTGAAACACATGGCGACTTTGATGCAAAAAAATTGAAAGTAATTGCTACAGAATATCCAAACGGAGAAGATGTTGTTACCAGTATCGAGTATGATGGTGTGGAAATAGATAACCAAGGCGGCGATACAAACGGTAAAGGATATTCAGCTCACCTTTGGAAAAATGTATAATATATTTTGCTAAATTATATATAACTAGGAGTTGTATATGATTTGGGTAGACTATGTTGTAGAAAGTGCCGGAGATAAAGGCCAGGCATTTCGTGTGAAAGGTGATTGGGAAGGCGAAGTTATGGGTGTTGGCAAAGATGGCACTCCTAAAAACCACTGGTTATACAAACCAGGTGACGTGTTTATTGTGAATGAACACGGTTGGCTTGTCAAAACAGACGAAGTGAACACTCTTTTGTTAAAATACGAAGAAGGAAAGAAAAAATGATTGTGGTAGGATACAGAGCAAATGCTGATTTTGCAGAAGCTCAGATTGCAATACGTAAGCATACAGGTTCTAGTCATAGCGAAGCAAAAAAGATGGTAGAAAATGTAAGAAGTGGTAAAGGTGTTAAACTGCCCGATGACTTTGTATTACGAGCAGACTTAGAAGACCTCAACTTTTTGGTGCAATAATATGGATAAATATACTTTTGACGCAGATGAAATATTCCAGGATGATCCAGATAATCCTGACAATGTGCTGATGAATATTCCAGATGAAATCTCAGAACGAATGGGCTGGGGTGTAGGTGATGTTTTGAAAATAACAGTAGAGAAAGGAGTCATCACCATTAGCAAAGTAGAAAATGGCGAAAAATAGCGATATATTAGAATTCGAAGGTAGCATAGTTGAAGTGTTACCCAACCAAATGTTTAAAGTCAAACTAGACAATGAGCATATAGTCACATGTTATACCGGCGGAAAGATGCGCCAGTTTAAGATAAGACTAGTTCAGGGTGATAGAGTAAGAATAGAAATGACGCCTTATGACTTAGATAAAGGTCGTATTACTAGACGTTTGTAGGTTGACAGCCATTTTGCCTTGTGCTATAAAATAGTATACACGGAGGGTAACATGGCGTTATTAGAATTAGCAAGTTTTGAAATGATTGAAGAGCATGACATACTGGGTAAACAACAGTGTGTTCTTGCGTTTGGCGATGAGTATGAACTCAGCATTATTTCTGGCGAAGGCGCATACAGCACAAAAGATGCTCCATATGAAATTGGTGTTTTGCAAAATGGAGACTTTGTGCAGATGCCTGGTATTACAGATGGCGATACTGTTAAAGGGTATCTAACTGAAACTGAAGTAAACGGTATTATCAAAAAAATGTTTTTGGTTAGCGGCTTTAAAAATCCGGTGCAAATATGATTTATGTAGAAGGCGGCACAAAGTCACAAAAGACATATGCTTACAGCATGGCTGACTTTGTTTGCAATAAATTCAACATAGATCCAGATATTGAAATTTACTTTCGCAGCATGTCTACCGATACAAGTTTAGGCGGGTGTGTTCAAGTAGATCAGCATGAATATGAGATTGACATAAAGCGTGGTCTGAAACTGCGTGATATGCTTACAACACTTGCACATGAATTAGTTCATGTAAAACAATACGAAGCAGGCGAACTTGATCACGATGCAGAACGTGATATCGAATACTGGGACAAGCCCAGTGAAATTGAAGCACATGGACGTGAGGTTGGACTGTTTGTTCGTTGGGCAGAACAGAACAACCATGCACACAAAAAATGGACTCAGGTATAATGTGGACACAGGATAACGTTGACTTCTTACGAGGATTAGGAAAAAGAAGTATCACACTCAATGACTATGTAAAGGCATATTATGATGTAGAAATCTTGCCTTACGATGTGACTCTCAATGATACACTACAAAAAGTTATAGACCGTGTGTATGAGATTACAAAAGAAGCACATGACAATCCCAGTCATGATTATTACTATGCTCCTAACAGACGTATTAATGAATACGGAAATCATGTAGAAGATGTATTGTGCCAAGCAATCGAAGATGTAGATGGAACAGAAGCAAAGAACCTTGGTGTTGGCTATCCTGATGTGCGCACAAAACTAGGCGGCACATTTTTATATCCAGAATGTAAAATCAGCAGCAACATAGACGAAGTGGGTTCTATGCGCAGTTTTTACACCAGTGTTCCTGCCGAACGCACAAAGAAGATTAAAGACTTACAGGATGGTATGCATATCCTATTCAAGTTTCAACACAATGGACCAGGTGTGCTGACGGGGCGCCATAAGGTGTTTGATTTAAACGGAATGGAGTATGTAAGCGAAGCATTGCAGCAGGGCAATGACAAAAATGTTTACGCTTGTAAAATGCTTTTCGGTTGACATTGGGCAAGCAACCCGTTATATTATACTTACACAAAGGCAAAACAAAGGCACAACAAATGGAATATCCTACTCAACAACTCCTCGAAATGGCATATGCTGCCTATCGTATTAACAAAGGCTATGTAAAACAAACACGCCGTTACAGCGAAGGCCAGCCCACTACATTTAGTAACAAAGAAATGATTGCATACACCGCACATGGTGAATGGAAGCCAGAAGACTTTGTTCCTATTGAGATTACTGAAGAAGATCGTGAAGCAAAAGCAAAAGGCGACAAGCATATGCGCCGTTACACTCTTTTGGCAATGGGCGATCTGCCGCAATTTGAAGCAGACCTATTTGCTGCATACAGCAGTGATAAAATGCCAATTGGTCGTGTAGGACTTATTGCTTACTTGCCAGCTTTTGTAGATCGTGAACTACAAGACAAAATCTACAAGCAGCGTCTTAAGACAGAGTTTAGTGATAGTCAATACTTAAATGACAATATCACTGAAGCAACCGATGTTGAAATTCTTAAAGTTATTCCTTTGAATAACACTTTCGATCTTGATCCTGCTTACATGCACTTTGGTGCAATTGGCAAAGATTTGGTATGCTTTACCAAGAAAGAAATGTTTGCCGTTGGAGAGACATACGATCTTATTGGTCGTATTAAAGGGGTGGACACAGAACGTGACAGTGGGCTTCCGCTTACACGTCTCAACTATGTTAAAATTCGTAAACAAGAGGTATGAGAATGAATCGAGTTACTAAAAAGTTTTTTGGAAAAATCTGGCAGCCGTTTGCAATAATGGCATACGTATTTGTTGTATGCTATTTGGCAACAATGACAAAAGATCCGTTGACCATGGCATTAATTGCAGGAGTCTGTTTTGCTGTTCCGTTATTGTATGTGTTTTTTAAAGATGCATACAAAGATGCTAAAAGAGAAGTTGAACACGAAAACCAAATGATGTTGAATAAGATTAAAGGTGAATAATGTTCAACTATTATAACGTATGGTTGGTTGATGCAAATGGCAGAAAAATCAAACACATTGATACTGTCAAATGTATTAGTAAAAGCACAGCAGAACAACAGTGCTTTATGCGTTTTGGTTCGGCGAGTAAATACACTGGCTGGGGCCGAGATAATTTTGTAGCGGAGGTAGCATGATTACAGATATTTTTACAGATCCATTAACCTATTGGTTTTTACTTACAGCAGTGGTTTTTACATTGTTAGGCCGGTATATGGGATATCAAGACATTGTCCATAGCGCAGTGCAGGCAACACTTGACAACTTAATCAAAGAAGGTTATATTAAAACCAAAGGTGTAGGCAAAGACATGGAAATTATCAAAGTATCGGAGTGGTCTAACCAAAATGATTAAACTACAAGGCAAACTGCCTAGACAGGTGTGGCTTGCATGTAGCGGCGGCGTGGATTCAATGGCAGCACTAGACTTTTTGAGTCGTAATCATCAAGTTAATGTGCTGCATTTTAATCACAATACCGCACACGGAGAACAAGCTCAGGCATTTGTAGAACGGCAGTGTGCTATGCGAGGCGTGCCTCTTACAGTAGGCGAAGCAAAAGGCACTACTCCGCCAGGGCCTAGCAGAGAAGCATGGTGGCGTGAGCAACGCTATGAATTTTTTGACAAGTTTTTTACAATTCCAGTAATTACTGTGCATCATCTAGATGATTGTGTAGAAACATGGGTCTTTAGCAGTATGCATGGAACCAGTAAATTTATTCCTTATCGACGTAACCATGTGATCCGGCCATTTCGTTTGACAAGAAAACGAGACTTGAAGCTTTGGTGTGAACTAAATAATGTTGAGTGGATTGAGGATGACAGCAATGAAAACATCCACTATACTAGAAACTATATTAGGCACGAACTGATGCCGCACGTTTTAAAAGTAAATCCCGGCATCCATAAGACCATCGCAAAAAAGGTAAAGGAAGATGTCAAAGACATCGAAAGAACATAAAAAACTATTGAAAGAGTGGAAACAACATCTGGCTCAAACTAGACTTACAGTTGAGCAGCAAAACAAAAGAGCAAAAGAATTTACAAGGAAAGGAATGCGTCCAAATGAGTCATGATTACTTGGGCTTCGAAGAAAGTTTAGAAGAAGACGATTACGGGTTTATCCTTGATAAAGAAGGTAACCTCAAAGGCATGTGGATACCTGAAAGTCAAGAAGAAAATGATGTTCCAACCGCAATTGTTGAATTGCTAAAAAGTCATTGGGGAGTTGATATTACCGATGACTCTGCATACGGAACAATACATTGAAACTATATTGGGTTTTCCTTTTTTGTATTTCTGTGGTGTTTGGACTTGCTGTCTATTTCTGGCTATGGCAATTTTTACTTATAGCCTTCCTTGAAAATGGATTGAAACTATGACACCACAAGAAATATTTGAATACAAACAACGTTGGAAACCAGGTCATACTGTAAGACTCCACAGCGATGTAGTTGACTTGGGCAAGACATGGTGCAAACGGCAATGCGAAAAGCATGAATGGAGTTGCACCACATGGACTGGCCCTTACGAACATACATTCCATTTTGAAAACATTTTAGCAGCACAAAATTTTGCAATGGAAATGGGAAGGTATGCAAATCAATGAAAATACATATTCCAAGTTACGATGAAAGAGATGCTATAGGCACAGAAATTATAATCCATTCTTGGGATACTTGGAATATGGATCATACCTTAGCTTTGATTATTTTGCCTATGCTGAAGCAACTGAAAAAAACAAAGCATGGATCTCCTAATGTAGAAGATAGCGATGTGCCTGAAGAATTAAGGTCAACCAATGCTGCTCCTAAAGAGAATACTTGGGATACTGACGAGCTATGGCACCAAAGGTGGGACTATGTTCTTGACGAAATGATTTGGACATTTGAACAAATGCACATAGAACAAGGTTGGGAAGACCAATATTATGGACCATACATTGACGGTCCAGAAGGTGGAGTAAAAGATGGGCATTTTGAATGGGTAGACCATGAAGGATTAAAAGCACATCAGCAACGTATGGACACTGGATTCCAGCTGTTTGGAAAATACTATCAAAGTTTATGGGATTAATACATGACAAATTTATTCGAGCCAGATGATGCATTACTGGCGTTGATTGTTGACCTAGCAAAGGAAACTGAAGTTACAGATCCAATCGATTGGGGAAATTTAAACATTTCCGAAGACCAAGCGTATAAAATGATGGCTTCACATGTGATGGAAATGGATTTAGACGATTTAACCAGTCGTGCTATCATAACTAAAATGTTGGTTGAAAATTTTGTTTTAAATGTAAAATTGTTGACAAGTCAGCAGTAATATATTATACTGAATACAAGTTGGAGAACAAATGACAGAAGAAAAATTAACACGAACTGAAGCAGTAGGCAGGCTAATCGAACTTGCACGGGAAATGGAAATTACTAATTTAGAAGTAATTCCTACAGAAATTGACATTGATCAAGCATACGAAATGTGTGCTAACAATGTGCTTACACAGATGTATAGTATTCCTGAAGACCACAGAGAGACTGTTATGCTAGGAACACTAACAAAATTGTTAACAGAAAATTTATTGTTACACATGAGATTGAACGAGGTAAAAAATGTATCTAATTCCAACAGTAATTGAGAAAACTAGCAAAGGCGAACGAGCGTATGACATCTATAGCCGTTTGCTTAAAGACCGCATTGTAATGTTGAATGGTGCAGTCGAGGACGGCATGGCAAATAGTATCGTTTCTCAACTGTTGTTTCTAGAAGCTGAAAATCCAGATAAGGAAATTAATCTGTATATTAATTCTCCCGGCGGCGCTGTTACAGCAGGACTAAGCATTTATGACACCATGCAGTTTATTAAATGTGATATAAGAACTATCGTTATAGGTCAAGCAGCAAGCATGGGTAGTTTCTTAGCGCAGGCTGGCACCGAAGGCAAGCGTGTGGTGTTGCCAGAAAGTCGCACAATGATTCATAGGGTGTCAAGTGGCACCAGAGGAACTAGTGGTAGTGTTCACGTTCAAGAACTAGAGTTTGAAGATGCTCGTAGACACTTTGAAGAAAGCAAGCGCCTTAATCAACGTTTAACTGAGTTATATGTTAAACATAACAGCAAAGGCAAAACATACGATGAACTGTTTGAAACTATGAAGTTTGATACATTCTTATCAGCACAGGAGGCAGTTGACAATGGACTCGCAGACAAAGTCATCCACAGTCGCTGATACAGTAGCAGAACTCAAAGGTATCCCTACTAGGCAAGAATTGCTGGAACTGCTAGGGAAAGAAATTTGCTATGTAACATTTAAAAAATTAAGTGGTGATGAGCGCAAAATGCGTTGCACTCTTATTCCTACTTTTTTACCAGCAGCGCAACGTGATGATAAACTTAGCCAAACAAAAATTCGTAACTTAGAAGAAAAAGTTTTTGTTGTTTGGGCTATTGATATACAGCCTAATGCATGGCGTAGTTTCAGATATGACAGAGTAACGGCAGTAGATGTAGATAATGATGGTAATTATTGATAAATATATTTGAATACAGGAGATTCCAATGGATCATAAACAAATTGAAAAAGCAGTGATTAGAAGCCAACATTGTCAGCGTAATTGGGACTTGTCAAAGCAAATTCCGCAGGAAGATTTAGATCTAATTCAACACGCTGTAACACAATGCCCTAGCAAACAAAATGTTGCATTTTACAAAGTGCATATGATTACCGATAGAAAATTAATTGAAGATATACACGCTAATACAGAAGGATTTACAACAAATTTTGTTACAATGGAAGGTGAAACCAACAGTCAAACACTAGCAAATTTATTGATTGTATTTGAAGGATACAACGGACATTTGCACAAAGACAACGATGTGTTTAGAAATGACGAAATTTGGAAAATGGAATCTGGTGTAGAATTGTCAGAAGCTGAACAAGGAACTTTTATAAGAGATCAACAAATGGCAGTTGGTATTGCAGCAGGTTATGCTAATGTAACAAGTGCAATGATGGGTTATGGCACTGGATGCTGTGCTTGTTTTGATCATAACGCAATAGAAGATTTACTAAATTTAGACGGTCCTGTTTTGTTAATGATGGGTATAGGATATAAAGATCCATCACGCAACAGACGTGAACATCACAAGACAGGGTTTGTATTTCCTACAAAACCAAAACAGAAGATCAAAGTTAAAAAGCATTACTAATTTTTCAATTAAATAGTATATGGGAGCAAACTATTGATACTTGAAACAAAACTCGACTATGATTTATCAGTATTCTTGTCAGCTGATTATGAGCAACACAAAGGTAGCTGTATAAGTTATCAAGTGCGTGAGCAGGAAGATATTCACAAAACATTCGGAGGCTTTCCTCCTAGCTACAGTGAAGAAAATACAAAAATACAACAATTATGGTTCGACGACGGTGACATAGATTATGCTGCACTAGGTAAAGAACTTGACATTGAAATTGTCACTGTAAGCAGCATTTTACAGCCCCCCGGAAATACTATAACCATGCACAGAGATACATTCTTTAAGATTAATAACATGTATCCGGATGACGATAGAAAAAAAGTTCGTGCAAACATTTACCTAGAAGACTGGGCACCAGGTCATTTTATCAACTATCAAGATTCTAACAAAGAATGGCAGACCAGCACACATTGGCATGCCGGCGATGGCTTTATTTGGGATAGTGATCATTTGCATCTCAGTGCGAATGCAGGACTAACACCAAAATATACTTTACAAATTTCAGGTTTTTGGCAAAAATAGGTTGACAACCACTATATTATCTCTTATATTAAGTAAGTCATAACAACTTATGGAGGCGATAATGGCATTTACAACTATTAAGACTAATCAGAAGACATTCCTTGAAACGTATTTGCGTGGCACTGGCCGCACACTTACAGCCGCAGATGCGAAAGCACGTTTCGGCATTCAACAACTTCCAGCACGTATGAGCGAACTCAAAGCTGCTGGTCTTAATGTCAAAACTGACATTGCAACTACGGGTAAAACTCGTTACTCAATCACTGCACGAGACACAAAAGGCTCACGTGCAAAAATGTTTTCTTAAGGCTCAACCAAGGGACTAGTTTAGGCTAGTCCCTTTTATTGTAATATCAAGGCAAAAAAGGCAAACAATGTATAAACTTTTTAAAGCAGAAGTGCCGGCAGCACGTAATCATGTCAAAACGAAATATCCATTTCCAAATATGGTTCCTGGACAAGCATTTAAGGTTCCTGGTAACGATCCAAATGCAAAACGAAACACCTCAGGCGGTTGTCCAATCGTAAGTGCTGCACACAACTATCAGCGTAGGCACGGCGGAAAATATGCGACTCGTCGAAATCCAGATGATAGTGTGACAGTTTATAGACTCAAATAAAAGGTTGACAAATTTTCAACACTATTGTATACATAAATATAGGCGATAGACGAAAGGCACTATTATGAAAAATGTTATTGCAACCACAGCTATTTTAGCTAGTGTATTTGCTTCAACTGCTACGGCAGAAACGGTTACAGCTATGATTACATATGTTGAACCACGCTATGAAACTGTATATCAATCAACTCCGCAAACTCGTTGCCAAGATGTCCAAGTTCCGATTTATGGAACAGTTCAAGGCGGCGGTGCAACCGGCGGGGATGTATTAGGTGGTATGATTATCGGCGGTTTGCTAGGTAAAGGTGTAACTGGTAAAGACCAAGGTGCAGCAGCTGGTGCTGTTCTAGGCGGCATTATTGCTGCCGATAAAGGTAACCAAAGTCAGCAAGTAATTACAGGTTACCAAACCCAACGTCAGTGTAATGAAGTTATGGTGCGTGAACAAGTGCGCCAGCTAAAGAACTATTACATTGAATTTGATTGGAATGGCATTGAAGGTAGCGCATACACCTACAACAATTATCGTATTGGCGATATGTTGAACGCTACAGTATCGATTCATGCACAATGATAATAAAAGCATAGCAGCCTTACTAGAGGAAATATTAGTGAGGCTTGCTAAAATTGAAGCTGCTGTAACCAAGCCCACAGTAGCTAATATAAACACTCGCAAGCCAAAGTTGCGTATAGTAACTGACGAGGACGAATAAGTATAATATGGACATCAAAGATATTATACCAGGCAATAGTTATGGTTGCCAATTTAGAATTACAACAATGTTAAACGAGCTTGGGCAACCTGTAGCAGAAGAGGAAAAACTTGCTGTTAAAGGTCCTGGCCGTTACGAGTCGTTTGGTGTGTTAGTCAAACGAGATAGCGAAAAACAATTGGTCGAAGTTTATGATGACGAAATCAAAAGAAACTTTGTTGTGCATTGGGACGACATTTGGGATGTAGACGAAATAGAATGGATATAAATCAATTACTATATCTTCCTATTGAAATTGATAATCCGCCTACTGACTTTCTAGACCATTTAAACAATTTAAAATTAGAAAAATTATACGATGACGAGTATAGGCAGTGCTATCATGTGCCTATAATGTATGATTTCAAACCGGGCAATTTCGCCTGGACACCTTACGCACTTCCATACCCAACTTTACGTGAATGGGCCGAAGATGTTCTTATACCTACATTTGGAAAAAGTCGTATAATGATAATTACAACCCCTGCCGGCGCAACAAATCCTCCTCACATTGATTGCAGCAGAGAAAAATTTGATACAACACTACAACATAAATTTAGATATGTTTTACAAGGTAACATAGATGATTTGTATTTTATGACAGATAGTGCAGATGTTCAAACACCGCAAGGCCCAGACAAACCGTTTATTATGAGCGGAAGATGGCCACATTATATGACCAATACAAGCGGTGATACAAAATTTACATTAGCTCTTGGGGCACCTTGGGACGGCAATGCCGAAGATGAATCTTATGTAAATTTATTAGAAAAAAGTTATGCTAAAAATCAAAATTACTATTTAGAAGCAGACTTTGCTCTTCCAAAAAATTACGATACCTTGTTTGAAGAAACTTACGATTTTAGGCAACGTGCTAAAAAATTTATCAAACACTGAGTATATGTGACAAGCACATACGATTGATAATAGTTCTTTCAAACTTATTCCATTTATCATCATTACTGGTTCCAAATATCACAGTATTAGTTGGATTAATATTGTGTTCATTGCAAATTTCTACACTGCGTAACTTGTATTTGTCTACAATATAATCTACATTGAACTCCTGCATTAAGTATTGATGTATCAAAGACCCTAATTGATTATTATATACCCAAAGATTTTGATGAAATAAAGGTGTGTTGTATTTTTCTCTTGTGTATAAAAATCCAGTCCTATAGGATCCTGTGTTGAATGCTTTGCTAAAACTAAAAGCACAATGCGTTACACACTTAGGAATAACCAGTTCGCAATCATATGCAACACCAAATAGGCATAAGTCAAGGAATACACTGATATTGAGAGACTCACAGACATTGATTATGTTTTGCCAGTCTGGATGGACAGTGCCGGTTGCACTAAATGGATAACTTATTATCAATGCACTGTTTGGCTCTATTTCTCCAATACGGCCTATTTCTTTAATACCTATGTCTCTATGATAATTGTATTCACCTTCAAGAACAAATATATTCTTATGCAAAAAATAAAAATCGTTAAAGGCATCTGTAATGCCATGCGTTACATTACAATATTCAAAGTCTAAGTCAATTTTAAAATTTTGTGATTTGGCAATCCATTTCCTATGTTGTTTGATGATAGTATCTGGTAATACAACTTTGTTATAATTTCTAGCAAAGTCAAAATCTAGTATTGCATCATCTATATCGTTGTCTTTAATAGCCAACGCTTTACGCAATAAGGTCATTATTTTTTACCAAGTCTTTAGAAAACATATTATAAAAGCCTGTAAGAGTTACACGCATATTTTGTCCTGCATCTGGATCTACTCGTGTAATTCCATGCACAGTGCCGCCATTTATAAGAACAAGTCTATTTGGTTTTGGAGAAACAAAGGTTCCTAAACCATGTTTTATTAGATTTTTATTTTTTTCTTTTTGTTCAAATAGTTCTAAGCTGACTAGATCTTTATAAGAATCATGTTGCACAGTGCCAGGAAGCAAAGGCATTTTTTGTTTGAAGTCTACACTGCCTTTGGGCAATACCAAAAGTGTGCTGTCCCAGTTAATTTCCCATTCCTTGTGCAAGTAGTATGTATAAGTTGTAGCACCTAAATCCATATGCCATGGGTTTTTAGAACCTACAGGATAAGCATGACAGCGCATTGCAATGTCTGTGTATTTTTTTACATAAGGCTGCGCTGCTTCGCACTTGCTGCTGAATTCATGTATTGCTTGAAACCAGAGATCAAAGTTATCATTGTATGGTGCTTGTTTTAGGAACCGTTTTATACCTTTGTAGTTTGGCCCGTCTGTTATGTGCCAATATCTATCATCTGTTTCTGTCTGTGTCCATGCATCTACCTGCGCCTGATTTAGTATTTTGTCCCATGTTTGTTCATCTAAGAAATCGTCAACAACCAATAGTTCGGGCGTTTGCATAACAATATTATACATAGCTTTCGCAGGTTCCTTCTCTTGTTAAATCCAATGTTACACAGTGCAATCCACCATCCCAAAAGAATTTGTGTCTAAAATCAAACGGCACCATTTCTACATTATAACGTTTCAATTGTGCAGCAATGTCTTTGTCATAGCCATTTGTAATTACAAGTTCAGGTGATACACTCAGTATATTTACATCAAATATAGTTTCGTCTACATGCCCTATCCAACTGTCTAGCCATTGTGCTACGTTCTTGGCTTTGATAGGCTGTATTTTACTTTGCCAAAACTGCTCTGGCACAGGTTGCTTTGGAACTTGTATATAATCCCAAGATTTCAGTTCTTCAGGTATCATGTCAGGCGTCCAACACATCAACAAACCGGGTTTGATTAATGCTAACTTTCCATCTGCATGTCCACTTTCATGTAAGCCAATCCATTTTGCATTGATGGTGTCTTGCACCCATTTTAAACCGGCCTGTGTGCCTCTACCAAACTGTCTAGTTAATGGATAGGTATTATCATTGTAGGGCGCTGTATACAGTAGTGTGTCTCCGCATTTGAGTATATTTGCTGCATGGTATAAAGGAATACCTTCTTGTGATTTATAAGGCATGTAGTTTCTAGGTAGTGCCGGGGTTGGCATAGCACTATAACGCCTATCTGTCATATTCCAGATTATATCAGTATAATGCTGCCTTTCATAAAATCTATTTGGATCTCCGCCAATTGTAGCAACTATTTGTTCTCCATATACAATGTGCATGTCACGTGGACACACAGCAGGGTAGCGAAAGTCGCCTCTATATTCACAGTTAGGCCTATGCACTTTTACTCCGTAGCTTTGCAATAGCTGTGATAAATCATAGAAATCTTCTTCTGATTCTTCAAGTATACGCTGCAAACCGTTGCGGAATTCTGTGTCTTCTATGTCGTCTAAATCTTGCGGATCATATACACGACCAACTATGATCTCTTTGAGGGTATCCCATTCTGTCCAAATCATAAAAATATTTACAAAAAAACTCAATTTGGTGGTTGACTTCTGATAAGTAATACACTATATTAAACAAATAAGCGCAACGCTTATTCGATCTTTGACATTGTGGTTAGGTAATTAGGAAACGTGGGTGAGCGGCTGAAACCACCTCCCTGCTAAGGAGGCATACGTGAAAGCGTATCGAGGGTTCGAATCCCTCCGTTTCCGCCAGAGTTTGTGGGTGCGATACAGTTGGAGAGGTATGCTGGTCTCCAAAACCAGTGCATTAAGCTGAGTAGGTTCGAATCCTACCACCTACGCCAAAACCCGGTAGAGCAATGCCCTTGGCCCGTGGCATTCTACTGTGAGAATCAAATCCTACTCCGGTAGGGGTTGCAAACATCATTCCAACGGTGTGCAGCTAACGGGCCGCCAACCATGCGGGTATAGTATAATGGTATTATCGCAGCCTTCCAAGCTGAGGATACGAGTTCGATTCTCGTTACCCGCTCCATATATTTTTATAAGTAAACTTATGCTCCTATAGCTCAGTTGGTAGAGCAGCTGATTTGTAATCAGCAGGCCCGCGGTTCGAGTCCGTGTGGGAGCACCATAATTCGGCGTAGCTCAGTTGGTAGAGCAGATGACTGTTAATCATCGGGTCGCTGGTTCGAGCCCAGCCGCCGGAGCCATATTGCGAGTATGGTGAAATTGGTAGACACGCTAGATTTAGGTTCTAGTGCCGCAAGGCGTGGGGGTTCAAGTCCCTCTACTCGCACCAATTTAGGAGAGTCTTTATGTGGAGTTTAGTATTAATAGTTTTTTTAGCTGGCACACCACATGCTTCTTTCCAAGGCAACTATGTTACCATGTATGATTGTTTTGAAGACAGAGAACAGCTCGCATTTGATGTGGGCGGTGTAGATGGATACTATCCCAGCGGTATGCAAGCTGTGTGCATTTATAGAGAAGATGTTGATATAAAGATGTAAATACTGCATGTTCAAAGCAGTAAAAGAAACTATTTGGCATCTCACTTGCACCAAGTGCAAGAACTGGTTTACCTATGCAACAATGGAAAAAATGAAGATTGATAGATATCACTTTCACTGTCCGCATTGTGGCCATAAAGGCGGATGTGAAATAGACCAATAGGAGAGTTGGCAGAGCGGTCGAATGCGGCGGTCTTGAAAACCGTTGAAGGTCACACTTCCGGGGGTTCGAATCCCTCACTCTCCGCCACTATGATGATCAAAGCG
>Ga0255781_10000279_pt1 | contig 39875 bp, 27 predicted proteins | sample 101ome_21_FD_179979 | JGI IMG/M metagenome (GOLD analysis project Ga0255781, IMG submission 179979) | Coastal salt marsh microbial communities from the Groves Creek Marsh, Skidaway Island, Georgia - 101413BT metaG (version 2) | ecosystem: Environmental > Aquatic > Marine > Intertidal zone >... | reverse complement strand
TCACATCACGATCGAGCGTGATCAAGTGGATGCGGAGAAAGCGCGTCTTTCTCTAGCGCTTGTCGCAACTCGCGATCAAATCATCGAACTCCAGCAGGAAATCGTCGATGAAGAGGGAGAAAATCACGCCGGCATATTCGATGCCCATATTCTCCTGCTCGAGGATTCCACCGTTCTAAATGAAGTTCTCCGCATCTGTGAGACCAAGCTCCGCTCCATTGAATGGTCCTACTATTCCGTAGTGAAACGCTACATTGATTCGCTGAGCAAAATTGCTGACCCTTACCTTCGGGAACGAGCCGTCGATATCGAGGATGTGGCCAAACGCGTCCTCAAAAACCTGCGCTGGTCGGAAAATGACTCGGAGTCTGGATTCGATCCGACTATTCCGCTCATGGGCAATACGGCGATTGTCCTCGCTCATGATTTAGCGCCCTCCGATACGGTGGGACTTGACCGAACCAAGGTGAAGGGATTTGCCACGGAAGTGGGGAGTTCGACATCCCACACCGCCATTATGGCTCGTTCGCTGAATATCCCGGCCGTAGTTGCTCTTCACAACCTTCCGGAATGTGAAGCCGGAGATATTGTCCTGATTGATGGCTATCACGGTGTTGTCATCATCAACCCCTTCGAAACAACGCTGAAGGACTATGAGGCGATTGTGGAAAGGGAATCCGCCGTTCTCACCAGTCTTGAGGAGTTGCGGGATAAAGCCACCGCAACGGCTGATGGGAAAACAATCACCCTCTCCGCGAATATTGAATTTGTCGAAGAGTTAGAGGTTGTGAATGCCTCTGGTGCAGAGGGCATTGGACTTTATCGCACCGAGTTTTTCTACCTCCAGGAAAAATCGAAACGCAGCGAAGAGGAGCAAACTGCGATCTATACGCAGGTCGCCAATTCAACCGATCCCCATGGTGTAATCATCCGCACTCTCGACATCGGCGGAGACAAACTCTTTCCCGATTTGATGGAGAATCCCGAGCCCAATCCGTTTCTCGGGTGGCGTGGGATCCGTCTCAGCCTCGATCGACCCGAAGAGTTTCGAATCCAGCTTCGAGCAATCCTTCGAGCTAGCGCTCACGGAAAAGTCGGAGTCATGTTCCCTTTCATATCGACGCTGGAAGAAGTCCAAGGAGCCAAAGCGCAGTTACAACTGGCGATGGATGAGCTTCGCAGCGAAGGCGTCGAATTCGATGAGAATATCGAAGTTGGCGCAATGATCGAGATTCCCAGTTCGGTAATCATCGCAGATCACATCGCCAAAGAAGTCGACTTTCTCAGCATCGGCACGAACGACTTGATCCAGTATACCACTGCAGTCGACCGCGTGAATGATCGCGTCGCCGCCCTCTACCAGCCCTGCCACCCTGCAGTTGTGGCTCTGATTCGCCAAACCATTGAGGCCGCCCACCGAAACAAAATATGGTGTGGTATCTGCGGCGAAGCCGCAAGCCACCTCCTCATGACGCCAATCTGGGTTGGTCTCGGTGTTGATGAGCTCTCAGTAGGCGCTGCTCAGGTTTTGCGAACTCGCCGGGCAATCTCGAGGCTGCATGCGGACACTTGCAGGGAACTAACCCAGAGCATAGTTGGTCTACCAAACGCTGAGGAGGTCGAAAACGCCTGCAGGGAGCTAGCAAAAGACGCCTATCCTGAACTTCTTGTTTAGAAAAACTCATCCGATCGCAAATTGACCTTGCCGAAAAATCCGGCACAATTCCCCTTCCCCTGCTTTTTTCTTCATCCACTGATGGCTTTCCAAGGTCCAAGTTCAAATATAAATCATTTCCGCTCTCTTGCGGTCTTGATTTCCCTTTTCTGTGGGCTCGGCAGTGTCGCGACAGCCCAGGTGAAGATCCCCGATGTCCGCGAGCTTTTCGGCGGACGAAAAGGTGGTGATCTGCAAGAAGCTGCCAATGCTCCGACTGGCCCCGGTGGGCTCTGCATTCTCCCCTCCGGGGAATATGTCACTTCCTGCCACCAGTTTTTCAATCCTCGCTTCCGGGTGATGAAATTTACCAAAAAAGGAGAATGGATTCCATTTCCAAGCGAAGTTATGAATACTCCCGGTTCCGGAGCTGACATCATTCTCGACTCCGTTCTTGGAATAGCCTGTGATTCACGCGGAATCGTATGGATGCTCGACAACGGCCGACGCTCTGACATTCCGCCCAAACTCGTCGCCTGGGATACCAAGCGTGATCAACTGCATCGTGTCATTGTCTTGAACAGTCAGGCCCTTTCTCAGCGTTCCTTCCTGAAGAATCTCGTCATAGATCCTGTCGCGCCCTACATCTTCATCTCTGATCCCGCTGACGGCATTTCCTCCGCTCTAATCGTCGTGAATATTGAAACCGGAGTCTCCCGCCGCGTTCTTGAGGGGCACAGCTCAACGCAAATGGAGCCGAACATCCACCTGCAACTCGAAGGGCGATCGGTCATTGTGCGTCGTCCCGACGGAGGGATCGCGAATCCTCTGACTGGCGTCAGCCCCATCGCGATTGATCGAAAAGGAGAGTGGCTCTACTACGGTCCTCGCAATGGTTCATCGCTATTCCGAATCAAGACCGATTTTCTCCGTAGAAACGACGTTCCAGCCAGTTCGCTTGAGAGCCAGGTCAAGGGTGTTTCTCCCAAGCCTATCTGTGACTCCATTGCGATTGATTCAAAAGGGCGCATTTACTTCGGAGATATTTCACGCGGCACGATCGATTATGTTTCACCAGATGAAGAGTATCTCAACCTTCGTCTCCACATCGAAGACCCACGCATCATCTGGCCAGGCGGGCTGATCATCGGCTCCGACGGCAACCTCTACTTTTTCAGCAATCAGCTCCACCGCACTCCGTTCTTCAATGGAGGCAAAGACATTACCGCTCCACCGTTTTCCATCTTCAAGGGACGACCGCTCCCGGCAGGGCGCTTCCGATTGGGTCAGTAGTCGCCACAAGAGACCATGGCGACCATTCTCGACACCCTCAAAAAGGGAACGGAATATCTCGAAAAATATGAAGTCGAGGACGCTCGACTGAACATGGAACACCTCATCGCCCATGTTCTCAAGATCGATCGAATGCAGTTGTATCTCGATTTTGATCGTCCGATACCCGAAACAGCACTGGAAAGCCTTCGCCAACTTACCAAGCTGCGCAGCAAGGGCGAACCACTCCAGCACATTCTAGGCTGCGTTGAGTTTTGCGACCTGGAATTCAAATCCGATCCCCGGGCTCTTGTACCACGCCCGGAAACAGAAGAAATGGTCAGTCTTCTCCTGTCGCACGATTGGCCTAAAAAACTCTCCCTGCTCGATATCGGCTGTGGTTCCGGGGTGATCGGACTCTCCCTAGTTCATTATCTCGGTGATCGAATCGAACGAGCTGTCCTCAGTGACATATCCAGCGAAGCACTCGCCCTCGCTGCAGAGAATGCGGAATCACTTGGCCTGACCGATCGCGTCGAATTGGTGGAAAGTGATTTGCTGGAAAATATTACCGGCCACTTCGATCTCATCGCCGCCAACCTCCCTTATATTCCCAGCGCCGAAGAGACCAGTCTCAGCCGTGAAGTCCAGCGCGACCCTGGCCAAGCGCTTTATGGTGGAGAAGTCGGGACAGAGATCATCAATCGCTTTCTATCCGATTCAATTGAACACACAGATCCAGGCAGCGTCGTCGCGATTGAGTATGGAATTGGACAGCACGAGGATCTCCGCGTCCTAGCCGAGGACCTCGGATATTTCCCCGCAGAAATTAAAGCCGATCTCAGTGGGATTGAGCGCTTTCTTTTCGCTGTAAAATCCGCCTAAAGCTGCTACGGTCTCCGCGTTCCGCCCCTCTCATTTGTCCTGCCGCCTCGGGCCTTTCTGATTCAACCGTCAGGACGACGGAAATTTACGGAAATACCTGCATGGAAAAATTTGTCGTACACGGTGGCAGCCAGCTGAGTGGTAGCCTGAACGTCAGTGGTTCGAAGAACGCTTCATTGCCTATCCTGGCAGCGACCCTGCTGACCAAAGAAGAATGTGTGATCCGTCGCGTGCCAGACGTCTCCGACACGAACTACATGCTACAGATCCTGCAGAATCTGGGTGCCGAAGTCGAGCGGGCGAGCGGCAATGTGATCATCAAGTGCGAGAAAATCCGTTCTCACGAAGCCCCCTATGATCTCGTGCGGAAAATGCGGGCCTCCGTTTGCGTAATGGGCCCCTTGCTAGCTCGTCAGAACCGCGCCGACGTTTCTCTTCCTGGCGGCTGCGTTATTGGAGATCGTCCCATTGATCTCCACCTCAAAGGCCTGGAAGGACTTGGAGCCGGCGTTACCGTCGATGGCGGAAATGTTCACCTTGAAGCACGTCGTGGACTGATCGGTGATACCATCGACATGGCCGGAAAGCACGGTGCAACGGTTCTTGGAACGGACAATGTGATGATGGCTGCCGTTCTCGCGAAAGGGACTACCATCATTACTGGAGCCGCCTGCGAACCGGAAGTGGTCGATCTCGCAGATTTTCTTATCTCGATGGGAGCAAAAATCACTGGCGCAGGAACCCCTCGCATCGAAATCGACGGTGTTGATGAGCTTGGCGGCGTCAAGCACACCGTGATTCCAGACCGAATTGAGGCCGGAACGTTTCTCGTTGCCGGTGCAATGGCCGCGAAGGATAAAGTCACCCTGAAGCGGGTCAACGCCGGGCACCTTACCAGTGTGACACAGGTTCTCGAAGCCTGCGGATGCGGCATCGAATTTGGGGATAACACAATCACGATCAGCCGCGCCGCGAACCCTGTTGGCGCCAACATCACGACGGAACCCTATCCCGGGTTCCCAACTGATATGCAGGCGCAGATGTGCGCACTCTTCGCGACGACCCCGGGTCTCAGCGTGGTCAAGGATACCATTTTCCCTCAACGCTTCATGCACGCTTCCGAGATGAAACGCATGGGTGCCAATATCGACGTTGATGATGGCACGGCAATGATCAACGGAGTCGAACAGCTAAGTGCCGCACCCGTCATGGCAAGTGACCTCCGCGCCTCTGCAGCGCTGCTTCTGGCCGGCCTCACGGCAAAAGGCGACACCGAGATTTCCCGAATCTATCACATCGACCGTGGCTACGAGCACATCGACGACAAACTCGTCGACCTCGGTGCCAACATCGAACGACTCCCGGCTGATTAGCACCGGCTTTTCTTCCTTGTTTACATAAAGAGAAACGGTCACTGTCTCGGTATGAGCGTTTTTTCCAAGCTTGCCATTTGCAGCGCGATTCTTTTCGCGCTGTCTCATTCGGATTCCCTCAGCGAGGAAGCCATCCCGCCGAAACCTTTCCTTCAGGCGAAAGATGGCGAAACGATTGTCTTCTTCGGGGATTCCATTACCCATCAATGTCTTTATACCCAATATATTGAAACTTTTTTTTACACCCGTTTTCCGGATCGGAATATTCAATTCCACAACGCGGGCGTGAGCGGTGACAAAGCCGCTGACGCGCTGGCCCGATTCGAGGATGACCTCGCCGTTTTCGAGCCTGACCACGTTACCGTTCTCCTGGGCATGAATGACGGACAATACGAGCCGTTCACGACAGAGACCTTTACAACTTACCGTGAAGGAATCGAAAAAATCGTATCCCAGATAAAAGAGCTGGGTGCCACCCCGATCGCGCTCTCGCCCACCATGTTTGACCACCATCAACTCGCGCTTCGCAATCTGGACGAAACTTTTCGCTTCCGAAACCGGTCTTTCGATCAGCACTACAACTCGCTCATGGCTTTTTACGGAGCCTGGCTTCGGGAAACATCGGGGCATGAACAGATCCCCTTCGTCAATCTCTGGGGCCCACTCAACGATCACACCTTTGCGATCCGAAGCGCGAAGCCTGACTTCTCACTCGTCGAGGATGCCATTCATCCGGGAGCGGCAGGACAATTCATTATGGCGTTTTCCATTCTCTCTGCTTCCCAGGCAGAGAAACGTCACGTATCAAATATCTCCATCAATCGTCGTGGAAACGAGTGGATTGCAGCACGCAGCGAAAAGATCACTGGGCTGATTGGAGCTGACGATAGCAGTGAAATATCCTTTACCTTTCACGCAGAGTCTTTGCCGTGGGTCGTTCCTGATCGATCTTCGAAATACGATCTCAAGTGGGGGCCCTCCGCACCCGCGAGCCTGGGATTTGAGCTAACGAAAGCCGGGCACAAGCTGGGTGCTGAGCGTCTTCGCATCACCGGCCTCGCCCCCGGAAACTACGAACTGCACATCGACGATACGAAAGTCGGCACTTTCACTCACCTCCAGCTCGGAGCCAAAATTGAACTGCAGAAATACCCTGCTACACCACAAAGCCAGCAAGCTCTGGAGATCGCCGAACTCAACCGCGAGAGGAACGACGAAGCAATTCGTCCGCTCCGTGATACTTGGGCGAAGATCAAGGGGCTTCGCCGTCGCGGAGACCAGGAAAACTTTCAAGCCGAATACCCTAAGCTGCTGGCACAGGCGAGAAAGCTCGAAGAAAAAGCGACCCAGTATCACGACCAGATACGAGAAATCGCCCGGCCCATCCCTCGGCAGTATCGTCTCGTGAAAGTAACCGTTCCAGCAAAACCCAAGGCAAAGGCGAGGGCCAAATAGGAACTCCCGATGCGAAAACTGAGGGATCTCCTCTTCTCGGCGGGCTGTGACTTACGGTCCCTATAATTCGGGCCGGTTGCTTTTCGGGCGAGCATGGAAGAACCAAGTTGGAGAACTTTTCCGGCCGTATCGTGGCTAAAAGGATTTGGCGTCTTTGCCATGCTGTTCCTTCTTCAGCTAGTGCTTGGTGAAATCGCCCCCATCCGTGGGAAGCCGACCATCTCATCATCGCTCGTTTTGTTTGCAATTCTGGTCCACATGCAAAAGAGCATTTCCACCGTTTAATACTGCCCTCTAACCAATCCAAGCGTGTGAGCTCGGAAATTCAACCCTGTTAGGTAATTGACCTGACCCTGTTAGCTCACCGCTTTGCCCGGTCTTCAGCAATCAGCTTATTGATTTGACCGAGCTCCATCATCACTGCGGTGGACTTGGGCTTCATCTTGACAATGACCCCCAGTCGCATCGTGCTGAGCACGCCACAGAGAAGGCCCTCCTGATCAATGAGCGGGGAACCGCTGTCTCCTTTGATCATGGGTAGGGTAGTCACGATCTTGCGGAATTCGGATTGGCCGGGAATGGGAAAGCTATCCTCGAAAAGCCCTCCGCCCTTTTCGTGCATCCATCCGCCAGCGAACAATGTGGCTTCCTGCGTAAGGGGCGCTGAACGATATTTCAGGTATCGGGGTGTTGCCATCTCCGCTTTTACGATTGCGAAATCGGCTTCGTTGTTGCGATAAACTTCCCGAACCCGAGCGTAATCGATGTAGGTCTTACGACTGTTGGATGTTGCGTAGAGCACGAATGACTCATCGTATGACAGTACATGCGCAGCTGTGAGAAAGTATCCATCCCGAGTGATCGGGGCACAGCTTCCGAAACCAGAACCTCCCTCTGCAATGGGAACAGAAAAACCCAGCTCAAGCACCCCCTCTTTCGCATCGCGACTCGTAGCCAGTTTCTTTTTGAAGTCCTCGTTGATATATTCCCCGCTTACGATCAGGCCCGAATGAAGCGTGAGGTAGTCAGCGGCAGAAAAACCAGTGTCCGTATTTTCTTCCAACTCCGGCAGGGTAACCGGTGCATCAATCCCGATTGAATCATACTTAGCCAGAGAACGCTTCTGATCCCAATGCGTGTTCGTGGGCATGACCACGCACGACGTAATGGCAGAACAGCCAAAGGGAATTGCTGCTAGTCGAAGAATGGTGCGTATGGCTCGGGAACCCAGCATGCAGAGGTAATACGGGAATCAGCGCGGCGTTCTTTCAGATCCTACGAGGTACAACTCTTGTCAGAGGAATACCGAACTGTGACTAAACATAGTTCACTTCTTGGCACCTGACAGGTGATAAAATGCTCCTTTTTGAAAATGATTCTACTTTAGCAAATTATCTGCACTCACTCAGGATTTGGAGAGCGTGATGGATCTGCGAAATCGGATTACAGATTTTCGCCGTATTTCCTCTCGTGAAACCCCTTGGCCTCGTCGAGCCAATTATCGGTATAAATACGGTTTTTGAATGTCAGCAATTTCGAAAACTCCGAGCAAGCTGCATCGGTCCAGACTGCGACTTGTTTGAAGTGGTGTAGGTTGATCCCATTGACATCTCCTCATCATCATCTGAACTATCTGGTTCTTCATCTGCAGAGGCAGAGCTATCATCTTCGACACCGCAGCGGACCGAGTATTCGCCGGAATCCCATCCAAAAAGCCAGAGCGATGGCGGCAATCGCTACGGCGAAAAAGAGGACGAAGAAGATCTTGTTGCAGCTACCCGAAGCTTCATCAGGGATGAGAGGGAATGATATAGAATAGGAGAGGTGAATGATGATGGAGTTGCTTTCGCTTTGCACGCCCCTGACGGTAAGCCAAAAAGCGATCAAATTTGATCAAATCTCAACTCTCGCTTCTGCTCCGACCCGGCGAGAAAACTTCGCTTCGAAGTTCACGCAAAATGCTTCTCGCGTCCCGTTGCCGTGTTAGAGCTGCTGCTGTGATCACATCGTCCGGTCTTCGAGCATGCCACTGCTGCAACAAGCGACGAAGTTGATGACTTTGCGTGACCGTGAAATGAATATCCGAGATCATCTCCGAATAACCGGGGGGATCGACGAGGCGCGCAGAATCCTCCCGGCCCAGATCGAGAAACGAACCAATCCAGCTTTCGCTTTTGTTCAAAGCGCCCTCGCAAAGCCGGGTTGCAAATGCCTTGTCAATTTTCTCGATGGGATGCTCGGGATCATCTGAAACAACTTTGAGAACCTGACAAAGTTCTACCGTTGAGTCCCGAAGGGCGATGGGATAATACCCTGCAGCCTCCATCTCAATAATTACTCCATCAGGAGGGTAATCCTCGGTGGGACGAGATACGGTAGTGACACTGCGCCGCGGGAGATCATGTTTTTTCGACCACGTCGCGACGGGATACCAGACATTGCCGGAAGCTTCCTCCGTTACTTTTCCAGCCAGAAACGCCTCGCCAACGCAGAGTTCGCCAGAACCTGCAATCCCAAAATTCAGCCACCCTCGAGATATAGCATCAAATTCATCTTCAGCCGAGGCTAATGCCGCGGTAGCGGCGGCAGCATGACTCTTTCCCGGCCCAGAAATGACCAAGCGCATAGTTCCGTCCCGACTTGCATACATCGGAAAGAGTCCTCCTTCCCGAAATGGCTTCAGGGAGAAGCGATCGATTACGGCACGGGCCTCCGGCCGAAGGGCTACCACCCAGTTAAGTTGAAAGGCAGACATCTGATTTCTATTTTCAAAGCCCGAACCTGAAGCCGAATAGAGCTAACCCGGCGGAAGGAATATAGCCGTGGAAAAACCGCTGCATCATGCACGTATCCTCCATTGCCCAAACCTTCGCCTCGCCTGCAGCAGAAGCAAAGTTTTCCCATAATGAGTCGATGATCCCATGATTGAAGAGAGGGAATAGAACGATTCCCGTGTCAACCACTACCGTCAACATCGGACGAAAAAAGGCGTTGAGAAGAAAGCCGACAATCATTGCAATCCCGGAGCTTAATCCGAGGCGCATCGCCGCGTCCTCCCAGGGTCGATCGCGTTGCTGGAACGCGGTTTTGGTTTTTGAACTTTCTCTCCAATCCGACGAGACAAATTGACCATCTTCGTTAACTTGCGCCTGAATCCGGTCAGACAACTTCGTCTCTATGCTCTTCAATGCAAACCCGCAGGTCGTTACGACGGCAGTGACAAGCAGGAAATGCCCTTTGGCGCCCGAGAATCCACCAATCACCTCGTTCAGGGTCGTCATTGGGATAGCCTACTCTCCTCGAAGGAGCTATGCCAGTCAGAGTTTCGACGCAAATCTATCATCCAGACAACTTGGATACCTTTTTCGGTTCCATGCTTGAAACTCTGTCAGGCGTTTCTCAGTATCCGGAATTCTCAGTCTTTATGAATTCCCCTTTCTTCTACCTGCGAACTTCTCTCCTTCTCGCCTCGATTACGATCACTGGATCTTTTTCATCAGCCTACGCGGAGCCCGTCCCTGAGGGACTCCTTGGCGATTGGACCCTGGCCCTCGACTCCGGCGTTCCCGCGTGGATGCGTGTTGAGGAAAGAGAAGGAAAGCCTGTCGCGTGGATGAGGGTTTACATCGGTCCAGTAGGTCCATACGAAGACGCAGAGGTAAAAAATGGGCGTCTTCACTTTGAGTTAAAGAAGCAAAAGAAAAAAGGGGCAACGACGAACCAGCGTGTCGAAGTGGGCCTGAAGAAGGGTGTGCTTAATGGGACCATTCGTCGCGAACTTCCATATGGAACAGCGGAAGAAGTATCATTCACTGGAAAAAGAATTCCTCCCATGCCGAAGGCTCCCGACCTTTCCAAGGTTCACTTTGGCCATCCGGTCTCCCTTTTCAACGGCAGAAACCTCACCGGCTGGATTGCGCATGAACCGGAAAAAATCATGGGCTGGAGTGCCAAAGATGGATTGCTCGTCAATTCCACACCCAAGACCGATTTCAGCGCGACTGGCGATCATGCCAACCTGAAAACTGAAGCGCATTTCGAGGATTTTTGGCTGCACGTCGAATTTCTGATTGGAGCACAACGCAATAGTGGGATTTACCTGCGAGGCACCTACGAAGCACAAGTCGTCGACCGCGACAGTCGGATGCAGGGTCTTCAGGGAGTGGGAGCCATTTTCGGACAAATTCTCCCGACGGAAAATGCGGGACGCCCCGGAGGCGAATGGCAAAGCTACGATATCACCCTCGTCGATCGACATATCACAGTTGTCCTCAATGGCGTGAAAGTGATCGATAATCAGCCGGTTACGATGCCCACTGCTGGGGCAATCAATACCGATCCGTATGCGCCGGGACCGATCTATTTCCAGGGAGACCACACCAGCGTTTCATATCGAAACATCTACCTGGCGCCCGTGATTAAAGAGTAGGCCTGACCGATTGCTCCTGAAATTCCTTTGTCCAATCATCGGAGATTCTGCCTTATACCAGTGAAAGAATCATGTCGACTCCCAGCACAAATGATGAACGCACCGAGGCATTTCTGCGCCTGCTCGGGGAGCACGAACGTCGCCTTGCGATATATGTTACTGGCTTGATCACCTGCCCGCAGGACGCACAGGACATCATTCAGGAGGGAAAGATCGTGATGTGGAGGCAGTTTCATCAATTCGAATTAGGCACAAATTTCGCGGCTTGGGCACGCAAGATTCTCTTTTACCAAATACTAGCCTACCGCCGAAAATCAAAACGGATCGCAGCTTCAGCGCTAAGTGGTCGCATGCTCGAAATCTTGAGCGAAGAATCGGAAAGCGCAATTCGAGAGGATCGCTGGATCAAACGGGAGAAGGCGCTCGACGACTGCGTAGAAAAACTCCCCAAAGATCACCGTGACATTCTCGAAATGCGCTATCGAGACGAATCTTCCATTGAGCGAATTTCGCACCGTACTGAGCGAACGGAAGGCGCCATCTATCGATTACTCTCCCGCCTCCGCAAAAACCTTTACGATTGCGTCGAAAAAGAACTCACCACTCCCCTATCCTCCTCATGAATGATACCGAACGCGATGAACTGTTGGAGCTTGCTCACGGATACCTGGAGGGCTCCCTGGACGAGGAACAGCTGCATGATCTTGAGGTAAGGCTGGACGCTGAGCCGGAAGCCCGTCGAATCTTCGTCGATTTCACTCACGATCACGCTGCATTGCATTGGCGACAGATCGCAGAACCGACCGATGGGGGAATCGCAGAGAATATGGAAGCACTTTCAGACCTTCAGCCGCGCCGTTTACCAACGCTCTGGCAGGCTTGCGCCGCCGGGGCTATCATTTCACTGCTCGCCCTCGTGCTTCTTCAGAGTCGCGGAGAAACGGTTCCGAGAACTTTTGCTGCGATGGATAAAACAGAATCCGCTCGTTGGGAAAGTGGCGACCTTCCAACGTCGGAGGGCGTTCGCCTCCACGCTGGAATACTAAAGCTAACCCGCGGCCTCGCCACGATAGCTTTTGACTCCGGAGCGGAAGTGATTCTTGAAGCTCCTGCAGAGCTTGAACTGGTTGATCAGATGAATTGTTTACTGCACAGCGGCACAGCAGTAGCGGAGGTCACCGAGCCTGCAAAGGGATTTCGCATTGAGACCCCGACCGCCGAAGTAATTGACCATGGAACACGTTTTGTCGTGAATGTAGACCGCGGAACGGGAGCAACAAAGACGCAGGTGTTCGACGGTCTCGTCGAAGTGAAGTTACCCGATTCCCGGGAGAGCGTTCACTTGGAAACGGGACAACAGAACTTCGTTGCAGGCAACAAGCTTGGAGATGTCATGCCGGAAATTAAGGAAGGCACTTGGCTCCGAGCCGAAAGACCGTTAGCTCGTGGCCCGGAATGGAAGACACTCACAACAGGAGATCCCGGAGGTGATGACAGCTATGTATGGGGAGGTAGGCCAAATGACCACGTCTCGGATGAGTTACTACTTCTGAAGAACAGCCAGGATTTGGCAGGACCACACCGAAAGGCTTATCTCAGATTCTCTCTGGGGAATATCATCAGAGAACAGATCGTTAACGCTGAGCTGAGTCTGCGATTTACCCCGACTGGCTGGGGCTTGGCGGCTCTTGTCGCTGATTCCCATTTCCTGGTCTACGGGATCACGGATGACAGCCTGGATGACTGGACCCACAAGACCATGAATTGGGAAAATGCGCCCGCCAATGTTCTCGAAAACGGAACCGATCTTTTGCCTGACAAAACCATACTTCTCGGTGAATTCACAGTTCCCCGCGGGGTTCAATCAGGAACTTTTGGCATGCGTGGCAAAAAGCTTGCTCGCTTCCTGAATGATGATCAAAACCGAATGGCAAGCCTCGTCGTAGTGCGCACAACCATGGAAACTCGTGGCGGGGGTCTCGTTCACGCGTTTGCCAGTTCGCGGCATCCTTCCCTTCCCGCACCGAGGCTCATCGTTCGTCTCGAAGAGTAACGAGTTAAAGCCATCAGTTAGCGAGGCCAACCTGACTTGTTGAATTTCCCAGGCTTTCTCTAACGGAGCTCAGAAGTTCTTCGCGAGAGGCTGGCTTCTGAATGAATATCTGTCCTTCCTCCAGATTGAGTTCTCTGCCGGCAACGTCGGCGGAGTAGCCGCTCATGAATGCCACATTCAAATCGGGTGCTTCGTCACGTAGCTGAGAGGCCAACTCAAATCCGTTGAGCCCTCCCGGCATGACGATGTCGGTTAATAGAAGATCGATTTGATCTTTCTCCTGATTCCATATTTCAACCGCCTCCCCTCCGTTTTCCGCCTCAATCACCTGGTATCCTTCCCGTGTCAGGATGATTTGAATTAGTTTTCGCACCGAACTTTCATCTTCAGCCAAGAGAATTGTTCCGCTGCATCCCGCTGAGTTCCTGACTGCCTCTCTTTCAACAGATTCGTTTTTCTCGCAATCCAATTTGGGAAGAAGGATGCGAAAACTTGTGCCCTTTCCAACATGGCTGTCCACCAGGATTTCGCCATTGTGTTGCTCAACAATCCCAAACACGGTCGCCAGGCCAAGACCAGTTCCCCGCCCTTGTTCCTTTGTTGTGAAAAAAGGGTCGAAGATGAGATCGAGCGCATCCTGAGGAATACCAGAGCCATTGTCTGACACCTCCACAAAAATATGATCAGCACCTTCCTCGTCGTCCACTTTTCCCGCTGAAATTCGAATCTCTCCACGTCCAATTTCCATGGCATCCCGTGAGTTCACAACCAGATTCATGATCATCTGATCAAACATTACCGAATCCGCAAAAGCGTGAAGGTCGGTCGAGCCCAAATCCAAGACTATAGCGATGTCTTCACCGACGATCCGCTTGAGCATACTCAGAGTTTCTCTGAACCTTTGATTAATGTTCACCTTTTTCGGCTGCATCACCTGCTTGCGACCGAAGGCCAGCAACTGCCGTGTCAAATTAGCCGCCCGCTCCGTTGCTTCAAGAATCTCTTGAGAGGCTGAGGCCACATTCTCAGATACGCCATCCTCTGAAGAAATCAGCGAGCCATATCCGCCTATAACGGTTAAAAGATTGTTAAAATCGTGGGCAACTCCACCTGCGAGACGTCCCACCGCTTCCATTTTCTGGGCTTGGCGAAAATCCTCCTCCAATCTAATTTCTATTTCTTTGCGGTGAGTCGATTCAACAACTACCCCACGCAAAAATAGAGGCTCGCCTTCCGCATCGTATTCGAAATCACCACTACTCACGATCCATTTGATCTCGCCGTCGCGAATGATTCGAAACTCCTTTTGCCAGCGCAGGCGCTTCTCAAGGCAAAACTCGATCTTCTTTTGCACTTCAGCCAGATCGTCGGGATGAACTTTATTCGCGAAACCCTCAAAGGTTCCATCAAACTCACCTGTCGCATACCCCCATAGCTTTTCGTGACCCGAATCCCATTCGATGTATCCTGTCAGCATATTCCATTTGAATGTCCCCATCTCAGATGCATCCAGTGCGGCAACTCGATCTCCCTCAATCGTTTTCGACTGGGAAGATCGACCTTCATTCTTATTCAAAGATCTATTTTTTGCGGGAAAACTCATTGAGGAAGTGGGCAGAGCCATTAAAGCTTACAGTAACAAAATTTGATTTTCCAGTTTTTTTATAATTTTTATAATTAACAAATTGTTTTAGATTTTTCTATTTCCGCCCCCCGACACACCCTTTTTCCGCATTGCCTGATTGTTGGGAAAGGCGTAGAATTGCAGCCATACAAAATATGGCTGACGACGAGAATCCGAAACACGTCATTTACGGAAGCGCGGGAATGGCCGCCGCAGGAATGATACCTGGTAGTGCTACCTCCCGAGCAAAATCGGAAGAACAGCCGGTGGAAGGGGCGGCTAACGAGGAAGACGCTTCTATTGCTGACGAAAGCTTGAAGGATGCTCAGTCTGAGGCTGGTTCCGAGGAATTTGAGCATCCGGTTCCCGAGCCGACCGAAGTAGCTGCCCCTGCCTTTGGGGGAAAGTACGCTGTCGTGATCGGCCATACTGGAGCCGGTGATTTCGGGGACGGTCTCGATCGGATTTTTCAACGTCTCGACGGAGTCCGACTCGCCGCGCTCACTGACTGCAACGAAGAGACCTACGAAGACACCGCAACGAACGCGGCCGCTCCGCGCGGATTCTCCAGCTATTCTGCCATGCTCGAACGCGAGGAAAACGCAGACCTTTGTTGCGTGGCTCCCTCGTGGACAGAACAGCGTTTTGAAATGATTCAAAGCGCTCTCAATGCCGATTGCCACGTGATTTGCGGATTACCTTTCACACAGACTCTGAAGGAAGCTGATGAACTTCTTAAACAGGGAAGGGAAAAAGGCAGGCTGATCGCGGTAACCGATTTTTTTCGCTGCGATCCCCTCCTTTCACGCTTTCACGCAGGCAGTGAAGCACTCATCGGAGACTTGTTGGAAATGCATGTATACGGCGCAATGGGTAATCAAGCAGGAGGCGAAGACATGATTGCCAACGCGCTGCCATTGTTCGATCTAGTTCGCTGGTTTGGAGGAGAGCCCGAATTCGCCTCTGCCACCGTTTCTAAACAAGGCTATCCCGCCATTCCCGAGGATGCACATGAATTGAAATCGAGAAGCCTGGGCCGATTGCTGGGAGATTCGATTCATGCGCAGTTCCTACTCGAATCCGGAGTCCGCGTGACGTTTACCTCAGACGCTCAAATGCAAAATATAGCAGGCCGGGCAGGCATTCGCTTTGTTGGAAAGGAAGCGACGATGCGACTCTACACTAATCCGGAGATCGAGTTCTCGATTCAATTCGAATCCCGCCCCAATCAGGCCGAACGCAGTGATCCGTGGACAAGTTGGCCTGCGGGCACGGGCAGGGAGTCGGCCGAGACAGAGACCGCTCCCAATCGCGATATCGTTCTCGACTGGATTTCCGCGATCGAAGAAAAACGCGACCCTCTTTGTTCTGCAGAAAACGCCACCAAAGCCCTGGAAATGGCACATGCCATCTGGCAATCTGCGATCACACTAAAGCGCGCCTACTTTCCCCTTCCCAACCGCCTTCATCCTCTTGCTGATGAAAGCCACTAGTGGCGGCTTGATTGCTGTCCTTCGAAAACTCAGCGCAATTTTGTCGAGACCGCAGAAAACCATCGTTCCCTGCCGGACTAACTTCTCTCTTACCCCCTTACTATGGCTGAGCTATTTACGATCGAAAATTTCTTTACCCTTCTCATGCTCGTCCTGCTGCAGGCGGTGCTGGGATTTGATAACCTGCTCTACATTTCGTTAGAATCACAGCGAGCTCCGAAAGATCGACAGTCTTTTGTCCGCAAGCTCGGTATTGGACTCGCTGTTACCCTGCGAATCGTGCTCCTCTTCGTTCTCATGACCGTCATCGACAAAGTAAAGATGACGCTCTTTACGGTCGACACCAAATTCGTTTCCGGAGAGTTCAATGTCCACAGTCTCATCGTTCTCCTCGGCGGGGCCTTCATTATGTGGACTGCCATCAAAGAAGTCTTTCACATGATTGCGATTAGTCCCGGCGAAGAGCACGGCCACCTCAAAAAAGGGAGCGTTAAATCAGTCGGCAGTGTTGTGACCGCCATCGTCGTGATGAACGTGGTTTTCTCTTTCGATTCCATTCTTAGTGCGATGGCGCTGACGAAAGTCTTTCTTGTTATGGCTACCGCCATCATCATCGGAGGACTTCTTATGATTTGGCTCGCCGATCGGGTTTCCACTTTTCTTCAGAAAAACCGCATGTATGAGGTCCTAGGCCTCTTCATTCTTCTTATTGTAGGGATCATGCTCCTTACGGAAGGTGGACACCTTGCCCACCTGAAATTCTTCGGGCACGAAATCCACCAGATGACCAAAACCACCTTCTATTTCGTCATCGCTACCCTAGTTCTCACCGACATCGTGCAGGGGCGCTACCAGAAAAAGCTTCTTGCGCAGCAGGAGGAAATCATGACGGAAACCAGCAAGCACGCGTGAAACCGTGCTTGCCGACCATTGGCCACGAGGGTGATTCTCTGAGCACTCTATGAATCACCGCAAGCCGGCACTGGTGTTTATTTTCATCACTCTTTTTCTCGATGTTCTCGGGGTTGGATTAATTGTGCCCATCTTGCCAAAGCTGGTTGACCAGCTTGCCGGCGGCGGTATCACTTCAGCTGCATATATATACGGAACATTGACGGGACTTTACTCGCTGATGCAGTTCGTCTTCGCTCCCATCCTCGGGAGCCTCTCTGACCGCTTTGGTCGGCGGCCGGTCATTCTGATTTCTTTGTTTGGTTCCGGTCTGGATTATTTCCTGATGGCTTGGGCTCCGACCTTGGCCTGGTTTTTTGTGGGTCGAATTCTGTCCGGAATTACCGGTGCGAATTTCTCAGCCGCTGCCGCCTACATTGCTGATGTTAGCACAAAAGAAAAGAGAGCCGCCAACTTCGGCATCATCGGAGCCGCTTTCGGATTGGGTTTTATCTGTGGTCCGGCTCTAGGCGGATGGCTTGGTGACTACGGGCTCGAAAACTACGGTGAAGCCGGATTGCGGCTTCCCTTTTACGCGGCAGCAGTCCTGACCCTGCTAAACTGGCTATACGGATTCTTTATTTTGCCAGAGTCATTGAAAAAAGAGAATCTGAGATCCTTCAGTTGGTCACGGGCAAATCCTATTGGAGCGCTTAAGCAGCTACGAAAGCAAACCCTTGTCCGCGGACTCTCCATCAGCTACTTCATCAGCAGTATCGCCCACCAGGTTTACCCGAGCATCTGGGTCCTCTACACAGCCTTCCGCTACAAATGGGGAACAGACCAGACCGGGTATTCGCTCGCTCTTGTCGGTCTCATGGCTGCAATTGTCCAAGGCGGGTTGACTCGGATTATTATCCCGAAAATCGGCGAAAAGAGGGCAGCTATCTTCGGATTTGGCGTCATGGCACTGTCCCTAATCGGCTATGGCCTCGCCTCGGAAGGCTGGATGGTCTATATGATCATTATCTTTGGATCTCTGTCAGGACTTTCCGTCCCTGCAATTCAAGGAATGATCTCTCGAACTGTAGGTGATGATCAGCAGGGAGAAATCCAGGGGGCACTTACCAGCCTGCAAAGCGTCGCTGGATTTGTTGGTCCACCGGTCGCGACAGGAATTTTCGGATTCTTCGTTTCGGAACAGACCCCGGTTGTAATCCCCGGGGCCCCGTTCTTTTTCAGTGCGGTCCTAGTGTGTGTCGCAGCATGCCTTGCGTCGAAATCGTTTCAGAAGACTCGCTATCGAGTGCTCCACGATTCGGAGACTGACTAACTTAAATTGCGTATCTGATGCTTTAGTCTCCGCAGCTTCTTCTTGAGCCCTCGTTCCCTGCTGGAAGACTTTGCTTTTCTGATTTGCCTCTTCGTCTTTTTGATGCTTCTCCTCGGACTTACCCGCTCCACACTATTGGGATCGACTGTTGCCTGAATTTGTCCGAATTGAATATCGTGAGCGGACCGCGTCGCGTTGGTAGCCAACACTGTGAGAACCAAATCGGTCGGATTGGTGTCGTCCATGAAAACAAATCCGAGCGCGTCATCAAGACCTTCGTTGGTGAAATGACCCGGAGGGAGCTCCAATCCGTCTCCATAGCCTTTGCACTTGGACGGATCGTCAGTGCAATCGAATTCAGGAAGGCCATTGGCATGAACGCATGAAAGGTCGCGGCTACCCCATTTCATCCATTCGCATTGATCGCCGCAACACCACTCGTCTTTGTAGCGGGAGAGTTCACATCGAAGTAATCAATTCCGGGAGGAATCCCTGGTCCGGGAATTGCAAGATTGAATCCCATGCCCGTCCCAGTATGACTGGAAGCAGCTGGATCCGAGGGAATGTCAGTGAATATCGCACCTGGAATCCCGAACAGGGCGAGGAGCGAAAAGGTTTGGAGACAGAACGCTTGCAGCCTCTTTTTCATTGGCTTTGTGGGGGGTGAAGGAGGCGATCCCTACAAAAAACCACCAAAAGGTGCGGATTGGATTACGCATATATTGCGATTTTTTATCCAGTAGATCTGAGCATGGAAACTCTGTGCTCCTGTATGTACTCAACGCGTTTACCTGAAAGGCATCCACGAAAGGACCTCGCTGATATCACTCCTCCACCAAGGTCCCTCGAAACACTTCAAGACGACGATAGTCAATTCCAGGAGGTCGGTGCTCAAGGAGCCAGTCGAGATCGTCTCGGGCGCCCTGCATGTTGTCGTCTTGCAAACGTAGGAGAGCTCTCTGAAATCGCTCCTGCGCAGCATCCGGCTGGATCGCGAGAAGCAACTCAATATAGTCGGCGGCCCCGTCGGGCGTTTTGTTCTGGTTGATCTCAAGATCAACAAGGTTGCGCAACATGCGGATCGCGATCTCCCTGGGTTTAGCCGGTTCAAAAGTCGATTTTTCCGGCGGCGAACCCAGGAGATCCCATATTTCCTGAACCGCTCCACTGCGATTGATGACCCGGCCATTCTCAAACACATCGATGTAGAGGGTTTTCTCAGCTTCTCCGTCCACGTAATCAACACCGACCATGAATTTCCCAGGGAAGGCGACACCATAGACTCCCGGCATCTCGAGCCTGCGGGCCATTTCTACGAAAATGACACTGAGCGTGATCGGCAGTCCCTCGCGATCGTCGAACACGTGGTTCACATAGCTATTGGCATGGTGATAGTATTCGGTGCGACTCCCATGGAATCCGTTTTCCTTAAAAAGAAAATCTCGAAGCGCGTTTGCGAGTTCCTTGGGGCCGCCCTCAATTGCTTCCTGGTTGAGGTGAATGCGAGCATCTTTCACAAGCCGCGAAAAGGCACTCCGGTAGTGGTCGACGTCGAGTTCGGGATCATCGATTCGTGCGATCTGCAAGCCAACATCAAAAAGGTCGATCTCAGAATCTGGCCTATCAAGCGCCATGACCAACTCGTTGATCACTACCTGCCGATGAACATTTCTCTCCAGATCGCGAAGCCTTTCCGCGAGTCCTTCGAGTTCTTCAGCGCGCTCGAGCAATAAGGTCCGCCCGTGTTCACTCTCGCGGCTCAGTTCCGAGATAGTCTCATCGACATTCTTTTCATCGAGGAACTTGGTGATGCTTTCCTTGAGGCGATCCCTATCGATCGCGGGCAATGCATCCATCCCAATTTCCTTGGCGACGGCAAATCCGCGATACTCCGCCTCGGTGTGCCTGAATTTGCAAAGCCCTACCTGACCACCGCGAAGACCATCGTCCTCGATTTTCAAGACTTCCTCATCGTTCACCCAACCGGTGATTGTTTTCTCCTCCACGCGAACCCGAAGGGTATTCCACTCCCCTTGCTGATAGGCAGGAACGTCGAGTTGCTCAAGAATGGACCAGCTGTAGACGTCAGGTCCTTCGAAGCGAGTCAGCCTGATTTTGCCTCCACTAGGATAAAACCCGTAGTGACAGTCTTTGCCATCGGATGCAAAAACCAAACCAGCTGCACCCGACTCGTCGTCGAGTTTCACCTTCACCGTCACTTCGTAGGGAGGATCGGGAACATCTTCCGACGACAGACAAAGGGATCGCCCGCCGAATCCATCACCAAGACGACGGGAAGTGATGACACCTCCGCGTTGGGTCCAATCTGCGCCCATCACCTGGGTCCATTGCCGCTTGTCAAGAACGCCAATTGTTCGCCAACGCGACATCGGAACAGGATTGGGTTTGTCGAGAAGTTGCTGTAAATCGTTTCCTGGGACGGCAAAGCCGAGGTTCTCCGTAACTCGATGTCGCAAAGTCACGACGCCCAGCACTTCCCCATTCAAATTCAAGACAGGCCCCCCGCTGTTGCCCTGCTCGATTGGCATGGCAAGTTGGAGCATAGGAAAATCGGGAGTCTCCCCTTCACCGATGAACCCTGGATCCAGCTTTCGAATCGCAGAAACGACTCCGGCAACAACGCTGAAACTGAGGCCCTGTGGTGCGCCAAATCCAACGATGAGCTCTCCTTGCTTAATCGTGTCGCTATCAGCAACCACGAGCGGTTTCAAGTCGAGCTTGCTTGCATCGATCTTCACGACAGCGAGGTCGTAGTTGCGATCCCAGGCTTCGATACCAGTGGCTCGATGTTTCGTTCCATCTGACAATTCGATTTCAACAGGCCGCCCCTCTCCGATCACATGGAGATTGGTCACGATCAGACCTTCTCTGGAAACAATAAATCCAGAGCCAGTGCCTCGTCTTTTTCCATCCCGTCCAAGCTGGCGCACCAGCACAAGCGAAGGTTTCGTCATGTCGGATAGCGCTTTCACCTGATCCGGATCCAAATAGCTGGCCGGTTTTTTCTCCTCTCCCTCAAGTTGTTTTAAGGCATCCAACGCATTGTCGGCAAAGGGATCAAACTCCGCCGCATCATCCTGCGCATTCAGCAGCGGAACTTTTCCCAGGAGAGCAAAAAGAGCAATCGCGAGAGCGAAAAGGGAAAACTGCGGTATTCTCATTTACAAACAGGCTCACAACGAGCCACCATCTTATAACAGTTACGGACGAGAATGAAAACAAGGAACCTTCTGCCGATATCCGCCATCCTTATTGCTCTCCCTGCTTTCGCCATTTCGGAGGTAACGTGGAAACAACATACCATTGAAGCGGCTGATCCAGTGAATCACCTCGCCGGCGCAGATGGCATCCGAGTCGGCGACGCAAATGGAGATGGCCTGCCCGATCTCGTGACCGGATGGGAAGAAGGGCAGAGAATCCGGATTTATCTGAACCCCGGACCGGAAAATGTCCGCGATCCATGGGAAAAAATCACCGTAGGAAAAGTGAAGTCAGCTGAGGATGCGGTGTTCGCTGACCTCGACGGCGATGGCCGCCTCGATGTCGTCTCCGCGACAGAAGGCAAATCCCGAACCATGTATGTGCATTGGGCGCCCAACAACGGCGACTACAACAACGAGGAAGAGTGGAAGACCGAAGCTTTTCCCACCGCCAAAGGCAACAACTGGTGGATGTTCACCGAACCTTGCGATGTCGACAATGATGGCGATATCGACTTTATCGCCGGTTCGAAAAACACCGGTGCAGGCATTACTCTTTTTCTCAACCCTGGAGGAAAAGGAGCGAGAACGCTCAAAGACTGGACCGTCAAGAAAGTATCTGACGCGGGTTGGATCATGACGATCCGGGTAGTCGAACAGGATGGAAAACGGATACTCGTTTTCACAGATCGAAAAGGCGATAGGAGCGGCATTTACTTTGCGCCAATTTTGAGCGAAGCACCGTGGATTGGAGAGCCCGTTCGCATCGGAGCTGCTGGCGAAGAAGTCATGTTTCTCGATCTGGCTCATCTCGATGACGACAAAAAGCTCGATGTTGCAGTTGCGATTCGACCTCGAACCATCCGTTTCTACTACCAACCCGAGAATCCGTTCCAAGAATGGGAAGACTCGGCTGAACTGGATTTACTTCCCGAGACATTTGGCCAGGCAAAGGCAGTGAGAGTCGGCTTGCTGGATGACGACAATATTCCCGATTTCGCAATCACCTGCGAGCATGCCAATGGAGAAAAAGTAGGAGCACTCTGGTCGAATATTTTCTCGGAATACACTGCGGTCAGCAATTCGACAGGAATTAAATATGACCGCATCGAGTTAACTGATCTTGATGCGGATGGCGATCTCGATCTGATCACCTGCGAAGAACGAGCCGGACTGGGTGTGATCTGGTTTGAGAACCCACTGAAGTGATCCGCAAGATCACTTTTCGGGGGAATTATTCCCTCTCGCCGAAACTTTTCCGTGTGGACCGGGTTAAATTCATCAACTCGCACGCCATGAAAGTTGCTCGGTTCCTATTACTTTTTCTCGCAGCACCACTAGCACTCTCCGCTCAAGAGATGAGCCTGAGTTCAGACTCGAAGCTCACATTGGAACAAACGGAGTTCTTTGAGTCAAAGATTCGCCCCGCGCTCATCAAGCACTGCTACAAATGCCACGCGGAAGAAGGTGACAAAGTAAAAGGGGGTCTCCTCCTCGACACGAGAGTATCTTCACAGTCCGGCGGCGACTCCGGTCCCGCAGTCGTCCCCTTTGATCTCGACCAGAGCCTGCTTATTACCGCGATCCGCTACAACGACAGCAGTCTCGAAATGCCCCCGAAATATAAACTTGATGCTGAGATCATAGCAGATTTCGAGAAGTGGATCGAGATGGGTGCACCTGATCCACGTGAACGCAGGAAGTCCAGTGGTGCACCGGAGGAGTACACCAGCACAATCGACATCGAGGAAGGTCGGAAGCATTGGGCCTACCAAGTCCCTGCCAAGCCCACCACACCCACGGAGTTTGCGGAAAATGAATGGGTTCGGGACCCGATCGATGCCTTTGTCCGTGCCGGACAGGAAAAGGCGGGATTCGACGCGCCCGGTGAAGCGGATGCGCGCACCATTCTTCGCCGCCTTCATTTCGACCTCGTCGGACTGCCTCCCACTACCGAAGAGGTGACCCGTTTTATCAGCAGCTATGAAAGTAATCCAGACGCAGCTGTCGCAGCCGTGGTAGACCAACTGCTTGAAACCGAGCAATTCGGCGAACGCTTTGGCCGTCGCTGGCTCGACGTTGCGCGCTACGGGGAATCCAGTGGAAAAGAAACCAATGCGACCTTCCCCCATGCATGGCGATATCGCGACTATGTGATTGATTCCTTCAACGAAGACAAGCCCTTCGATCAATTTATTACAGAGCAGCTCGCCGGAGATCTTCTCGATGCGGAAAGCGAGGAAGATGCTGCCGAGAATATCATTGCAACGGGCTTTCTTGCTCTTGGTACTAAAGGGCTGAACGAGCAGAACGCTCGCCAGTTTCGCTTTGATCTCGTCGACGAACAAATCGATACCACGACCCAGGCTTTTCTCGGAACCACTGCCGCCTGCGCTCGGTGCCACGACCACAAGTTCGATCCCATCCCGATGTCAGACTACTACTCCCTAGCGGGAATTTTCCTGAGCAGTGATACCCTCTTCGGAACCGCAGAAGCCCTGCAGAATCGCAAGGCCACCGAACTCATCAATCTTCCCGCCTCACTCGCCGGTGGCTCCGCCAGCAAGTCCGTTGGTGAATTGATCGATCTCGAAATGCAGATGGACATGTTGCAGGAGCGCCTCGATGAACTGAACGAAGAGGCCCGAACTGCCCGGCGTGAAGGAGACAACGAGCGAGCCACTCAGATTCGCCAACAGACCCTCGGCCTCCGCAATCGTGTCGGCATCAATCGCCGAATTCTCGACAGCTATGGGGATTCCGGAAATGCGATTCCCGTGGCCATGGGAATGAAAGATCGACCCGAACCTTTCGACGCTCAGATCCTGATCAGAGGAGAAGAGGACAACCCCACCAAAGCACGCGCACCACGAGGATTTCTCGAGGTAATCAAGACGAACGATGAGGAACCAATTTCCACCAACGAGAGCGGTCGACTTCAGATGGCGCACTGGATCACCTCTCCCGAAAATCCCCTCACCGCTCGAGTTTTTATCAATCGCGTCTGGACCTGGATGTTCGGCGAAGGAATCGTTCGCTCCGTCGACAATTTTGGCACAACTGGAGAAGCTCCTACTCATCCCGAATTGCTCGACTACCTCGCGGTTCGCTTTCACGAACTCGACTGGTCCGTGAAAGACCTCGTTCGAGAAATCGCTACCAGCGGCACCTACCGAATGAGTTCCGAGCACAACGAAGCAGCCTTCGAAAAAGATCCCGAGAACATGCATCTCTGGCGTTTCAACAAACGCCGACTCGATGCCGAAGCGATTCGCGATGCCACTCTCGCAGTCAGCGGAGAACTTGACCCGGAGCGCCCCAATGGCTCCCTCGTTTCCCAAGCCGGTGACGGGTTCGTAGGACGAAATATTCAGGAGTCACAGCTCAACGCTCCCACCGATGTTCGCTCAGTTTATCTCCCGATCGTTCGCGGACTCGTTCCTGAATCGCTCGCGCTTTTCGATTTTGCCGATCCCAGTCTCCTTTCCGGAAAACGCGAGATCACGACCGTTCCCTCCCAGGCTCTTTACATGATGAACTCGGACTTCGTCATTCAAAATGCCGAAGCAATGGCGAGAGAACTCGCAGGAGAGTTGAACCTTCGCGGTGGCGCTCTCGTCATGGAGGCTTTCCAACGCTGCTATTCCCGACCGCCAACGGCAGAAGAAGGGCGAAAGACCAAGGCCTTCATCGATCGCTTTCTCGCCACCGCAGAGGAGTCGGGAATCGAACAAGAGCGTGCACGCATCCTTGCCCTGACTTCCTTCTGCCAATCGCTGATTTCAAGCGCTGAGTTTCGCTACCTTAACTGATCGCAAACCACAATCTATCCTTATGACAACCCGACGTTCCTTCCTTCAGTCCACCGGATCCGGCTTTGGATACCTCGCCTTTTCTGCACTCAGTGCTCTCGCTGCCCAAAGAGTTGGCGCGGCAGCAACCAACCCGCTAGCTCCTAAGGCCTCTCATTTTCCTGCAAAAGCTAAACGCGTCATCTTTCTTGCGATGCAGGGTGCCCCCTCGCATGTCGACACATTCGACTACAAACCACAGCTGACAAAAGATCACGGTAAGGACGCCCGAGGCATCGCCAAGCTCCTCGGTTCGCCGTTTGAATTTTCCCAGCACGGTGAGAGCGGAATCCCCATCTCGGAGTTGTTTCCTCATGTCGCAGGACATGCAGACGACCTTTGCCTCATCAACAGCATGCACACCGACCTGCCTAATCACCCGCAGGCGACGACGCAGATGCATACCGGTAACTTCCAGTTCGTTCGGCCTTCCCTCGGCGCTTGGACTCTATACGGTCTCGGAACCGAAAATGACAGTCTTCCCGGCTTTATTACACTCGCTCCGCCGAACGGAGCACAGAATTACGGCAGCGCGTTTCTCCCCGCAATCTACCAGGGAACTCCAATCGGACGCCAGGCGAGAAATCGCTTCGTCTCGCAGGATAAGCAAGCCGCCGTCAGCAATCTTTCGAATCCGAGACTAGATCGCGATCTTCAGCGAGTTCAGCTCGACTACGTGAAGTCGCTGAACATGGAGAAGCTCAAGCACGACAAACACAACCCGGAAGTCGAAGGTATCATCGAGTCATACGAACTCGCATTTCGAATGCAGGATGAATTGCCCGACGTTCTCGACATTGCCGAGGAACCGAAATCCATTCGCAAGCTCTATGGCCTCGACCAAGGCAACAACTACTTCGCCCGTCAATGCCTCTCCGCTCGACGGCTTGCCGAAGCCGGAGTTCGTTTCATCCAGATCAATCACGGCAACTGGGATCATCACCGAAATCTGGTGAATGGCCTGCGACAGAACTGCGGAGAAATCGACAAGCCAATCGCCGGCCTCCTCGCTGATCTCAAGCAGCGCGACATGCTCAAGGATACGCTGGTCATCTGGGCTGGAGAATTCGGCCGGACTCCCCACGGACAGAGCACCAATGGGCGCGACCACAACAACAAAGGCTACAGCCTCTGGATGGCCGGAGGTGGCGTCAAAGGAGGCCTTCGCTATGGCTCCACCGACGAGCACGGCTACCAGGCCGTCGAAAACAAAGTCCACATCCACGACTGGCACGCCACAATTTTGCACCTCTTAGGCCTGAATCACGAGCAACTCACCTACCGATACGCCGGTCGCGATTTCCGACTGACCGATGTGCACGGAAACGTGGTGAAGGGTATCGTCGCGTAGGCGGAGAAGATTTTAGAACGGACTTGGAAGTCCGTTCTGCGATTAATCAGATCCTGTTGGGTCAGGCTTCTTACCCTCTTCCACCTCACTTCAGCGCCGTCAGGTACGCCACCAGATCACGAATCTCTCGCTTTTTCAGAATCACATTCATCGGTGGCATGATGGAGATGACTGGAGTCCGGATGGCAATGTCAGCTACGTGAACGTGAACCGTTTGATTCTCGGCATCGCGAATTTCGACGATTTCCTTTGCCTCCTTACGGAAAAGAGAACAATGAACGATAGATACTTGATCATTGTTTTTGGAAAAACTTGGTAGATGAAATAGGTTAGTAAAAAGAGCCAGCCTGAGCTGTTCAACCCAGGCTGTTCAACCTCTCTCTGTTTGGCTCCGCTGTTAGTTCTGGCTCATGTTCTTGACCGCATTCATCTCCTTGAGCAGGCGCTTCACGATTTCAGGATGTGCCGCGGCGACATTGTTTAATTCTCCCAGGTCCTCAAGAAGATCGAACAAGAGCGGAGTCTCGTGTTTGATCGTGGGACTTTTCTTCCGCGTCTCGGGATTGGTTGGATAACGCGTCGAAAGGTGAATCTTGTATTGACCTGATCGAAACACATCACGCCCAAATAGCCACTGTTTCCGGGGACTCGGCTTTCCTTCCAGCAGGGTCGGCGTCAGATCGAGGGACATCCAGCCAGGTTTGTCTGCTGGCATTTCTGCTACACCACCGAGCTGGGCGAAAGTCGCATAGAGATCGAGGTTCGCCGCTATTCCATCTACCTCGGCAGGTTTAATCATACCAGGCCAGCGAAAGATTCCCGGAACGCGGAAGCCACCTTCCCACGATGTCGACTTCTCTCCTCGCAGCGGCTTCGCAGTCCCAGCGTGGCGAGGACCAAAGACGGTCCAGGGACCGTTATCACTCGTAAATACGATCAAGGTCTCTTCATCGATTCCTGCTTGCGCGACCGCATGCATCACCTCTCCCACTGACCAGTCGATTTCCTCGACGACATCCCCATAGATGCCGCCCTTGCTTACGCCATTAAATTTCTCAGAAGGAAAGATTGGCACATGAGGCATGTTGTGAGCCAGGTAAAGAAAAAACGGACTCTCCTTCTCCGAAGCCGACTTGATAAAATCGACAGCATGCTCGGTATAGCGTTTCGTGAAAAGGGATTGATCAGCAGGATGTTCCAGCAGCTCACGCCCTTGATAGAGTGGAATTTTCCAGGTTTCCGACGTGGCGTTATCAAAGGCCTTAAGAGTCTGCACGGGAGGTCCCGGTGCGTCATTACTTCCGGGAGTGCCAAGGTGACTATCGAAACCGCAGTTCAGCGGGTGCATCGTGGCATTGGAAAACTCATCGGGATACCCAGCCAGGTGCCATTTCCCGAACATGGCCGTAGAATACCCGGCTTGCTTCAACATCGCGGGCATGAGCGCGCCGCGGTCGTTCTTGAGTGGCTCATTTTTCAGCAAGCCCGGATGGCGTCCGCTCATCAAACCTGTCCGGCTCGGAACGCAGGTCGATCCCGATGCGTAAAAGCTCGTCCAGCGTTGGCCCTCCTTCGCCATCCGATCGAGATTTGGCGTTTTGATTACCTCGTTACCATAGCAGCCGAGATCTCCGTAGCCGAGGTCGTCGACGAAGATAAGAATGATGTTTGGTCGTTCTGCTTCTTCAGCCAGAACCTGCAAAGCGACAAAGCCAAGTAGGAAGCTGAGTGCACAATTACGACCGGGGGATGATGTTCGATTCATGGGATTTCTTTCTCGGACTCGGGCGAGTCAGCCTAGTGGGTAATTTTCAGGCCTGCAATCTAGTGGCCACTCTTTTCGGAAACGATCTTCAGCTCACTCCAGTAGCCGGCTTCGAATTTCCATTCTCCATGGAGACGGTTTTCCATCTCGATCTGAATGGCCTTGCCCGCGTAGGGCGTGAGGTTCACCTCGACCGGTTGCCAGGTATAGCCCTCGACGATCTTCTTCAACACCTCTTCGCCGTCAATGCGAATGGCCAGCAGCCAGTCGCCTTTCGGGTGATTGTTCACCTCTACGGTCAGCCTTGTCGTTTTTCCTTTCGGCACAGACACTGCGTTAAACAGCACGCACGGCCCTTTTTTGTTTTTGGGATGTGTCAGCAGCACTCCCCGGCGACCGCTCCAGGCTTCCCGCAACCCGGGTTTCATCGCGGGCCCACCCCAGTCCTTTACTTGCCAGCCTGGCGCAAACAATTCGACGGACTTCAGCAGGTCCTCGCTGACGATGACCGCACCACTTCCCTGAGCCTTTGCTGTTGCCTGAGGCGCAGCCAAGCGCGCGCCGGGTGCCGGCTTCGACGTGGCCGTCTTGGGATAGGGCATTTTGGCATCGACTTCGTTGCGCCAGTCCTCGAATTGCTTCTGGAGCTTCGTAACCAAATCGGGCCTATCGTACGCGAGGTCGTTGCGCTCCCCGATATCATTGGCCAGGTCGAATAGCTGCACCGTGCCATTCTCGTAGTACTCCAACAGCTTGAAATCGCCCGAACGAATCGCTCCGCCGGGGCTTTGGTACCCGTGATTACTGTAGTGAGGAAAGTGCCAGTAGACCGGCCCCCGCTCGTAGGCTTCGCCATTCAGCGCCGGAACAAAGCTCTTGCCATCGACGTGCTGGCTCGGCACCGTCGGCAGATTCATCATTTCGAGCAGCGTCGGGTAAAAATCGGTTCCCGTGACGACTGCCTCAGACGTCGAATTCGGTTCGGTGCGACCGGGCCAATAGACAATCAGCGGCACGCGTATGCCGCCCTCGTAGTTCCATCCTTTTGCACCACGCAACGGAAGATTGGAGGAAGCAAAACGGGAATCGAGAATCTCGCGAGAATGATTGATACCGCGATACTGATTTGAAGCCGACATGCCGCCGTTGTCCCCCGTGAACACAATGATGGTATTATCATCCAGCCCGAGTTCCTTCAGCTTCGCACGAATGCGCGCCAGGCTTTCATCCGTCGCCTCCAGCATACCGGCAAACTCGACGTTGTCCTGTTTCTGCTTCACCCACCAGACGCGTGCATCCTGATGCTTCTGCAGCTCGTCGTTCTCGGCCAGCGCGTCGAGTTCTTCATCTGTGAGCGGCGGACCATCCGGATTGGGTTCGAGAATGAAGTCCGGCCCTTCCTGTTCCGGCATTTCCTTGAGCTTCCGGCGATACCTCTCCACTAGGTCAGGACGCCCCTGGATCGGGTCGTGCACTGCAAAGTGCTCGAGGTGCACAAAGAAAGGTTTGTCCTGATTCCGCTCAATGAAATCCAAGGCCGCATCAGTCAGCTTGTCAGTGTAGTAGTCGCCTTCTTTCGCCGGGAGCTTCTTATTGTAATCTCCGCCAAAGGGATAGTGATAGGATCGCACCCACCCCGTGATCTCCTCATCAAAGCCATATTTCGTCGGATCCTGTCGCAAATGGGCCTTACCATAGTTCGCAGTGGCGTAGCCGTGACTCTTTAGCTTTTCGGCGAGGGTGACCTCTTCGTCCGGCAAGGCGGTCAGCTTTTCCCCGTGATGCAGAGGCTCGTAATCCCGTTCGGGTCGTCCCCCGAGCCATTCCGTCAAATTGGTCCGGGCCGGGTATTTCCCCGTCAAAATGCTGGCCCGGCTTGGCGAGCAAACATGACAGGTGGCATAGGCATTCGTGAAAAGCATGCCATCCTTCGCCAACTGATCGATGGACGGGGTCTCATGAAACTGACTGCCATAACACCCGATATCGCGCTGCCCCAGGTCATCAACGAGGAAGAAAACGACGTTGGGCGGTTTTGCTTCGGCGAACCCGCCGACAAGGAGGGTGAAGATGAAAAGGAGTGCTTGTTTCATCATTGGGATTTCGCGGGATCGGGTTTCGAATCGACGGTCCATCCACCGGTGCTGATCTTGCCGTAGTAGGGATAGAAATCCCAGTCCACCTTGCCGCCGACCACCCGGGGGTCCTCGGTGGCTTCGAGATGATCGAACAATTGCTCCCGCAACGCCGCCTGCGTTTCGGCCATTCCAACCGTGCCTGCCAGGTTCACCATCTGGTCGGGATCGCTCTTCAAATCATAGAGTTCTTCGGCCGGCAGCATCCCGAAAGCCAGCTCCGCCAAACGAGCCACGCCGTGCTCGTTGCGATGCTCCATCAAAAAGGTCTTCGTCGGCGCCGAGTCGATTTCGCCATAGGGAATCGAACGAGCGCAAACCGAAGCATCCGGCGATCCGGATGGCCAGCGGCTCGGTTCGAAATTGTGGATGTAGAGATAATCAGCGGTCCGAATCGCCCGGCAAGGATAACCTTTGCCGCCTTTGCGACAACCGTCATGTCGTTCCATAGCGATATACGCAGCTTCGCGGTTCTTCGGTTTGTCATTGCGGAAGACGGCGAGTAAACTCTGCGCAGTCATAATTCCCGGCGGCTCAAGACCCGCAGCCTCGAGAAATGTCGGAGCGAGGTCGCTGAGGTTGACGAACGCATGGACTGCCCTACCTGGGTTGGTAACTCCGCCTGGCCAACGAATTGCCAGGGGAACCCGCGAGCCGGCATCGTAGAGGCTGGCTTTCGCCCGCGGAAAGGGCATGCCGTGATCGCTTGTCACGACCACGATGGTGTTGTCGAGTTGCCCGGATTCTTCAAGCGTCGCGATGGCTTGCTCGACCATGGAATCGAAGTGCTCGACCTCGACGAGGTAGTCGAGAATGTCACTGCGCACGATGTCGTTGTCAGGGAAGATTGGTGGGACGATGACTTTGTCCGGATCCTTTCCAGTTCGCTTTCCGGCACCAAGTTCATAGCCGCGGTGCGGTTCGGACGTCCCAAGCCAGAAACAGAAGGGACTGCCCTCTGGCGTATCCTCGAGAAAGTCGGCAAAATTGCCCGCGTAGTCCGTGTTGCGCATCGCCTTGAACGGCGGCTTCACCTTCCTGGACTGATATTCGATTCCGGCAGGATTCTCGTTGCGCCCGCCCGGCTCAAGGCGCCCCGGACTCCAGCCTTTGCCCGTATATCCCACGTAGTAACCCGCCTCCTTCAGCATCTCCGTGTAGGTGGCGAACTTTGCCGGCAAGGTGCTGTGGATGTTTCCCGCTTCTTCGAGCCGCCAGATGGATTGGCCCGTCAGGATGGCGCTGCGCGAAGGTCCACAGGTCGGCGCATCGCAGAAGGCATGAACAAAACGCAGCCCTTCGCGAGCAATCCGGTCGAATCCGGGGGTCTTCACGACGGGATCCCCGTTCGCCCTGGTGTGGGCGTAGCTCTGGTCGTCGGAAATGCAGAAGAGGATATTGGGCCGTTCCTGCGAGAACGCGCTGACGGAGAGGATTGCGAGCGGGAAGAAAATGCGGACGATCATGGCCTCGTGACGACATCCACATTGCCCCAGAATCCAAACTCCCAGGCCCAGTCATTAGCCCGGTTCTCCAGTTCGAGGTCAACATGTTTTCCGGCGAATCTGGTGAGGTCAATTTCAAGCTCCAACCATTCCTTCTTCACCGTTTCATAGCTCACGATCTGATCGTGGATCACCTTCTTGTTCGCAAGAACCCGCAGCTGCCAGTTCCCGTGCGGGTGATAGCTCGCCCTGATCTTCAGCGTGGTAGTTTTCCCCTCGGGCACATCGAAGTGACCGCTTAGCACACAGGGCATCGTGCGACTGAGCGGATGCGTCTGGACCGCGAATTCATTGCGAAACTCGGGTTCAAGCTTGACGCCCCCTTCTCCCACATCACGGACAAGGAAGCCAGGCGCGACGCGTTGCAGGATTTTCTGCGCGGTTTCGGGAGCCGGGCCCGCCTTCTGATGGTTGCGATGGGAAACGGGAGGCAGGTCACCACTGACGAGGCGTCGTGAAACATGTTCCTGCAGGTTCCTGAGTTTGCTGTTCACCGCAAGTCCGATTGACTTCTCTGGATGCAGCGGAACCATCGGTTCCAATCCAAACCAGAGCATGCGAGGAATATTATTATCCTCAGCATCTTCGTCATGCTGAGAAAGATTGGCAAGAATGGGCCAGCGTTCTTCGTGCCTGATTCGCTGCAAAGCCGCAGCGAGGTAAAGGCGAACAACAGCTGAGGAATCCTCTTTTGCCAGCTCCGCAAATTTCGAGAGCGCGGCACTCGAAGCATCCTGATCTTCACACAAAAACTGTATCGCGAATGCCCGGACGTATTCGTCGTCATGAGAGAGAAACTCGAGAAGTTGCGATTCGTCGAGACTCCCGGTGACGTGCAAAGCCCAGAAAGCGCGAAGCCGTTTCGGAGGTGTCCCCGATTCTTTCAGCATCTTGTGGAGGCCGGCAGAAACTCCCGAATCGAGTTTTCCATTCGCCGCACGCATTTGCAGATTGAGGCGGGCTGCACGTACATACCAGTCATTCACATGATCCTGCATCGCGACAAGTTCTGCATCTGATAGAGAGCCAATATTGGGACGCTCAATCGGCTTCGCGCCTTTCGGCATGAGCCGGTAAATTCGACCACTGTCTGGAAAGTTGATCTTATTCCCGCAAATGTCCGTATCGTGCCAGTCCAGAATATATACGCCGCCATCTGGACCGATCTCGACACTGAATCCGACCCAGGCCAAATCGTTCGTGGTCAAAAAATCCTCACCATGACTTCCGATGTAGCTGGAACCGTTGCGCTTCATTACATCGGTCAGCACCTGATGCTGGTGGATGTTACACATGAAAAGCTGATCGCGAAAATCCGGCGGAAAGGTATCGGCGAGGTAAAATCGAGCTCCACCGTGGGCCGAGAGATGGGTGTGATCCCGAATCGTCGTGATGTAGTCATACACGTACGGATTCAGGTGAGCCTTGCTCTGCTTGTGGTAGTAACCGCCCTGCACGATGTGAAAGAGGTGGGGAATGACGCAGCAGGTAGCAAAGCCCTGGCCGACGTCATTGAAATCAAAGCCCCACGGATTCGACAGCCCCCTGGCATACACTTCGAATTGCTTCTTCGTCGGATGATACCGCCAGATTCCGCCGTCGATGAAAAGACGGTCTTCATCTGCCACGCCCGGCTTTCCGACCATGGAAGAGGTGAAGACACCGTGGCATCCATAGAGCCAGCCATCGGGCCCCCAGATAAAACTGTTCAACGTCTCGTGTCGGTCGTGAATACCCCATCCATCCAATAGAATTTGGGGATCACCGTCGGGCTGATCGTCTCCATCTTCATCGGGGATGAAAATTAGGTTAGGAGGCGTTCCGACAAAGACTCCCCCGAAGCCTGTCGCAATTCCCGAACTGAAAGTCAGCTTGTCAGTGAACAACTTTTTCGTGTCAAACACACCGTCGCTGTCCGTGTCTTCAAATATCTGAATTCGGGTGAGTGGCTTCTCGTCTTTGTGACTACGGCGGTCTACATAGTTGTAATTTTCTACCACCCAGATACGGCCGCGATCATCAAAGGTAAAAGCAATGGGTTCACCAATGTCAGGTTCGGCTGCGAAGATGTCGATCTGGAAATCGTCGGAGATTTCCATTTTCGCTACCGCCTCATTCGGTTTGAGGAAGGGAGCATCACTTGTCCGATGCTGCTTGAATTGGGCGAACGAATTTTGCCCAGCCAAGAAAAGGCCAATCACGAAAAGTAGTTGGAATCTCATTTGGGAAGGTCAACTTGTTCGGTTGTTTTCAGGTATTTCACGAGATCGACAACTTGCTGATCCTGCAAGGTTGGTAAAAGCCCTTCAGGCATCATCGACATGGGCGAAACTTCGCGTTTCTCGATATCACTTTTCAAAACGGTGGTGGTCTGCCCGACCATATTTAGGACAACGCGCTGGTCGTCTTCCTGCGATACAGTGCCTCCTATTACCTGCCCACTCTTCGTGTGCAGAGTAACCATTTGATACGCCTCTGGAATATCAGCACTGGGTTCAATCATGTTCAGCAGAATGTAGCTCAAATCAGCTCGATTAGAGCCAGTCAGATCCGGACCGAGGATTCCTCCTTCACCGTAAAGCTTGTGGCACGCGGCGCAGGACGCGGCAAAGACGAGGCGTCCGCGTGATGCATCGGCTTTCGCAAGCCTGTCAGCACTCAGCAATTTGGTGTACTGGGTCATCAGCTCGGCCTTATCTTTGGAAAGCTCATCAAGATCTCCGAATACTTCGGTAAAGGCGCTGCCTAGCATATTCGCCATCGGACGAGCCACGTGCGCTGGTATATCATTCTTCTGCAAGCGCCCTTGTATCAATGCACGCAATAGTGCTTCGGCATAGTTTTTGCGAGTAGCGAGAGTTTCGACCACCGCACGCCTTTCCGTTTCACTCCAGCTTGAGTAATTCGATAACAGTAAAGCAGGCGCTTGCTGGTTTCCGATCGAACCAAAGGCACGAATCACGCTGATCCGAATCGCAGAATCATCGAGCAGATCTGGCAAAACCTCACTCAGCCGGGGATTCTGCTGCGATACGAGGCTCGCTAACAATGCCTGGCGCTCATTTGCCGGGAGCTTTTCATTTCTAAGCTGATTGATCGCTCGCTCAGCCGCGGCTTCGTTACCAAAAACTTGGTCAAGTTGCTGAATCAAACCCCGGATTTCCCCATTCGAAGATTCTCGGAGATCGGCGCTAACCGGAGCCCATTGCGCCGGCGGCGCAATCGACCGTCGCCCCTCCAAACCACGCACCATTCCTCGGAGCAATCCGATATTTGCAGATGAATCGGATCCTTCGTCTAGCACCTGCACTAAATGGTCGAGCATTTTCCCCGAATCGAGTTTCACAACCTGCAACTCACGCTGCTTTTGAAAAAACTGCGCAGATGCCTCCCTATCAACGAGGCGTGCGTCGAATGCAGCATATTTCGCAGGTGGTTTTGGCGAAGCCTCTGGCAGGGCCCTTGGTGCCACCGCCTGCGGCTTTTTCTTTGCCTTCTTATCGTCGAGGTTTTGTTTCAATTCCTCTTCTGATGGAGTTTCCGAGGCAACACCATTCTCCGGCACTTCAACATGCGCAGTCCAGAGAATCGCATTCAACACGACCTTGCGGAACATGTCATTCTGCCAGCTCTCGTGGTTGTGGGCGCCGGTGAAGCCAAAGCCTCGTCCCTTTCCATCTGGCCGTTGATATGCCCATGCAACGTGCTGGCTTTCACCATTTTTGACCGCCTTTCGAACATGAGGATTTCCACTCCGCGCACCGTCTCGTCGCTTCAGGGTCTCTGGTGGAGGGAGGTCAGAAAGAATCGGCGTGACGCCTTCCAGGTCTCCGACGAAGCGCATGTGATAATACCACTCGTCGTGGATGCTGAACGGCTTAACTCCATTGGAGATCGGGTGATCCGGGAAACTTTTGAAATTCGGCTTCCAGTGCGGGTTGACTGACCAATTCAGGTCGCAAAATCCTCCCATCCACTCGAGAAATTTCTTCGCCGGCATACCGATCTGGGCCTCGGTCGCCCAGTGAATCATGACGACGCCGGTTCCATTTTTCATCAAGGCGTCAAACGCTTCCAGATTCGGATTTAGCAGGTGATTCTCGTGGCCAGTGCAGAAAATGACGATCGTCGCCGCACCTCCTAGCACGCTTGGATCTTTCGGATAGCCGACATCCGGGAGAACGATCGCCTCAACGCCGACCTTGGCGGCATTCAGCCGTTTCGCCAGCAACATATTCCCTGCTCGGTGCTCGTGATCCATCGGACCGTGACTCGGCTTGCCGGAAATAAAGACGACACGTTTCGCGTCGTTGCCCAGTAGACCGAAGGGGGCCACAGACAGCATACATAAGATTAAAAACAGTGTTTTCATCATCATTCGCGAGACCGATTTATCAGCCACTTTTTTACTTCAAACCGATCAATCCCGACCATGTAATGTGGCAAGGCATTTCCATTAATACCGGTAGTATGGACATCAATCCGAATCGGTTCACTTGGACTGATGTTAACGTTTTCGAATCGAATGGAATCCCCCGGCAGAACCTGCTCGGTGTAGAAATCGAGTTGTTCACGGTGAGAAAATCCAATCCGGGTGACAGTATTCTTGGAGAAAAGAAATTGGAAATTTTTTTCATATTTGAATTGAAGTCCAGATGGAAATGCGAAACTCCATCCACGAATTTATCCATTGTTCCAAGAAAGCCTTGCTCCGTCTACCATTGGTCGGACATATTTTTGGCCATTTCAGCCATTCTATCCCCCATGGGTAATGACGCTTTGTATCTTTCCAGATCAAGAATCGAATGCAACCTAGCCGAAAGACCTTATTTCTTCCCGCCTAAGCCTGAATTGACCTAGTTGCGACTTGCCCAACGGAAAAAAGGCGGCAGCTTCAGTGCTTATGGACCTGAAAAACTTCGACCTTTCCAAAATCGATCTCGAAAAAGGTTTTGTGGATTACATCATCCCGTGGAGCACGAACTTGATTGCAGCAGTTCTGATTTTTATCGTCGGATCGATCGTCGCGAAATGGCTCGTCAATCTTATCGGTAGAGCACTTGGGAAGTCGAAGATGGATGAGATGCTCGTCAACTTCCTGAAGAGTATCCTAAAGTGGGTTCTCATCTTAATTGTCCTTATCGCTGCAATCGACCAGTTGGGAATCGATACCACATCTTTTATTGCCGTTCTTGGTGCTGCGGGCTTGGCTGTGGGGCTTGCTTTGAAAGACTCTCTACAGAATTTTGCTTCCGGTGTCATGTTGCTCATTTTTCGACCTTTCAAGGCGGGTGACCTGGTGAAGGCAGGAGGAGAAGAAGGCGTGGTCGAGGAAATTCGAATCTTCAGCACCAAAATGCGTTCTCCAGACAACCAGGAGCTCATCATCCCGAACGGCGACATTTTCAACGGAACGATCACCAACGTGACGGCTCGCGATACCCGGCGAATCGATCTCGTCATCGGCATTGGCTACGACGATGACATTAAGTTGGCAAAGGATACATTGGAGAAAACCGTCAATACCAATGAGCTTGTCCTCGACGATCCCGAGCCATTTATCGCTGTCGGAGAACTTGGAGGATCAAGCGTCGATTTTCACGTACGCCCCTGGGTGAAAACCTCGGATTATTTCGTTACCAAATGCGCCCTGACCGAAGAGATTAAGCTTGCGCTCGACGAAGCCGGTATTTCGATTCCGTATCCGCAGATGGATGTCCACATAGACAACGTCGGAGCGGCAGACAAATAGCGCAATTTTATTCAGCTACTGCAAAGTCATCAGATAAGCCATCACATCCCGCATCTCCTGCTCTGTCAGGAGAACGCCCATCGGGGGCATCGGGGAAACTTCCGCAGGGAAGCCTTCCGCCATTGTCGCTTGTGGGTCAGTCAGGCTTTCCCGGATATAGTCTTCGCTCTTACGCCTCGCTATTCCGTCGAGGGCCGGACCAACCGCCCCACCTTTACCCCCCACAACGTGGCAGCGAACACAGCCAGCAACAGGATGGGTTTCGAAAATCTTCTTTCCCCGCCCCACATCGCCCTCCGTCAACTTCGGCTCGTCTTCGAGTATGGTTTCGTATTCGATTTCATGCATCGCGACATCGTCCCACCAGGCCGTGCCCGTTGATTTCCCCCAACCACCAAACAGGCAGTTAATCGTGATCTCCGTCCGGTCCAGTGAATTTAAAATCACTTCCACTTTGCTCCATTCTCGTGTTGCCTTTTGAAACGCATTTGTCCGGGCGCCCATGGGTTGCTGCTGCACTTCGTGAGCGTTCATCTGAGCTCCACGGGCACCTAATAACCCTGCTGTTTTCACCCAACCGGAAATGCGATAGTTAGTCTGCGGTTTCACCTTCACTTTGGCATAAACAGATGAGTCGGCTCCTTTATCGGAAGAGATGCGAAGACTCCGGTCCCCAGTGCGCGCCTGCGCGGTTGTTCCAAGGTGTTCAGCTTTTCCGCTGTAGTTACGCACGGCCCAACTGACAGGGAGGCCATCTTTCACTTCTTCAAAGGAAGGGTTGGGCAAAAGATTTGGCCCGGTAACTTTTGCCGGACCGCGTTTCACATTTCCAGCTCCACTGGCCCGGAGAGCAAGAGAAAGCCATTCGTCAGATTGGTTTTCCTTTCGTTTGATCAATTCCCGCGCGGCACGCTCCGCTAGCTTGCGACCCGGGAGATGGGCGAGCTTGGAGAATGCACTGAGACGAACCAGCGAATCCCGATCCTGAACGACAGCCGTGTCATAAAAAAGCTGAGCACCTTCGCCTGTATTAGGAATCGCTCGGATTGCATTGCGCTTCAGAATGGAATCTCCAGTACGAAGCAGAGCGAGTTGATGGGTTTCCCGATCTAGTTCGCCCAATCCATCAAGTATCCAGAGGGCATGAGCAGCAGTGACGCCTTTTGATTCGGTGAGGAGTTTACGAAGCGCCGGAGCGGAGCCTTTTCTCGCATTCGCGACGAGGATGCGTTGCGCGGTGAGACGCCAGAACTGGTTATCGTGGGAAAGGGCGGCAAGCAGTTCTGTGTCACTGGCTTCCTCTAGAGAATCCAGCGTGGACTCGGCCGCTCCCTCCCAAATCGCGCGGTAGATGCGTCCGTGCTGTTTATCACGAAGAGGATTCTCGTGCGCATTGCCCGGTCCGGTTTTCGCCTCGTAGCCACCCCTTTCCGGGTTGGGAGTTGGATTGTGCTGAATGATGAAGTTATACCAGTCTGCCACCCAGAGATACCCATCCGGTCCGACCTCAGCAGCGACCGGAGAAAACCATTCGTCTGCGCTGGCGAGGAGATGAAAACGGTTGATGGCCCGGTAGCCTGCTCCTTCCCGGATATTTTCGAACATCCCCAACAGATGTCCCGTCGGCCCGCCGATAAAGGCTATGTGATCACGCCACTTCGGAGGAAATTGATTCGAAGTCGCGAAAGCATATCCCGCACCAGCGGTGTATTGGCCAAAGGCATCGACCTGTCGAACATTCGGTGTGATCGGATGAAACGCGATTTCGTCAGCGATCATGCGAGCGCTCGTTCCCTTTTGCCCTTCTGCATAGCCCGTCTCAGGAAACCCTCC